>ERZ501016.115-NODE-115-length-37380-cov-4.878821_pt1 | contig 37380 bp, 42 predicted proteins | sample MGYA00248889_ERZ501016 | MGnify/ENA primary metagenome ERZ501016 (study PRJEB25958, sample SAMN03398594) | human skin metagenome | study: EMG produced TPA metagenomics assembly of the Human Skin Microbiome Metagenome (human skin metagenome) data set. | reverse complement strand
CGGCCCTGGCGATGATATGGATCCTGGCCCAGGATGACGACGCGTACGTTGTCGGGCGGGGTTAGTTCAAGGGCTTTGAAGATCAGCGGCCGCGGTGGATAGATGCGCTTTCCGTCCTGTTTTCGTTGTTCAAGATAGTCGTCGATGCGTTCGAGCGTGGCGATCGGGTAGCGTGATGCGATGGCATCGCGCCACCCGTTTGGGACCATCTCGTCTAGCTTCATGTCTTCACCTTGGTAGACCCCATGGCGGCATACGGGGGTTGTTGACGCTGATGGTTTTGGCTTGGCTTGCCCATCGGGCGATAAGCTCGGGCGTGGCGTAGTCGATTGGCAGCGCCCAACATTGGATGCGGTTGTCCCACAGGGCCTTGGGGTGCGGCCGCGAAATCAACGCCTTGCCGTACTGGATTTCTTTGTTGACGTTTTCCGATGCTACGTTGAGGTCGGATGGATTCCGGTATAGTGCGATGAGCACGTAATGCTCGGTAAGGCCGCTGGCGTTGGTGCGCTTGATCTGCACCAGGCTAAGGTGTTGCTTGACGTCCTTGCGCGCATTTTCCGTCCGTATTGGTGCCGTTTTGAGGGCCTCTGCGACGCTGGCATGGGGTGTGCCGTCCTGATCGACGTAAGGATCTGATACCATCCTGTAGCGACTGACGAAGGAGCGGTCCTGTCGATCGGCGACGATGGTCCTTTTTTGATCGTCGAGAAGGATATGCATCGTGGTCTTGCCTTGACGTATGTGCGTGATGGCAAGCTGGCTGATCTGATCGATAGGCAGCTGGTTGCCGATCAAGCTCGTCAGTGGCTGACCGATGACCTGCGCCTCAATGCTTTGAGCTATGTTGCCGACCCCGATCAGGGATAGCTTCGTGCCTTCGTTGGTCGCTGACAAGCGCACCTTGGGTGTTATATGCAGGTGTGCGACACTAAGTACGGATGGGTTGTTCTTTCCCAGGTACGCCTCGAAGCGTGGCATGCCGTAAGGCAGCGTCTCGAACGCGATGATGCGGCCATTACGCCGTCCGCCGCTGAGTATTTGTCCGATGGGCGACATGGTGTTGATGCGGTTATGATAGCGCGCCTCCTGCGCCATATCCGCAAGGTTGACCCCGTAATATTCCAGCGCTGCCAGGACACTGCTGTAGGCGGTCATATCGGGCCCGTCTTTCCACCTGGCCAACCGTTTTTGGTGTAGCTGACGTTCTTGTTCGGCTAGCTCGGCCGCTCGGTGGTTGATCGCTGCATATTGCGACCGGTCGCGTTCCTGATGCTGGCTAGTCTTGATGTGATCAGGATGGCTTTCAGTCATTTCGTGCCGCCTCCTGCTCGTTGCACCAGTCGATTTCCGGCCAGTGCTGGTCGACCCAGGTTGAGCGTCCGTTGGCCTGGATGTCACGCACTCGATGCAGTTTCTTCGGCTGTTTGATGCGCAGCACCACGTTGCGATCGAAATCGGATTCGTAGCTGGTGATGATGATATGGTCGCTGAGCCCGGGTATTTGGCAGACGCTGCTGAGCGGCTTTCCCTTGAGATTGTCGAGGATGGCCGCGGGCACGGGTTGACCGAGCCACATGCGGTTGCCCTGGAGCACCATCTTGTGGGTGCCCTGGCGAATGGTCAGCCTGGTGGTCACGACCTTTTGGTCGCTTTTGAATTCGGCGTTGTAGTCTGTGTCGCCGATGCTGTGCGACTGCTTTTTTTCGTCGCTCTCACCGAACCGCGCATTCCACCAGATCGTCACTTGATCGCACAATTGCCCTCCGGCGGCACGCGTTTCATCGAGGATACGCGCTTCTTTCTCCTGCGCCTTGCGGATGTCATTCCATCCTTGGCTGTCCCAGATGTCGTGGGTCATCCGTTGTTGGTAGGTGATGTGATGTTTCGTGATTTTGCGCTGCTGGTCATTTTGTAGTTCTGCGATCTCGATGCTGGCGGTGAATCGCGGCTCTCCCCCGATGTCGGTCACCCGATAGGGTACGGGCGCTCTTGTCCCATCGGCGTGCATCTTTGATGCGATGTCGCGAGCGATTGCCTCAGCGGGCGTCATGCGGTCGGTTTCGCGCATCATCTCTTCGTAGTGGCGCTTTATTGCCATCAGGCGACTGACGCCGTTCGGGCGTGCATAGCCTTGATACGGGTAGGTTCTGCGGACGTAGCTACCGAACAGGCCGCGATGGACGATGCCCATCATATGGTGTTTTCGGCCGTTGTGATGCTTTACTGGCATCAGGTGGATCTGGTTGTGATCGCCGATCTCGCTGTTGAAGTGATCCTTGGGTCCGAGCAACACGACGGTATAGCCATGGGCCGCGAGTTGCTCGATGATCTGTTGCGTTTCGTCTTCCTGTTGTTTCGCATCGATTTTGCGCAAGGAGCCGTCTTGGTCCAGATACCATTCGCTTGTCCGGCCCTTGCTTGTGACTGCCAAGACGTTGCCTCGAATTGTCCACGTGTTGTTGCAGCGTGCATTCTTCCATGGGATCCTTGCCGTTTTTGAGGAGACTATGCCCATGGTCCAGGCGGTAGGATCGCTCCAGTCATGTTGGCGGATTAGCAGCGCATTGGCTTCCTCGACATCGGCGGCCTGTGGGCCGAGGATGTTCGCCAACTGGGCGTAAGCGTGGTCGCCGATGCGCTGCATGTCCATGTTTGCCGGTCGCTTCAGACCAGTTGGGCGATCGCGTCGCGGACCGTTTCCAGTTCACGCACCGCGCGATCGAGCATGTCGGTCAGTTCCTGCGCGCTGTCGCCGGCGTCGCTCGCTTCGGCGATGATGAAGCGGACCAGTCCATCGCCGCACTCCTCGACCGGCGTGCCCTCGCTGATTGCCCACACGACATCCTTGTCGGGATAGGCCTCGAGAGCCTGCTTCTGAAGATCGGTCAGATCTTCGTACACGGTTGCACGATCACTCATGCTCTTTCCTTTGCATAAAAAAAGGAGGCGCCGAAGGGCGCCTCCTGGTGGTGTCCTGGCTTACTTTTTCAGAGCATCGCCGCCAGTCTGACGATGTTGGTGCCCCGCGGCCTGACAAAGGTCGCGGCGATTGGGATCAGCGTCGAACAGCATCCGCCGGGTCCGGTGCGGACATGGCGTTGATGCGCGCGTCGGATATAGCCGATACGGCGCTTGCGGGTTGTTTCGGTTTTTGCGCGGCTCGAAGCGGGTGCCTGGGCCATATAATCGAACAGATCGCGTTCGATTGGCAGTTCGGGCTGAAGCATGTGCCTTATATAGGTTTCGACGTTGTTTTTGCTAGCGTTTTCAACGTTTTTGCGACTCATTTTCAACGGGCATTGGCTTCTCGTCGTTCTCGGTTCGGGTTCGGCGACTCATGGCCATGGTTGTGCCCGCGGTGAGCATAGCGCGCCATCTTTTGGTGGCCTTGGCGGCCGATCGGAGGACGCTGTCGACCGTTTGTGGCGGTTGCGTCGTCATGATTGATGCGATGAGCATCTGGTTGGTGGGATTGAACGGTGCGACCCCGTAGCCGGCGCTGGTGATGTCGGTGAGGAATCGGTCGATGCTTTCATCGCTATGCCCGCGCAGCCGCAACTCATGTCGCAGGCTGTTGTTGGGATAGAGCTCGATCACCTTGTGCCGCATTTTCTTGCGTTTTGCCGTTGAGGTGTCGTCGGTCATCTCTCGCTTGCTTTCCTGGTTCGTTGGGTGGATGCTCGCCCGAGTCACACCAATAGGAGCGCTTGGAATGTCCGTTTCGGATCTGCTTGCTTCGTTGAAGCGCCGGCATGCCCGGCTCGAGCAGCGTATCGCCTTCCTCCTGTCCCGGCCCGGGTCGGACGATCTCGAGATCGCTCGCCTGAAGCGCGAGAAACTGCGGCTGCGTGATCGTATGGCGATGGCGCGCTGATTGCCTGTCAGCTGTTATTCCGGGGCGTCGGCTCATGCCGGCGCCCCGTTTTCATGTGATCAGATCGGTGATTCCGATAGTTCCCCAGCTGTTGCTGCTGATCATGTATCGGCCGCTTGTTTGTTCTTCGATTATTGTGTCGGGATAACCGTAGCTTTCGAGACCCAGCCGGGCCATATGCTTGGTCTTGATCTTCCGTGCTTTCTCGATTTGCATCCGCTCGATGATCGAGATGACTTGATGGCGTGGAAGCGTTCTTAGGAACTCGATGGAGACGTTGTCGACACGATCCCATTGGGTGAGGATTGCCTTGGCGTGTTCGACGATCTGCTCTTCGCTTGGGTTGGGCCTGGGGTCGCAGGCGTTTTCCCAGCTTTCGAACACGGCCTTGGCTCTCATTGCCATGTGGCCGGCCTTCTCGCCAACATAGGTGACGGTGTAGGCGTGACTGAATGGTGCATCGACGAAATCGGAGAGTTTTCGGCCTTTCATGGCGCTGGCGATACTTGCCAGGTTGTCATGGATGCGGATCTCGGCCTGGGCACCATCGTCGGCGATGATCAGGCCATTTTCGTAAGTGATCTCGCTGGAGAGCGCGTTGGTTCCTTCGTCTCGCCAGAATACGGCCTGTTTGATGATAGTGCCGAGGAAGTGGATCTTGCCTAACGTGTTTCGATTGGGAGTGGTCCTCTCATTCTGAAAATAATAGTTGATCAGGTCCCATCCTAGCTGATCCATTTTTGCGATGGCGTGAAGCGTATGCGGTCTGGCGGTCATATAGACCTCGGGCGCTACAGAGTGCTTTCCCATCAGATATCGGACGTGCGCGTCGAGCTCTTGGGCGAGTGGTAGTTTGCTTGTGACCTTGCGGCTTAGGCGGGTTTTGCGTCCGTCCAGATTGGTGTGAATGACGAGTGCCGGACAGCCTCTCCAGCCGATCTGGTCCCGCTCGATTGTGATGTGCTTTGCAGCTTCTGGATGTCGTTCTTCGAGCAGTTGCTTAAGGCGTGGATAGGGTTGTTCGTGGTCGCTCTTGCAGATCCAGACGATCTGCGAGATGTGGTCATCGAGCTCCAGGTCGTAGGGTATGGTTGCGTGGCCCTGGTATTTTTGAAGCTTGATAACCTCTTCGGTGATTGGTCCGGTGCTGCTCGCCCAGATTTTCTCGCTACCGTTTTTCTCCCTTACCCTCGCCCAGTGGTGACATAATTTGACACCCGTTTCGACGATCATCGGCTCCGTTTCGACGATCATCGGTCGATCTCCTTCACGATAGCCCGATCGACGTAATTCGGATCGACCTTGTCAGGATTTTGCATTTTGAGGGTTGCCTGATGTCGCAGTATGGTGGGTGCCAGTTCGACCAGGTCCTTGTGGACTTGTATCCGGATATCCGGCCCGTTGGCGAGTCTTTCGATGATGCGGTAACACTGGCTGAGGTCGAACCCGCCCAACAGCATTCGTGTCGCCCGCGCTGCCATTCGTTCTTTGTCGCTCAGCTGGGCGTTGGGCGTGTATCCGGTCCCGATCCACTCGGTGCTCATCCACGTTTCGGTGTGGTCGTGCTTCTCGACCCATTCGCTGTGGATATTCGGTTCCAGTTCGGCGGCCGACCTGCGACTGATCTTGATGCCATTGACGACGTGCGGCCGCCGGGTTTGCAGTCTCAGTTCGTGGAAGTGCACCAGGCCGTGCTCGGTAGCGACGGTTAGGCGATAGTCGGTTTCGCTGTTGTTGCTAAGCCGGAGGTATTCGTGGAACGATATCTGCTGTCTTGCATCGACGATCGTTTGCAGCAGCGCTGGCGCCGGCTGGGGCAGGTGGTTGCCGATGATCAGGCGAGCGGTAATTTCGTTGAGGAAGTAGGGCAGCGGGATGCGCGTACTACTGAGCAAGAGGCGCCGATCGTTTATGTCCATGTAGGTCGCACCGACGCCATACCCGCGGCTTACCCTTAATTCCGAGCCGGTCGAGTAGGCTCTCCTGAGCGGGTAGAGTCTTGTGATCAGATAGCCTTCGTTCTGGTGTTTCCCGAATTTCGATACGTCGATGTGCTCGCCTTCAAAGCTGGTGACGTGCTCAAGATAGGGTCGGATGTCTTGCAACACCTTGCCTTTCCACTCGCTTATTACGTCGAAGAGCGAGGCTTCGCGATGGAGATTGCGAGTGGCGTAGACGTCCATCCATTTGGCGATGTCGTGCTCGTAGGGGCGTTCCTCGCCGGCCGGCTGCGAGACGAGTGCGGCGATGGCTGCGGGCAGGTTCTGCTCGGTCTGGCGATAGATGTAGATCGGGTGGTTGTGGCAGCGCAGCTCGCTGCTCTTGAAGATCACTTTTGCCACAGGGTTATGATCGACGCCTGATCCATCGAGGTCATGTTTCATGGCCATGTCGCCTGCCTTGCTTTGATTATTATGAGTGGCTCGCTTGCGGCATTACGCGCATTTCGTCGATCGTGCTTTCGATACGCTCGATTGCCTGTTCGCGGGTTTGCACGTAGCCGATGTCGTAACACGGCTGCTTTCGCTTTTTTTCGATGTCGACCGCGATGAGGTTGCGCGCGATGATCAGCGTTTCGGTGATATTCTGTGCGTTCATGGTCAGAATCCCTTGAAGGCCGCGAGCTTGATCACCGTTTCGGCGTCGATCCTGCCCCGGCTGCTTTCGTATCGCTTGGCGAGCTTCAGAAGGGCCCGGATATCGCGGCCCGAGATCCGCGGCTTGTCCTGTTCGTCGTCGTGTTGGTGGTAGTGAGCGACCAATTGGTCGATTTGTGCGTCGTCGAGATTGAGGTTGAGCACCTTCGTCTGGATTTGCCATATCCGCCGCGCTTCTTCTGGGTTGGGATGTCGAAAGCGCACGATGGCGATGCAGCGCGATCGCACTGCTTCGTCGATGTCGTCGACCCGGTTGGTGGCCAGGAAGGTGAGCGTGTTCTGCCGTTCGAACGAGATCAGCATGGTAGCAACGACGGCGTTATGTTCGATGTCGTTGTCGCGTTCGCGGATGTAGATGTCAGCTTCGTCGATCAGCATCACCGCGTTCCACCGCGTGGCGTTTTCATAGGCCGTGGCGAGCTTTTTCTCGAGCCTTTCGGCGTTGATGCCGAGCTGCCCGGCCTGCACCTGGTAGAGCGGCCGTCGGATTTTCTCCGCGTAGATCTGTGCCAGCAGGGTCTTGCCGAGGCCGGCCCGTCCTTCGAGCAGGATGAGCGTCCCGCCAGTCTTGTTCTCGACGACGTCATCGAGAATGATGCTTGCATCCTCGGTCAGCAGATCGATCAGATCGCGGTGGTCGTCCGGAAGGACGATCTTGCTGGCGGCGTCGGGGTCGTAAACATAATCTTCCAGCTGTGACGTCGGCACGCTCATGTGCTCGTGCGTCTCCAGATTGTAGACATGGTGTTCCAGCAACTGGGGGATCTCGCGCTGGAATCCGTTTTCATTCTGATCCGGGATGCGGATGTGCCGGATGAGCAGGGTTTCGTCATTGATCACGCGATGTTTGTTGGTGATTACGCTCTTTTGATAACGGTGCTTGTAGGTCCCTGGCTTCAGGCGAAACTGTTCGTTGGGCTGTGCGACGATTTGCGTGAAGCGCTCGAGGTTGCGGTCATATTCCTCGTGTAGCTCAGGCGCTTCGTGCTGCCACCCTTTGGTTTGCATGATCTCGCCGATTGTGGCGGGCAGATCGTTTTTATAGATCGTGATCATCGTCGATTGGTTGTTGTAATTTTTCTCGCCGTTGATCTCATATCTGTTGATGTCGAGCTTCACCCTGACGCGGGCTTCGGTGTTGGTCGTTTCACGCTCGTAGGTGACGCCTTTTACCAGATATGGCTGCGGCGGCTCGTTGGTGGTGAAGATCCACCCCTTGGTTCGTTCGTTGGCCAGCCATTGCTCAACGGCGGCGCTGACCTGGTTGATGCGGCTGATCTTGGTGTTTTCGACGTCCTTGGCGATGCGGATCTGCAGATTGATCTGTTGCATCGCTGACCGGAGGTTTTTCTTCTTCAGCCGTTCTGCGATCGCTTCGAGTTCGTCAAGGCTGATTTCCTTGTCGAGCTGGACCTCGTAACTCGTTCCCTTTATCTGGTGGGAGCCTGGATAGCGGTGATATCGTTCCGGGCTTTGCGTGTTCACGATCTCCTTGAAAGCGTCATACTCTGCCGCGTTGATTTTGAGGATCATGTTATCTCGTCCTGATGGAGGTCGTTGATGCGAGGCTGGTGGGCTTATGCGGCGATCGCCTTGCGCTTGATGCGGGTGATCTGTTCGGGCCCCGGCGCCATGAGGATATCGGTGCGCTGGCCCTTGTACACGGGCTGCTCCAGGCTCCCATTTTCGTACTGGTACATAAATTCAATTTCACAAAAGGAGCCAGGTGCCGGCATCTTGTGATTGGCCGGGATGGTGACGTTGCCATAGTGGGTTTCGGTGCCGTTATGGTCGCGCAGCATGAGCCCCACCGATCGCTTTTCGCCGCCTCCTTTGCGTTCGGTCACGATGAAGGTTGCCGATTCCTTGAGCTTGTATTTGAAGGCATCGGTAGTGCGGCCGGGGGTGAAAGCACTTTTGGCGCGCTTGAACACCACCCCTTCGTCGTCTTGCGCGGTGATGCGCGAGAGCAGCATGCGTTTCATGCGTGTGCCGACGAACACGGGTGCAACGCTGAACCATTCGGTGGCAGGAAATTTTTCGGTCAGCATGGCGGCGCGTTCGATATAGGGCAGCTTTTGAATGTCCCGTCCGAACAAGTGACTGGCATCGAACGCCACGAAACTGTCGCCGAGATCCTCGCCGAAGATCACGTGCTGCCCGCTCGGCATATCGGATGGACTCCAAGCCGGATTGATAGTGACGGTCTGCCCATTGCGATTGCCGGCGTAGAGCGCATTGCTGTCGAGGATTAGTTGTCGGTTTTCGCCGTCGAATTTCTGCTGCGCGATCCAGTCGTCGTTGGTGAGCAGTTCCTCGACGTGGGCCATGCCGCGTACCGGTGTCGGCAGCATGGCGATGTGACCGGTTGTCGCCCTGGTTTTGTGGGGTGCTGTAGGCGCTGGCATTGCGGTGTTATTGTTTTGCGGGTTTGTGTGTCCGGTCGGAGTGGCAGGATTGCTGCCTGTTCCGATGTTCATTTTGTTATAGCCCTTGGCCAGTTTCTCGTTGTAGATCTTGTTGTAGATGTCCCACGCCTTCTGGTAGCTGGTGCCGCCCTTTGTCTTTTCCTGTCGCTGAAGAGTTGAGCCTCGCCGGCCGTAGGCGACGCTCACCAGCCACAGCTGTGTTTGCGGGTTCATTGTCAGATCGATGTGATAGACCTTGTCTGAATTGCCGTAGCGGTATTCGAGACTGACGCCGGTCGGCTGCATGGGTTTCACTCCCTCATCATCGTCTGCTGTATGAACGAAAAAAAAGGGCTGCCGGTAGTACCGGCAGCCCTTATCTTTGGCCTTATGGCCGATCCGTTTAGAAGCGGACCCCGGCCATCACCTGGACCTGGTGCGAATCCGGCCGACCGGCGAGCCCCCGCGGTTCGTAGCTCGAATAGCGGTATTCGACGCCGGCGAAGCCGTTGGCGCCGAGCCGCGCGGTTGCCGTCTCGAGGCCGACGCCGAAGCGATAGCCGTCACGGTTGAGTTCGGTGTAACGGTCATCGCGGTTGGTGTAGCCGCCGAGCGCATAGACGAGCGAGGTTTCGCCGATGCGCGTGCCGACGCGGCCGGTCACCGAGAGATCGCGCCCTGCCTTTGCCGTTTCGAGATATTCGCCGGTGAGCCCGAACACCGCGCCGCCTACTGCCGCATCCCAGCCGACCTGGGCGCCGAACGTGGGTGCATCGGCCTTGTCGACGGTGCCATAACCGACCGTGGCCGCGACGCGCGGGCCGGTGAAGTCGTCGGCGAGGGCCGGTGTGGCGAACATGGCGGCCGCGGCTGCGACCATGGCAAACACTGTCTTCTTCATGTGCTTTCCCCTTTGGGTTGTCATCGCCCGTGTATCGGGTCGACGTTATCCGGCGATTGCCGGTTATCCCGGGTTCGACCCCGGAATTGCAATTGACGATTTAGACGGGTTTGATCCGGTTTACCACCTACTCCCGTCATTTTCGTCATGATATTTTGCGGTTTGGTCACGCGTTAGACGTACTGGCCGTCCTGCGTGTAACCGATCCATTTGCCGTTTTTATGCTGCACCTGCTCGGTATAGAGCATCGCCTCGAGGACCAGTTGCATGATCCCTTCTTGCTCGTTGGCGAGATAGCGCTGCAGATCACCCGGGCCGGTCGTTGTCCACAGACCAGCCTTGATCATGTCATCGCGGAGTTTCTCTGTTATTTCCAGTGGCACGTCGAACGCATCGCTCAGCATCTGCGCGTCGACGGTATGGTAGGTCGCTGCGAAGGTGATGATGGCAACGATCTCGTTGTTTTGCGCGTCTTCATGAGGCAGCGTTTGGCCTACCTCATTCTGAATCTCCCTGGCATAGCTCCGCAGATCTTCTCTGCCGATTTCCCTCCCATTCCTGGCCCAGCGCCCATCGTTGACCGTTTCACTGGTCTCTAGAGCAGGTTCTTTTTCCTCCTGACCCCGGTTCTGGATGATGGCTTCTTCAGCGGGTGTTTTTACAAGCTCCGGCTTGTTGTTCGCGGTTGTTTTCGTTTCGATCTTGGTCGTGTCACCATCGATGTGTGCCGATGTCAGGCAGATACCCCCTTTCCCGCTCAGCCCGAGACGGTGAACCTTGCCCATGATGGCGCTGCGCGTACGTTTCATTTTACGGGCGATCTGAGGTGAAGTGTGACCGCTTGTCCACATTTCCGTGAGTTGGGCGATGTCTTCCTCGCTCCAACCTCTTGGGTTATTCATGCCGCCTCCTTGAGCCTTGGGTCTCCGCCCGGTGCGCCTTCATACAGTTCAATCACGCCTTTTTCGCGGAATAATTCGATGTTCCTGTCGAAAAAGTCCACCCATTCGCGCATGGCGGGTCGTTCGGACAGCGGCAGGATGCTTTGCGCTTCCTGCCAGGTGATGAGGGCCCTGGGCGCTTCATTGACGATCAGATCGATTTCGTCGGCCGGGAGGAGGGCCTGTTCGCGGATATAGTCGGTCATTGCGCCTGGCTTGGGTGTGCCCCCGCGGTTACCCTTGACCGCCTTGCGCCATAGTCCCTCGACGTTGCGGAGTCGTGGCGCTGCGCGTGCTTCCATGAGGACGATCAGTCTCAGCATCGCCTTGGGGTATTCGTGGAGCTCGATGGGCTTGGTCGCCGTGCAGAAGAAGCACGCCGATTTTTTCACCTCGGGGAGTCCACGCTTGGCGAGTGATTGCGCACAGTCGTCGCGTGTCCAACCCCAACGGCGCAGTGGGTAGTCATAGTCGAAGCGATCGTCGACATAGCCTTCCCGCTCGGCGTAGCGCTTGAGATCGGCCGGGGAGGTGTCGTAGCCGATGCACCGGGTGACTTTGAGCCCCTGCGACCAGGCCGTGACTGCCGGTTCCCAGTTCTCGAGAAACTTGTTCTGTGGTGCGATTTTGTGTTTCTGTGAGCACGACGAGAAACCGAAAGCGATGCTCGGCAGGGTGCCGTTGGTAAGGCAGTTTTCGAGTAGCCCTCGATACATCGGGTAGTGTTTCACGTTGGTCGGGACGTAGCTTACCTCCGCGACCTGGATGCCCCGGTCTTCCATCCACTGGCGATAGTAGGCGACGGTATCGTAGGTCCACGGCCTTTCGGCATGCAGATTGGCAAAGGTGACGAGGTCGATCTGTTCGCCTCGTTCATGCATTTCGACGATCATGGCGGTCGAGTCGAGTCCGCCACCCCATGCGACCGTGACGGGTTGGCGGTTCATGCCGAACATGTCGATCTGCATAGATGTTCCTTGATGTGGGACGCACGGCTAGCGCCCCGGGAAGATGGCTATTCTTCCAGTGGGGCACTCGGCGATTTCATTTTCGGTTACTGCGGTGGCAGCTGAACCGGCGATCCGCTGGGGGTCGTGGTATTGGTCACGGGCCCTTCCGGGGTGATGTTCTGGCCGGTTTGTGGGTCGATCCGTCGTTCGTTGATCGGCACCATGACCTCGTTTTCGCTGGGCTGATATCGTGCCGGCGCGCTTGGCGTGATGCCCGGCGGCCGTCGGGTGACCGTGGACATTTGCGTGCGTGGATCGGCTGCAAAGGTCGTTACCGGCTCGAGCGGCCGACTACGGTCGATGGGCGCCTCTGGCGCGACCGGCGTTGCTCGGACCGATCCTGCCGCTGGTCGTGCGGTATTTGTCCTCGCTGCAGCGATACGGCGTGCAACCGTTGTGCGGATGTTATTGGGTGGCGGTACGCGCTGGCTTGTTGTGGCGTTGGCGGTCGCAGCGGCGATTTCCTGGGCAACGACATCTGGATCGATTGCGGGCGCGGGCTTTTCGCGACTGAAGGGCGATCCGCCGGTATTGGTGGTGGCGGCGGCCTTCACCAGTTCGCTTTGAGCAACCTGTTGGCTGTTCAACTGCCGTACGATCACCAGTTCGGCATATGGCCCGGGATCTGGCATGGCTGCACCGACGGTGCGAGCGAGGTAGGGTTGCATTGCACGTGTTTGATCGGTGCAGCGTTGCACTCGGGTTTGTGGATCCAGCATTGGATAGGTGCGTGACAGTTCCTGTCCGGGCTGCTGGGCGATCTGCCACTGGCACCCGTATTGGTCTGTCATCACCTGGATGTTCTGGCCGGCGCGTGGCGCCAGATAATAATAGTAGCGGGTTTCTCCGCTGACGATGCCCGGTTCGTCGTTGGGAATGAGCCCGTTGGGTCGGTCGATTCGCACGCTGACGCTGTAGGCCTTTTCGGGCGGCGTCATCATCCATGCAACGGCCGCAGCCGACACCCCCATGACGAGGAGGCTGCCGACGATCAGCGAGGTGCGCGATCGCGCGGTCATGCTGGTTTCGGGGATGTCGTTGTACGCGCCGGTATTGACCCGTGAGGAGTCGAACACCTCGCGGATATTCTGCGCCAGCGTTTTCATGCTGAGTCTCATCGGCGTGGATCCGTTTGCGTGTTCTTAGCGGGCGGCTGTGCTGTTGCGGCCGGGGGTGGTGCATTGCTGGCGCTTGTCTGGCTGCTACCGGCGGGGACGGTGCGGCCCTGGCGCATCGCCTTTTCCTCGGGGCTCGCTGGCGGTCGTCCGGCGCATTTGATGAATGCCTGCCGGAATTGCATGTCGTCGCGCATGCTGTCAGACGCGAGCACTCGTCCGTAGCCCTGCACGGCCAGTTGATACGAGAGCGCGATGCCATCGAAGGCGCGCCGATCGACCGGGATGCGATAGGTGGTGGCGTTGACGGCCGCGGTGTCGTTCGAGCCAGCGTACTGTTCATTATAGCGTACGATAACGCCGGGGTATTTCTTGCCGGGTTCGAGTTTCCACCCCTCGTTGCTGACCTCGATCGTGCCGGCTGTGGCGTTGCGTGCGATTTTTGCGGTGAGTTCGGTTCCGTTGGTGAAGCGGTGCTGGATTTCGCAGTCGTTGCCGTCCTGCTCGAAGCTCAGCTGCTGTGCTTGTGCTGGCTGTGTTCCTGCAATTTGTGCCTGGGGCTGTTCGATGAACTGGTGGTAGGCGGCATAGCCTCCAGCTGCGACCAGCAGGATGCCCGAAGCGCAGACGGCGCCGATCATGTAACGGTTCATGCGCGCTTCCTTATTTCAGTTCGAACGGATCGTCGATGGTTTCGATCTTTTGCTCGGGGCTGTGTCGTCCCTCCCGAATACCGGCCTCGATTGCACATGCCGTTGCTTCGGCGAGATCGGCGATTTGCCTGGCAGTGCGCAGTGATGCTTCGTCGTAGCGCAGATCGACGCGGCCGGCGATCGTCATGATGCCGTCGTTGTTGTCGATTTCCAGTCCGTCGATTGCAATTGCCTGATCGCCTTCAAGCGGCGTGAAGTCTTTGTTCATTATGGGCTCCGCTGGTTGCTCTTGGTCCGGCATCAGGAATTTGAACGCAGGTGCTGCGGCGGACAGCCTCCGTGATATTTGTCGGGGGCTGGCTTGGAACCGAATCGGCTCACGTATTCGTTTTCGGTCATGTAGTCGACGCCGTTGGGGCTGAGCACATATCGCGCTCCGATGACGCATCCTTGCGCGTCGCGTTGCGGTTGGCCGCTGCTCTGGCTGTCTTGGCTTTCCTGGCCTTGCGCTTCCGCACCACTCCAGGCGGCTTGCGGTACGCTGGTGATCGACGCGTTGAGTCGTCTTACCCCGGCCGGTAGCGCTGGGTAGACGTCGATTCCGTAGATTTGCTGAAACTGGTCGACGGTGTAGGAGGCCCAGCGCGCGCGTGCTTCATTGCTGGCGACGAACACGGTGGCCCCACGGCCTTCGACGAGGACGGCCTTGTAGAAGGCCGTCGGAATGAGGACGCGCCGGTTGATGGCTTGGCGGGCATTCTTGAAGATCGGCCCGGTGACGATGTAGCTGCGCGATCGCATCGACTGTCGTCGTACCGATTGCTCAAGGTCCGCCCAGCGTCCTTGATTGAGCGCACCATTCTGCGGGGCGATGTTGGTGAGCACGAAGCTTTCGGCTTGTGCCGCCATGCTGGGCATGTCGGCTGACGGCGCCATATGGCCACGGTCGTATCCCGAGCCACGATAGTCCTCGAGGGTGGCGCGGTGTTCGGCAGGGATGCGGGTTTCGATGGTGAATTCGGAGTTCCGCGTCATTTGCCGCGCCAGGTTCAGCTGCGTGGCATCGAGCGTCTCGGCGGAGAAGATCGGCGTACGGGTGAGACCCGAATATCCGACAGCAAAAGCGCGATAGCAAAGCGCATGGTAGCTGGGTTCGATCGCCTGCCACATGCGCTGGTCGGTAATGCGCGGCGCCGAGCCTCCATAAAAGAAGCGGCCGCATCCTGTCGTTGGACCGGTCGCCTGCTGATCGCTGCCGTTTTCGGGGTTCTCGTTGCCGCCTGTTGCGGTGCTCTCGTTGCTTGTGGTGGAGCTTTTGGCGGCGCTGGCCACCTCTCGCTCCCAGCTGTTGTCGCCTGCGCCTCCATCGGTGCATGCGGCGATGGCGAGCAGCAGCGGTGAGAGCAATGTCATCATGCCGGTACGCATGGGGCTGTTATAGGCCCGCCGCTCGGTTTCGTGTATTGGGTTCCGATCGATAGTTGTCGTTGTCGACCGTAATCGCATCGCGTCGGCCGGCACGATAGCTGACGTGCCAGTTATCGCCGAAGCTCTGCTGTCCGATCTCGGTGCCATCGAAGTCGGTCGCGTTGTTCATGGCCTGCTCGATGGCGCTTTCGATGTCGTCGACGTCGAGCGGCTCGTGCACGTCCATATCGCCGGCGAGGCTTTCCGCCATGTCGCGCATTTCCTGCGCGTCCAGGCGATTGCTGGCGATGTCGCGGGCAACGGTCGCTGTGTTGCTGTGGTGACTGTGATAGAGACGTACGCCGATTTTACGCACTTTTCCCCTCCTCTGGGCTGCTTGCCCCTTCCTGCTTTTTCAGGTCTTGATGCCGTACATCCCCGCCAGCAGCGTCGGTGTCGGTTGCTGATGTTTGATCTTGTCGGCGAACCGTAGCGCCTCGGTCACGCTATTGCCGTCGCGCCCCTGTTTTCGTGCCGAGTAGCTCCAGGCCATGCTGTCGGCCGTCGACAGCAGCGATCTCACGATCTCGCTGCCGAGCGCGGTTGTTTTGACGCCGAATCCATGGAGCTTGAGATCCGGGCGGTGCTGCTTGATTGCGAGCAGCACCTCTTCGATTGCGCTCGGGTTGCTGTTGCGCTTGCACACTGATCCTACGCCGACCCAGGCGCCCTTTTGGAGTCGGTCGCCGTACATTTCGAGGTGAGTGACATATTCTGCGGGCGTATATCCCTGCAGGACGGGCATTAGGTAGACCCCACCGAGATCGCAGGCTTTGATGGCGTCGTATCGCTCCACGGTCAGGCGTTGGTGCTGTTCTACCGTCATGCCGGTCAGCTTCAGCATGTGCTCTTCGCACATATAATCTTGCGTTACCGCTGCCAGCAGGTTGCCGTTGGTCGACCAGCGCTTGATTTGCTCGGCGTAGGCTTCCGGTGCATTCGGATAGCCCTTGTGCTTGAGAATGGTGGAGAAGGCGCCTGAGTCCATGATCCAGTCGCCAACCTTGAACGACGCCTTGCGCTTGGCGATTCGGTGCACTGAAATGAAGGCCGATTCGACACGATGGGCGTCGCTCGGTTGATGCAAGCCGACGAAGAAGCGCATGATCTTGATACCTCCTGTCGCCTCCGTCTCGGCTGCGTTCTATAACGAACGATATCTTTGACGCACTGGTGAGAAATGATGCTGCGTATCGTGTTACTACTCCTGGCGCTTATGGCGAGCGTCCCACTCGAGGCGCGTTCGCCGCGGTCGGCGCCGGCGCGGGCCTATGATGCCGATAATACGATGGGCCTTGAGGCGGGCGATATCCTGGTCGACACCGCTTCTCGTCGACTGGTTTATGCGATCGATGACGCGACGCTTCGTATTTACCCGGTAGCGGTGGGCCGTCGTGGTCAGGAATTTCGTGGCCGCGCCGTGGTCGGCCGCATGGCGGAGGATCCAACCTGGCATCCGACACCTGATCAGCGTAAGAAGAAGCCTTCGCTGCCGCGTGTAGTGCGTGCCGGGCCTGCCAATCCGTTGGGGACGCGGGCCCTGTATTTGTTCCAGGGTCGCCGCGATACGCTCTATCGCATCCATGGAACCAATGAGCCCCGATCTATCGGTCGTGCGGTCAGTTCCGGCTGCATTCGCATGCGTAATGCCGACATTGAGGAGCTCTACGACATGGTGGATATCGGCGCCCGCGTGTTCGTTCGCTGATCCCAGACAAACTGAGCACAGCAAAAAGGCCGGCGTTTCCACCGGCCTTTTTTCTTGGATTGTCGCCTTTTTAGACGTTGCGATTGGCAGCGGCGACATCGTCGGCGTCGCGTGCCACCCGATCGGCGGTTTCCTCGATCGTCTCGCTCGGATGCGTTGCCCGGGCGGTCGGGCTCATTGGCACCTGCGCGGCGCTTGCCCGCTGTTCGGCGGCTGCACGTGCAGCATCGGCGGCGGGATCGCGCAGCATCGAACCATTGGCTTCGTTGGTCACCACCGTGGTGCCCGGATAGGCGAGTCCACTGACCTCGCGGCTCATCTGACGATCGTCGTAGGTCGCCTCGGCCGTTTGGTTGGTCTGCTGGATGTTTGCAGCGATCAGCGCGTCGCGCATGGCGTGATCGTCGGTCGCGACCTCGCCCCGATAGATCTCCGGCGCTTCATCGTCGAGATCGTCATCGTCATCGACCGCTTCTCCGCCGGTGACATCGGCGACTGTCTCTTCCACCGCATGCGCGGTGTTATCGACGGCGGCTGCGGCGGTCTGTGCTGCGCTGGCGGTGGTGTCGACTACGGCTTCTCCGACTGCCTCGGCGCCGCGGTGCACCCCATCGCCTGCCTCGTGTCCGACGATTCCACCGATGGCGGCGCCGGCGAGCGTACCGATTCCCGGTGCGATAGCAGTGCCAATTGCGGCGCCTGCGACCGCCCCACCCGCACCGGTTGCCGCGCTGGTCACCGGATGTTCGGCTTCCTCGCCCGTGCGTCGGTCGGGATTGACGGCTTGTGCTACCCCTTCATGAACACTGTCGCCGGCTTTTGCACCCAGCACCGCTCCTGCTGCGGCACCCAGCAGCGTCCCGACGCCAGGAGCAATAGCGGTACCGATGGCGGCGCCGGTTGCTGCGCCGGTGGCGCCGGTCGCAACGGTGGTGGCGGGATGCTCGACCTCGTGGCCGATCACGCTGTTGGGAATGTGCTGCACGGTCGGTTCGCCGATCGCGTCGCTCACAATGCCACTCGTGTCGGCGTCGATGACGTCGATGCGGCCGGCGTTGTTATTTTCGTCGAGATCATGTTCGACGCTGCCATCCTGGCGACCGGCGACCGCTCCGCCAGCCCCGCCGATCAGCGCACCGACGACCGTGCCAATCCCCGGTGCGATCGCCGTTCCGACGATGGCACCGATGGCACCACCGGCGACACCGGCTGCAACAGGGTTTTCACGCACATTGGCTTCCTCGAGCGGCTGAGCGACATGCGCGCCGGCCTCGATTTCATCGTTCTGGAAACCGGCGGTGCGCGAGAGTTCGGCCATATCGGGGTCGGCGACCGGGGTACGCCGAGCTTCGGCCATCATCGCTTGCGCCTGCTCGAGGTTGGTCCGGAACATGCCGGCGGCGCCTGCGATATACTGGCGCGTGTTGTCGTTGAGTTCGAGCGTGAGCGCGTTTTCGAACGCCTGTACCAGCGCCGTTTCACCTTCGACGATTGCTTCGAGGAGAGCGCTGTCTCCAACTGTCGAGACCGCCTTCACGCGGGTCAGAAAGCGATGGGCGTTTGAGAGAATCGTGCCCGAGGTGCTTGGTGTGCCGCCGAGCGCCGTGATGGCCTGGCTCATTTCTCGGGCGATTTCGTCGCGCTCACGTGCGCGGTCGACGAAATGGTCGAGATACATGGTCGTTTCCTGGTCGCGCCTGGCTTCCCGGTATCCGTTCGCCGAGTCGATGACCATCTCGAGGAGATTGTTGAGTGTGGTGATATGTAGTTGCGGCATGATATGCTCCCTGGGTTCTGCGCCTAAACGCTTGTGGAAGCATTTGTTGCTCGCGACAAGTTTGCGGATGGATTTTTACCCTTCGCTGTCGGCTGTTTTCGCCTCTTCGAAGATATGCCGCACGATCGGTGGGGCGCGTTTCCAATCGCGCTCGCTCATCCGTTTAGGCCGACGTCGATTGACGATTGCGAGCGTACCGTGCGGCAGCTTGTTAAGTTGAGCGACGGTCTGAAAAAAGACGTCCGATCCACATTGCAGGGCGAGCTCATGCAGCGATCGCTTGATGTTGGCAGGCAGCGTACCCACCAGCACATTGCATTTGGCATGGGCGACGCGGAGGTTACCCTTGCTGTTGTTACCTCCGTGTGACCTGGAGACTAGATGCTCCCAGGTCATATCATCTTCGTCCATTCGGAGATTGCAGTAGTAGCACCGATTGCGTTGGTCTTTGGCGGCCCGCTTGCGTCGGATACGCGAGCGGCCGTCTTCCATTTTTCCCTCTCCTATCTGGATCATTACACGTACGCGACAGGGTGCTGGTGGTCGCGGGTAGCGTCGACGCGTCGTGTTTTTGCGACGGAGCGTTGCGCTTTGTGTTTGGTGGCGGCCGGTCGTTGTGCGAGCATACGCCTTGCCTAGACGTCTCTCACCCTCCGAGGCGTTTAGGTGCTCTCCGTGCGCCTTCAGCCGGTTCACGGATCCCGGGCCGGTTCCCCCTTTGTCGGTATCCGGGACTATTGCCCGCCGCGGCTATGGCCGCGGCGGGCCTTTTTTCGCGATGCCTTCCAACGCCCGTTTGACCGGCGCGAAGCTGCATTGATGATATGGGCTGGCACCAAAGCGTTCGAGAGCCGCGAGGTGCTTGGGGACGCCATAGCCTTTGTTCTTGGCCCAGTCGTAGATCTGGTCATGCTGGGCGAGCGTGGTGATCAGTCGATCGCGGTATACTTTGGCGACGATCGATGCTGATGCGATGGTGGGGCAGAGGTTGTCGCCGTTGATCAGCGTTATTGTTCGTGCTGGCAGTTTGGGCGCGGCATTCCCATCGATCAGAAACAGTAGGTCGCCCCCGTTTGCGCCGATTTGTCGGTGGAGCGCTTGGCCGGCCCGCTGCATGGCGAGGAGAGTGGCGGGGTAGATGCCCAGCTTGTCGATCTCGTCGACCGATGCTTCGCCGATGGTGACGTAAGCGTTCTGCCGGATCTGTTCGTCGAACGCGTTACGTTTGTTCTCGCAGATTTTCTTCGAGTCTCGGATGCCGGGCGGGATAGCACTGTGGTAGAGCACGGCTGCGGTTACCACCGGTCCAATCAATGATCCTCGGCCGACCTCATCGATGCCGATCACCGGGCTACCGAGGTTGCTGCAGCATGGGTGGTCTTTGTTCATGGTGGCTTCCCAGCCTAGCGCCTGAACGGATCGGGGTTGATGCGTGCAGCTTGTTCGCGTTGTCTTTGCATGTTGTTGAGGTGAATCCTACGGTCAGCGAGGCACTGGTGGTATCCGGCGATGGCCGTCCGTGCATTCCTTGTGTTGATTTGCGCGAAAATGTCCTGGTTTCGGCGATAGATGAGTTCGTCGCCGTTGAACATTTCCATGAGGATGGCTGGCGGCAGTTTGGTGATGATCCCGTTTTTGCCCATGAGGCGCGTTCCGTAGGTCGTCTGCTGATAGGTCCGACCGTTCACCTCGATTCGGATGTCGTTGTAGGTCGCACCGGGTTGAGCGCTCCAGTTGTCGTTGGTGACGATGATCGCGATTTCCGTATCGTCCGGGTTGAGACTGCCTCGCGGCTGCGCGGTGCCGATCATGATCTGCGTCGATCTTTGCTCGCTGTATGCCTGGCGCAGATAGCAGTGCATTTGACTGGTTTGGTCGTCTCGGTCGGCGTAGGCACGGTATTCGCTGGTGCTGCTGTAGAGTCGGTAGCCATGCTCGGTCCCGCTATTCTGGGCGCCGGCGGGTGCGCTGAGCATGAGCCCGACAAGCGCGATCATGGCTGTTTCAATTGTATTTCGCATCTCCCCCCCCCTTTTTTAGTCTGTCCTGCTTACCCCGAGGATATATTCCATCTCCTCACGGGTGAGTTTTTGCGGTGTTTCATTGCCCTTACTGATGATGCTTGCGATATCGAGCTTCTGCCGCTGTACCGCGATCAGTCGTTCCTCGACGCTGTTTCGCGTGATGTAGCGCTTGACGTGTACGACCTGGTTTTGGCCGCGTCGTTGTGTTCTACCGATAGCTTGCACCTCGACTTGCGGGTTCCACCAGGGGTCTGCGATCATGACGCATTGCGCTTCGGGCAGGTTGAGGGTCCGGCCGCCGGATTTGCTGGTAATCAGCAGTCCGTCGATGCGGTGCTGCTTGAATTGCTGTTGGGCGTAACTGCGCGATTTGATGCTTTTTGTGCCATCGATGCGATCGATTCGCACGCCCCGAGCTTCCAGTTCGGGCGCGATGATGTCGAGTAGTTCTTGCCAGTTCGAGAAAATGAGGAAGCGTTTGTCGTCCTGAGCGGCTTCGACGGCATCCTTGATGATGGCCTGCGTCTTGCTCGACTGTCGATTGCGCCATGCCTTGCCGACGGCGCGCTTGAGTAGTCCTGGATGAGTGGCGGCCTGGCGTTGTTGTAGGATTGCCTCGAGCATGTTGACTGCGACATTGCGGGTGTTGCGCGCGTTGCTCCAGTTCTTGCGCGACTGCTTGTCGACGGTCTCGTAGAGCATTTGTTCTTCGAGGCTGAGGTCGATAATCGTGTCTTCGATCACCGGTGGCGGCACATGGTGGCCGGCCTGCGCTTTGGTGCGTGAGATAATGAAGGGGGCGATGTAGCTTTGCAGCTTACGTCGGGAGGTCTCGCTGCCTTCGCTTATGAATTTGACGAACGCATACTGAAATTCCTGGCGTGTTCCTAGCAGTCCTGGATTAGCGATGGTCATGAGCGTCCAAAGATCGAGGAGGCTGTTCTCGATCGGCGTTCCGGTAACCGGTATTTTCTGCTTCGCGCTGATGGCCATCGCTGCCATCGCATTTTCCGATTGCGGGTTGCGCAGGTCCTGCGCTTCATCGATCGCCAGCAGCGACCAGTGGCGCTCCTTTATCCAGGGGTATCGTGCCATGCCACCGTGGCTGACAATGTGGATGGCCGGCTTGTTTGGTTCGATATTGACCTGGCATTGTTCCTGGCCATACCAGAGCTTGACCTCGATCCCCGCAGTGAAGTCGAGCGTTTCTGCGACCCAGTGCTCGAGTCCACCGACTGGACTGGCGATGAGTGCGCCATTCTGCAGCTGCCCGTTGCTGGCGAGGAGCGCTATATGGGCGAGGATCTGGGCTGTTTTGCCGACACCTACCTCGTCGGCGAGGATGCCTCCGTAGCCGGCCGCATGCAGGCCTTGCAGCCATTGCAGCCCTTCGATTTGTGCTTGATCGAGCTGCTGTGTGAAGTGCTTGCCCGGGTCGGTCATTGTTGGCCTGCGCGCGTCGCGGTAAGCGAACAGCCGGGTTAGTTCGTCATCGATGTCATTCGTCGTTTTGCGGACATGATCGATGGATTTTCCGAACCAATTTTTCGACATCCACAGCCGACGCCCCTGACGCCTGGGCGATAGGATCAGGAAGAGGATCATGCTGTGAACGAGGGTGCGCCGCGTTGCGGCCGCGAGATGGATGATTTGTTCTTCGTTGGCGACGACGAGATCGCCTAGTTCTGCGAGGGCAGCGTCTTGCTCGATCTGCTCTAGGCCCGCTATTTCGAGCGCTTCCATCTGGATCGCTCTGAACAATTCCGAGCTTTGCTCGTCGTTGAGATTTTTCACCAGCATTTCGACGCAGACTTCGGTCTGCTGATCCATTAGCCGGTAGCGTGTGGTTTCCGAAACGCTGGCGATTTCCGCCGACAGATATCGCCTCGACCAAGGGTCGAGCACGCCTGGATATCGACGGTTGAATGCGTCGAGCGCGGGCAGCATGGTTCTTAACTGGTGCAGCATATCGGCATGCTGCAGTCTCGCCAGTCCGCCGCGTATTTCCTCTATCTCCTCGATCATCGTTGCAGCCTGGTCATGGATTTCGGGCTGGCTGATGATCTGACCGACTGCCGGCCAGCGGATGTCTATGTCGAGCGGCCGCAGCACATCCCAAGTGATGACGGGCAAGTATCGATCTCTGCTGGACAGCGTCCAGTCGGTTTGGTCGCGCAATTCCCCGTCGTTGCTGACGTTGATGCGTTGATCATTTGTGATGTCGTATGATTGTCGCCGCAGGTGGGCGGCGATTGCCCGGTGTGCGTGGGCGCAAATGGTGTTTTCTTGGGCTGTCGGGCAGGTACAGTCGGCCGAGACAATCTCTCTATTCCGCAAGGTGACGCGGCATCCGACGCGTCCGGGCGCGGTAAAGGTTACATGCTGCTTCTGCACCCGCTTGGTTATAGTCCTGTTACTCTGGTTTCACAGGGCGTGCGTTTTTTGCCGTCGTTTGCTTCGCCTCATACGAAGAGGCCCGCCTGACGACTAGGCGGGCCCTTTTTTCGGAAGCTGCCGGCGGTGGCTTCCGGCATACTGATCAATGCTCGATCGGTTATAGGGTTCCGGTGATGCCGGTGTTACCGGCAGCGCAGGTGCAGTTTCGGCCGTCCTCGGTGCTGGTTATACTCGCGGGCGGCCGCACGGGCGTGATATTCAGGACTGCCGCCCTCGTGCACCGTTTCCTCGCACCAGCGCTGCAGCGCTTCGTGATCGGTGATGTGCTCGACGACCCAGCCATGCGGCAGCTTGATGACGGTTCCGACCGACCGCGCGTTGCTGTCATTGAGCCCGATCATCTTTGACGTCGGGTATCCGGTTTGTCTCCGGTCCGCGGCATGGTGGATGCGGTCTTCGAGGGTGACGATGTTCTCGTAATTTCCTGGTTCCTCATAGTGGGCCAGGATGATGCCCTCGCGTTCTTCTCCGACGATAGCCGCCCCCCTGGCGAGGCCGATATCGCGGGTGGGAACGTAGAGCTTGTAGCGTTGCATTTTTTCTTCCTGTTCTGCGCTGATGGGATTTTTCATGCGTCGGGTTTGCAGTCGGGCTTCTGCGCCTTGTACCGCTCGAAGGCAGCTTTGGCATTGGCCACGATTTCGAGCAGATTGTCGTTTGCATCGAAGTAGATGTAGTCGCGTTTCGCTTTTTCGCGCTCGATCAGTTCGTGCGCCTCGAGTATTTCCTCATTCGAATTATAGCCGGTGACATTCAGTTGCTGTTTGCCCATCTTGCGGCTTTGCCAAATTCTGACAGGCGATCTGGTGCTGAGGTCCTCGATCTGCTTGTCTGCATGCTTATAGTGTTTCCTGATGTAGCCTTCTGCGATCCTACGACCTTTGTCGCTGTATTGAGCAGCGAGGGCGATCGGTTCAACCTCCAGCATCACCATGAGCGGCTCGCGGTTGCTGTACTGTTGCTTGTCGACGCCCAGAATCAGCGGCACCTCGTAAGCCATCCACCTGATAAAGCCTTTTTCGATCGACCTTGCGGCTTGATAATATTCGGTAAGGTGTCCTTCGATCTCGAGAGGGTGCTTCAGAGCATAGGCAGCGTCGTTATGCGTAAAGCCCCTCAGCGCGTATTCGAGGTCCAGCACCTCGTTCGGCGTTGCCTTGGGCCATGGCAGTTCGAGCGTCTTGCGGTAGGGTTCGAGGTCTGAACCTGGTTTCTGCAGGCGGTGGGGCTCGTGCCAGCGTGCTTGCGATGTCGTTCCTTTCGCGCTCCAGACCCGCTCGAAATCCCACGGGAAGGGGATGGCCTTGGTTTTTTCCGTGTCGGGTGCCTTGGTGATGATGGTGGCACTGCCGTTGATGTGTGCTCGTACGGCCAGTCGTTCCTCGCCGAGGCTTTCGTAGAGTGCTTTGGATGCCTTCTCGATCTTATCGCTGAGGCGGCCGGATGCGATGGTCGCGGCGTGCGCGAGGATCTGACGCTTGGCGGTTTCGGCTTCCTTGATATCCGTCGGGAAGGGTTCGTGATTGCGTGTGATCGCAGCTTGCGCCCACGCTTCCATCACCGCTTCCTTCTGACTGGGTCCGCCGGCGCGTTCGGTCATCTCACGGATGATTTCCGCGCTTTCCTGTTCCTCCTTACGCAGCAGCTGGATCGCGATCTTGAAGATGGCAGCATATTCCAGGTAGTTTGCGCGCTCGGTCCGGCTATTGAGGTACCACTGAAGCTCATCGGCGGTCAGTTGGTCGATATTCAGCCAGCTGGCTCGCGATGCGGAGTCGAGCTTGATGTAGAAGGTTCGCTCGTTGTTTTTGTGGCGGTGTCTCGTCTCGACGCGCACCGCCGGTTCGCCGTCCTTTTCGGTGACTGTGCCGATGATGGTGTCGTAGCAAGGGTAATAGAGGAAGCTTTCGCGATCTTTGCGGTCGTCATAGGTGACGGCGCCCGGACAGCTCTCGCTGTTCATGGCTTCTCGCGTGCGGACGATCACCCTCGACCCCTTCACCAGGCCTTGCCGCGATTCGTCGAAGATTTGTTTGAGCGGCTTGCGGTTTTCCGGCAGTCCTTCTTCTTCGTCTGCCACAAAGCGCATATGCTCCGACTGGAACGCCATGCTGAGCATGGAGGGGTGGCGTGTGCGATCGTAGAATTCACCGAACAGCTGCAGGCGGTTGTCGAGCCCCCATAGCAGAGTCAGGACGCGTCGATATTGCAGCGCGATGGTTTCGAACTTGCCGCGTCGTTCGACATATTCGAGGTCGGCGACGGTGATTTGCTCGCTCTCGATGCCGTGGAATCCGGGCTCCTTGGACGTTCCCCACCACTTGTCCTTGCGGTAGATTTCGTCGAGATCGATGCTCCGCGGGAACAGGCGCTCAAGTCCGTCGAGCGCGAGCTCTGCCCATACGCCGTAGATTTGCTCGCCATTGCGGACGAGCAGGAAGTTTTCTTTGTTAGCCATATTCTTGATGATGGCTTCGTACGCGTCCTCGAGGCCGCGTATGGTATATTGCGCGTCATGCCGACGGGGGCGCATCAGGACAATGCTCCGCTCATCCGGCAGAAGCAGATTGCGGAACGTGGAGTCGGCTTTGAGCCGCTGGGCAAGTGTGCTGATGTCCTTGTAGTCGGCGCCGCCCTCGTCGAGCTTGCACAGGAGTTCTTCGTCGAGATGCAGTCGTCGTTGGTAGATGCTGATGGGCCCGGGTGTAGAGGCTGGTTTGCCTTCGACCAGCTGTTCCAGTTCGACGCCCTCGCCGGCATATAGGCCGAGCGTGGCAACGCCCTTTTCGATGTGCTCGGCCTGTTCGATGGTTTGCTTCACCTCGGCGATCGAAGCCTTGGCTCGTTCCGAAAAATAGTTTGCGAGCACCTTGCTTTCGTTTCCGAGGGTTGTTGCGACCTCCTGGATATGTTTGGCATGAGCCTGCATGATCTCGGTGCGAGCCTGCATTTGTTGGGCGATTGCGGATACCGGCAGGCCGCTGGCGATGAGCGAGCCGACATTCGTGTCAATGGCGGTCGGCGTTGCACCGATGAGCTTCTGGTTGACCGCTTCAGGGGGCTGCGCGAGCTGTCGCTGCAGCTGTTCGATTTTGGCTTGGGTGTCGGCGATTTCCTGTGTGCGTGCTTCTTCGGCCGATACGCGGCGGAAATGGTCGAGGAATTCGCCGATAAGCCAGCTGCTGCCGCGTTGCTCGCGTGGATGGACAGCGAGTTCGACCGAGTGCATTTCGCCGTCGATGACGTGCACCTGCTGGACGAGGTAGGCGACGCCCTCCGTCGCATAGGAATTGGCCTTGGTTGCTTGCCAATATTCACCCGAGGATGGTAGTGCGTCGGCATAGTCCTCGGTCGCCGCCGCCTTTTGTGCCGTGCGCTGGTGGGCCCGTATGGCTGGTAGCTGCTGGCTCATCTTTTTCCCCTCTAGCGGGTCACGTTATAGGCACGGGTCACCTTGCTTACGGTGCTACTGCGGGCTTTTCGATCTGGTTTTTCAAACTTTTCAGTCGTTCAGCATCGAGGTTGTAGAAGTCACTGGCGATGCCGGTCGCTACGAGGATGTGGCTGAGGTAGCTTGCGTAGCTTGCCACGTTCTCGGGCGTGATTCCGCTAGCGATCGCCAATGGTGCCTTCGGGCCGATCGCCTTGCGCAAGCCTGCGATGGCCTGCGTATCGGCGGGCATTCCGGTTCCAGGGCCGCTGGTGGTGGGTATTAGTCCATATTCGATGGCTGAGCGTGCGGCGGTTGCTGGATCGGGCTCGTAGGCCTGATATTTGAAGGCTACGCCGCTGAACAGTTGATGTTGCGCCTTCCTGATCGTCTCTCGGAGATGCTCGACGGCGTTCCAGTTTCCCACCTGGCTGTGCGTCAGCTGCTGGTCGGTCCAGGTCATGTCGATGTTCGTGTCGATATGGTGTTGTACCGCGCTCACAGGATCTGCGTCGAGCCGGTTGATACCGATTCGCATATGCGGCCATTCGGCGCGTATTTTTTTGGCCGCCCTGTCGAGAGGTTCGTTGTTCCCATTCATCTCGATGAGGAAGAGTCCCGGGCATCCTGCCCGAGCCACGATATCGGCGTTCTTGAGTGCTAGGTCGAGGTTCTTGTAGTGGATGACGGGGAGGATCTGAGGGTTCATGTCTTGGCCTTTGTGAGGCAGTTATACTGCCTGATGATTTGTCGCAGGGTGGGCCAGCAACGCTGCTCCATCGTGCTTTGCTCGAGCGGCGCTTCGCTGTCTATGCTGACGAACAGGAAAGGCTCGTTTAGTCGGGCTCCATGCTGTTTGCGCATGTCGAGGGTGAAGGCATCGCCGACCGCGACGACCTGTGTGACACGCTGCGTGTAGAGCATGATGGGCTGCGGCGAGTTGAAGCTGTGCTGGCTGGTGGCAGATGTGAAGCTGGACGCCGGCATCCATGCTTCTTGTTGTTGTCTTGGGTCGGAGAGCTTCGACCACCAATTCGGCGCCCCGTCGGCCGCTTTTCCCGATGAATGCCGCCCAGTCGGCGTTCTGGATATTGTCAGGCATCTGGCCCTGCCGAACGACGATATGGCTTGCCATCAGGCAGGGATGCTCGTCAGAACGTTTTTGGGCGGGTACATCGATCGCAGAAAGAGGATTTCCGCGGTCAGGCTGTCTGCCTTGACGTCCGCCTCGCGCTCCATCCCTTCGACCAGGGTGTTGGCGATGATCTTCAGTCCGTCTTCGAATTCGGCCGTTATGTCCTTGAGCCGCTCAGGGTCGTAATTGTGCGTGGCGGTGGCTGCCCGTACGGCATCTGAGTGTCGCTGAATCAGTCGCGGGAGGTGCTCCTCGATGAGAGGCTTGATGGCGGTGCCATTATTATCGGTCATGCCCGGGTAGGTGGCTATCAGTCGTTGCGCCATCGCGACCGTCTGTGCGGCCGCGGGATTGCCGATGATTTCCGGCAGCCTTGGCTTGGGCGCCTTGACGTTGGTGAAGGCGCTGAGCAGTAGATATTCGCGTTGCTCGGCGCGTACCATCTGGTAGACTTTTTCTGATAGTCGCAGTGCCCCGAATTCGTCGGAAATCAACCAGACTTTGCCGGTGGCGCCGAGTGCCGCCCCGTATTCCACCCGCACCAGATGTATGTCGTCGGCTATCCTTACGGGCTTTCGATAGTCCGGGTTGTGCTCCTCGCACAGTGCGATGGTCGCGCTGATTTCTTCGATATCGGCGGCACATTGTAGCTTGCTTGCGACCATCTCGATTTGCTTGGCGCGCAGTCGATCGCAAAGCAGCTGGGCTTCCTGCAGGGTAAGCTCTTCCGTGATTGGTGCTTGCCCTTCGCCGCGTACCTCGATCGTGGCATGGCTTTGTTGGTCCAGGAGGTCCTGCCAGATGGTGATGCCTCGCTGATCATCGCCGATGTGGGTGATGAAGCTGTGATTTGCGTGCACCTTGGCGGGGTGGCTCAGCCTGTTGCGCTTTTTGTCTTTTGCTTTGTAGCCGGGGAAAGGCCGACGGTCCTGGTCGTTTGTATTCCACCGCCCATCGATGCCGTAGCGGTAGATCATGTCGGGCAGTGCTTCGACGGCCGCTCTGACGATTTGGCGCTGTTTGCGGACACTGGAGATAGTGTCTTGTGGCGCTGCTTTTCGGGCGTTTCGATATTCGTGGTAGGCGACCGTCAGGAGCTTGCCGGCGGCCCATGCTGTGGGCAGCACGAGGTAGAAAGGGTTGTCATAGAGTGCCGGCAGCATGGCGGTGATGGCGATACCGGCGCTTCCGCTGATGGCGGCGGTTGCGTAATGTGGGTTGAACGCTTTCGCCATACTCGTCATCCCTTTCGATTGATGCGGGCAGCGAGAATGCCTGTGGTGTCGTCGCAGGCGACCATGGCGCTTGTTTGTTCGATCAGGCCATTGTGGATGACCGGGTGTGTTCGTCTCATCTCGGCGCAGAGCTTTCGTTGGGTAAGTACGATTCGGATCGTATTTGCGCCGATGATCACCTCCCCCTCGTGTGATTTGATGTGATTGATGGCAGCTTGGAACTGTTCCTGACGTTCCACAGCGTTGGGGTCGGTTTGTTTATCGGCGGCTTCATGTTGTAGTGTCACGATCTGCAGGAAGTCCCCCATCACGTGCGTGGCGCTTGGAGGATCCTTGGGTGATGGATTCGTGCTCCAGTCGAGGCCGTACACCCCGATTATCAGGCAGACGAGCAGCATGCCCATCTTGTTTTTGGCCTTCAGGCTATTGCCAAGGCCACTCCTGAAGGCGCGCCGGCGGTGGTTTGCGAGTATGCCTTGGCTCATGTTTCGCCCCCTTTTTTCGTTTACTCTTGGCTCGTCCTGGCTGCCGCTCCCAGTGGCTTACGACTTGTCGCTCTCGGTCTTCCGGTGCGCGATGTTCAAGGCAGCCAGAACGACGGACAGGCCGCCGGCCAATAATCCCGTGACGATCAGCCCTTCCTGGTGCAGCATGAATCCCAGGCTTGCTGTGCCGACGACGGATAGCGCGTTGGATATGTCGGACGAGATGCTGCGGCTGTTCTCTGTTTCTTTCCCATCCGATCTTTTGGCTGCGTGAGGATTCCTCGCATGATTAATTTTGGAGCTAGTTTCGTCATAGAATACTATGACTGTGGCCGTGACTATAGTTAAGAAGAATACTATAATGAGAAAGTATAGTATTTCGTTCATTTTCCCTACCCCTTCCGAGCGAAGTCCACCGTTACGATGTTCGTTTCGGGGTTATCCTGGATGATGGGTTTTTCCTCCGTAGGGACGTTACTGGTTTTTTCGTTCAGATTGATGCTTCCTTCGAAATGCAGAGCAAATTCCACCGATGGATCGATAAAATCGGTGATGGCTTCGTATGGTATGATGATGTTGGTGATGACGTTGTTGAAGCTAACGTCGACCTTGATGACCTCGTCGGTGACCTCGAGATTCCAGAAGCGATGTTGCAGAGCGATGGTGATTTCGTTTCGCCCTTCAGGCTTGGCATGATCTGGTATAACCACACCTTTCGCGTTGGTGAGGAAGGTGATGTAGAAGAAATGATCTCCCGGAAGTACGCTTCCACTGTTCGCGATCGGTTCGAGGGCAGCTTTGATGACGGTGCGTAGGCCCGTCTGTACGTAGTTCTCGTAGGGAATGCTGCCTTCTTGCATGTGTTCACTCACTCGATTAGCGCCTAACGGGGCGATAGGTTGAAGTGTCGGTCGTTTGTCCGGCTGCGCCGTGTTTTGGACCGCTTGCATCATGTGGTCGTATGTTACTGCCGGATGGCGAAGCGGTGTTTTCCGGTGCGCTCAAAGTACAGCCCCAGCGTCTGCCGCACCTTGTCTCGCCACCATTGGTTCTCGGATGGCCGCCGCGGTTCGACCGCTCGGTAGATTTCCTCGAGTTGGGCTTCTCCACCCAGATTGTGCAGGGCGATCGTGACTGCTTCCCGCCATGTTCCCGATCGCCCGAGTGCTCGTCTGATCTCCCGCGGCATTTGTTCGACGTCGCGCTGCTCGTTGAACAGCAGGAATCCGACCAGCGTACGTTTTTCGCTCTTGCGGAATTTGGTCCACATCAGGGGCAGCGACAAGCGCGGGAATAATGATCGGGGTATCATCTGCTGCTCGATCCCGAACATCTCGTTCCATCGCTTGACCCGTGGGGTCGTGCTGAGCGTATGCGCCGGCAGGATCAGCGCCAGCATGCCGTCTGTCGGCAGCAATTGGTGGCTGCGGTGAACGAATGCGTCGACGATATCCATTGGGAATGGTGGGTTGCCGATGATGAGCCCCAAGTTGTCGACGGCGATGTCGACGCTGGCGTAGTCGCCGACGATCACCTCTCTTCCGCTGGCCTTTCTTGCCTTGTCGGCGGCGGCGGGGTCGATTTCGACGCCGATTGCTTCATAGGCTTTTGGGATAGCCGCGAGGAAGGCGCCTTCGCCGCATGATGGTTCGATGATGCTGACCTTGCCGAGGCCCTGGAGTGCGTCCTCGATCAGCAGTTCGGCCGCCCACCCAGGGGTGAACCATTGTGACAGTTCACGATCCGGCTCCTGTCGTGCCGAGGCGTGGGTTCGCGTCGGCAGGAACAGATCTTTTTGCATGACTGTCGCCTCAGGGGCGTTCGGTGGTGATGATGGAGGCGGTCATTGTCGCGGCGGCGATCATCATGCTGTTTTGCAACAACGCATATTCGTTGCCGCTGTAGCTGCGAGATTTGAGATGTTCCGACGTTAGCCTGCTAAGCAGTGCGGAGTGAATGGCTGCTGCACGTTCGACGTCGGCGTGATCATGCCGATCGAGTTCGTATGTTTCGTCTGGCATTTCCCCTTTTCCCTCTCTGTGTGGGTTTTCTCGCCTTGCTGTTGGCTTGAGGTGCGGCCGTACGCGATCTCGATGGTTTGGCTGTCGTCGCCGGCTGTTGATGGCGTTGATAGATGTCGTCTTCCTTGATGGGGCGTATCCGCTTGCCCCAGCGCATTCGTGTTAGTCGGTCGAAGTCGTCTTGGACCTTGCCGATGAAGGCTTTCCAGATCGGCAGGGCTTTGGCGGGGTCTTGCTCGACCTCCTTGAGCACGCGTTCAAGTTCGGCCGTGGCCAGCGGATCGGCCAGTTGGTTGTTTTCGCGCTGCATGTGTCCGATCAGCTCGCGCCCGCGCTGGGTCGAAAGAATCTTCTTGCCCGCGGTGACGATGAATTTGCGGGCCTTGAGGGTTTCGATGATGGTGTGCCGCGTTGCCTGAGTGCCGATTCCGGTGCTCATCAGATCGCGGATCTCGGCGTCCGGATTATTGGATCCGACCGCGACCATTGCCTTGACGAGCGTTCCGTCGGTGTAGCTGGGCGGCGCCTTGGTTTCCTTGGTGACGATATCGACCTGATCGAGTGTGACGGTCCTGCCGTCGGGGAGCCGCGGTAGCTTCTCTTCGGTTTCGTCTTTGCTTTTGATTTCCTGCTCGTAGATCGCTTTCCAGCCGGGTTTTACGATGGTCAGGCCGCTGGCGCGATATTCGACGCCTCCGAACACGCCCTTGATGCTGGTTGCTTCTCCTTTGGCGTCGTCCATGACCGAGGCCATGAAACGTCGCGCAATGAGATCGTAGAGCTTTTCGTGGTCGGCGTTGCCTTTGGCTGGGTTGCCGGGCTGGTCGGTCGGGATGATGGCATGGTGGTCGGTTGTCTTGGATGAGTCGAACACGCTTTTGCGAATGACGGGTTTGGCTGGGATGGCGCTACGGTAGGCGCTGTTCCTGGCCAGATGGCGCAGCAGCGATGGTACCTCGTTGGCGAGGTCGTCGGTCAGATGCGCGCTGTCGGTTCGCGGGTAGGTGACGCGGCCCGCTTCGTAGAGGCCCTGCAGCACCTCGAGCGTTTTGGAGGCCGTCCATCCCCATTTCCCCGATGCTGCTATCTGAAGGTCGGGCAGACTGAACGGGTTGGGCGGTCGCAACGTGCGCGGCTGCCGGGTGATGGTGAGGCTGGCGCTTTGTCCTTGTGAACTTTTCCGCCGCTTTTCGGCTTCTTCCTTCTGCGTGATTCGCTTGGTGTCGGCCGGTGCATGTTTGAGTGTCAGCTTGCCTTCGGGCAGATCGAGTTCGCTTTTGAGCTCGTAATAGGCCGCTGGTTTGAAGTTCTCGATTTCGAGGTCGCGCGCGACGATCATGGCGAGGGTGGCGGATTGGACCCGGCCGGTCGAGATCGGCTCGCCCATCTGTCCATAGCGGATGCCGTAGAGCCTTGAGTGGTTGATGCCTTCGATCCAGTCCATTGACTGGCGGAGCGACGAGGCAATACCCAGCCCCTCGGTTTTTTTGCCGGCCTGAAGCTGTTTGACGGCCTTTACGAGGTGGTCGTGCGCGAGGCTCTGTGTCCACAGTCGCTCGACGGGCCCCTTGTAACCGACATGGTCAAGGATTTGGCGTGCGATGCCTTCGCCCTCGCGTCCGGGGTCGGTGGCGATGACAACGCTGGTTGCATCATCGAAGTGACGCTTCATTTGCCGCAGGCGATCGGCGGCATTGCTATCGCGCGGCTGGCGCCGGATGCGTACCGGGATGATGGGCAGCGTTTTCAGATCCCATCTTTTCCAGGCATTGTCATAATCGTCGGGCTTGATCAGTTCGAGCAGGTGTCCGCTTGCCCAGATCATGCGATCGCCGTTGGCGAACCGGATGCTCGAGCCATTGTTGTCACCGTGTCCGATGGCTGCGGCGATCTTGATCGCCGCATCGCGCTTTTCAGCGATCCACAATCTCATGCTTGTTGCGTGTCCCGGCCGGATAGGTCCGTTTGACCCATTGGCCTTTTAGCCTGGTTTCTTAGCTGGCGCCCCCTTGGTCCGCTTTCTTGTGTCTCGTTTTGTTCTGGGCGGTGGCAGGTGTCGGATCGTTTGAGCATATTCGCCGGTGGTAGCGATCATCCAACTGGCGGTCATGATGGCATCGAAGACCAGTTGGTCGGTTCCTCGGAGCGTGATGCCAATGACCGTTTGCATCAGTAGCCAGAGCGTCCAGGCGAAGAAGATCATTCGTACCAAGACGGTGAGTGGCTTGCCTGCACTGGTTGTGGTGTCGATGCCAGCCCTGTTTCTCAGCATGTGGTCGTGAAAGAGGATCATCACGAACCAGAAGGCCGCGGTGATCCACAAACCCTTGTAGATCGATAGCAGCGCCATCACGGCAGCGAGTTGATAGTGGCCGGCGGTGGTTGTTTGCATTTGGGTGAGCCCGGTACGTTGCATGATAGCGATCGCGGGCGGGTGGAACATGTTCGTGCCGATCCAGGCGTCGGCATTTTGTAGGAATCTCATAGTCGCACCTTTCGGAAGAAAGTGACCTGATCGTGGATGCCTAGCCAGGTCGGGATGTCGTGTTGCTCTTGCGGTTTGAAACTGCGGGCGATCTTGTGGTGAAATTCTTCCGTGCCGGTGCATCCCCTTGGTGGTTCACCGACGTAAATCAGCATTTGTCCTACGCGCATTGCCTTGATTGTGTGTCCCGACCAGTCGCTGCGGAGGCATGGCCAGATCATCAGCACGTCGCGCTCAGGGTTTTGTGTGATGGCCGCCTGTGCATCGTATTGTTCGACGTTGGTCCATGCGGCGACTGTCTGCTGGTAGAGGTTTTCTGCGCCGGGCTCACTCGCATCGGTGGCGATGATGTCGCCGCCGGCCTGCTTGATCAGCGCCGCCCAGTATCCGGTGCCAGCGCCTACCTCGAGCAATTTCATGGTTGCGAGTCGCTGGACGATGTCGCGGCTTGGGATAGCGAATCCATACCGTTCGATCCATTGTGTACGCTTGTGACGCATCAGCCGGTCGTGATCGAGGTCGTAGTCGCTCTGTCTTTTTGTGGCGCTGAGGAGGGCGGTGGGCACGCCCTTTTCGATCCATTGTGCGGGAGCTTCCAGAGGGACGTCGTCGACGTGCATTTTTCACTCCCCCCTTCTAGCGCGCCTGGTCGCTTCCCGGATCAGCTTGCGATTGATGGCGTCGGTTTGGTCCGCTTCATGGCTGATCTGGATGCCGTAATATTTCGCCATTACGGACACGTCGATCTGCCACTCTCGCCTTGATCGTCGCCGCCAGACGTTGAGCGCTGATCTGATGCGCTCGTCTGCCTGCTCGCTCGTGATGCGTTCCACCCAGCTGAGGTGGTGGATTGCTTCCTCCGTGCGGCCGGTTGCGACAGCGTTGCCGGCACTGCGGACGAGGTGGCAGTCCGGGCATAGCGGTACAATTACCGCCAGGGTCTGCACCCCGGCTTTGTCGTCGTATTTCCAGACCTCGTCCGCCTCCACAGGCCATTGCGATCCTCGTCCGCCGCAGACCAGACATAGGTAGCCGGTGCTGGGATAGACGTGGTCGCGCCGTATTTGTGCCCATTGCTCCGGTGTAATCAGCGCCCGGATGTTTCGGCCCCAGCTGGTCTGTGGGACCAGGTTGATGCGCAGATAGGGCGGCTCGAGGCCCGGTCGATCCCGTAGCGGCAGCATTGTTCTTGGCGCTTGCTCGATCTGCGATGGATCGATGGTCCAGGTGCGGTGGTTGGCATGCCATCGGGCGTTCAGCTGTCGAGCTTGGTCTCGTTTCTCATAAGGCACCAGGAGCGGCTGACGCCCTTCAAGATGTGCCCGCTTGTCGCTTTTGCTTTGATTCATTGTCTGCAGGCTTTTCGGCACGGCTGGTGATTTGCGGATAGCGGCGGCGGTATCGTTCTGTGTCTTTGTGGAGGTGGTGCATGAGCGGCGAGATGAAGCATGGCAGGCCGATGTCTTCGGCACCCGGGTCGTATACCTCGATCCACCCGATGCGGCGCATATAGCGGGCAAGTTCAGGGTTTTCGACATTCTCCATGTAGAAGGGGATGTGCCTGTAACGCCGCAGGAAAAAATGGAGCGCCGCGGGCCGGCTTCCATCGCTGACGACATTTGCCAGTTCGACGACGCCGGCGAACATCACAGAGCGTCGAACATAGTATGTTAGCCCCGGCTCGTCGATGTAGCTGTTGCGCAATTTGGAAGCGAGAAAGCCTTCGAGATTCATCGCTCTTATCACCTCGGTTCCTGCAGGAAGTGTCGATTGGTTGTGCGATTGTCTGCTTGCCGTTCGCTATATGTTCCTATAACCCTGGCGGTGTTCAACGCATGAAAAAGGAACGATAGCGTGGTATCGAATCAGGCGAAGGGTGAAGCCAAAGTCATTCCGTTCGAGACCGATCGTCAGCGGGCTCTCGATGCGGCTCTTGCTCAGATCGACAAGGCGTTTGGCAAGGGCAGCGCGATGAAGCTTGGCCAGAAGGAGGCGATGCAGGTCGAGGCCATTCCCACCGGCAGTCTTGGCCTGGACGTCGCACTCGGGATTGGCGGTTTGCCGCGCGGCCGCATTGTCGAGATTTATGGCCCGGAGTCGTCGGGCAAGACGACGTTGACGCTGCATGCGATCGCGGAGGCGCAGAAGCTGGGCGGCTCGGCGGCGTTTATCGATGCCGAGCACGCACTCGACCCAGTCTACGCCAAGAAGCTCGGGGTCAATATCGACGAACTGATCGTTTCGCAGCCCGATACCGGTGAGCAGGCACTCGAGATTCTCGATACCCTTGTTCGCTCGAACGCGCTCGATGTGATCGTCGTCGACTCGGTGGCCGCGCTGGTGCCCCGCGCGGAGATTGAGGGCGAGATGGGTGACAGTCACGTCGGCCTGCAGGCGCGGTTGATGAGTCAGGCGCTGCGCAAGCTGACCGGTTCGGTGTCGCGCTCGCGCACGGTGGTGATTTTCATCAACCAGCTGCGCATGAAGATTGGCGTGATGTACGGCAACCCCGAGACGACTACCGGCGGCAATGCGCTCAAGTTCTACGCTTCGGTGCGTATGGACATTCGTCGCACCGGCCAGGTGAAGGATCGCGACGAGGTGATCGGCAACACCACCCGCGTCAAGGTGGTCAAAAACAAGGTTGCGCCGCCGTTCAAGCAGGTCGAGTTCGACATCATGTATGGCGAGGGCATCAGCCGCATGGGCGAGATCATTGACCTCGGCGTCAAGGCCGGTGTGATCGAGAAGTCGGGCGCCTGGTACAGCTATGATTCGATGCGTATTGGTCAGGGCAAGGAAAACTCGAAGGCTTTCCTCAAGGATCACCCCGACGTGACGCTGCGCATCGAGCAGGCGATCCTCGGCCGCAAGGATGAAGTAGCCGCGGAAATGATGGCAGGCGCTCTCGATGAGAGGGATGTGGACGGTGCCGATTAAGTCGGATGATCAGGAGGGGAAGCGGGAGGTTCTGCCTCCGCTTCCCCTGACTCTTCGCCAGCATCAGCTGATGCTGGCGGTGCAGCATCATATTGCCAGCCAGGGAGTCAGCCCGACCTACGATGAGCTTCGGACCGCGTTGGGTCTTGCTTCTCGTTCGGCGGTCAAGCGACTGGTCGATGGATGTATCGAGCGCGGTCGGCTTGCGGTCCTGCCTCGGCGTCAGCGCTCGATTGTGGTGCTGGCACCGGTCGAGGAAGGTTTGGGTGCCGCGAGGCCGCCATCGTTGACACTATCTTCGTTCAACGATGGCGCCTTGCTGGCCGAATTAGCTCGGCGCGGGTTGTTGCGTTCGGTGTAAGGTAGGGCGTTCGGCTTACCGGACGCCCTTTTTCCTACCCCTTGCTCTTGGGGTAGATGACGCCCTTTTCGTCGTGCGGATCGTAGCCTGCTTCGACGGCCAGTTCGCGCAAGGCGCGATAGAGCAGCGTCGATCCTTCACCCTGCTTGAGCGCGTGGATGGCGTCTTCCACCGGGATTTTGACGGTTGCCTTCTCGACGTGGCACCTGTCCATATCCGCCTCATATTCGTCGATGAGCTCGGCGTGCGTCAGTTCTTGATTGCCGTAGTCTTCGGCCGTCATATCATAGCCC
>ERZ501016.114-NODE-114-length-37545-cov-12.705068_pt1 | contig 37545 bp, 37 predicted proteins | sample MGYA00248889_ERZ501016 | MGnify/ENA primary metagenome ERZ501016 (study PRJEB25958, sample SAMN03398594) | human skin metagenome | study: EMG produced TPA metagenomics assembly of the Human Skin Microbiome Metagenome (human skin metagenome) data set. | reverse complement strand
CACTTGAGGTACACTCCCACCATCAGAGGCGTGCGCTAGCAACTTGAACTCGCCGCATTTTCCCCTCTCCACGCTGGGGGTATTCGTCATGACCCTGACCGGGGTCGCGCCGTTCAGTAACGTGGGCTGGCAACGCCTCGCCGAAAAACGCGGTTCGCGACGCATCATCCGCTTTGCGGCGCTGTTCTACGGCTTGGCCCCGGTGTGGGCTTATCTGGTGGGGCGCCTGGACTGGCCCAGCTGGACGTACCTGGGCGTGTTCGTGCTGTCCAGCGTCGCCACGCAGGGCTTCAACCTGGGCTTCACCAACCATCTGCTGAACATCGCGCCCGAAAACGCCCGCGCCCGCTACATCGGCACGCTGAACACCCTGGTCGGTGCCGCGTTGTTCATGCCCGTGCTGGGCGGGCTGCTGGCTGACCGGGCCGGGTACGCCAGCGTGTTCCTGTTCAGCGGACTGCTGAGCCTGGTCGCCTGGTGGATGTGCCGCGGCCTGCGCCGGGACGCCTGAAGAAGCCACCCCACCACATCCTTTACACTGCCTGTTGCATGCTGATTCCCGCCGATGCTCCCCTGGCCCTGATCGGGTACTCCGGTGACGCCGCCCGCGCCCTGACTGCCCTGGGCATCCCTTCCCTGAACGTCCCCGAAGGCCCGCCTGCCGACATCATCAGCGCCTGTCAGACGTTGAAGTTCAGTGGGGCGCTGGTCGCTCCGGCGCACGGTCACGCCTGGTTGAACGCCGTGAACGGCGACACCGACGCCCGCCGCGCAGGCCGGGTGGACAGCATTTCCTTCCACGGGGCCGCCGGGGCGCAGGGCACCTTCGCTTACGCGGACGCCCTCTCGGACGCCGTGCGGGCCAGTGGGTACGCCGTCGTGGGCGCAAGTCTGCTGATCATCGGGCACAGCGTCAGCGACATGGTGCTGGCCGCGCCCATCGCCCGGCTGGGCTTCACGGACATCGGGCTGGCCGCCGACTCTGCCCCGGAGGCCGAACGGGTGCGCCGGGAACTGCCGAACGTGCCGCGCCTGTTTCCCGTCAGTCGCCGCGACACCACCGTCAAGGCCCTGGCCGACCGCAGTGACCTGGTCGTCCTGACCGCGGGGGAACTGCCCAGGGGCCTGCTTCAGCCGTACCACACGCTGATCGACCTGACCGGAAACGAACGCGCCCGCGACGGCGGAGCCACCCTTCTCGACCTGTACGACCTGCCCGCCCACCACCTGGCCCGGCAACTCCTCCACGCCACGGGAAAAACGTTCAGTGCCGATGACCTGCTGTCGGTGAGTGCCGCGCTGGGGCGGTAAGAATCTCCGGGAGTTTAAGGAAGCTGTCTCAGACCCTTAGACTCTTAGACCCTCAGGCTCTTAGACCCTCAGGCCCCATCACCACTGTCCGCCCAGGCTGACGCGCATGGTGCCGGCGAGACTCTGGCCGGGGGCGAGGGTGCGCATGTCCACGCCCGCCACGCCCCTCGCGGCCAGGTTGAAGGCGTCGGTGGCGTGCGAGACGGGCTCCAGCGCCAGCGAGCCGTCGGGCGCGGTGTACACGATCAGGTGCGAGAAGATGTTGTCGGCGGTGAGGGTCAACTGGCGTTCACCCCAGTCCAGCGCAGCGATCTGATCCCAGGCGGTGTACGCCCGGTCGATCTGCCGTTCCCCGATGCGGCTGGGCGTGCGGTAGTCCTCTGCGGGCTTCACGGGTCTCGCTTCGCCCGTGGGCAGCACGCGCTCGTCCGTGTCGTAAGCCAGGGCCGCGCCAAAGGACACCAGGGGATCAATGCTGTCCTGAAGGCGCGTGAAGTAAGGGTGGAAGCCCACCCCGGCGGGCATCTCGCGCGAGTCCACGTTCGTGAGGGTGATGCTGGTGTCGAAGTGCGGGCCGTGCAGGGTGTACTCCACCCGCACCGTGAAGGCCCAGGGCCAGTTCATGTCCGCAAAGTCCCGGCTGTCGAAATTGCAGGCTAGCCGCGCCGGGCCGACGGGGGACACGCGCCAGGGGCGGTTGCGCACGTCCCCGTGCTGCGCCAGGCCGTCCCTGGTGGTGGGCTGCAACCGGATGTCCTGGCCCTCGAAGCTGAATTTCGCGTCACGTATGCGGTTGCTGTACGGCGCGAGGGTGAAACTGGCGCACTGGCTGCTGGTCTTCACGTCCGCCGGGTTCACCTCGCGCATCACCGGGCGACCCGACGCGGCCCGCAGGTTCAGGACGCTGGCCCCCAGTTCCGGCACGACCTCCAGCGTGAAAAACTCGTTTTTAATGGTCTGCACGTTCATTGGCGTCCCCTGGTGGCCTCGTACAGCAGAATGCCGGCGGCCACCGAGGCGTTCAGGCTCTGCACCTTCCCGCGCGTGGGAATGCTGACCAGGGCGTCGCACTTCTCGCGCACCAGGCGGCGCATGCCCTCGCCCTCCGCGCCGATGACCAGGCCGACCTTGCCGGAAAAGTCGATCTGCGCGGCGTCCTGGGCGGCTTCCCCGGCCGCGCCGTACACCCACACGTTGTCGTCCTTGAGCTGGTCGATCAGCCGGGGCAGGTTTTTGGTCTGCGCCACTGGCAGGTAACTGGTCGCGCCCGCCGCCGTTTTCGCCACCACCGGGGACAGCGGGGCGCTGCGGCGCTCCTCGACCACCACGCCGTGCGCCCCCAGCACCTCGGCGCTGCGGATGATCGCCCCGAAGTTCCGCGGGTCGGTGATGCCGTCCAGCAGCACGATCAGCAGCGGCTCCTGGCGTTTCTCGGCCCGGTCGAGAATGTCATCCACACTGGCCCAGGCCAGATCCTCCACCTCGGCCACGATGCCCTGGTGCTGCGTCGTGCCCACCAGTTGATCCAGTTCGATGCGCGAAGTCCAGCGCACCAACGCCCCTGTAGCCTTCACCTCGCGCACGAACGCGTCCTCCACGCCACGCGCCAGCGTGACCTCCTGCACGCGCCCCTCGCGCAGCGCCTCCAACACCGGGTTCCGACCATACAGCAACATGCCTGACAGTCTAGTCGGGCCGGAGCCTGACCGGGCTATCCAGTTACTGCGTCATCCAGTTACTGCATCATCCAGTTGCGCTCCACAGGGCCACGCTGCCTTCCGGTTCCGGCTCCACCCGGTAAGGACGGGCCGACTGGTGGCGTTGCCAGCGTTCCACGGCGCGGTTCATGCGCTCAGTGCCTTCCGGCCACACCAGAAAGTGATTGAACACCTGCGGCAGCGGCGTGGACAGTTGATTCCGCACGTCCGCGATCACCACCCCGCCCTGCTGCGCGAACGCGGGCAGGCGGCCCATCACGAACGGCCAGTGACCCCCCAGGTGCCGACCCGTGAACAGAATCTGCGGCCCGCTGCCCAGCAGGGAACGGAACGAACTGGTGGCCTCCGTCAGCACCTCCCGCAGTTGCTCCGGCGAGGTGCCGGCCAGCAGGCGCGGGAGTGCCGCCGTGCGAACCGGGTTTAACTCCAGCAGATCCGGCAAGTCCAGGAAAGCCGAGTCCTGCGGGCCGCCCAGCAGAATGACCGGAATCTGCTGCTCGTTCGCCTGCTTCATGAAATGAGCGGTGAGGTGCATGACCTCCAGTGGCCCGCCCACCAGCGCCAGTTGGCGGCGCAGGGTGGCCGTGGGAAGCGCCAGACCGCCGGGTGTCGTGAATTGAAAAGCGCTGGGCGCAGGGGGGGCTTTGGAACGTTGGAAGGGGTTTCGCGTCATGTGGTGGAGTCCTGCACTTCTTGGCTCAGAATAAGGGCAAACTGTCCGGCACGACAGTAAAAATCCGACATCTGCCGTTTCGGCCCCTTCATCGGATCGGCGGGGTGGGGCCGGGGATGAACATTGACGTGAAGTAAATAACAGACACCATCGTGTCGAGAAGGTGATGCTAGGCCCACTCTAATCGACTGCGCCGCCGCACGGAAGGATCCCCTCATGACCTATGCCGTTTCCAGCGTTCCCCTCACCTCCAAAGCCCTACCCCTCACCCCACAATGCGCCTGGTACCGACGGCTCCTGCCCCTGTGCAACGGCGAACGTAGCGTGCAGGACATCGCCCATGCCCTCCACCTGCCCACGCAGGTCGTCCTGAAACTGATGGATCGCGCGGTCAGCCAGGGGTGGCTGGAACCTCCACCGGAAATACCCCACACCAGCGACCAGAAAAGCGACTGCTACCGCGCCCTGCAAGGCGAACTGAACATCCTGCTGGGCGACAGGGGCAACGAACTGCTCGGCCAGGCCGTGCAGATGACCCGCGTCAGCCCGGCAGAGCTGACCAGCCGGCACGTCACCGACGTCCTGATCGCCCTGGAACTGTGCCTGCCGCGCGAACAGGCCGAAGCCTTCGGCCCGCAATTCGACGCCCTGCGGGACGCCTACGCCTGCTGAAACGGCCAGCGACTGTGGCTGGTCCGGGGGGGCCAGTCGATGGAAAAAACGGATCGTGAAACTTCCGCCCTGCATATCGTCGTTCAGGGCGGTTTGTTGTTCCAGGGGTATGCTGACGCATGACCGCCACACCCTTCCGCTGGGGCCTGCTGGGCGCGGCCCGCATTGCCCGCGCACTCATTCCCGCCATTCGTGAAGCGGGCGGGGAAGTGACCGCGCTGGGCGTGCGTGACCCGGCCAGCCCCCGCGCCCGTGAGTTTGCCGCGCAGTGGCAGGTGCCGCTGATCGGCACCTATCAGGATGTGATCGACAGCGACGTGGACGCCGTCTACAACCCCCTGCCGAACGACGCCCACCTGCCCTGGACTCGCGCCGCCCTGCACGCCGGCAAGCACGCCCTGACCGAGAAACCTTTCGTGCTGAACGAACGCGAGGCGCAGGAACTCGCGCACACCGCCGCGCAGACCGGGCGTGTGCTGCTGGAAGCCTTCGCGTACCGCTTTCAGCCGCAGGTGGGGGCCGCACTGGACATCATCCAGGCCGGGCAACTCGGGGAAATTCGCGCCGTGGACGGCAGTTTCGGTTTCCACCTGACCAACCCTGGCGACTTCCGCTGGAACCCCGCGCAGGGCGGCGGTGCCCTGTACGACGTGGGCACGTACCCCGTGAACCTCATGCGCCTGATGCTGGGCGAACCAGAAAAAGTCACCGCCGTCGCCCGCCTGTCCGCATCGGGCGTGGATGTCGGCCTGAACGCCACGCTCGTTTACCCGAATGCCCTGGCGGGCCTCAGTTGCGGGTTCGACTGGGGCGAACCGTCCAGTCAGGCTTTCCACATCGTCGGAACGCGCGGGGAACTCCGCATGGAACGCCCTTTCGACAGCCACACCTCCGCCCCGACCGTCATGCGCTGGCGCGTGGACGGGCAGGAGCACCACCAGGAATTTCCACCTTTCAATGCTTACACAGAAATGGTCAGGCACTTCCAGAACGCCGCCCACGGCCAGGAAGAACTCCGTTTCAAACCAGACGACGCCGTGAAGCAAGCGCGGGTGCTGGACGCTCTTTTCCTCGCGGCGCAGAGAGACACGATCATCCCGCTCTGAACGACCCAGGAAAGGCTGCCCACTTTCGAGCAGCCTCCTGATGAATTCGTCTACACGCCGACGGCTTCGCGTTTGTTCAGCAGTTCCAGCACTTCCCGCGCACTCTTGAGGATGGGCGTGCCGGGGCCGAAGATTCCCGCTGCGCCCGCTTCGCGCAGGGCCGGGTAATCCTGCTGCGGGATCACGCCGCCGACCACCACCAGGATGTCGCCCGCGCCCTCGGCCCGCAGCGCCTGCACCAGTTGCGGCACCAGGGTCTTGTGCCCGGCGGCCTGGCTGCTCACGCCGACCACGTGCACGTCGTTCTCGATGGCCTGGCGGGCGGCTTCCTCGGGCGTCTGGAAGAGGGGGCCGACGTCCACGTCGAAGCCCAGGTCAGCAAACCCGGTGGCGATGACTTTCGCGCCGCGGTCGTGGCCGTCCTGGCCCATCTTGACCACCAGCATGCGGGGGCGGCGGCCTTCCTTCTCGGCGAAGGCTTCGATGTCGTGCTGAAGCGCCTCGAAGGATTCGTCACCGGCGTACCCAGCGGCGTACACGCCGGAAAGGGTCTTGATTTCGGCGGCGTGGCGGCCCCAGACCTTCTCCAGTGCGTCGCTGACTTCGCCCAGGGTGGCGCGGGCGGCCATGGCGTCCACGCTCAGGGCCAGCAGGTTGCCTTCGCCGCTGCGGGCGCATTCGCTGAGGGCGTCCAGCGCCTGCTGCACGGCGGCGTTGTCGCGCTCGGCCTTGATCCTGTTCAGGCGGGCGATCTGCGATTCGCGCACGGCGGCGTTGTCGATGTCCAGCACGTCGATCGGGGTTTCCTGCGTCGGGCGGTACTTGTTCACACCCACGATCACGTCCTCGCCCCGGTCGATCTTCGCCTGCTTGCGGGCGGCGGATTCCTCGATGCGCAGCTTGGGCACGCCGGATTCGATGGCTTTCGCCATGCCGCCCAGGCCCTCGACTTCCCTCATCAGTTCGCGGGCCTTGTCGGCCAGTTCGGCGGTCAGCGATTCCATCATGTAACTGCCGCCCCAGGGGTCGATCACGTTGGTAATTCCGGTTTCTTCCTGGATCACCAGTTGGGTGTTGCGGGCGATGCGGGCGCTGAAATCGGTGGGCAGGCCGATCGCCTCGTCGAAGGCGTTGGTGTGCAGCGACTGCGTGCCTCCGAACACCGCCGCCATCGCCTCCACGGTGGTGCGGATGACGTTGTTGTAGGCGTCCTGCTCGGTCAGGCTCCAGCCGCTCGTCTGGCAGTGCGTCCGGAGCGCCTTGCTCATGGGTTTCTGGGGCTTAAATTCCTCGACGATTTCGCTCCACAGCAGCCTCGCGGCCCGCAGTTTCGCCACTTCGGTGTAGAAGTTCATGCCGATGCCGAAGAAGAAACTCAGCCGCCCGGCGAAGTCGTCGATGTTCATGCCCTTCTTCAGCGCGGCCTGGATGTACTCCCTGCCGTCCGACAGGGTGTACGCCAGTTCCAGCGCGGCGTTCGCGCCCGCTTCCTGAATGTGGTACCCGGAAATGGAGATGGAGTTGAAGCGCGGCATGTTCTTCGCGGTGTACTCGATGATGTCCGCGATGATCCGCATGCTGGGCTCGGGCGGGTAGATGTACGTGTTGCGCACCATGAACTCTTTCAGGATGTCGTTCTGGATGGTGCCCGACAGTTCGTCCAGTTTCGCGCCCTGCTCCAGCCCCGCCACGATGTACCCGGCCAGCACCGGCAGCACCGCGCCGTTCATGGTCATGGACACCGACATTTCCTTCAGCGGAATGCCGTCGAACAGAATCTTCATGTCCTCGACGGAGTCGATGGCCACGCCCGCCTTGCCCACGTCGCCCACCACGCGCGGGTGGTCGGAGTCGTAGCCGCGGTGGGTCGCCAGGTCGAAGGCCACCGAGAGGCCCTTCTGCCCGGCGGCCAGGTTGCGGCGGTAGAAGGCGTTGGATTCCTCGGCAGTACTGAAGCCCGCGTACTGCCGGATCGTCCAGGGGCGGGCCGCGTACATGGTGGCGCGTGGGCCACGGGTGAAGGGCGGCAGGCCCGGCAGGGTGTCCGCCGCGTCCCCGGCGGGCAGATCCTCCCGCGTGTACAGGGCCTTCAGGGTGATGCCCTCGGGCAACTCGCGGTTGAGGGTGCTGGGGTCGCCACCCTTCAAGTCCTTCGTGGCAAGGGCTTTCCACTGGTTTAGGTCGGTCATTTTTGCAACCTCCGGTGACCCTATTTTGCCACCCTGCCGCAGCAACCGTCCTGCATTGTGGTCAAGGTGTCCGTGTCCGGGCGGGTGACAGCCCCGGCAACCGGACGCTTCCGCCCACTGCGCTGCTCAGGCCAGCGCGTCCGCCGAGTCGATCCCGCACCACAGCATCAGGATCACGCGCAGGCTCGGCGCGTCAGCGAGGTTCATGGCCGCCAGGATCGCCGCCGTGACCTTCTCCCGTTCACTGGGGTCAGGGTAGAAATTGTTGCGCTCCAGCGTGTTCAGCATGACTTGCAAGGCGGTGCGCTTGTTGCCGTCGCTGAAACCGTGATCGTGCGCCAGGGTATACCCAATCTCCCCTACTTTCGTGAAGAACGTCCGTGAAGAACGTCGGGTAGGCGTCCTCACCGCCCAGCGAGGGAACGGGTTTATGCTCGGCACTTTCGATCACACCAATCTGCGCCACACCAAAACGGCCCTCTGATAAGGATTCCGGTTGAACAGTTATGGAGTAACTGTGAAACCCGACTGGAAGGAGAGGGAACAAAAAGCGTCCCGGACGTGGAGTTAGCCCGGCGGCGCTTTCCCGACGGGATAACGGAATAAACGGGACGCTTATGAGTCGTCCAGTCAGGGAATGAGCCGCTGGAGTGCCAGCCTTGCACTGGCTTGCGCGTCAGGGTGAGCGCGTGCGGCAGTCAGGGCTGCTTTCAGGGCAGCGGTCAGGAGTTGTGCGGTGAGTTCCGGTTCCGTCAGGCTTGCCCGCCGGGCCGCGTCAGCCAGGGCCGTGGTTAAAGCGTCAGGCGTGCGGCGCGGATCTGGGTCGAGCAGCAGGTGTCCGGCCTTCACGCGGAAAGCTCCGTCGTAGGCGGCCAGGACGGCAGCGCGGAGGTGTTGACCGGGCGGGGCGGCGTCCGCTGCGGCTTCCATGCGATCCAGCAGGCGCAGGGTAATTTCGTCGCGCACCACGCCATAAATGCCCTGTTTGGATTGAAAGTGGTGGTACAGCGCCCCGATGGTCACGCCCGCTTCGGCGGCCAGGGCGTTGACCTCGACGGTCTGGTAAGGCTGGCTGCTGAACTGGCGCAGTGCGGCCTCCAGCAGGCGGGCGCGGGTGGAACCGGGAAGGGGAAGGTCACCGCGCATAGGTCAGTGTAATCCTGCCCAGCACATTCTGTTGACAACTGAATATAATCAAGTTATGTTAAACATAACCTAGTTATGCACGGATGGCAAGTCCGTAAAGGAGCAGCACATGAGCGAACCCATGAACGGCCAGGTCACCTACTTCTATCTGAATGTCCCCGATCTGAAGGCCGCCCGCACCTTCTACCGCGACACCCTGGGTCTGGAGGAAGCCTGGCGGGAGGGTGAAACCACCTGCGCCTTCAAACTGCCTGGCACGGATGTGCAACTCATGCTGGATCAGGCGGCAGATGATTTGTCAGGCCGGGCCGGACTGGTCTTCATGGTGCCGGACACCGACGCTTACTACCAGCAACATCGGGAAACCCTGGATTTTCACCGACCACCAATGGATATTCCCGGTGGGGGCCGCTGGGTGGGAGCAAACGACGGCAGTGGAAACAGCTTTTACGTGGGTGACATTCAGTAAATCCATTCTCTGATCTGCGCTTCCGTCAGGTTGCTACCGCACAGGATGGTGGCGACCTTTTTCCCATTGAACTGCGGCGGGTGTGCCAGGAGAGCGGCGACCCCCGCCGCGCCGGAGGGTTCCACCAGCAATCCTGCATGCCGGTACAGGAGTTTCATGGCCTGGATGAGGTGCGCGTCGTCGACCAGCAGCACGTCATCCACGCTGCCTTGCATGTCGCTGACCGCTTCGGGAATGGGGACGCGCACGGCGATGCCGTCGGCGATGGTGCGTACGCTGTCCGGTTGCATTATTCGCCCGGTCTGCCAGCTTTCGCGCATGGCGCTGGCCCCGCTGGCGCTCACGCCCACGACGCGGGTGGCGGGCGAGGCGGGGCGCCGGTCGGCGACGCTGCAACGGCTGCAGCGGGCGGCGGACGAGGCGCTGGAGACGGCCACCAACGTGGCGGCGCTGGCGATCGCGGGCTACCTCCCCGCCGACCGCCTCCCCTGATCGCGAGACCGTCCCTTCCCCCTTACCCCGTCTCCCTTCCGGAGATCGTCAGGGTCGTGCCCAACGTTCTTGGACGAGACGCTCACGATCCTGCGGGACGCGGGACGCGGGACGCGGGATGCGGGGTCAGGCGTCGAGGACGGTGCGATAGACCTCGAGGGTCTTGTCGCCGATCGCCGCCCACGAGAAGTGCTCGACGGCGCGCTGCCGTCCCGCTCGCCCCATGGCCCGCGCGCGCTCGACGTCCGACACGGCATCCGTCAGCGCCGCCGCCAGGTCGGCGACGAACCGCTCCTCGTCCAGCGGCGTGCCCGACCCGTCCTGCACCTGCTCGATCGGGACCAGCCACCCCGTCTCGCCGTGCACCACGACCTCCGGGATGCCGCCGGTCGCCGTGGCGACCACGGCCGCCTCGCAGGCCATCGCCTCGAGGTTGACGATCCCGAGCGGCTCGTAGATCGAGGGGCACGCGAACACCGTGCACGCCGACTCGAGCGCCACGATCTCGTGGCGGGGCAGGTGCTCGGCGATCCAGGCGACGCCGTCGCGGCGGGACTTGAGGTCGTCGATCAGCGCCTTGACCTCGGCCTTGATCTCGGGAGTGTCGGGCGCGCCGGCGGCCAGCACGAGCTGCACGCCCTCGGGCAGCCGGGCGGCGGCCTTGATGAGATAGGGCAGCCCCTTCTGCCGGGTGATCCGCCCGACGAAGCACACGAACGGCCGGTCGGGGTCGATGCCGTACTTGTCGAGCACCTCCGGGTCGGGGCCGGGCCTCCAGTCCTCGGAGTCGATCCCGTTGTGCACCACGTGGACCCGCGCCGGGTCGAGCGTGGGGTAGCAGCGCAGGATGTCCTCGCGCATCCCCGCCGAGACCGCGATGATCCCGGCCGCGGCCTCGTAGGCCGACCGCTCCACGAACGACGAGAGCGCGTAGCCGCCGCCGAGCTGCTCGGCCTTCCAGGGCCGCAGCGGCTCGAGCGAGTGGGCCGAGATCACGTGCGGGATGCCGTTGAGCAGCGACGCCACGTGACCGCCGAAGTTGGCGTACCACGTGTGCGAGTGCACCAGGTCGGCGCCTCCCACGTCGGCCGCGATGCGCAGGTCGGTGCCCATCGTCACCAGCGCCGCGTTGGACCCCTCGAGCTCGGGCAGGTCGGCATACCCGGTCGTGCCCTCCTCGTCCCGGGGGCCGCCGAAGCAGCGGACCCGGACGTCGATGTCGCCGCGGGCCCGCAGGGCCCGGACGAGCTCGGTGACGTGCACACCCGCGCCGCCGTAGACCTGGGGCGGGTACTCCTTGCTCACGATGTCGACTCGCACGGGAGCAACCTATCCGGGGTCGGGCCCGCCCGCCCGCCCAGCCCCGACGAGACGGTCGGCGGCGGCGGATCCGGGCCCGCCACGATTCGCCGCTCACGGCGGATCCCCTCCCGTGGCAGGCGGATCGCCGCGACCTTAGGGTGAGGGCATGTACAACCGCCGCGGCCACAAGAAGGTCCTCGCCATCGTCCTCGCAGGCGGGGAGGGCAAACGACTCATGCCCCTCACCGCTGACCGCGCCAAGCCGGCCGTCCCGTTCGGCGGCAACTACCGGCTGATCGACTTCGCCCTGTCCAACGTCGTCAACAGCGGCTTCCTCAAGGTCGTCGTGCTGACGCAGTACAAGTCGCACAGCCTCGACCGGCACGTGTCGCGCACCTGGCGCATGTCGCAGATGCTCGGCAACTACGTCACCAACGTGCCGGCGCAGCAGCGCATCGGCAAGGAGTGGTACCGCGGGTCCGCCGACGCGATCTACCAGTCCATGAACCTCATCCGCGACGAGGACCCGGACATCGTCGTCGTCGTGGGCGCAGACCACGTCTACCGCATGGACTTCTCGCAGATGGTCGCCCAGCACGTCGACACCGGGGCCGCGTGCACCGTCGCCGCGATCCGTCAGCCGCGGTCCATGGCCGACCAGTTCGGCGTGATCGACGTCGAGCCGAGCAACCCGGCCAAGATCCGCGAGTTCCTCGAGAAGCCCACCGACCCCGAGGGCCTGCCGGACTCCCCCGAGGAGATCCTCGCGTCCATGGGCAACTACGTCTTCACCAAGGACGCCCTGGTCGCGGCGCTCGAGAGCGACAATGCCCGCGACGACACCAAGCACGACATGGGCGGCGACATCGTGCCGGCCTTCGTCGACGCTGGCGACGCCTACGTCTACGACTTCAAGGACAACGTGGTGCCCGGCGAGACCGAGCGCGACCACGGCTACTGGCGCGACGTCGGCACGATGGACTCCTACTACGACGCGCACATGGAGCTCGTGTCCCTCAACCCGGTGTTCAACCTCTACAACATGGAGTGGCCGATCTTCACGCAGATGGAGTCGCTGCCGCCGGCCAAGTTCGTCACGGGCATGGCCTCGCGCGCCGCCAAGGTCACCAACTCCACCGTCTGCCCGGGCGTCGTCGTGTCCGGCGCCGAGGTCACCACGTCGGTGCTGTCCCCGCGCGTCAAGCTCAACTCCTACTCCACCGTCGAGGGCTCCGTGCTCTTTGACGACGTGGTCGTCCACCGCAACGCGACCGTGCACAAGGCCGTCCTCGACAAGGGGGTCGACGTCCCCGAGGGCGCGATGGTCGGCGTCGACAAGGAGCATGACCGGGCCCGCGGCTACTACGTGACCGACTCCGGGATCACGGTGGTGGGCAAGGGAGTCCAGATCGTGCACTGACCGGCTCGACGACCACGACGTCGTATGCCGGACAGCCCACCGGCATACGACGTCGCCGTCTCTAGGCTGGGGTCCGTGCCCGACACCCCCGCCGCTCCCCTGGTCCGCCGCCCCGAGGTGCTCGAGCGCACCCGTGCCGCGCTGGCCGAGGGGCCACCCCTGCTGCTCACCGACGTCGACTCCACGCTCATCGAGGACGAGGTCATCGAGCTGCTCGCCGCGCACGCCGGCAAGGAGGACGAGGTGCGGGCGGTGACCGAGGCGGCCATGCGGGGCGAGCTCGACTTCGCGCAGAGCCTGCACGCGCGGGTCGCCGTGCTCGAGGGGCTGCCTGTGACGGTGATCGACGCGGTGCGGGCCGCGGTGAGGGTGACCCCCGGGGCGCAGGAGCTCGTCGACGCGGTCACCGCGGCGGGCGGCGTCGTGGGCGTGGTGTCGGGCGGGTTCGTGGAGGTGGTGGGCCCGCTCGCGCAGACCCTGCGGATCCATCACGCGGTCGCCAACGCCCTGGAGGTCACCGACGGTCGGCTCACCGGGCGCGTGTCCGGCGAGGTCGTGGACCGCGCCGTCAAGGCCCGCGTCCTGCGCGAGCTGGCCGAGCGGCACGGCATACCGCCGGAGCGCACGATCGCCGTGGGCGACGGCGCCAACGACCTCGACATGCTGCAGGCGGCCGGGCTCGGGGTGGCCTTCGCCGCCAAGCCCGCGCTGGCCGACCGCGCCGACGTGTGCCTGCCCGGCCCCCGGCTCGACGACCTGGTCGAGCTGCTGGGGCTCCCCCGCGCTGCCCGGTGAGGCGCGGCGGGGCGGTCGCGTGCGGGGGCGGGACGGGCGGGTGCGGGCGTGGACGGGTTCGTCTCGCTCTGCGGCGCGGCGACCCGGGGGCCCGCGGGCAGCGGCCTAGGGTAACGGGCAGCGCACCGCGGTCCGGGCGCTGCCATGACACCGGGAGTTGATCCGCACATGTCCGCCCAGCCGGAGCCGACCATCCATCGTTCGCTGCTCATCATCGGCGGCGCCGAGGACAAGATGGGGCGGGCGACGGTGCTGCGACGCTTCGTGCGGCTGGCCGGCGGCGAGCGGGCCCGCATGGTGGTCATCCCGTCCGCGTCGGCGTTCGCGGACGAGGCGGCGGAGGTCTATGCCGATGTCTTCGCCCGGCTCGGGGCGGACCGGACGGTCACGGTCGACATCCAGAGCCGCGCCGAGGCCGACCGCACCGACGCGGGGTGCGGCGCCGCTGCCATCGACGAGGCCACCGGTGTCTTCATGACCGGGGGCAACCAGCTCAAGCTCGCCCAGCTCATCGGCGGCACCGAGGTCGGGCGCGCCATCCACCGGGCCTACGAGCGCGGCGCCGTCATCGCCGGCACCTCGGCGGGGGCCTCGATCATGAGTCGGTTCATGATCTCGATGGGCGACGAGGGCATCACCCCGCGCCAGCGGTCCAGCCAGCTGACGGCGGGTCTGGACCTGCTCCCGGACGTGATCGTCGACCAGCACTTCGCGCAGCGCACGCGCTACGGACGGCTGCTGTCCCTCGTGGCCGGCTCCCCCGCCCTGCTCGGTATGGGCGTCGACGAGGACACGGCCGCCGAGATCACCGACGGGCGTGTGCTCACGGTCATCGGCGACGGCGGCGTGTTCATCGCGGACGCCCGCCGCGCGGTGACCGACGCCTACGAGGCGGCCGAGGACGCGCCGCTGCTCGTGAGCGGGGCGGTCGTCCACACGCTGCCCGCCGGGTCGACCTTCGACCTGCAGACCGCCACGCTCATGAGCTTCTCCGAGATGCACCCCGACGTCGACGTGCGCCGCTCCGAGCGCGAGCACCCGGACGGGTCCGCGCCCGTCGTCTGAGCGAGCCGGTGACCCCCGGTGGCGGCGGTCCCGGCATACGGCATCGGTCCCCGCCCCGCCCCCCGACGGACCAGAGGGACAGCACCGTCCGGTGCCGCTAGCCTGGGGCCCGCGTCCCCCAGCCAGGAGGTCTCCATGGACACCCCACGCCCCCGCCCCTGCGGGCCGGCCCGACCCGACCTGCGGGTCCTGTCCCAGCGGGTCTACCGCGGGCCGAACGTCTGGTCCTACGACCAGGCCGTCCACCTCGTCGTGGACCTCGGGATCCTGGAGGAGTACCCGACCGACCTGCTCCCGGGCTTCACCGAGCGCCTGGTCGAGCTGCTGCCGGGCCTGGAGCGTCACACCTGCTCGGTCGGGACGGCGGGCGGCTTCATCCAGCGGATGCAGGACGGCACGTGGCTAGGTCACGTCGCCGAGCACGTCGCGCTGCAGCTGCAGCAGGAGGCGGGGCACGACGCGCGCCGCGGCAAGACCCGCTCGGTGCGCGGCAAGGTCGGGCAGTACAACGTCATCGTCGGCTACCTGGACGAGGCCGTCGCGCTGGCCGCGTGCGAGCTCGCCGTCCGCCTCGTCAACGACCTGGTGGAGCACGACGAGGCCTTCGACTTCGAGGCGGAGCTGGCCACCTTCCTGCGGTTCGCGCAGCGTCAGGCCTTCGGACCGTCCACGATGGCGATCCTCGAGGAGGCCGTCAGCCGCGACATCCCCTGGCAGCGCCTCAACCGCGGCTCGCTGGTCCAGCTCGGGCAGGGCGTCCACGCCAAGCGCTTCCGCGCCACCATGACCTCGCTGACCGGGGCGCTGGCCGTCGACATCGCCTCCGACAAGGACCTCACCACGCAGCTGCTCGCCTCGGCCGGCCTGCCCGTCCCGCGCAGCGAGCTCGTGCGCGACGTCGAGGGTGCCGCCGCCGCGGCCCGCCGGATCGGCTACCCCGTCGTCGTCAAGCCGCTCGACGGCAACCACGGCCGCGGCGTCTGCCTCGACCTGCGCGACGAGCAGGCCGTCCGCGAGTCCTTCCCGATCGCGCAGGAGCAGTCCCGGCGCGGGTCGGTGATGGTCGAGTCCTTCGTCACCGGCAAGGACTACCGCTGCCTGATCATCGGCGGCCGCATGCAGGCCATCGCCGAGCGCGTCCCCGCGCACGTCGTGGGGGACGGCACCCACACGGTGGCCGAGCTCGTCGACATCACCAACGCCGACCCCCGCCGCGGCGTCGGCCACGAGAAGGTCCTCACCAAGATCAAGGTCGACGAGGCCGCGGTGGAGCTCGTCCGGTCGCAGGGCCACGCCATGGACGCGGTCGTCCCGCGCGGCGAGATGGTCAAGCTGGCCCTCACCGCCAACATGTCCACCGGCGGCATCTCCATCGACCGCACCTGGGACGCCCACCCCGACAACGTCGACGTGGCCGAGGAGGCGGCGCGGCTCATCGGGCTTGACGTCGCGGGCATCGACTTCATCTGCCCCGACATCACCGAGCCGGTCCGCGAGACCGGCGGCGCGATCTGCGAGGTCAACGCGGCCCCCGGCTTCCGGATGCACACGCACCCCACCGAGGGCGAGCCGCAGTTCATCGCCAAGCCCGTCGTCGACCTGCTGTTTCCCCCCGGGGCGCCGTCGCGCGTGCCGATCATCGCCGTGACCGGCACCAACGGCAAGACCACCACCAGCCGGATGATCTCCCACATCTTCAAGGGTCTCGGGCGCAAGGTCGGCATGACCTCCACTGACGGCGTCGTCATCGACGAGCGCCTCGTCATCAAGGCCGACGCGTCCGGCCCGCGCTCGGCGCGCATGGTCCTGCAGAACCCCCGCGTCGACCTCGCCGTGATGGAGGTCGCCCGCGGCGGCATCATCCGCGAGGGCCTCGGCTACGACCGCAACGACGTCGCCGTCGTCACCAACGTCGCCGCAGATCACCTGGGGCTCAAGGGGATCGACACGCTCGAGCAGCTCGCCGCGGTCAAGCGCGTCGTGGTCGAGGCGGTCCCCCGCTCCGGGTATGCCGTGCTCAACGCCGACGACGAGCACGTGCGGGCGATGCGCCGCCGCTGCTCCGGCTCGGTCGTGTGGTTCTCCCTCAAGGCGCCCGGCTCCGAGGAGCGCGCCATGATCGACGAGCACTGCCGCCGCGGCGGCCGCGCCGTCGTGCTCGAGGAGACCGAGCGAGGCGAGATGATCGTGATCCGCCAGGGCCGCCGCTCGATGCAGCTGGCGTTCACCCACCTGCTGCCGTCGACCTTCGAGGGCACCGCGCGCATGAACGTCGCCAACGCCCTCGCCGCCGCCGGCGCCGCGTTCGCGCTGGGGGCGCCGCTGCAGGACATCCGCCAGGGACTGCGCACCTTCACCACCAGCTACTACCTCTCCCCCGGCCGCATGAACCTGCTCACCGTCGCCGGCCGGCAGATCATCGTCGACTACTGCCACAACGCGGCCGGGATGCGCATGCTGGGTGACTTCGCCCAGCGGTATGCCGACCGTCAGGAGGAACGCGGGGCCGGCGGCACGGTGCGGCGCATCGGACTGGTCGCGACCGCGGGCGACCGCCGGGACGACGACATGGCCGAGCTCGGCGCCGTGGCCGCGGAGTACTTCGACACCATCGTCGTGCGCGACGACGCCCACCTGCGCGGGCGCGCCCCGGGCGAGCAGGCCGAGCACGTGGCGCGCGGCATACGGCAGGCGCAGGAGGCCGGGCGAGCCCGGTGCACCGACGTCGAGATCGTGCTCGACGAGCTCCAGGCGACCGACCGCGCGCTGGAGATCGCCGAGCCCGGCGACCTGGTGGTGCTGTGCGTGGACAAGCACGCGCAGGTCATGGAACGCCTCGAGCAGCGGACCAAGGTCGCGACCCCGCGCGGCGACAACGAGCAGGACGGCCGGGCGTACGACCCGGACTTCGTGATGGACCAGGCCGCGGAGGCCGAGACCGCCTGAGTCGCCACGCGGTGCGCGGCGAGCGCGCCACCCCGATCGCGGGGCGGCGCGCTCGCTGCGTTGTGTCAGCTGGGAGCTCAGGTTGGGTCGTCTGGAGGGGCTGGGGGCGTGCGTTGGTGAGCTAGGAGCTCAGTCCGTGTCGGCGGGGGACGTCCCGCGCATGAGCTCGACGCGGCGGTGCAGGCCGTCGCGGTAGTAGTCGTCGTCGGTCGTCGCCGCACGGCGGAGCAGCGCGTCGATCAACGAGGCCACGGCCTCCTGCGCGTGCCCCGCGTCGATCTGCGCGAGCGCGCGGAAGGCGACATACGCGCCGCTGTCCTGGCGCCGCGCGTCCACGGACTCGAGCAGCGCGAGCGCCTCGGCGGGTCGCCCCTGGCGGCGCACGGCCGAGGCCTCGCTGATCAGGGAGCGGGTGCGCCAGGGCTCGTCCAGCCCGGCCTCGCGCGCTCGCTGGAACAGCTCGATGGCGGCCTCCTCCTCGTCGCCGCGGTTGCGATAGGCCGCGAGCTCGAAGAGCAGCCGGCCGTCCGACGGGGACTCGGCGAGGAGTTGCTCGATGGTGGCCACGCGGTCGGCCAGGGAGACCGTCGCGTCGGCGCGCAGGGCGCGGAGGGTCTCCTCGTGCTCGTGCTCGCCGCGGGCGCGCTTGACCTTGGCCCGGATGGAGGTGGCGGAGTCGGGGCGGGCGCCCTGCTCGAGCAGCCAGGCGTTGAGCTGCGGCCAGTCGGCGTGCACCATGACGGCGACGACGTCGCCGTTGCCGGTCTGCCGCAGGATGCCCTGCAGGCCGTCGAGCTCGGTGGGATAGGAGTCGACCTCGGCGACGCCGACGCGGGACAGCCCGATCCGCAGGTGCGCCTCGAGGTCCTCGCGGGTGCGGCCTCGCAGGTAGCGGTCCTTGTGCACGACGTGCACGACGTCGGCGCTGGACCCGGCCATCGCGCCCATGGACTCCAGGATCTCGTCGGTGCGGTCGCCGCCGGTGCCCACGCCGAGGTGGAAGCGTGCGCCGGGCCTGGTGAGCCCCCGGGCGACCTCGATCAGCGCCTGGAGGCCGTCCTCGTTGTGCGCCATGTCGAGGATGACGGTCGCGGTGCCACCGGAGTCCACCCGCACGGTGTAGGTGTTGAGCCGGCCGGGGTTGTGCTCCCCGTCGGGGGCGAAGGTCCGCAGCCCCTCGACGACGGCGTCGCGCGGCAGGCCGAGTCCGAGGGACGTGGCGGCGGCCGCGAGCGCGTTGGCGGTGTTGTGCCGCGACAGCCCGGCCATGGTCATCGGCACCTCGGCCAGGGGGAGCAGCCGGTCCACCTCGCCGTCGCGCTCCAGGACAGCGATGGCGTCGTCGAGCACGGTGATGCCCCGACCACCGTCGTCGACGGCCTCGCGCAGCGCGGGCGAGGACGGGTCGGTGCTGAACGCCCACGGGCGCGCCTCGGTGCTCGACCGCATCGCCCAGACGCGGGGGTCGTCACCGTTGAGCACGGCCCACCCGTCGGGCCGGGTGACCTTGGTCACGATGGCCTTGACCTCGGAGAGCTGGTCGACCGTGTCGACGCCCTGCATGCCGAGGTGGTCGGCTGTGACGTTGGTGACCACGGAGACGTCGTTGTGGGTCACGCCCATGCCCTTGAGCAGCATGCCTCCGCGCGCGGTCTCGAGGATGCCGACCTGCACGCTGGGGTGGTGCAGCACGGCGGCCGCGCCCGCGGGACCCGAGTAGTCCCCCTCCTCGACCTCCTCGCCCTGGGCGTAGACGCCCGACGTGCTCGACCACGCGGTCTGCAGCCCCGCCGTCATGGCGATGTGGGCGACGAGGCGGGTGGTGGTGGTCTTGCCGTTGGTGCCGGTGATGGAGGCGACGGGGATCTTGGGGGTGATCGTGGTCGGGCGGGCGCCGGCGGGGGCGGTGGCGATCTGCCGGGTCGCGTCGTCCATGGCCTGCCGGGCCTCGTCGTCGTCGCCGGTGAGCAGGGCCGACAGCACCGGCCCCAGCGCCTCGGCCATCGCGACCCCGCGGCCACGCCGGCTCCACGGGAACGCGACGACGATCTCCTCGGGACGGTTGCCTGCCCGTGTCTTGGTCGACAGGCCTCGTATGCCGGCGCCCGCCGCGAGCCGCCGGACCAGGCGACGCGCGAGGCGCAGCGCCATGGCCTGACGCTCCAGGGTGTGGGCGCCGCCGGGGTCGGCCTGCCGCAGGCCGAGACGTGCCGCGAGGCGGCGCGCCTGGGGGCGACGCAGCTCGAGGATCCCGGGCACCTCGAGCACGACCTTCATGGCCGGACGCGTGAAGTAGAGGTTGGGTCCCTCCAGCACTCGCACCTCGGTCACCGTGATGGGCGCCACGTCCGCGTCAGTCATGCGCCCGATCCTAGGGGCTGACCAGGGCCCTCGCCGCACGGTCCGGGACCGCCCGCAGACCGGTAGAACGCACGGTCACCCGCCCGTATCGAGGGGGCTCCCCGCGAGGCGGCGGGCGCTGCGTCATACGGCCTGAGTCACTGACCCATCGCGTGGACGCCGCCGTCGACGTGGACGATCTCGCCCGTCGTCGCGGGGAACCAGTCGGACAGCAGCACGGCGCAGGCCTTGGCCGCAGGCTCGGGGTCCTTCACGTCCCAGCCGAGGGGCGCGCGGTCGTCCCACACGCGCTCGAACTGCTCGAAGCCCGGGATCGACTTGGCCGCGGTCGTGCGGATCGGGCCGGCGGCCACCAGGTTGCAGCGGATCCCCTTGGGGCCCAGGTCACGCGCGAGGTAGCGGTTGGTCGACTCGAAGGCAGCCTTGGCGACGCCCATCCAGTCGTAGACCGGCCAGGCGAACTTCGCGTCGAAGGTGAGCCCGACGATCGAGCCGCCGTCGGTCATGAGCGGCTCGCACGCGACGGCCAGGGACTTGAGGGAGTAGGCCGAGATCTGCAGCGCCGTCGACACGTCCTCCCACGTCGCGTCGAGGAAGCTGAAGGCACCCTGGGGCGCGAAGCCGATGGAGTGCAGCACGCCATCGAGCCGGTCGGTGTGCTCGCCCAACCGCTCCGCGAGCGTGTCGAGATGCTCCTGGTCGGCCACGTCGAGCTCGATGACCGGCGGGGTCTGCGGGAGGCGCTTGGCGATCGTCTGGGTGATCTTCATCGTGCGGCCGAAGCTGGTGAGGATGACCTCCGCGCCCTCCTGCTGCGCGATGCGCGCCACGTGGAAGGCGATGGAGGAGTCCATCAGGACGCCGGTGACGAGAAACTTCTTGCCGTCGAGCATGCCCATGGGACAGGTCCTTTCGTATGACGGATGCGGGGTCGGGTCTCGCGGGGTCTGGTCTCGCGGGGGTGCTCAGTGGCCCATGCCGAGGCCACCGTCGACCGGGATCACGGCGCCGGAGATGTAGGACGCGCCCGGCGAGGCGAGGAAGGTGACGGCGGAGGCGATCTCGTCGGCGGAGCCGAGGCGGCCGGCGGGGATGGCCTTCTTGTAGCCCGCGACCGTGTCCTCGGGGAGCACGGCCGTCATGTCGGTCTCGACGAAGCCGGGGGCGACGACGTTGGCGGTGATGCCTCGGCCGCCGAGCTCGCGCGTGATGGACCGCGCGAGGCCGACGAGCCCGGACTTGGAGGCGGCGTAGTTGGCCTGCCCCGGGCTGCCGTAGAGCCCGACCACGCTGGAGACGAAGATCAGGCGACCTCGGCGGAGCCTGATCATGCCCTTGGAGGCGCGACGGGCGCACCGGAAGGCGCCGGCGAGGTTGGTGTCGACGACCTGGTCGAAGTCCTCGTCGCTCATGCGCATGAGCAGCGTGTCCTTGGTGACGCCGGCGTTGGCGACGACGACCTCGATCGGTCCGCCCAGCAGCTCCTCGGCCGCCGTGAACGCTGCGTCGACCGACTCGGTGCGGGTGACGTCGCCCTGCACGGCCTGCAGCCCGTCGGGGGCCTCGCCGGACCGGCTCGTGACGACCACCTTGTCGCCCTGCGCCACGAAGGCCCGCGCGATCGCGAGGCCGATGCCGCGGTTGCCTCCGGTGACCAGGACGGTGCGTGGCTCGGGACGGTCGGTGGTCATGGTGCTCCTCACCAGTGGGGCCTGCGGGTTCCCGCCGACGCTAGCGGACTACCGCGCGGTAGCGCTCATCGAAAGGGGGGGCTGGGTCGGGGCGGTCGGTGCGGTCGGTCGGGATGCTCGTCGAGGCGCACGGACGGCCTGTCCGGCGAACGAGCGTAGGCTTGATCGGTGGCCAGCTCCTCCCCCTCCCACTCGACGGTGCACACCGTCACCTCGGCGCGGAAGTCCCCCGCGCAGGACCGGGCCGAGCGCACCCGCCGCTACCTCATCTCGATGTCGATCCGCACCGTGTGCTTCGTGCTGTTCGTCGTGGTCGACCACCCCTTGCGGTGGGCGTTCGTCGTGGGCGCGGTCTTCCTGCCGTATGTCGCGGTGGTCCTGGCCAACGCCGTCGACCGCAGCGGTGAGGGCCAGATCCAGGCCGTGGACCACCAGCAGCGCGCCCTGCCGCCCGGCACCTGGTCGCAGGACGCCATCGAGGGCTCGGTCGAGGACCGGCCGCAGGTGCGGTCTGAGGACCGGTCTGAGGACCGGTCGCAGGACGGTGCCGGGTGACGGGAGACCGGTGCTCGGCGAAGGGCTGCCGCGCCGACGGGACCTGGCAGCTGCGCTGGAACAACCCGTCCCTGCACACCCCTGACCGCCGCAAGGTGTGGCTGGCCTGCGAGGAGCACAAGGCGTCGTTGTCGCAGTTCCTGTCGATGCGGGGGTTCCTGCGCGAGGTCGAGCCGCACGGGAAGTGACCAGTCGGCGCAGGTGGGTCAGCCGCCGATCGCGGACATCGGGCGGTCGGGCTGCTCGAAGTCGGGGTCGCCGATGCCGTGGCCGCGCCGCTTGACCCGCATCTCCCCCGTGATCAGGGCCGTGAGCTCGTCGTCGGTGGCACCGTCGCGCAGCGGTGTCCGCAGGTCGGTCTCGGTGCGGGAGAAGAGGCAGTTGCGGACCTGGCCGTCGGCGGTGAGCCGGGTGCGGTCGCAGTCGCCGCAGAACGGCCGCGTGACGCTGGCGATGATCCCGACGGTGGCCTGCCGGCCCTCGAGGTCCTGGTGGCCGACGACGTCGTAGAGCTCGGCGGGCGCGCTCCCCCGCGCCGACTCGGGTCGGGCCCGCAGCTCGAACCGCTCGGACAGCCGGGCCAGCAACTCGTCGGCCGTCACCATCTGCGCCCGCTCCCAGCCGTGCTGGGCGTCCAGCGGCATCTGCTCGATGAACCGCAGCGCGTAGCCCCGGTCCAGGCACCAGCCCAGCACGTCCGCGACGCCCTCGTCGTTGATGCCCCGCATGGCGACGGCGTTGACCTTGACGGGCGTGAGGCCCGCCGCGGCAGCGGCCGTCATACCGGCCTCGACGTCGGCCAGCCGGTCGCGCCGGGTGAGGTCGCGAAAGACCTGCTCGTCGATCGTGTCGAGGCTGACGTTGACCCGGTCCAGGCCGGCCTCGGCGAGGTCCTTGGCGACGCGCGCGAGGCCGACCCCGTTGGTGGTCATGGCGATCTGCGGGCGCGGCTCGAGGGTGGCGATGCGGCGCACCACGTCCACGATCGAGCGGCGCAGCAGCGGCTCGCCCCCGGTCAGCCGGACCTTGGTGACCCCCAGCTCCACGAACACCCGCACCAGCCGGACCAGCTCGTCGTCGGTGAGCATCTCGGGCCTCGGCATCCACGGCAGCCCCTCTGCGGGCATGCAGTAGGTGCAGCGCAGGTTGCACCGGTCGGTGACAGAGACGCGCAGATCCCGTGCCACCCGGCCGAATCCGTCGACGAGCGCCGGGCGCACGCGGGGATCCGGGAGAGTCGTCATAGGCTCAACACTATGCGTCCGACGTGCCGCCACGGAATTTCCACGGGAAGTATTCAGTGATCCAGACCCTGCGCAAGCCGCGCTGGCTCAGGGCCCTGGCCGGAGCCTTCGCGTTCATGCTCGCCTGCGTCTGGCTCGGGCAGTGGCAGCTCGGTCGCTACGAGCACAAGCAGGCGACGGTGCGGGCGATCGACCGCAACTACGCCGCGGAGCCGGTGCCGCTGCGGACCATCCTGCCGACCCCCACGAGCGGTGTCACCGAGGCCACCCTGTGGCGGTCGGTGACGACGACCGGCACGTATGACGGCGCGTCCCCCCTCCTCGTGCGGAACCGCCCCCGCGACGGGGACCGCGGCTACGAGGTCGTCTGGCCGCTGCGCCTGCCGGACGGCTCGACGCTGCTCGTGGACCGTGGCTGGATCTCGGCCGGCAGCGGCGCGGCGGCCGACCTGCCCACGGTCCCCCCGGCGCCCAAGGGCGAGGTGACGGTGACCGGGTGGCTGCGCTGGGGCGAGCAGGACCTCGACCGGCCACCGGCCAAGGGGCAGCTCGCCTCCATCAACTACACCGTCGCGCAGCGGGAGATCGGCGGGACGGTCAACCACGCCTACCTGGTGCTCGGCTCCGAGGGCTCGGTCAAGGCCGGCGACCCGTCCACCGGGCTCGCCGCGCCGGGCGGCCCGGACCGCGACGAGGGCTGGAACAACGTGTCCTACTTCGGGCAGTGGTGGCTCTTCGGCCTCGTGGCGATCGCGATGGTGCTGTATGCCGCCCGCCGCGAGCACCTGGAGGACCTGGGTGCGGCGGCGCGCAAGCCAGCCACGCCGACCAGACCATCGAGGCCCAAGAAGGTCCGGATCTGGGACGAGGAGGACGAGTGAGCGACGAGGCCATCGAGCGGCTCGGCGCGACCTTCCGCGAGGGCGGGGCGCGTGGCGGAGTACGTCGAGGCGCACTGCGGCGGCCTGGACGAGCGGCCGGTGACGGTGCCGCACGTGTGCGTCGTCTACCGCTTCCCGCACCCGCGAGGAGATTGGCGTCAGTCGGTGAACTGCGTGCGGTACAGCTCGGCGTAGAGGCCGCCGCGCTCGAGCAGCTCGGCGTGGGTGCCCTGCTGGACGACCCGCCCGCCGTCGACGACGAGGATCAGGTCAGCGCCGCGCACCGTAGACAGGCGGTGGGCGATCACCATCGCCGTCCGGCCGTGCAGGGCCGAGTCGAGGGCCCTCTGGACGGCGGCCTCGGACTCGCTGTCCAGGTGTGCCGTCGCCTCGTCGAGGATCACCAGGCCGGGGCCCTTGAGCAGCAGCCGGGCGATGGCGAGGCGCTGCTTCTCGCCGCCGGAGAGACGGTGGCCCCGGTCGCCGACCACGGTGTCCAGACCCTCCGGCAGGGACTCCACGAGCGAGGCGACCTGGGCGGCCCGCAGGGCGCGCCATACGTCGTCGTCGGTGACGCCGGGGCGGGCGTAGTCGAGGTTGGCGCGGATGGTGTCGTGGAAGAGGTGCGCCTCCTGGGTGACCATGCCGACGACCTCGTGCAGGGAGTCGAAGGACGCCTCCCGCAGGTCGACGCCGCCGACGCGCACCCTCCCCGAGGTGGGGTCGTAGAGGCGGGCCACCAGGGAGGTGATGGTGGTCTTGCCTGCGCCGCTCGGCCCGACGAGGGCGACGAGCTGGCCCGGCTCGACCCGGAACGAGACGCCTCGCAGCACCGGACCACCGCCCGCGCGGTCCCCCGTCGCGCTGCCCTGCTCGAGGGACTCCAGCGAGATCTCGTCGGCGGAGGGGTAGGCGAAGACGACGTCCTCGAGCTCCACCGAGACGGCCTCGGCCGGGATCGCACGCGGGTGCTCGACCTCGCGCACCAGCGGCCGCAGGTCCAGCACCTCGAAGACGCGCTCGAAGCTGACCAGCGCCGTCATCACGTCGACCCGCACGTTGGACAGGGCGGTGAGCGGCCCGTAGAGCCGGCTCAGCAGCGCCGCCAGTGCGAGCAGGGCGCCGACGGACAGCGACCCGTCGATGGCCATCAGCCCGCCGACGCCATAGACCACGGCCGTCGCGAGCGCCGCCACGAAGGTCAGCCCGGTGAAGAAGAACGTCCGGTTGAGGGCGATCCGGATGCCGATGTCGCGGACCTTGGCGGCGCGGTCGGCGTACTGCTGCGACTCGTCCCGTGGGCGACCGAACAGCTTGACCAGCAAGGCCCCCGCGACGTTGAACCGCTCGGTCATGCGGGTCCCGAGCTCGGCGTTGAGCCCCATCGACTCGTGCTGCAGCCCCGCCATCCGACGCCCCATCACCCGGGCGGGCAGCATGAAGACCGGCAGCAGAGCGAGGGAGGCGAGGGTGAGGACCCAGGACTTCGAGGCCATGGCGGCGACGATGAAGACGACCGACACGAGGTTGCTCACGGTGGTCGACAGGATCGAGGTGAACGCCGACTGGGCGCCGATGACGTCGGAGTTGAGCCGGGTCACCAGGGCGCCGGTCTGGGCCCGGGTGAAGAACGCGATCGGCTGGTCCAGGACGTGCGAGAAGACCTGGGTGCGCAGGTCGTAGATCAGGCCCTCGCCGATGCGGGCGGAGTACCACCGCTGCACCAGCGCGAGCGCGGCGTCGACCAGGGCGAGACCGGCCAGGACCACCGCGATCGTGACGACGACCGACCGGTTGCCCGGGATGACGCCGTCGTCGACGACCTTGCCCAGCAGCAGCGGGGTCGCGACCACCAGCGCGGCGTCGACCAGGATGAGGACGAGGAAGACGGCGATCTGGCCGCGGTAGCGGTCGGCGTAGCCGAGGACGCGGCGGGCCGTGCCGGGCGCCAGGCGACGGTCCTTGACCGAGGAGTCCTTGGTGAGGGACCGCATCATCTGCCAGTTGCCCATGCCGGGTCCGCTCATGTGATGCTCCTCGTCGCGTCAGCCATCGCCTCGGGCCAGCGCCGCCAGCCGCCGGACCTGCGCCTCGCGCTCGCGCCGCAGCTGCTCGTCCGCCGAGGTGTCGGTCGCCGAGCGCAGCAGCGGTTTGAGCTCGCGCAGCGCCCCGGCCGGTGCGTCGAGCAGGGCCTGGACGAGGTCGTCGGTCGTGGCGTCGAGCTCGGCGCGCGGCACGGCCACGGTGGCCAGGCCGATCGCGGTCGCCTCCGCCGCCCCCACGAACCGCCCGGTGGCGCAGATCTCCAGCGCCCGAGCGTAGCCGACGCAGGCCACCAGCGGTCGCGTGCCCGCGAGGTCCGGCACCAGGCCGAGGCTGGTCTCGCGCATGGCGAGCTGCACGTCGTCGGCGCACACCCGCAGGTCGGCGGCCAGCGCGAGCTGGAAGCCCGCCCCGATGGCGTGTCCCTGCACGGCGGCGACGACGACCTGAGGCATCTCCTGCCACACCCGGAACGCCCGCTGGAACCCGGCGATCAGCTCCGCCGTGTCGGCGGCAGCGCTCGTGGCCTGGGCCACGAGGTGCGGCTCGCCCGGCATACCGCCCGGCGAGAGCATCCCGCGGTGCAGCCCCGCGGAGAAGCTCGCCCCCTCGGCCCGCAGCACGACGACCCGTATGTCGTCGCCCACGGCCTCCCCCACCGCCGCCAGGGCGTACCACAGCGACGGCGTCTGGGCGTTGCGCTCCTCGGGGTTGGCGAGGGTGACGGTGAGGACCTGCCGCTCGTCGTCGACGGTGACGCGCAGGTGGGGGTGATCGGTCATGCCCAGACCCTAGCGCTGGGTCGGTGTCACGACGTCGGCCTGCCGACCAGCTCCTCGGCCACGTCCCAGAAGCGGTGACGCAGCGTGAGCCGGTCGGACTCGCTGATCTCGTAGACGCCCAGCCGGGCGGACAGGTCCATGAGCAGCGCACGGTCGACCTCGGAGGGGATCGTGGGTCGCCCCGCGAACAACGCCTGCTGCTGGGCCTCGTCGGCGGACGCGCTCCAGGTGCTGATGACGCTGCGGCACACCTCGTCGATCTGCTCCGGCGTCGCGACCAGGGGCGCGGGGCCATGCAGCTCCGAGGGGCGCCCCGTGGTCGAGGAGTAGACCAGCGAGGGCCGATCGAAGGCGGCGGGTGGGACACGCGCGGTGGGAGCGGCGGGCGCTGGGTGGCCGGCCGGTATGGCGGGTCGGGGGCGCGAGGCGAGGTCCGCGGGCGAGGGGACCGGGCCGGTGGCAGGTCCGGAGGCAGGTCCGGTGGCCGGTCCGGCAGCTGGGACGGTCGCGGAGGCGGTGCGGGGCTCGGACATGGGCGCCCGGTGGACGGTCTCGTCGATCGCTGCGGCGTCGACCAGGATCAGCCCGTCGGCCTCCCGCTGCAGGTGCCGGGCCACCGCGTGGGGGCGCCCCTCGGCGTCCGGGACGCCGACGAGGATGACCTGCGCGCCGTGTCCTTGGGCCTCCTCGACGGCCTCGGTCAGGTCGTCGTCCCCGCACAGGAGGTACAGGACGTCGACGATGCGGTTGCGGGCGTGCCTCACCAGGTCCAGTCCGAGCCGCAGGTCGACGCCCTTCTGCTCGCCGGCCGGGGACAGGCGGCCGAGCCGCAGCTTGACCCGCGGCAGCATCCCGATGGCCAGCTGCGAGGTGTTGGGCGCCCCGTTGACGTTGCCGCCGGAGTCGTACCAGTTAACGCGGAGCAGCGGCAGCCCGCTGTCCGCCTCGACCTGCGCGAGGAGCCGCTGGATGAGCGCCTGGTGGTCGACCCGGACGCCTCCCCGCAGCGAGGTGCCGGTGACGCGCGTGGCGCTGGAGCACAGGAGATAGCCGACGTCGACGTACAGGGCGCAGTAGGAACGCATACGTCGATGGTCCCAGCCAGGGCTGTCTAGCGCACGGACCCGGCCCGGCCGCGCGAGCCGCCGCCCGCCCTCAGGTCAGGCCAGGGAGATGAGCTCGAGGTACTCCGGGCCCCACAGGTCCTCGACCCCGTCGGGCAGGACGAGGACCCGCTCCGGCTCGAGGGCCTCGACGGCACCCTCGTCGTGGGAGACCAGGACGACCGCGCCCGTGAAGGTCCGCAGCGCACCGAGGATCTCCTCGCGCGAGGCGGGATCGAGGTTGTTGGTGGGCTCGTCGAGCAGCAGCACGTTGGCGCTGGACACGACGAGCAGCGCTAGCGACAAGCGCGTCTTCTCCCCACCGGAGAGGACGCCCGCGGGCTTGTCCACGTCCTCGCCGCTGAACAGGAAGGACCCGAGGACCTTGCGGACGTCCGTCTCGCCGAGGTCGGGGGCGGCGGACTTCATGTTGTCCAGCACGGTGCGGGCGGTGTCGAGGTTCTCGTGCTCCTGGGCGTAGTAGCCGATCTTGAGCCCGTGACCGGGGAGGACCTCGCCGGTGTCGGGCTCGTCGACGCCCGCGAGCATGCGCAGCAGGGTTGTCTTGCCGGCGCCGTTGAGACCGAGGACGACGACCTTGGAGCCGCGGTCGACGGCCAGGTCCACGTCGGTGAAGACCTCGAGCGAGCCATAGCTGCGCGACAGGCCGCGGGCCATGAGAGGGGTCTTGCCGCACGGCGCCGGGTCCGGGAAGCGCAGGTGCGCCACCTTGTCCTGCTGCCGCTCCCCCTCCAGGCCGCTCAGCATCCGCTCGGCGCGGCGGGCCATGTTGTGCGCGGCGGTGGCCTTGGTGGCCTTGGCGCCCATCTTGGCCGCCTGGGCGAGCAGGGTGGAGGCCTTCTTCTCGGCGTTGGCGCGCTCGCGCTTGCGACGCTTCTCGTCGGTCTCGCGCTGGGCGAGATAAGCCTTCCAGCCCAGGGAGTACTGGTCGATGGCCGCGCGGTTGGCGTCGAGGTGAAAGACCTTGTTGACCACCTGGTCGAGCAGGTCGACGTCGTGGCTGATGACGATCAGCCCGCCCTTGTAGGTCTTGAGGTAGTCGCGCAGCCAGACGATGGAGTCGGCGTCGAGGTGGTTGGTCGGCTCGTCGAGGAGCAGGGTCTCGTTGCCGGAGAACAGGATCCGCGACAGCTCCACGCGGCGTCGCTGACCACCGGACAGGGTCGACAGGGGCTGGCCGAGGATGCGCTGGTCCAGACCCAGGGCCGAGGCGATGGTGGCGGCCTCGGACTCCGCGGCATACCCCCCGGCAGCCTCGAAGCGGGCCTGCAGCTTGGGGTAGCGCTCCATCGCCGCCTCGTGGGTCTCGACGTCTGCGCTGGCCATCGCCCCCTCCGTCTCGCGCAGCTTGCGCACGATCACGTCGAGACCGCGCGCGGACAGGATGCGGTCGCGGGCCAGCACGGTGAGGTCGCCGGTGCGGGGGTCCTGCGGCAGGTAGCCGACCGTGCCGGACCGGGTCACCGAGCCACCGGCGGGCTGCCCCTCCCCCGCCAGCACCTTGGTGAGCGTGGTCTTGCCGGCGCCGTTGCGCCCGACCAGACCGATCCGGTCGCCGGCACCCACGCGGAACGAGGCGCTCTCGATGAGGATGCGAGCCCCGGCCCGCAGCTCGATGTCGGTCGCGGCGATCACGTGGCAGGGCCCCTCGGGATAGATGGTGCGGCGGCGGGTATCCGGTCGGCGGTGGGCCGCCCCGGATCGCCCCGACTCGGCGGGGCAACCGGGTTAGTCTACGGGCAGGTTTCGGCCCGCCCCCCACGCGATCCCCCACGTCAGGGCGGCGGATGATCACGAGTCAGGAGCAAGGATGAGCTTCAACGAGGGATCCCAGCTCGACACCTCCGGCGTCGACTCGGGCAGCGGCGGCGGGGGCATGAGCCCGGGTGGCATGATCATCGGCGGTGGCGGAGGCCTCGGCCTGCTCGGCCTGGTCGTCGTGCTGCTGCTCAACATGTGCGGTGGCGGCAACATCGACCCCGGCTCGATGGGTATGCAGCCCGGCCCGCAGCAGACCCAGCGGTCGGGCAGCGAGGACGCCTTCGCCAAGTGCAAGACCGGCGCCGACGCCAACAACGACGTGCAGTGCCGCGTGATCGGCACCAAGAACTCCGTCGAGGCGTACTGGAAGAAGACCCTCCCCGAGCAGGCCGGCCGCAACTACACGACCGCCAACATGAGTCTCTACACCGGTCGCACCCAGTCCGCCTGCGGCACGGCCTCCAACCAGGTCGGGCCCTTCTACTGCCCCTCGGACCGCAAGGTCTACATCGACGCCTCGTTCTTCAACACCCTCACCCGCGACTTCGGCGCCGACAGCGGCGCCCTGGCGCAGGAGTACGTCGTGGCCCACGAGTACGGCCACCACATCCAGAACCAGCTCGGCCTGCTCCAGCGCGCCCAGCAGGACCCGCAGGGCCCGCAGTCCGGCGGCGTCCGGGTCGAGCTCATGGCCGACTGCCTCGCCGGCATGTGGGCCAAGGACGCCTCGACCGTCCCCGACAAGTCCGGCCAGCCCTTCCTCGAGCCGCTGACCCAGCAGGACATCAACTCGGCTCTGTCCGCGGCCAAGTCCGTCGGTGACGACAACATCCAGTCCAAGATGGGCTCCGGCCAGGTCAACCCCGAGTCCTGGACCCACGGATCCTCCGAGGCCCGTCAGCGCTGGTTCATCACCGGCTACACCAAGGGCAGCCTGCAGGCCTGCAACACCTTCGCGGTCGACCGGGTGGAGTGACCCGGCCGACCCTCCCAGGGTCGCCACGCCGTATGCCGAAGGCCCCGCCCCCTCCCGGGGGTAGGGGCCTTCGGGGCGTCCTCAGCGCACCACGCGGCGCAGGACCACGGACTCCCACCCGGCCAGGGTGGCGGCTCCGTCGGGACTTCGGACGAGGGCCTGGTCGCTGGTCGTCAGGACGGCCTCGGCGTCGCCCCAGCCCTCGAGCAGCTCGTCCGGCACCGGGAGCGGCGCGCGCGTGAAGGAGGCCAGGACGAGCAGCTGCGCGCCGTCATACGACCGCGAGTAGGCCCACAGGTCGGGGTGGTCCATGGCCAGCGGCTGGATCGACCCGTGCGCGACCACCGGGTCGGCGTGGCGCAGGGCGATCAGGCGCTGGTAGTGCGTGAAGACCGAGGTGGGGTCCTCGACCTGGGCCGCCGCGTTGATCTCGGTGTGGTCAGGGTTGGCCTCGATCCACGGCGTGCCGGTCGTGAAGCCGGCGTGCGGCGAGTCGTCCCACTGCATGGGGGTGCGGGCGTTGTCGCGCCCCTTGTCGCGGAGCCCCTCGAGCAGCGCCTCGGGGTCCGCGTGGCCGTGCTGGCGCGCCTCGAAGTAGTTGAGCGACTCGATGTCGCGGAAGTCCGCGATCGTGGCGAAGTGGCTGTTGGTCATGCCGAGCTCCTCGCCCTGGTAGACGTAGGGGGTGCCCCGCAGCAGGTGCAGGACGGTGGCCAGCGTCTTGGCGGACCGCTCCCGCCAGACGGGGTCGTCGTCCCCGAAGCGGGACACGGCGCGCGGCTGATCGTGGTTGTCCCAGTAGAGCGAGTTCCAGCCGGTCTCCGCGAGGCCGACCTGCCAGCGCATGAGCGACTCCCGCAGGCGCGGCATGTCGAGGGGCTGCACGTCGAACTTGCCGCCCGGCCCGCCGTCGAGGTCCACGTGCTCGAACTGGAAGACCATGTCGACCTCCCCGTTGGCGGGGTCGGTGTAGCGCCGGGCCTGCTCAACCGTCACGCCCGGCATCTCCCCCACGGTCAGATAGGCGTGCGGATGGTCGGCGAACACCTCACGGTGCATCTCCTGCAGGAACTCCTCCAGGCGAGGGCCGCACGCGACGAGGGGGAAGCCGTTGCCGAAGGCCGCGCCAGGTGCCTGCTCGCCGTCGGGGAGGCCGGGGGTCTTGCTGATGAGGTTGATCACGTCCATCCGGAAGCCGTCGACCCCGCGGTCCAGCCACCAGCGCATCATCGCGTGCACCGCCTGGCGGACCTGCGGGTTCTCCCAGTTGAGGTCGGGCTGCTTGCGGCCGAACAGGTGCAGATAGTACTGCCCCGTCGCCTCGTCCAGCTCCCAGGCCGACCCGGAGAAGAAGGACTCCCAGTTGTTGGGCTCGTCGCGCCAGAGGTACCAGTCGCGCTTGTCGCTGTCGAGGGATGCGCGACTCTCGACGAACCACGCGTGCTCGTCGCTCGTGTGGTTGACCACCAGGTCCATCACCAGCCGTATGCCGCGCTCGTGCGCCGCCGCGATGAGCTCGTCCAGGTCCGCGAGCGTCCCGAACACCGGGTCGACGTCCTGGTAGTCGCTGATGTCATAGCCGTTGTCGTCCATCGGCGATCGGTAGACGGGGCTGAGCCAGAGCACGTCGACGCCGAGGTGCTGCAGATGGTCCAGGCGACCGATGATCCCGCGCAGGTCACCGACGCCGTCGCCGTCGCTGTCCTGGAAGGACCGCGGATAGATCTGGTAGACGACGACGGACTTCCACCAGTCACGGGGCAGGTCGGTCTGCAGCATGCGTCCTCCGTCGGCCGGTGAGAGAGGATCAGCGTATGACGACCCGCACCGTCGGCTTCGACCTCGACCAGACCCTTGTGGACTCCACCGAACGCATCGTGGAGTCCTTCCGATCGGCCTTCCGCGCCATGCGGATCCCCGACGTCCAGGCCGCTGCGTTCACGCCGTGGTTCGGCTACCCGCTGGAGGAGATCCTGCAGCGCGTGGCACCCGGGACCGACCCCGCCGAGTTCGTGCCGTTCTACCGGCGCGCGTACGACGAGGAGCGGCCGGGCGAGGCGGGGCCCATGCCCGGCGCACGCGAGGCGCTGGAGTGGCTGCGCGACAACGCCTTCCGGGTCGTCGTCGTGTCCGCGAAGCACCACCCCGTCGTCGACGTGGCCCTGGTCGACGCCGGCCTGGGTGACCTCGTGGACGCGTACTACGGAGACCACTTCGGTGAGCAGAAGGCGATCCCGCTGCGCGAGGAGGACGCGGCGTTCTACGTCGGTGACCACGTGGCTGACATGCACGCCGCGTCCCTCGCCGGCGCGACCGGCATCGCCGTCGTGTCGGGAGCGCACGACACGCGGGCGCTGCGAGAGGCCGGGGCCGGCGCAGTGATCGCCTCGCTCGCCGACCTGCCGACCACGATCGGGCGGCTGCTGGACTGACCGGTCTGCCCGGTCTGCCCGGTCAGCCCGACCGTCTGGACCGACTCGACCGACTGGTCAGCGCGCTCAGCTCGGCCCCCAGGAACTCCCGCGGCGACGCCGCCGGACGAGACCGGCGACAGGTCAGCGCGGTGCCAGCCCGCCATGAGGTGCTGCCCGCCGGGCGCACCGAGGACCTCCGCGGCACCGGCACCGACACCCTCGCACCTGCGGTGACCCAGGTCCTCATGGGTGCCTGTGGCAGACTTGGGGCACGTGCTCCGGGGTCGGTGCAATTCCGAGCCGGCGGTGACAGTCCGCGACCCGACCACCTCTCCGAGGTGGGCGGTTGACCTGGTGGAACTCCAGGACCGACGGTGAAAGTCCGGATGGGAGGCAGCACGAGAGGTGCCCCGCGAGGGTGCCTCGACGCAGGGCATCCTGCGGCAGGCCGTATGCCGGCGGGCCGCCGTGGTCGCCCGTCAGCGTCATCCCCCGGAGCGCGCGCACCAGCAGCGAGCGAGAGGGACGAGATGAGCGGCCAGACCGCCGCCGACGACCGGGGCGATGCGCATAGGCGTCACCACGACGACGCCGAGCGGGACCTCGTGCTGATGCGCCGAGCCGTGGCGCTGGCCGCCAACGGCCCCGCAGCCGACCCCAACCCGCGGGTGGGCTGCGTCCTGCTGGGCGGTGACGGCGAGGTGATCGGCGAGGGCTGGCACCGCGGCGCCGGCACCCCGCACGCCGAGCTCGTCGCTCTCGCCGAGGCGCGTGCGGCGGGGCACGACACGCGCGGGGGCACGGCCTACGTGTCGCTGGAGCCGTGCAACCACACCGGCAGGACCGGTCCGTGCGCCGAGGCCCTGGTCGGGGCGGGGATCCGGCGCGTCGCCTACGCCCTGCCGGACCCCAACCCCGTGGCCGTCGGGGGCGCGCAGACGCTGCGGTCGGCCGGCATCCGGTGCGACCTGGTGCCGGTCGAGGGGGCGGACGCGCTGGTCGAGGCGTTCGCGCACGCGATGACCCACGGGCGGCCCTTCGTGACCTGGAAGCTCGCCGCCACCATCGACGGCCGTTCGGCGGCGCGCGACGGCAGCAGCCAGTGGATCACCGGCCCCGCGGCCCGCGCCGACGTGCACCGGCTGCGCGCCACCGCCGGGGCGATCGTGGTCGGCACCGGCACCGTCCTCGCCGACGACCCGCGCCTGACGGTGCGCGACGCCGACGGGTCCCACCACGAGCGTCAGCCCCTGCGCGTGGTGGTGGGCCGGCGCGACATACCGCCCACCGCCCGCGTGCTCGACGACGGCGCCTCGAGCCTGCTCGTCCGCGAGCGCGACCCGCACCTGGTCCTCGCGACCCTGCACGAGCTCGACGTGCGTCACGTGTGGCTCGAGGGCGGACCCACCACGGCGGCGGCCTGGCTGCGCGCCGGTGTGGTCGACCGCGTGGTGGCGTATGTCGCACCCGCGCTGCTCGGCTCGGGCGCGGCCGCCGTGGGTGACCTCGGGGTCGCCACCATCGCGGACGCCCACCGGCTCGCGACCACCGACGTGGCCGTCCTCGACGGAGACGTCCGCATCACCCTCGAGCCCGTCGATCACCTCGACCACCGTGATCACCTCGATCACCTCGATCACCTCGATCACCCAGGAGGACAGTGATGTTCGTCGAGTCACCCATCCAGGACGCCCTGCGGGCGCTGCGCGGGGGACGTCCGGTCCTGGTCCTCGACGACGTCGACCGGGAGAACGAGGGCGACGTCGTCCTCGCCGCGCAGACCCTGACCATCGAGTGGCTGGCGTGGACGATCCGGCACACGTCCGGCTACGTCTGCGCGCCGATGCCCGACGACTGGGCCGACCGGCTCGAGCTGCCGCTCATGGTGGAGCGCAACGAGGACAGCCTGCGGACGGCCTACACCGTGACGGTCGACGCCGCGGCGGGGGTCACCACCGGCATCAGCGCCGCCGACCGCGCCGCCACCGTGCGCACGCTGGCCGACCCCGGCTCGCTGCCCACCGACCTGATCCGGCCCGGCCACGTCGTGCCGCTGCGCGCGCGTGACGGTGGCGTCCTCGCGCGACCGGGGCACACCGAGGCCGCCGTCGACCTGTGCCGGCTCGCCGGTCTGTCCCCCGTCGGTGCCATCGCCGAGCTCGTCCACGACACCGGCGAGATGATGCGGACCCCCGACGTCGTCGCCCTCGGTGCCGCGCACGACCTGCCGGTCGTCACCATCGCCGCGCTGGTCCGGCACCTGCGCCGAGCGACCTCCCCCACCCACCAGCTCGCCCAGGAGGCATGACATGGCCGGCCACGGCTCCCCCTCGCTCACCGTCGACGGCGCCGGGCTGCGCGTCGCGATCGTCGCGTCGTCCTGGCACGACACGGTCATGGACGGTCTGCTCGACGGCGCCCGCCGAGCCCTGGAGGAGGCCGGCGTCACCGACGTGGATCTCGTCCGGGTCCCGGGCTCCTTCGAGCTGCCGGTGGCCTGCGCGCGCCTGGCACCCTCGTATGACGCCCTGGTCGCCCTCGGCGTCGTGGTCCGCGGGGGCACGCCACACTTCGACTACGTGTGCAGCGCGGCGACCGATGGCCTCACGCGGGTCGCCGTGACGAGCGGCATCCCCATCGGGTTCGGGCTGCTGACCTGCGACGACGACGCCCAGGCGATCGACCGCGCGGGGCTGCCCGGGTCGCGCGAGGACAAGGGCCACGAGGCGGCGACCGCGGCCGTCGCGACCGCCTCCACGCTGCGCGAGCTCTCTCCGCGGGGTCGCCGCCCGCTCACCTAGCCGCCCCTGGCCCCGGCCCGTGACGGGGTCCCGGCGGGTGAGGCAGCAGGTCAGGCCCGCGGGGTCCCGCATCGCGTGCCACGACTCGTGCCCGTCACGGCGCACCAGGAGTCGGCCGCCATGGTCATCCGGCTCGCCGGCACGTCGACGAACGCGGTCACCCAGACGATCTCGGCCAGGACGCCGCCGTCCTCAGCCGCGCCAGCCGGGGTCGCGCCCGAGCAGCGCCACGAGCTGGTCGGTGCGGTCGCGCGAGCTCGTGGACACCGGCGCGTCGAAGGTCCCCTCGACGCCCCCGCCCGAGGTCGTGCGGTTGGCGTATGCGAGGCACTCGTCCACGGCCGCGGGCACCAGCGTGACGTCGACCCCGGCGCCGCGGGCGAGGTCCCAGGCGTGCACCGTGAGGTCGACGAGCATCTGGGAGGCATACTCCTGCACGGGGATCGAGCCCGAGCTCACCGACACCTCCTGGTCGTCGTCCTCGACCGCGCCGAAGGCCAGCACCGAGCGCGTCTGCGCCGTCCGCCAGGCCTCCGCAGGGTCGTCGCCGAGCAGGTCGCCGTCGTAGGCGTCGCCGACCTGCTCCACCGTCTCGCCCCCGAGCAGCCGTGGCGCCCACAGGTGCTCGCTGGTCAGGTGGCCCAGGACGTCGCGGACGGTCCAGTCCTCGCAGGGGCTCTGGCGGTCCCACGCGTCGGCGGGAATCCGCTCCACGAGGTCGGTCACCGCGGCCGCGGCGGCGGGGATCAGCTCACGGGCGTGGGACATCGTCTCTCCGGTCATGCCCTCCACCATGCCACCGCCGGACGGGGCCCTGCCGCTCGGCTCCACGACGGTGACGCGCACCGCGCGCGCCCGCCTCAGCTCCGCGCGCAGGATCGCGTGCGTCGGGTCCGGTATGCCGAACGCCTCCCGCCTCGGCAGCCCCCGCCAGGTGGCGAGGCGCGGGTCGTGCAGCACCTGCTCGGCCAGCCCGCGGTCTCCGCCGAGGACTACCGCGCGGGCCCAGCCGGGTCCGAGGGGCTCCGCGAGACGCACGACCTCGTCCGCCACGTGGCGCACCAGCGCGTCCGCCTGGTTGCCGCGCCGCCGCTGGTAGCGCTGCTGCGACCACCCGCCCGCCGCCGTGCGGGACTGCACGTAGCGGCTCCCCGCCGTGTGCGCCAGCAGGCCCTCGCCGTCGGCGAGCCCCACGGCATACCGGCCCCGGCGCACGAGGACCAGGGCGAGCCGCGGTGGCGGCCCGGGCCACCCGACCAGGGTGCGCAGGGAGGAGACGCGCTCGCTGCCCGCCGGGTCGAGGGCGTCCAGGCGGGCCACCGCCCCGTCGCCGGCCCGCACGATGACCGTCGCGCCGTCGTGGCTCCACCGCGCCGGCCCGTGGCGGTCGAGGAAGCCCCCGACCCAGGCCGTCAGTCGGTCGGGGTCGACGTCGAGGACACGCCCGGGGGCGCAGCCGGGGGCCACGAGCCCGGCTCAGGCCCTGGTGACGGAGGGCTCGACCGACCAGGGGAAGTCGATCCAGGCGTCGGTGAGGACCTCGCGGTCGGCGGGGGGCGTCGTCATACGGCCCATTGAAGCGCGCGAGGCCCCCTCGCCCTACGCTTG
>ERZ501016.113-NODE-113-length-37936-cov-18.540852_pt1 | contig 37936 bp, 36 predicted proteins | sample MGYA00248889_ERZ501016 | MGnify/ENA primary metagenome ERZ501016 (study PRJEB25958, sample SAMN03398594) | human skin metagenome | study: EMG produced TPA metagenomics assembly of the Human Skin Microbiome Metagenome (human skin metagenome) data set. | reverse complement strand
GGCGGCCGGTGCTGCGGCGGCGGGCGGCATACGGCCCGATCCCGGCCAGCGCCCCGAGCCGGTGCTGCGCGACGACGTCGCCGCCGGACCTCCCCGCGACGGCCACCACACGTCCAGCTACCCGTCGATCGGCGAGGAGCGCGACCGCAACTGGATCGCGTGGATCGTGGCGCTGCTGCTGCTGATCGGCGTGGCGGGGTTCGGCGTCTACTGGATGACGCGGCCCGACCCGATCCAGTACAAGACGGTCCCCAACCTGATGGACCAGACCGAGGGCACCGCGCGGTCGCTGCTCGAGTCCAGCCAGCTCAAGGGGTCCTTCCAGCCCAAGGAGAGCGACAAGCCCAAGGGCATCGTCGTCGGCCAGAACCCCCAGCCCGGCGCCCAGCAGGATCCCGCCTACCCCGTCGCCGTGCAGGTCTCGACCGGCCCGAGCGACACCGCGGTGCCCGACGTCACCAAGTACACCGTGGGGTCTGCGAAGCAACGCCTCGTCAACTACAACCTCGAGGCGGGGGCGGTCACGGAGATCGACGACAAGACCATCCCCGCGGGGCAGGTCGTGCGCACCGACCCGGCGAGCGGACAGACCGTGCCCGTCGGGACCAAGGTCGCACTGTTCGTGTCGACCGGCAAGGTGGGGGTCCCCAACGTGGTGGGGCAGGACTACACGTCGGCGTCCAAGACGCTCACGGACGCCGGCTTCCGCGTCGCCCGCAAGGACGAGCCCAGCCGCGACACCCGCGACCTCGTGCTCGACCAGGACATCCGCGAAGGATCGCAGCCCCCCGGCACCAAGATCACCCTCACGGTGGCCGTGCCGGCAGCGATCCCGACGGTGACGGTGACCTCCACGGCCCCCGCACCCACGCCGACCACGACACCGCGGCCGCGCCCGACCACCACGACCCCACCGTCGCCCACGTCGACCGCACCATCCTCGCCGACCTCGCCGCCGCCGAACCCGTCCACCCCGCCGACGCCCTGAGCTCGCACCACCTCCCGACGCGATTGGTCACCAATAGCGTCGGGGAGCCCGATATGAACGTTCCATAACGTCATTGGTGACCATTGGTTCGCCGCTGTAGGGCGTGGCTACCGGGGCGTGGCGGCGCCGGCCCAGGAGTGGAGGTCAGGAGTGGAGGTCAGCGGTGGATCAGCGGGCTCAGACCCTCGCTCGCGGCCACCGCACCGTCCAGGCCGCACACCTCGAGCCAGTTGGCGAGCAGGCGGTGGCCGCCCACGGTGAGCACGCTCTCAGGGTGGAACTGCACCCCGTGCAGCGGCAGCGTGCGGTGCTGCACGGCCATCACGATCCCGGTCTCGGTGCGGCCGGTGACCTCGAGGTCCGCCCCGATCGTCTCCGGCTCGATCGTGAGCGAGTGGTAGCGCGTCGCCGTGAACGGGCTGGGCAAACCCGCCAGCACCCCTCGCCCATCGTGCAGCACCTCGGACGTCTTGCCGTGCAGCAGCTCGGGGGCCCGCGAGACGGTGCCACCGGTCACGACGCCGAGCGCCTGGTGCCCGAGGCACACGCCCAGCATCGGCTGCTCGCGCTCGGCGCACGCCTCGATCATCGCCATCGAGACCCCGGCCTCCTCGGGGGTGCCCGGACCGGGGGAGACCAGGACGCCGTCGAAGTCCGCCCCGTCCGTCGCCGTCACGGCGTCGTTGCGCACGACTACGCACTCCGCACCAAGCTGCTGGAGGTAGCCCACGATGGTGAAGACGAAGGAGTCGTAGTTGTCGACGACGAGGATGCGGGTCATGGGTCTGCCTCGGGGCGCGGGTCGGTGGGATCGGCCCCTCACCCTAGCCGCGACCTCAGCCGGCGGGCTCGACCGTCTGGTCGTTGAACGGCATGAGGTCCGCGAGCCACGGAAACACGACCTCGAAGCAGAGCCACACCACGAGCGCCGCCAGCAGCAGGCACAGGACCGCCCGCACCCAGGTGGGGCCAGGGAGGGCGCGCCAGAGCGCGGCATACATCAACGGTCTCCCGTCAGGTCCAGATAGCCGGCCGGCAGGCCCGTGCTGCGCGGTATGGCGCGCTCCAGCTCGCCGTGCACGATCCAGCGCTGCTGGGCGGCGTACTTGGGATGGCAGGCGGTGAGGGTGATGAAGGGCTTGTCGGGGCGCACGCCGGGACGCTCGGGCGTGGGCGCGATGGCCGCGACGTGGGAGGGGGGCACGAGGGTGTGCTGGCCGACCCGATAGACGTAGTAGGTCTGCGCGGTCTCGACGATGACCCGGTCGCCGGGCAGGACCCTCTCGATGTCGCGGAAGGGCCCGCCATAGGTCATCCGATGGCCGGCGATCGCGAAGTTGCCCACCTGGCCGGGCATCGCGGTGCCCTCGTAGTGGCCGATGCCCGTGCGCAGCACGTCCCGGGTGGTCCCCTCGACGACCGGCACGGCGTAGTCGCGGCCCAGCGCCGGGATCCGCACGATCGCGAAGGCCTTGCCCAGGGGGACGTCCTTGAGCCGGGCGATCTCGGGCTCGACCTGGCCGGGACGCTGGAACTCCTCGCTGAGCGTGGTGACGGTGTCAGACTGCACGGCGTTGGCGGCGACGTCGGTCCACCACAGCTGCCAGCCCACGAAGAGCAAGGTCAGCACACCAAGGGTGATGAGCAGCTCACCCACAGTCCCCGTTATCGCCCGAACAGCCTTCACCCGACTACTGTCGCATGCCGCAGCTTGGCGGACCCGTCATAGGCCGGGAAGGTCGCCGACGGCTGCGTCGCGACGTCGTAGCCAAGGCCGACGGCAGCGACGTACTGCTGGATGATCTGGACCGTGGGGTCCTGGTCCAGCGTCTGGCGCATGCCGTCCACGTCGCCGATCGCCTTGATGACGAAGGGCGGGGAGTAGACGCGGCCCTGCAGGATCAGGGTGTTGCCGACGCAGCGGACCGCGCTCGTCGAGATCACGCGCTGGTCCTGGATCATCATCGCCTCGGCGCCGCCGCGCCACATCGCGTTGACGACCGCCTGCACGTCCTGCTGGTGGATGACCAGGTCGTCGGCGGTGAACTCGCCGCCGAAGCTGTCCACCGACCTCGTCGAGTCCGTCATGGTCACCGTCAGCGCGGGCCCCGTGACCCCCTGCATCCCGGCGGCCCGGTCGAGCGCCACGGCCCGCTGTGTCATCGCGCGCAGGCGGGAGTCGGCCGGTGCGTTGCGTGCGCTGAGGCTCGCGACCTGACCCGACAGGTCGCGGACCGTCCGCTGCTTGGCCTCCAGCGCGGCGTCCTGGGCGTCGATGACCCCGGCGAGGTCACGTGTGTCGGACGGTCGCAGCGAGCGGCCGCCGGCGGTGACGGCGCTGGTCGCAAAGAGCAGCCCGGCCAGCACGAGGACGACGGGGACGAGCAGGCCCCACAGGCTCGGTCGCCCCCCGAAGAGGAGTCGTCCGAGGCGCGCGCGGCGGGCACCGGTGTCACCCATGGCCCCTCCTCACCTGGCTAGGCTGTGCGTCAGACCCTGAGACCTACCGTATCCGGTGGGCCCCGCACCGAGGAGTGAGCCGTGCCCGAGTCCAAGCGCCGCAGCAAGGCGACCTACACCCCGCCCGCCGAGAAGGGCTCGGGGATCAAGGCGCCCAGCCCCCGCTGGTGGGCGCCCGTGATGGTGACGCTGATGCTGATCGGGCTGCTGTGGGTGGTCGCCTTCTACCTCACCGCGGGGCAGTACCCCGTCCCCGACATCCACTACTGGAACCTCGGGATCGGCTTCGGCCTGATGCTGGTCGGCTTCATGATGACGACCCGCTGGCGCTGACCCCGCCCTCTCGCCCGGCGCCGTTGGATGACCACGGGTTTATCCACAGGCTTATCCCCATCGTGTGGGTAATTACATCCGTGTAAGACGAGATCGAGACGGGTTATCCACAGAAAATGTGGACAACCCGGTGGACAACCCTGGGGAGGACGCGGGGGGCCGACGGGGGAGGGGACGGCGGTCAGGCGCCGCCGACGACGAAGCCCGCCATCTGGGGCGACAGGGCGTACTTCAGGACGGCGAGGACCACGAGCACCGCCAGCACGGCGGCCACACCCGGCCACTGCCAACGCTGGCGTTCGCGCGTCCGGGTCGCCCACATCACCGACGCGAGCGCCGCCCCGGTCACGAACCCGCCGAGGTGCGCCTGCCACGCGATGTTGGGGACGGTGAAGCCGATGACCAGGTTGATGCCGAGAAAGATCAGCATCGCCCGCAGGTCACGGCCCTGCCGCCGCGCGAGCACCAGCTCGGCCGCGAACAACCCGAACACCGCGCCCGAGGCTCCCACCGTCGGCTGGAACCAGCTCATCTGCCACTGGGTCAGCACCTGGCCGGGGGACGCGGTGGCCTGCGCGATCAGCAGATAGCCCACCGACCCACCGATGGCGCTGACCAGGAACAACGCGAGGAACCGCGCGAGCCCCATCGCCCGCTCGAGCGGCTGGCCGACGGTCCACAGCGCGAGCATGTTGAACAGGATGTGCGTGACCCCGCCGTGCAGGAACGCCGCCGTCACGAACCGCCACGGCTCGTCGCGCCCGGCATACGGCGCGAACCACAGGGCACGCTCGAGGCCCGGGACGATCAGCTGCAGGAAGTAGACGACGACGCACAGGGCCACCAGTGCCGTGGTCGCGGGGGCCCCGCCGCCGACGGACAGGGCCGAGGCCGAGCCGCCGAGGGGGTTCCGCGCGCGGGGCGCGGTGCGCGCCGACTCGCGGACGCAGTCGACGCAGTGGATCCCGACGGACGCCTGGCGCTGGCACGGGGGGCAGGCGGGTCGTCCGCAGCGGCTGCACCGGACGTACGCGACGACGTCTGGGTGGCGCGGGCACGTCGGCGGCTGAGCCGAGCCGCCCGCCGAGGCCCCAGAGGGAGTCGGCGGGAGCGGCGGGTCGACCGGCGGGTAGGAGGAGCTCATCGGCACGTCCTCGTCGAGTTCGGAGCGCGGGTGTCGGGTCCGAGCCTAGGCGTGGACCTCGCCGGAGACGGCGCGACGGTCCGTCCCGGTCGGCAGCGGGGCTGCCGACGAGGGGAACGGACCGTCGGGCGTGGAGGTTCCGCCGAGGGCGTGAGCTCAGTCGGTGACCGTGACGCTCTCGATCACGACCGGCTCGACCGGCTTGTCCATGGCGCCCGTGCGCACGGCGGCGATCTTGTCGACGACGTCGCGCGACGCCTGGTCCGCCACCTCGCCGAAGATCGTGTGCTTGCCCTGCAGCCAGGTCGTGGCACCGACCGTGATGAAGAACTGCGAGCCGTTGGTGCCGCGGCCCATCCGCTTGCCGGCGTTGGCCATCGCGAGCATGTAGGGCTTGGTGAAGTCCTTGTCGGGCGAGATCTCGTCGTCGAACGGGAAGCCGGGCTGGTCGGGCTGGCCGGTGCCGGTGCCCTGGGGGCAGCCGCCCTGGATCATGAAGCCCGGGATGATGCGGTGGAAGGTCAGGCCGTCGTAGTAGCCGTCCTTGGCCAGGCCCGTGATCTTGCCCACGGTCGTGGGGGCAGCCTCGGGGAAGAGGGTCATCGAGATGTCGCCGTGGTTGGTGTGCAGCGTCCAGTTCATGAGCCTCATCCTCGCACGGCGACCCCGTATGCCGGTGGTGTCGTGTCGGGCACGACGGACTCCCGGCATACGACCCCCCTGGGCCGGGTAGGGGAGGAACCGACGGAAACGTGCACGCGTTGTCCCACACGGGCAAGATGGGCGCTGGACGCCCCGCGAATCGATCTCCAGGAGGACCCATGTTCCGCAACAAGTACAAGATCGAGAAGAAGAGCCGGCTGGAGCTGGCCCAGGAGGACGCGGCCGCCAAGGCGCACGCCTTCACGAGCTCGGCCGGCGACAAGGCCGCCCAGGTCAAGGACAGCGTCATGACCGCCCCCAAGCTGGCGGCCGGTGCGGTCGCCTCGGGTGCGCTCGCCGCCGCCGACAAGGTCAAGGACTCCCTCTCCCACGGCAGCGACGTCGTCGAGGCCAAGACGAGCAAGGCCACCGACAAGGGCAACGGCCTGATCGAGGACCTGATGGAGGCGCTGCCGGGTCTGCTCGCCGCCGGCACGGCCGCCAAGGCCGCCACCAGCGACAAGGCGCAGGACGCCGGCAAGACCGCGCTCGGCCTGCTCGCCACCAAGAAGGTCGCCGACAAGGCCAAGGACGACTCCTACCCCAAGACCCACCTGTCGAAGCGCCAGCTCAAGAAGGAGCTGAAGGCGCGCGAGCGCAAGCAGGGCAAGCTCCTCGTGACCCTCGGCCTGATCGCCACGGCTGCTGCCGTGGCCGCCGTCGTCTACAAGAAGACCGCCCCGCAGGACGACCCGTGGGCGACGCCGCTCGCTGACCCCTACACCCCGGCCTCCTCGACGATCGGCACGAGCGCCGGCGCCGCCACGGGTTACGCGTCGACGACCACCGCCACGACCTCTGACGACGCGATCGTCTCCGACCACGAGGCCGGCGACCCGCTCAGCGCCGTCTCCACCGAGCCGGTGATCCTGGACGCCAAGGACCAGGAGGACTTCGCCGCGACGACGCCCTCCAACGCCACGGAGTTCGACCGCACGGACGACGGCGCGGGCCAGGTCGTCGACGAGACCGCCGACCCCGGTGCGGGTCGTCACGGCGACGACAAGCGCGACATCTGATCCCGCTCCTCACCGAGCACCGTGACGGCGGCCCCTCCTGGTGGAGGGGTCGCCGTCGCGTCATACGGGCTGGTCCTCGGCGGGTGACCGGTCCGGTCAACCTTCCGATGGAGGGGCCGTCGGGATCATCGGGGAGGATGGGCCGTATGACGAATGCCACCGCCTCCCGCACCGATGCACCGACCCGGGCCACCCTGACGCCGATCTACTGGGGCGTGGTCGCCTACACGGCGCTGGGGCTCCTCGGGGGCGTGTACTACCGCGAGCTGACGAAGGCCCACGACTACCTCGGCGCCACGCAGCTGTCCGTCGTGCACACGCACCTGCTGGCCCTCGGGACCCTGCTCGGCCTGATCCTGCTGGTCCTGGAGCGCACCTTCGCGCTGAGCCGCACGGCGCAGTGGAAGCCCTTCCTCGTGGCCTACCACGCCGGGCTGGTCGTCACGGTGGCCATGCTGACGATCAAGGGGACGCTGCAGGTGCTGGGCAGCACCGCGGCCTCCAGCCCGGCCATCTCGGGCATCTCCGGGCTGGGGCACATCCTGCTGACCGGGTCGCTGGTGCTGCTGCTGATGGGACTCAAGAAGCGTCTCGACGCCTGACCCCGGCCGCCGCCAGGCCTGACGGTCGGCCCCGGGCAGCGCGAAGCCCTCACCCGTATCGGTGAGGGCTTCGTCGGTGGGTGGAGCCTAGGGGACTCGAACCCCTAACCCCCTGCTTGCAAAGCAGGTGCGCTACCAATTGCGCCAAGGCCCCGGATGCGCCGCGAGGCGCTCGGCCGACTATACCGGCTTGGTGGCCTCGGCCCACAGCTCGTCCTCGGCCCGACGGCGACGCTCGCGCTCGGTGAGGGCGACGGCGGCGCCGACGGCGAGCAGACCGGCGATGATCTTGCGCATGACTACCTCCTGGGTCGGGGGCTCCAGCCTAGCCACCGTGACGATCCGGGGCGGCGGAGAGGCGGGGCGGGCCGGCGGCGGCGGTGCCTGGCGATCATGCTCGGACGACGAAAGGAGCCACCGTCTCGGGGACTGGTGGCTCCTCACGTGGTGGGCCTAACAGGACTTGAACCTGTGACCTCTTCCTTATCAGGGAAGCGCTCTAACCGTCTGAGCTATAGGCCCGCACCCGCCTCGAGGGCCCCGTCACGGGGTGCTCGACGCGAGGAGTAACGCTACCGCATGCCCGGGTCAGCGGCCAAAACGGGCGGCGCGACGAGATCCGGGCAGGTCCGGTGTCACAGGTGACATCGGACCTGCACCGATCCGTCAGTCGTCGGTGAGGGTCTGCCGCACGCCGCCGACCAGGCCGGCGCAGATGTTGTAGAGGAACGCCGCCAGCGTGGCGAGCGCCGTCAGCAGCAGGATGTTGATGAACGAGATGACGATCGACAAGGACAGCACGCGGCTGAAGCCGACGTAGTCCATGAGGTCGAACTCCTTGCCCTGCGGCAGGAGACCGAGCACCATCTCGTTGATCGACGAGAAGACGCCCATCCCGTTGAGGATCATCCACAGCACGGCGATCAGCACGACGCCCGCGATGCCCGCGGCCACAGACAGCAGGAACGCCAGCTTGAGCACCGACAAGGGGTCGACCCGCTGGACGCGGAGCTTGGCCTGGCGGCCGCTGCCCGTGCCGGAGCCCGCCGCCGGGGCAGAGACCGCCGACGAAGCCGAGCCGCCCGAGGTGCGGACGGGCTCGCGCACCGCCGTGTCGCCGACGGCGTCGATCGACTGGGTGCGGTCGGATGCCGAGCTGCTCGAGCTGCTCACTGGTCGTCCTCCTGCGGGTCCTCGGCTCCAGGCGCGTCGTCGGACTCGCCCGGCTCGTCGCTCTCCCCGGCCACGCTAGTGCCTGCGGTCGGCTGCGTCGTGCTCGCACCGCCGTCGCCGGCGCCCGTGTCGGTGGCGTCCGAGGCGCCAGCGCCCGGCATACCGGCGTCGTCACCACCCCCGGGGGCGGACTCGCCCGCGTCCTCGAGCTCCTCCTCCGCGGCGCGCTCGACGTTGCGGGCCACGGCCACGATGGCGTCGTTCTTGCCGGGGTTGGCAAAGGTCACGCCCTGCGTGTTGCGCCCGGTGTAGCGGACCTCGTCGACGCGGGAGCGCACGATCCGGCCCTTCTCCATGACGAGCATGACCTCGTCCTCCGGCGACACGACCAGCGCGCCGACGAGGTCGCCGCCGCGGTCGGAGGCCTTGGCCACGAGCACGCCCAGCGTGGCGCGGCCCTTCACGGGGTACTCCGAGGACAGCGTGCGCTTGGCCAGGCCGTTCTCGAAGACGACGAACACGTCCGGGTCGGTGCCGTCCTGGATGACGTTCATGGCGAGCAACGAGTCGCCGTCCCGGAACTTCATGCCAGTGACGCCCGAGGTCGAGCGACCCATCGGGCGCAAGGTGTCGTCGGTCGCCGTGAAGCGCACCGACTGACCCTTGACCGACACGAGCAGTAGGTCGTCCGCCGCCGACGCCAGCGAGGCACCGACGAGCTCGTCGCCGTCGCGCAGGTTGATCGCGATGAGGCCGCCCGACCGGTTGGAGTCGTAGTCGTCCAGACGCGACTTCTTGACCAGGCCGTTGCGGGTGGCGAGGACGAGATAGGGGACGTTGATGTAGTCCTGGATCGCCAGTACCTGCGCGATCCGCTCCCCGGGCTGGAAGGCCATGAGGTTGGCGACGTGCTGCCCCTTGGACTCGCGCGACCCCTCCGGCAGCTCGTAGGCCTTGGCGCGGTAGACCCGGCCCAGGTTGGTGAAGAACAGCAGCCAGTGGTGCGTCGTCGTCGTGAAGAAGTGCTCCACGATGTCGTCGCCCCGCAGCGAGGCCCCGCGCACCCCCTTTCCCCCACGGTGCTGTGAGCGGTACTCGCGGGTGACGGTGCGCTTGGCATAGCCCCCACGCGTGATCGTGACGACCACGTCCTCCTCGGGGATCAGGTCCTCCATCGACATGTCGCCGTCGTAGGGGACGACCTCCGTGCGGCGGGCGTCGCCATACTTGTCGACCAGCTCGCCGAGCTCGTCCTTGATGATCTGCCGCTGCCGCTCGGGCTTGGCCAGGATGTCGTTGTAGTCGTCGATCTTGGCCTGGAGCTCGTCGTGCTCGTCGATGATCTTCTGCCGCTCGAGGGCGGCCAGGCGGCGCAGCTGCATGTCGAGGATCGCCATCGCCTGGATCTCGTCGATGTCGAGCAGCTCCATCAGGCCGTCGCGCGCCACCTCGACCGTGCGCGAGGCGCGGATGAGGGCGATGACCTCGTCGAGCGCGTCCAGCGCCTTGAGCAGACCACGCAGGATGTGGATGCGCTCCTCGGCCTTGCGCAGGCGGTACTTCGTGCGTCGCACGATGACCTCGACCTGGTGCTCCACCCAGTAGCGGATGAACGCCGAGACCGGCAGGGTGCGCGGCACGCCGTCGACCAGCGCCAGCATGTTGGCGCCGAAGGACTGCTGCAGCTGGGTGTGCTTGTAGAGGTTGTTGAGCACGACCTTGGCGACCGCGTCGCGCTTGAGCACGATGACCAGGCGCTGACCGGTGCGGCCCGAGGTCTCGTCGCGAATGTCCGCGATGCCCTGCAGGCGCCCCTCCTTGGCGAGCTCGGCGATCTTGAGCGCCAGCGCGTCCGGGTTGACCTGGTAGGGGAGCTCGGTGACGACCAGGCACTGCCGGCCCTGGATCTCCTCGACGTTGACGACGGCGCGCATGACGACCGAGCCGCGACCCGTTCGGTAGGCGTCCTCGATGCCGCGACGACCCAGGATCAGCGCTCCCGTCGGGAAGTCCGGGCCCTTGATCCGCTGCAGGCACGCCTCGAGCAGGTCCTCACGAGAGGCCTCGGGGTGCTCCAGCAGCCAGTCGACCGCGCTCGCGACCTCGCGCAGGTTGTGCGGCGGGATCTGCGTGGCCATGCCGACGGCGATGCCGGACGAGCCGTTGACCAGCAGGTTGGGGAACCGCGCCGGCAGCACCTCCGGCTCGCGGGTCTTGCCGTCGTAGTTGTCCTTGAAGTCGACGGTCTCCTCGTGGATGTCGCGCACCATCTCCATGGCGAGCGGCATCATGCGGCACTCGGTGTAGCGGGGCGCGGCGGCGCCGTCGTTGCCCGGCGACCCGAAGTTGCCCTGCCCGTCGATCAACGGGTAGCGCAGCGACCACGGCTGCACCAGACGCACGATGGCGTCGTAGATCGCGGAGTCGCCGTGCGGGTGGTAGTGACCCATGACGTCCCCGACGACGCGGGAGCACTTGTTGTAGCCCCGGTCGGGGCGGTAGCCCCCGTCGTACATGCCGTAGACGATGCGACGGTGCACCGGCTTGAGCCCGTCCCGCACGTCCGGCAGCGCTCGGCTCACGATCACGCTCATGGCGTACTCGATGTAGCTGCGCTGCATCTCGGCGTTCAGGTCGACCGGCTCGACACGGTCGACGGTCGGAGGAGTCTGCTCACTCATGCGTCAAAGGACCTCTCACCACAGGTGACGGACAACGACAGGTATTAGGCACCCCACGCCGGAGGTGGAAGGCGTCATGAGGCTCACGCGTCGAGGAATCGGACGTCGCGGGCGTTGCGCTGGATGAACGACCGCCGCGACTCGACGTCCTCGCCCATCAGCACGGAGAAGATCTCGTCCGCGGCGGCGGCGTCGTCGAGCGTCACCTGCAGCAGCACCCGGTGGTCCGGGTCCATCGTGGTCTCCCACAGCTCCTGGTAGTTCATCTCGCCGAGACCCTTGTAGCGCTGGATCGGCGCGTCCTTGGGCAGGCGGCCGCCCTGGGCCTGGCCGGCGGCGACCATCTCGTCGCGCTGCCGGTCGCTGAACGCGAACTCGTGCTCCCGGTTGGCCCACTTGAGGCGGTAGAGCGGGGGCTGGGCGAGGTAGACATAGCCAGCCTCGATCAGCGGCCGCATGAACCGGAAGAGCAGCGTCAGCAGCAGCGTGCGGATGTGCATGCCGTCCACGTCCGCGTCGGCCATGAGCACGATCTTGTGGTAGCGCGCCCGGCTCAGGTCGAAGTCCTCACCCACGCCGGTGCCGAACCCCGAGATCAGTGCCTGGACCTCCTGGTTGGCGAGCACCTTGTCGATGCGGGCCTTCTCGACGTTGAGGATCTTGCCGCGGATGGGGAGGATCGCCTGGTTGAAGGGGTTGCGGCCCTGGACGGCGGAGCCGCCGGCGGAGTCGCCCTCGACGATGTAGACCTCGGAGACCGAGGGGTCCTTGGACTGGCAGTCCTTGAGCTTGCCGGGCAGGCCGCCGGACTCCATGAGCCCCTTGCGGCGGGTCGCCTCGCGGGCCTTGCGCGCCGCGATGCGGGCGGCGGAGGCCTGCACGGCCTTGCGCACGATCTCGCGGCCCTCGGTGGGGTGCCGCTCCAGCCAGTCGCCGAACCGGTCGGTCATCGCGCCCTGCACGAAGCCCTTGACCTCGGAGTTGCCGAGCTTGGTCTTGGTCTGGCCCTCGAACTGCGGCTCCCCGAGCTTGACCGAGATGACCGCCGTGAGGCCCTCGCGGATGTCGTCGCCGGTGAGGTTGTCGTCCTTGTCCTTGAGGAGGTTCTGCTTGCGCGCGAAGTCGTTGACCAGGCGGGTCAGCGCGGCGCGGAAGCCCTCCTCGTGGGTGCCGCCCTCGTGGGTGTTGATGGTGTTGGCGTAGGTGTGGACGGACTCGGAGTAGGCGTTGGTCCACTGCATCGCGATCTCGACGGACAGGGACTTGCCCTGGTCCTCGAGCTCGAAGTCGATGATGTCGTCGTGCACGACGTCGGCGCGCTTGGACGTGTTGAGGTGCTTGACGTAGTCGAGCAGGCCGTTGTCGTAGCGGTAGGTGACCGAGCGGCCCTTGGCCTTGCCGGCCTGGTCCGTGGGGACCTCCTCCTGGGCCCCCTCGTCGGCGCCCTCGCCCGCCTCGGTCTCCACCTGGTCGACGGCCCCCATCTCGGCGGCCTCCAGGTCGGCGTCGGCGTCGGCCTGCGCCTGCGGGCGCTCGTCGGTCAGCGCGATGGTCAGGCCCTTGTTGAGGAAGGCCATCTGCTGGAAGCGGGCCCGGATCGTCTCGAAGTCGTAGGTCGTCGTCTCGAAGATCGTGCCGTCGGCCCAGAAGGTGATGGTCGTGCCGTTGCGGTCCGACGCCTCCTGCTTGGCCAGGGGCGCGACCGGCTCGCCGTGGTCGAACTCGACGCGCCAGGCGTGACCCAGCTGGTGGACCTCGGCGACCAGCCGCGTCGACAGGGCGTTGACGACCGAGGAGCCCACGCCGTGCAGACCGCCGGAGACCTTGTAGCCGCCGCCGCCGAACTTGCCGCCCGCGTGCAGCTGGGTGAGCACGAGCTCGACCGTGCTCATGGCGTACTGCTCGTTCTTGCCGGTGGGGATGCCGCGCCCGTTGTCGGCGACGCGGACGCCACCGTCGGCGAGCAGGGTGACGTCGACGCGGTCGGCGAAGCCCGCCATCGCCTCGTCCACGGCGTTGTCCACGATCTCCCACACCAGGTGGTGCAGACCGCGCTCACCGGTGGACCCGATGTACATCCCCGGGCGCTTGCGGACGGCCTCGAGACCCTCCAGCACCTGGATCGAGCTGGCGTCGTAGTCCGCCCCCTGGGCCGGCGCCTGCTGGGCGAGGTCCTCGGCGAGCTTCTCGACGGCCTCGGGACCGGTGGGCTCCTCGACGTCGGCCACAGTGCTCCTCACAAACAATCGCGCGTATGCCGAACCCCCGCACGGCCCGCCCGGGGATCCGGGAGCGAGCCGGGCCCGCAGCCGCGTCAGGAGCGCGCCGCGATGAGGCCGGACACCGGTCGCCACCTTGGCGCACCGTCCGCCAGTCTATCGGTCGCGGGAGGCAAATCACGCCGCCTGAGGCCCCTGGGAGCCATGTCGGCGGAAATTTCCTGCCATCGGCATGGTCCCCCTCACGGATGGGGGCGACAGGCGCCCCTGTGGGCCCTCCTCGCGGTCAGCGAAGGCTCAGCACGAGCTCCTCGACCTCGCGCACGTCCCGCTCGATCGCCTCCGCGGGCCGCGGACGGGTGACGGGCTCCGCCATGATCCGCTCCAGCGGGCCCCGGGCCCGGTCGAAGGCCGCGTGGGCGCGGCGGATGTCGGGGTGCCAGCACGCGCCGAGCACGAGATAGCCGAGGGCCGCGAGCGAGCGCTCCACCCTGTGGTAGGGCGCCACGGCGGCGTGGCTGTCGGCCAGCGCGCGCCGGGCGACGACGTCGGACTCGAGCAGCTCGTAGTAGAGGTGGCGGCGGTGGGCCAGCGCGGCCCGCGTCTCCAGGGCGCCCGCGGCGAGGTCCACCATGACGCGCTCGGTGGCCACCACGACCCGGCGGGCGTGCGCCCGCAGCACCACCTCCGGGGCCCGCCGGCCCGTGGTCCACAGCACCAGGAGCGCGCAGGCCACGCCGACGAGCGTGTCGACCAGCCGGTCCGCCACCACGGAGGACACCGGCTCGCCCGGGGCGGACGCCATACCGATGGTGAGGGCCAGCGGGGTGATGACCACGACGGCCAGCGCGTAGTTGCGCGTGACGAGCAGCTCCACGAGCAGCTGCAGGGCGGCGACGACGAGGACCAGCCACCAGCCCTGCGGAGCCAGGGCGAGGAGCCCGGCATAGATCACGAGGCCGACCAGCGTCCCGAGGGTGCGGTGCACGCCCCGGACGGTCTGGACCTCGCGCGTGCCGCCCTGGTGCAGGACCAGGGCCGCGCAGCAGACGGCCCAGTGGACGTGGCCCTGGTGCAGGAGGCCGGCGACCAGGCCGGCCAGCGCCGTCGCCAGCCCCACGCGGAGCACGAGCAGGAGCACCTCCGAGGGCCACCGCGCCGCCTCCCTCAGCAGGTAGCCCGCCCCCGGCCGGCCGAGGGCGGTGTCGCGCAGCTGCTCGGCGTCGACCGACCCGTCCACCGGGGAGTCCTGCTCGCCGGGGCCGACGTCGTCGGAGGCGGCCTCGTCGTCCACCGACCCCCAGGGGAGCGGTCCCACGCCCAGCCGCACCCCGGCCAGCGTGGCGCTCGCCGCGGCGTAGGTGAGCTGGGCACGCTCCAGACGCTCCACCAGCTGCGGTGGACGGCCACCATCGGTGACGGCCGTCCACGCCCGGTGCAGCGCGCCCGACGCGCCGGCTCGCAGGGCCGCCAGCTCACCGTCGGCGCCCTCTCCTGCCGGCGCCTGGTCGGCTCCGGCGGCAAAGGCCCGGATGGCGCCCTCGGCCGCCTCGGTGGCACGCCGCTCGGCCCGGTGTGGCGCGACGAGCAGGTCAGCCATGCCGATCACCCACGCCGAGACAGCCCCGGCGAAGGTCAGGGCGACCACGCTCCACGGGTTCGCGCCGTGGGTGACCGCGAGGTTGCCGACCCCGAGCACGAGCACGAAGAAGTAGGAGCCGGGCGGCCCGACCTTGAGCGCGACGCACACGAAAGCCGCGACCATCGCCACCACCACGAGCACGGCCACCGTCACGACCGGGTGGCCCGCGGTCAGCGCCCCCAGCCCCACCGACGCGGTCAGGCCGAGGGCGGCCAGCGCCATGACGCGCGCCCGGAAGCGGCCGGGCGCGGTGGCGGCATACAGGATGGTGAAGACCCCCAGGCTGGCCACCAGCCCGAGGGAGAGGTGCCCGGCCAGCTGACCCACGGACAGGGGGACCGCCATGGCAACGGCCGCCTTGACGGCGACGGGCCACCGCGGCGGAGAGGGGTTGAGGCGCAGCAGGGAGCGGGCGTGGCGGCGCAGGCTGGGGGAGCTCATCGCCCCCAGTGTCTCGCGGCCCAGTCGTCCTCGCCGACCTCGGCCCCGCAGGCCGGCGTCATCACCTGGGCGGTCGGTGGCCGTGGGGTCGCTGCCGGTGGCGCCGAGGGTGTCGAGAAGGGTCGTCGCCGTCACCTGCCCCAGCCCAGACCTCCTGAGACCCCGGGCGAGGACCTAGGGTCGTCCGTATGACGCCCGCCGCCTCCCACGCCCCCCGCACGACCCTGGCCCTGGTCACCCTGCTCGCCGCCGCCGGGGTGCAGCACTTCCGCCGGCCCGCCCCGTTCGACTCGATCGTGCCGCCGGCCCTGCCGGGCCCGGCGCGGTGGTACACCTACGGCTCCGGGGTCGCGGAGCTGGCCACCGCGGCCCTGCTGGCCGTACCGCGGACGCGGCGGCTGGGCGGGGCAGCGGCGACCGCGCTGTTCGTCGCGGTGTTCCCCGCCAACGTGCAGATGGCCTGGAACTGGCGTCACAAGCCGGCCCGGATGCAGGCCATCGCCTACGGCCGGCTGCCGCTGCAGGGCGTGCTCGTCGCGGGGTCGGAGCACGTGCGCAGGCACGGCTGAGCCCCGGCCGCGGTGGGCACGTCGTCTACCGTGAAGACATGGATCGTCGCCCCGCCCTCGTATCCCTCGCCTCGTCGCTCGCCCTGGTGACCGCCCTGGCGACAGCTTGCTCGGGCGGCTCGGGCGGCACCGCGACGAGCACGAGCTCCACCTCGCCCGTCTCCTCCGCCGGGGGCACGAGCGCCGGGTCGACCACCACGCCCAGCACGCCGGCGCCCGCCGTCGCCCTGCCCAAGGGTCACCAGTGGCTCACCGTGCCCTCGCTCCGCACGCGCCTCGCCATCCCGACCACGTGGAAGGTCCTGGACGTCGGCACCCTGCGCGACCAGAAGGGCACCCCGGCCTACGCCAAGGCCGCGGCTGACCTGGGCTACACGGAGGCGGAGCTCACGAGCTTCCTGACGTCCGGGGCGTTCGCCGTCGCGGTGGGACCCACCTCAGGGGAGACCGTGCCCAACCTGCTCATCCGCGCCATCGGCGGCGGGGCCTTCGAGGACGGTGACCAGCTCACGTCGGGCAGTCGCGGCGAGACCGGCACACTCGATGCCCAGAGCAAGCCGCAGACCGCGGTGGGTCCGGGCGTGCGCGGCGACTACCACGTGAACGTCGAGGGCACGGTCCTGCACGGCTCCCAGCTCGCCGTCACGAGCCAGGGCCAGCAGGACGTCGTGGCGGTCGGCGCGGCCGACGCCGCGACGGTCAGGCGGATCATGGACGTCGTCGTCGCGACCTACTCGCCGGCCCCCTGACGCCCGGCCTTCGCGCCCGGCCTGCTCACCCGCCCACCGAACCCGCCCCCAGGCTCAGCCGTAGGTGTCCCGGGGTCCGCGCCCGTCGGTCGCCCGCCGCGGCCCACGCCCCCAGCGGGGGGCGCTGGGCCCGACGACCCGCAGCTCCACCACGACCCCCTCACCCACCTCCGCCGCGAGCCGGCCGAGGATCGAGGAGGCCATGAGCCGCAGCTGGGTCGCCCACGCCGTGGAGGACGCGCGCACAGTCAGCACGCCGTCGTCGAAGGTCATCGGCTCGCTGTGCTCCGCGACGTTCGCCCCCACCACCTGCGGCCACCGCCCCATGACCGAGCCCACCTTGACGTCCGACTGCCACCCGTGTCCGGCGACCAGCCGCTCGAGGGTGTCACCGAGCAGCAAGGGGTCACGCCCGTCCACCTCGGCGGCCGAGCCGCTCAGCATGACCTCCGACGGCCGGCGGCGTCGCTTGGCGCGCGACCCGGGGCGCAGGCCCTTGCCCTTCGCAACGGCCCGGGCGCGCAGCAGTGCCGCGGCCGCCGCCGTCCTGGCGGCGTCGGGGTCCAGGCGCGGGTCGGGCTCGTCGAGCGGGCCCGACGTTCCGTCGGTCGTGAGGTCTGCCTCGGCGTCATGGGGTTCGTCGTCAACCGGCCGGGCGTCGTCATACGGCTCGTCAGGCGGTCGACTGCTCAACGGGGTTCACCTCCCCGCGTTTCACGTGGAACCTCGCGCTCTCGCGCAGCTCCGGCGGGATGTCGTCTCCCACCGCCGCCGTGATCAGCACCTGCTCGCAGTCGGCGACGAGCCCGGCGAGGCGCGAGCGGCGTCCCGCGTCGAGCTCGGCGAAGACGTCGTCGAGGATCAGGACCGGGTCCTCGCGCAGGTCCGTGCGCAGCAGCTGGAAGGCCGCGAGCCGCAGCCCCAGCGCGAACGACCAGGACTCGCCGTGCGACGCGTAGCCCTTGGCCGGCAGGTCGCCGAGGCCCAGGACGAGGTCGTCGCGGTGCGGCCCGACGAGGGTGATGCCGCGCTCGACCTCCTGCTCGCGGACGCGCGCCAACGAGTCCACGATCAGCTCGGCGAGCTCCGGGATTTCGGGCACCTCGCCCTCGGCCAGGCGCGCGGCCGCCTCGTCGTGCAGCGAGGACCGGTAGGTGACCCGGGCGTCGGACTGCCCGGCGCTGACCTCGTCGTACGCCGTGGCGAGATAAGGCCCGAGGTCGCGCAGCAGCCGCAGCCGGGCGTAGAGCAGGCTCGACCCCACCTGAGCGAGGTGCTGGTCCCACACGTCGAGGGTGTGCAGGGCGCTCGCGCGGTCGTCCTCGACCGGGCCCTGGTCGTATGCCGGCCGCCGGCGCGTGCCCTTGCGCAGCACCGGCGCGGCGGACTTGAGCAGGGCGTTGCGCTGCTTGAGGACCTTGTCGTAGTCGCCGCGGACCCCCGCCCAGCGGGGCTGGCGCTGGACGAGCAGGTCGTCGAGGAAGCGGCGGCGCTCGGAGGGGTCTCCCTTGACCAGGGCAAGGTCCTCGGGGGCGAAGAGCACGGTCCGCAGCGAACCCAGGACCTCACGGGGGCGGGCGACGGACGACCGGTTGAGCTTGGCCCGGTTGGCGCGGCCCGGCGTGATCTCGAGCTCGATCAGCGTCTCGCGGCCGTCCCGCACCACGACCCCGCGCACGACCGCCTGCTCGGCGCCATGACGGACGAGGGGCGCGTCCTGGGCGACGCGGTGCGAGCCGAGGGTCGCGAGGTAGCCGATCGCCTCGACCAGGTTGGTCTTGCCCTGGCCGTTGAGGCCCTCGAAGGTCGTGACACCCGGTCCCAGCGGCAGCTCCGCGGTCTCGTAGCTGCGGAAGCTGCCGAGGGACAGGTGCCGGACGTACACCTCAGTGCTGCTGCAGGTCCTGGGTGCCGGACTCGTCCCCGCCACCCTGACGGCCCTCGGACCTGGCGCCGTTGTCGTCGCCCTTCCCCTGGGCGCCGCGGTGGACGTCGGACTTGGGCGTGCCCTCGAGCATCTGCACGGCGTGGCCGCCGAACTGGCCGCGCAGCGCGGCGACGGCCTGCATGGCGGGGGAGTTCTCCTGGCGCGACTGGAACCTCGCGAACAGGGAGGCGGCGAGCACCGGCATCGGGACGGCCAGCTCGATGGCCTCCTCGAGGGTCCAGCGACCCTCGCCGGAGTCCGTGGTGAACTCGCTGATCCCCTCCAGGTCGGGGGTCTCCTCGAGCGCCTTGACCATGAGGTCGAGCAGCCAGGAGCGCACGACCGTGCCGCGGGTCCAGGCCTTGAAGCAGCCCTCGACGTCCTCGACGATGTCCTTGGCCATGAGCAGCTCGAAGCCCTCGGCGTAGGCGTGCATCAGGCCGTACTCGATGCCGTTGTGCACCATCTTGGCGTAGTGGCCCGCGCCGACCTTGCCCGCGTGGACGAAGCCCTCCTCGCGCGGTCCCTCGGGACGCAGCGCGTCGAAGATCGGCATCGCACGCTCGACGAGCTCGTCGTCACCGCCGCACATCAGGCCGTAGCCGTTGTCCTTGCCCCAGATCCCGCCGGAGACACCGCAGTCGAGGTAGCCGATGCCCTGGCCGGCGAGCAGCTCGGCGTTGACGGCGTCGTCGGTGAACTTGCTGTTGCCGCCGTCGATCACGAGGTCGCCCTCGTCAAGGACCTCGGACAGCTGCTTGATCGTGTCACGCGTGGGGTCGCCGGCCGGGACCATGACCCACACGGTGCGGGGTGCCTCGAGCTTGCTGACCAGGTCCTCGAGGGAGGTGGCATCGCTGACGTCGGGGTTGCGGTCGTAGCCGACGACCTCGTGCCCGGCCGCACGGATGCGGTCGCGCATGTTGCCACCCATCTTGCCGAGGCCGATGAGTCCGAGCTGCATGGGAGAACCTTTCCTGGCGCGGTGCGCCGACGAGGAGGTCGGGCTGGGGGGGTGGTGAGGCTGGCCGTGCGATGGGTGGTGGTCCTTGGGTGGGCCAGGTCGGTCCTTGGCCGGTCAGGCGGGGAACCGCACCGGCATCAGGACGTAGCGGTAGCTCATGTCTGGCTCGGTGTCGGCGTCGGTCTGCCCGACGAGCACGGCCGGGCGGCTGGGCTGGGTGAACTGGAGGCGGCAGTGCGAGGTCCCGAGGGCGCCCAGGCCGTCGAGCAGGAAGTGCGGGTTGAAGCCGATCTCGAGCTCGGGCCCGGTCATCGTGCAGGGTACCGCCTCGCTGGCCTGCGCGTCGTCCCCGGCGCCGGCCTCGATGGCGAGCTGCCCGTCGGTGAACCGCAGGCGGACGGGGGTGTTGCGCTCGGCCACCAGGGCGACGCGCTTGACGGCCTCGACCAGCGCGGCGGTCTCGACGACGGCCTCGCTGTCGACCGACGACGGAAAGATCGAGGTGACCTTGGGGTACTCGCCGTCGAGCAGGCGCGTCGTGGTGCGGCGGGTGCCGGCCTCGAAGCCGACGAGACCGTCGCCCCCCGCGGCGTCGCCCAGGGCGATCTCGACGGAGCCGGACGCGCCGAGCGACTTGGCGGTGTCCGAGAGCAGCCGCGCCGGGATGAGCGCGACGTGCGCGGTGCCGGGCGCCGACGGGCTCCACGTGAGCTCGCGCATCGCGAGGCGGTAGCGGTCGGTGGCCAGCAGGGTCATCTTGTCGTCGTCGATCTCGACGCGCACGCCAGTGAGGATCGGCAGGGTGTCGCCGCGGTCCGCCGCGACGTGCACCTGGGCCACGGCCTGGGTGAAGGTCGTGCCGTCGATGGAGCCGCTGGGGTCGGGGCTGCTGGGCAGGGTGGGGTAGTCGCTCACCGGCATCTGCAGCAGCGCGAAGCGACTCGATCCGCAGGTGAGCTGGACCTTGGAGCCGTCGGTGGCCAGCTCGGCCGGCTTGGCGGGCAGGTTGCGGCAGATGTCGGCGAGCAGACGGCCGTTGACCAGCGCGGAGCCCGCCTCGCTGACCTCGGCGGCGATCGTGAGCCGTGCAGAGATCTCGTAGTCGAAGGCCGAGAGCGTGACGGTGTCGTCGTCCTTGGCCTCGATGAGCACGCCGGCGAGGACCGGGGTCGGAGGGCGGTTGGGCAATGCACGGGCCACCCAGGTGACCGCCTCGGTGAGGACCTCACGCTCGAGTCGGAACTTCACCGTCGGTCACTCCTCATCGCTTGCTCCTGCTCTCCACTCGGACCGCTCACGCGTCCAGTCCCGCACGACAGTAGTGCAACGACAGCCGTGGCGTGTAGTTCTCCCCACCGCTCCCGGGGTGGGTCCGGATCCTTGGTCGGTCCCCAGATGTACGTGGGGCGAATCCATCCAGGTCATCAGGTCTCATCGTTGTCATCGGGCCTGTGGACGCTGTGGACAACCGGCGTCGTCGCACGTCAGCGGGGCGGGGAGGGTGTGTACTCCGTGTGGAGCGATCGGTGGACACGCACCGTCGCCTGTGGACGACCGGCCGTCGTCCACACGCCGTCCACCTCGGATGCCCGTCTGTCCCCAGGTCGGGTGGGGGGTTGTGCCCGAGTTGTCCACCGTCGGCCCACAGGTGGTCCGCCTGCGCCCGCCGTCACCCGTGTCAACACCGCGCGGCGTCGTCCACAGGGTTGTCCACAGATGGGGATACTCCGGGCGGGTGATCTTGGCGGGCCCAGGGATTGACTCTGAGTAACCCCTGTCGCTATATGCGTGACGACGCACAGGTCTGTGGACAACTCTGTGGACGACGGATACCTGCCCGCTGCCTCGCGGGAGGCGGAGGGGGCGCGTCAGCTGGGGTTGGACTTGATGCGGTTGGTCAGCTCGGTGACCTGGTTGTAGATCGCGCGCCGCTCGCTCATGAGCTCGCGGATCTTGCGGTCGGCGTGCATGACCGTCGTGTGGTCACGACCGCCGAACTGCTGGCCGATCTTGGGCAGCGAGAGGTCAGTCAGCTCGCGGCAGAGGTACATCGCGATCTGGCGCGCCGTCACGAGGACCCGTGACCGCGAGGTGCCGCACAGGTCGTCCACCGTCAGCCCGAAGTAGGAGGACGTCTGGGCCATGATCGTCGCCGGCGTGATCTGGTTGGTCTGGTCCGCGGGGATCAGGTCCTTGAGCACGATCTCGGCCAGGGTCATGTCGACGCCCTGGTGGTTGAGGCTGGCGAAGGCGGTGACGCGGATCAGCGCGCCCTCGAGCTCGCGGATGTTGGTAGAGATCTTGCTCGCGATGAACTCCAGCACGTCGTCCGGCGCCGTCATGCGCTCCTGGACGGCCTTCTTGCGGAGGATGGCGATGCGGGTCTCGAGGTCGGGGGGCTGCACGTCGGTCAGCAGGCCCCACTCGAACCTGCTGCGCATGCGCTCCTCGAAGCCGCTCAGCAGCTTGGGCGCCACGTCGCTGGTGATGACCACCTGCTTGTTGGCGTTGTGCAGCGTGTTGAAGGTGTGGAAGAACTCCTCCTGCGTCTGCACCTTGCCCTGCAGGAACTGGATGTCGTCGATGAGCAGGAAGTCGATGTCGCGGTAGCGCCGCTGGAAGTCGCTGGCCTTGTTGGCGCCAATCGAGTTGATGAAGTCGTTGGTGAACTCCTCGGAGTTCACGTACTTCACCCGGACGTTCGGGTAGATCTGCTGGGCGTAGTGCCCGATGGCGTGCAGCAGGTGGGTCTTGCCGAGGCCCGACCCGCCGTAGATGAACAGCGGGTTGTAGGCCTTGGCCGGCGCCTCGGCCACGGCGATGGCGGCGGCGTGGGCGAATCGGTTGCTGGACCCGATGACGAAGGTGTCGAAGGTGTACTTGGGGTTGAGCTTGGCGTCGCGGCCGTCCTCCGGCACGAACGGCTTGCGGAACATCTCGCGGATCCCGTCGCCCTCGGCGAGCAGCTCGTGGTCGTCGTCGGCGTCGTCATCCTGAGCAGGCCGTATGCCGGGGGCCCGGGTGGCCGCGCCGTCATGACGGGCGGTGTCGGCATACGACCGGTCCCCACCGAAGGACACGTCGGGCGAGACCGGGCGGGGCACCCGCTCGTCCCGGACGAGGCGGGGGCCGTCGGTGGACCGCGGGTCGGAGGTGCCTCGGTCGCCGTCGGTGCGCGCGGGGTCGGACGAGGTGACCACGTGGGGTATGGCCCCCGCCGGACCGGGTCGCGGGGGGCTGTCGTCCCGGTCCTCGGCCTCGGAGAGCTCCAGCGAGCTGTCGACGGTCACCGCGAGCCGCACGTCCCGGCCCAGCTGCTCCTGCAGCGCCTCGACGAGCTCGGTGCGGATGCGCTTCTCGACGATGTCCCGGGTGTAGTCGTTGGGGACCGCGATCAGAGCCGTCCCCTCGAGCAGACCCACGAGCCGGCTGAGCCGCAGGAATCCGCGGTGCTGGGCGGAGATGCCTCCGGACTCGAGGGCGCGCAGCGTGTCTCGCCACACGCGGGGGACGTCCACCTGCGCGTCGGTCACGAAGGGCCTCGATTCACGGTCTGCTGCTCGGCGGCGTGCCGGGTGGCACGACCTGTGGACGACGTCGCGCCCGGGGTGTGGACAGGGGTGGATCGGCGCAGGTGAGGCACTGGTCCACATCCTTGTCCACAGGCTGTGGACGAAGCATAGACAGGTGCTGCCGGGCCGACCGGAAGCCACCACGCTAACAACCCCCGTGTCCCGCCACAAAGGGAGCCCGAGGGCCGCGCGGGTGAACCCCCCGCCCCCACCGGCGTGTCGACCCCGCCGGTGGCGATCGATCCCCCATCATTCGGCTGTCCCGTCCCCGAGGTTCGTGGCACCGCGGGCGCGCCCGTGCTGCGCCGGTCGGCGGCGGTTTGACCCTGCTCGATCGGCTGACGTACCTTGGAGGGCGGTCGGTTCGCGCCGACCCGTTTTGCATGCCGGTTGTCAGCCTCGTGCTTGCCGTCCGTGAGCCGCGACCCGTCAGGCGTGCAGACCACCCGCCCAACGGGTCCACCCCGCGTGGACCACCCGACACCGTCAACGGAGTTGTCCCGTGAGCAAGCGCACCTTCCAGCCGAACAACCGTCGTCGTGCCAAGACGCACGGCTTCCGCCTCCGCATGCGCACCCGCGCCGGCCGCGCCATCCTGGCTGCCCGCCGCCGCAAGGGCCGCTCCGAGCTGTCTGCCTGAGAGCCGACCTCCCGTGCTGTCGGCGCAGCACCGCCTGCGTGACAGTGCGGAATTCGCCTCGACGGTGCGTGGACGGACGTCGGTGCGCTCGGGCAGCCAGCTGCTCGTCGTGCACATCAACCTGACCGACTCGCGTGCGGCCCAGCCGCCGCGGGTCGGTCTCGTCGTGTCCAAGGCCGTCGGGGGAGCCGTCGTGCGCAACCGCACCAAGCGGCGGCTGCGGCACGCGATGAGGGACCGCGTGGGGCGACTGCCCCTTGGCCTCGACGTGGTGGTACGGGCCAACCCGCCGGCCGCCGAGGCCGACCAGACGCGCCTGGGGGCCGAGCTGGACCGGCTGCTCTCCAGCTGCCTGGCCAAGGTGCATGCCTGATGACGGCGGCCTGGCACGCCGGGTGGCGACGACGCCCCCTCAGGGCTGCGGCCCTCGGACTCATCCGCTTCTACCAGCTGTGGATCTCGCCGCTCACCCCGCCGTCGTGCCGCTTCTACCCCAGCTGCTCCGCCTACGCGATGACGGCGATCCAACGCTTCGGCCCGATCAAGGGCGGCTGGCTGGCCGCGCGGCGGCTCGGCCGGTGCCACCCGTGGAACCCCGGTGGTGTCGACCACGTTCCTGACAAGGAGCCGCCACCGGCCACCCGCTGAGCCCACCTCCCGCCCCACCCCGGCCCGCCCTCGAGGGGGCAGACTGGACCCAGACCTGCACCACCCATGGCGGACGACCGCCTGAGCACAGAGGACGAGATGGACTTCTTCAGCACCTTGCTGCGGCCGATCGAGATCGCCGTCGCGTGGATCATGTACGGCTTCCACCAGCTGTTCACGACCCTCGGCATGGACCCTGAGGGAGGCCTGACCTGGGGCCTGTCCATCGTTGGGCTCGTGGTGGTGATCCGGATCCTCATCACGCCGTTGTTCATCAAGCAGCTGCACGCCTCGCGCAAGATGACGCTGATCCAGCCGGAGCTGCAAAAGATCCAGGCGAAGTACAAGGGCAAGAGCGATCCGGAGTCCCGTCAGAAGATGACGGAAGAGACGATGGCGCTCTACAAGGACTCCGGTACGAACCCCTTCTCGTCGTGCATGCCCATCTTGCTCCAGATGCCGATCTTCTTCGCGCTGTTCAACGTGCTCAACGGCCTGGGAGCCATCGCCAGCGGCGCGCGCGACGCGGTCGGGCCGATCACGGCCTCGGTCGCCAAGCAGGCCGAGCTGTCGACCTTCGCCGGGGTGCAGCTGTCGGACAAGTTCGTCGGCAGCGAGGATCTCGCGGCCAAGCTCGTCACGGTGGCCCTCATCGTGCTGATGTCGATCACGCAGTTCACCTCGCAGCACCAGGCCATGACCAAGAACATGCCGGCGTCCGCCATGGACAACCCGATGTTCAAGCAGCAGAAGATCCTGCTCTACATCATGCCGGTCATCTTTGCCGTCTCGGGCATCAACTTCCCCATCGGTGTCCTCATCTACTGGTTGGTCACCAACCTGTGGTCGATGGGCCAGCAGTTCTACACCATTGGTCGTATGCCGACCCCCGGGTCCCCGGCCTACGAGCGCCTCGAGGCCAAGCGCAAGGCGCAGGGCAAGCCCATGCCCGGTGCCGCCCGGATGACGGGCGGCACCAGCGCGGCCGCCACGGAAACGGTCGAGGGTGAGATCACCTCGCCCCGCCCGAGCGGGCAGCGGCAGCAGCCGAAGCGCAAGGGACGCAAGAGCCGTGGCCCTGCGAGCGGGGCAGCCGGGGGTGCGTCCCGCGCGACGCCCGGCGAGACAGACTGACCGGGCCTGCGCGGGCCCACGACAGCACCGACCGGCGCCTCCGGGACGACCCTCGTCCTACCGCCGGCCACGATGAGAAAGGCTGACCGCCATGAACACCAGCACCACCGAGGGTGTCGAGCCGGAGACGGACGAGACCACTGACGGGATCGTCTCCGAGCAGCAGGCCGAGCGGGGCAGCGCCCCGGGCGCCGAGCCCGGCCGGTCCAGCCGCGTCGCGCTGCTGGAGCGTGAGGGGGAGGTCGCCGCCGACTTCCTCGAGACCCTCCTCGACATCGCCGACCTGGACGGTGACATCGACGTCGACGTGGACGGCGACCGGGCGTCCGTGGCGATCGTCGACTCCGACGAGGGCCGGGTGCCCCGCCGTCTGGTGGGCGACCACGGCAAGGTCCTCGAGGCGCTGCAGGAGCTGACGCGCCTGGCCGTGCAGGCCGAGACCGGTGAGCGCAGCCGCCTCATGCTGGACGTCGCCGGCCACCGCGCCGCCCGCCGTGAGGAGCTCGTGGAGATTGCCCGCGAGGCCGTCCGCGACGTCAAGGAGTCCGGCGAGGAGAAGCCGCTCGAGCCGATGTCGGCCTTCGAGCGCAAGGTCGTCCACGACGAGGTCCTCGCGGCCGGTCTGAGCTCGGAGTCCGAGGGGACCGAGCCGCGGCGTCACGTCGTGGTCCTGCCGGCCTGATGACCTCTCGGGGCAGCGAGCACGACGAGCACGACGAGCACGACCGCGGCGGCGCCGCCCCCGACCCGGAGGCGGCGCCGCCGCGCGCGCCGGGTGCGGCCGAGGTCGTCTTCGGGGAACGTCTCCCCCTGGCCGAGCGCTTCGTGCAGTGCCTGGCCACGACGGGGGTGACCCACGGGCTGATCGGACCTCGCGAGGTGCCGCGGCTGTGGGGGCGCCACGTGCTCAACTGCGCCGTCGTCGCGGAGCTCGTGCCCCGCGGGGCGGCGATCATCGACGTGGGCTCGGGGGCGGGGCTGCCCGGTCTTGCCCTGGCCATCGTCTGTCCGACGAGCGAGGTCCACCTCGTCGAGCCGCGCCGCCGAGCGACCGACTGGCTGACCGCGACGGCGGACGCCGTCGGCCTCGACAACGTGGTCGTGCACCACGCCCGCGCCCAGGACGTCGTCGGGACGGTCGTGGCTCCGGTGGCCACGGCCCGGGCGGTGACGCGGATCGGCCAGCTCGCGCAGTGGTGCGCTCCCCTGACGTCGGCCGGGGGCACCCTGCTGGCTCTGAAGGGTGCGAGCGCGGCGACCGAGCTCGACGAGGACGCGGCCGTGCTGCGATCGGCCCACGTGGTCGACCACGAGTTCCTGCGCTGCGGTCTCGAGGTGCTGGAGACGCCCACCACGGTGGTCCGCCTCCACCTCGCCGACGACCATCAGCCAGGCATCGCCGTCGTCCCGGAGGGCTCCGGTCCTCGACGGGGGCGTGCGGGCAAGGGGCGCCGCCGCCCGTCGCGCTCCTGACCGCACAGCTCCACCGGCCAACCACGGAGGCTGACCACGGCACGTCGTCTCCCGCCACCGGTTCTGGATCGTTCACATGGCCCCTGTCGGGTGAAGGTGTCCCGATAGCGGGTGATCGTCCCGGGGTCGCGAAGGACCTGGTGGGCGGCGTTCCACGTGAAACGCAGCCGGCTGGGTGTCGGGGGTGGGTCGTGATGCGGGCGAGAACGTCGGGGCCAGCGATCGGGTCGTACCGCGGTCAGGGACACGCGCCGACGTGACCGTGGTTTCACGGGGAACGCGGCCTAGGCTCCTCCCGGACAAAGCGCCCGGCGCCGCACGGTGATGCCTGACCGGACTCGTCCAAGGGGCCGTCTAGAGTGGGCGCTCGGCATCATCAAGCAGCATGAGGAGTAGGTGTGAGCGTCACGACCGGGTTGGGTTGGCCTGACCTGCAGCTCTTGGCAGGGGGTGGGTCCGGGCTCGGGTGGCCGTCCGCCGTTTCACGTGAAACACACGCTTCGTTGGAGGTGCGCGCGGCCTCCGCTCCGGACGAGGCGTGGGCGGCGGATGGGCTGACCCCCGACGCGTCTGCGACACCTCGTTCCCCCGAGACCCCCGACACCCCCGAGACCCCTGTGATCCTTGAGGCGTCCGCTGACTCCAGCCCCGGTGCAGGTTCCGGCCCGGCTGACGCGATCGCCGCCGTCGGCACCACCCTGGTGGACGACGGCATCGAGCTCCGCGAGACCCGCGTCGGCGTGCCTTCGCAGGAGGCTCCCAGCGAAGGCGCCACTGACGGGAGCGCGACCGACGGGACCGCGCCCGACGAGGCTGCGGCTGCGCACGACGAGGCTGACCAGGACGCTGTCGTCGACGCCGTCGCCTCGGGAGGGGTGGCCGAGGGGCACGGGGACGGGCTCGGTTCGCTCGCGCAGTCCTGGAGCCAGGACCTGCCCGGCAAGGACTATCAGCCCGGCCAACGGCTGCGCGCCCATCGGCCGCGCGGGGCTGAGGCCGCTGCCCACGCCGATGTGCAGAGCCGCTACCTCGGGACGCCCCTCCATGACGACCGCAAGAGCCGCCTCGCCTCGGCCTGGGACGAGCCCGCGAACCGCGAGGTCGCGGATGCCGCGCTCTTCGGTGACACCGCGGGCGTGGCCCGCGACGAGCTCGCCGAGATGGCGGCGGCGGTCACCACGGACGACCCAGTTTCACGTGAAACCCGGGCCGAGTCCGGTGGGGTCGACGTCGTGGAGACCTTCCGCCAGCAGGGAGACGAGGACCAGGCCGAGATGACCGATGGCACGAGCACCCAGACCATCTCACCGGCCCGGCCGACTGAGCCGATCCCGACGTCCCCCTCCGTCCCCGGATCCACACCGACCGGCCCCAGGTGCACGCCGACCGGCCGCGCGCAGACGGAGGGCGAGGCGCTCCCGGCCCCGCGCCGGACCCGTGTCATGACGGTGGCCAACCAGAAGGGCGGGGTCGGCAAGACCACCACCACGGTCAACGTCGCCGCCGCCCTGGCCACGGCAGGGCTGCGCGTGCTCGTCCTCGACCTCGACCCGCAGGGCAACGCGTCGACCGCACTCGGGATCCCGCACCACGCCGAGGTGCCCAGCGTCTACGACGTGCTCGTCGACGGGGCACCGATGCGCGACGTGGTGCAGTCCTGCCCCGACGTGCCCAACCTGCTGTGCGCACCGGCCACGATCGACCTGGCCGGCGCTGAGATCGAGCTCGTGTCGCTGGTGGCACGCGAGATGCGCCTTGGGCGAGCGCTCACGACCTACCTGCGCGACGAGGAGGACCGGGGAGAGCGCATCGACTACGTCCTCGTCGACTGCCCGCCCAGCCTCGGGCTGCTCACGATCAACGCGTTCGTGGCGGCTGAGGAGGTCTTCATCCCGATCCAGTGCGAGTACTACGCCCTCGAGGGTCTCAGCCAGCTGCTCAAGAACATCGAGCTGATCAAGGCGCATCTCAACCCCTCCCTGCACGTGTCGACCATCCTGCTGACGATGTATGACGGCCGCACCCGCCTGTCCGCCCAGGTCGCCGAGGAGGTGCGGCGCCACTTCGGTGAGCAGGTCATCCGGTCGACCGTCCCGCGCTCGGTGCGGATCTCCGAGGCGCCCAGCCACGGCCAGACCGTCATGACCTACGACCCCACCAGCAGTGGTGCTCTGTCCTACGCCGCCGCGGCGGTCGAGATCGCACGGCACGGCGCCGGCGAGGGAGGTAACCGATGAGTGAGAAGCGACGGGGTCTCGGCCGTGGCCTGGGGGCCCTGATCCCGCAGGCCCCCGCCGGCGACCGTCCGATCGACGTGTTCTTTCGCGACGCAGAGCAGGTCAAGCCGGGCTCCGAGGTGGCCTCGGTCGCGGATGCCGCGTCTACGGCGCCGCAGCCGTCGGGCCCGCTGACGGACGACCTGGCGGACGACCTGGCGGACGACCTGCGTGGCCTCGGCTACGGCCGTCGGCCGCTCGACGCCAGCCTGATCGCATCGGTGACGTCCGAGCGCGCGATGGCCTCCGACGGTGGCCTGCAGGCGGTGCCCGGCGCGACCTACGCCGAGGTGCCGGTTGAGGCGATCCAGCCCAACGCCAAGCAACCGCGCACCGTCTTCGACGAGGACGACATGGCCGAGCTGGTCCACAGCGTCACCGAGCTGGGGGTGCTGCAGCCGATCGTGGTGCGTCCCCTGCGGGGAGCCCCGGCGGAGGACCACCCGACCGCGGAGTACGAGCTCATCATGGGCGAGCGCCGCTGGCGCGCGACCCAGCGGGCGGGGCTCGCCACCGTGCCGGCGATCGTCCGCAACACCGACGACGACGAGATGCTCCGGCACGCGCTGCTGGAGAACCTCCACCGCTCCGAGCTCAACCCCTTGGAGGAGGCGGCCGCCTACCAGCAGCTGCTCGAGGACTTCGGGTGCACGCACGACGAGCTCGCCGGCAAGCTGGGGCGTTCGCGTCCCCAGATCTCCAACACGATCCGCCTGCTGCGGCTCCCTCCCCTGGTCGCGCGCCGCGTCGCCGCCGGCGTCCTCAGCGCCGGTCACGCGCGGGCGCTGCTGGGCCTCGAGGACGCCGCGGCGATGGAGCGCCTCGCTCAGCGCATCGTCGCCGAGGGGCTGTCGGTGCGGTCCGTGGAGGAGATCGTCTCGCTCGGAGGTGACGGGTCCGCCGAGCCCAAGGCTCGCCCCGCGCGCAGCAGCGAGCCGCGCCCCGAGCTGGACGAGGTCGCCACGTCGCTGTCCGATCGGTTCGACACGCGCGTCCAGGTCACCATGGGGCGTCGCAAGGGCAAGCTGACGGTCGAGTTCGCGTCGGTCGACGACCTCCAGCGGATCCTCGCCCTCATGGGCCAGGAGGGCAGCGCGGGGGCGGCCCTCTGACCTTGAGGACGGCGCGATGCCAGCTGCTGCCTCCGGCCCAAGCCCAGACGCCCGCCGCGTCGCACCAGGTGCGAGGCGGCGGGCGTCTGGGCTGGAGCCCGATCAGCGGCGAGCGGCGGGTGCTCTCGACGATGCTCTACCCATACCTAGCTCCGGCTAGTCCACTCTAGGACACTCTAGGATTGTGTGAGAGCGATCCTAGGCGTCGTCGCGGGCCGTGCGATGCTCCGCAATGACGTGCTCGGCGAGGTCGGCATACACATCCGCGGCCTGCAGGCCGGCTCCGGCGATGGCCAGCGGAACCTGGCTGGTCTCGGTGAGCCCCGGCGAGACGCTGCACTCCAAGAACCACGGGGTGCCGTCCGCGTCGACGATCAGGTCCGTGCGGGACAGGTGGCGGTGGTCGAGCACCCGGTGCGCGGTGAGGGCTGCCTGCAACGATGCCTCGGTGGCCTCCGGCGACAGCCGCGCGGGGGTGAAGTACTCGGTCTCGCCCGCGTTGTACATGTGGTCGTAGTCGAAGACCCCGTCGACCGGGCAGATCTCGACCGGTGGCAGGGCCCGCAGCTCGCCGTCGGCCTGCTCGATGACCGTCACCGAGACCTCCGTCCCCTCCACGACGTGCTCGACGAGCGCCAGATCGTCATAGGCATAGGCGTCCACCAGGGCCGCGCCCAATTCCGTCGCCGTCCGTGCCACGTGGAACCCGAGGGCCGAGCCACCACGGGCGGGCTTGACGGCGAGTGGGAGGCCCAGGTCGCGGGCCAGGCGCTCGAGGACGGCCCCCGCGCCGATCTGACGGAAGGTGCTGTGCGCGACCGCCACGTGCGCCGGGGTGGCCACGCCGGCACGCGCCACCAGGGCCTTGGCGACGGGCTTGTCCCACGCCATGCGCGAGGAGGGCCCCCGCGGCCCGACGAACGCCAGACCCAGGTGCTGCAGCACGTCCCGCAGGGAGCCGTTCTCCCCCGGCGAGCCGTGCAGCGTGGGCCACACGAGGTCGGGCTGCAGGGCGTCGACGGTGCCCAGCAGGTGGCGGTCGAGGTCGGCGATCTTGACCTGGAAACCCTTGGAGCGCAAGGCTTCTGCCAGACGCCGACCTGAGCGGACGGAGACCTCGCGCTCGTGCGAGAGGCCACCTGCGAGGACGAGGACTGAGGTCATGACACATCCGGTGAGGGGAGGAGGACTCGTCGAGCCCGGGAGCGGGTGGAATCGTCATACGGTCCGAAGGTCTCGAGCAGCTCCTGCTCGCGCTCGACGACGGTGGCGAAGCGGCGCACGCCCTCGTGGATCCGCTCCGAGGTGGGGTAGGAGAAGTTGAGACGGGCGTTGCGCCGGCCGGTGCCGTCGGCGTAGAACCCGGTGCCGGGGGCGTAGGCGACGAGCTCCTTGACCGCGAGGGGCAGCATGGCCTTGGTGTCAAGACCCTCGGGCAGCTCGATCCAGAAGAACAGGCCACCGCGCGGGAGGTTCCACCGGGCCTGCGGCAGCAGCGACCTCAGCGCGTCGGCCATCGCGTCGCGGCGCTCCTGGTAGAGCGCGCGGTAGCTCGCGGTCTGCGCCTGCCAGTCGATCTCGGACAGGTAGCGCGAGGCCACCGCCTGGGTGAACGCGCTGGGGCACAGGATCGCGGCCTCGTTGGCGAGCACGAGCTTCTCGCGGACGGCGTGCGGTGCCACGGCCCACCCGACCCGCAGGCCGGCGGCAAAGATCTTGGAGAAGGTGCCGAGGTAGATGACGCCGTCCGCGTCCATGGACTTCAGCGCCGGGTAGGTGCGCCCCTCGAACCCGAGCAGGCCGTAGGGGTTGTCCTCGACCACGAGGATGCCGTGCCGTCGGCAGATCTCGAGCACCCGAGGGCGGCGATCGTCGGACAGCGCGGTGCCGGCGGGGTTCTGGAAGGTCGGGACGGTGTAGAGGAACTTGATGCGCCGACCCTCGGTCAGCAACCGCGCGATGTGCTCCTCGAGCGCCTCGGGCACGAGCCCGTCGGCGTCGCAGGGCACGTGGACCACGTCGGCCTCGTAGGCCGCGAACACCCCGAGCGCACCGACGTACGACGGCGACTCGGCGATCACGACGTCACGCGGGTCGAGGAAGACCCGGGCCACCAGGTCGAGCGCCTGCTGGGAGCCGGTCGTCATGACGATGTCGTCCGGGTGCGCGTCGAGGCCCTCCAGCGCCATGACCTCGAGCAGCTGGTCCCGCAGGCGCTCGTCGCCCTGCCCGGAGGAGTACTGCAGCGCCGTCAGGCCCTGGTCGAGGAGCAGGCGCTGCACCGTGTCGCCGACCAGCTCCATCGGCAGGGCGCCGATGTTGGGCATGCCGCCGGCGAGGGAGACCACCTCGGGGCGGGAGGCGACGGCGAACAGGGCGCGGATCTCGGAGACCTTCATCCCGGCGGTGCGTGCGGCGTAGGACTCGATCCAGGGGTCCAGTCGTGAGCCAACGGGATGCTGGTCGGTCATGCGCGCTCCTTCGACGTGTGGGCCGGCACGGCGAGCGGGGTCGGCCCGTAGCCTGGGACCAGGGTGAGGTCTGCATCCTCGCACGACCGCCCGAGGCAGCGTCGCAGTGTCCGGGCGCGCCGGAGCCAGGACAGGGAGGATCGTGCCATGACCGGTCGTCAGGTGGTCCCGCTGACGGCTGCGACCACGGACCTGCTCCGGCCCTCCTGCCGGGGCTGCGTGCGCTGGCTGCGTGACCCGGTGGAGGCGCACGCGGACGCGGCCCGGCACTCGGTCCCCGGGCTGCGAGCGTGGGCCGAGACCGTCACCCACGAGTGGGGTCCGCCCGGGCTGCTCGTCCGGCAGGACGGGCGCACCGTGGCCCACGTCGTCATGGCGCCGCCGTCCCTGGTGCCCCGCGCGGCGCTGCCGGCGACGGCCCCCGTCTCGGACGACGCCGTGCTGCTGCTGTCCCTGTCGTCGAGCAGCCGGGCGTTCACCAAGGTCGCCGTCCAGTCTCTCGGCCGCGAGCTCCTGCGACGCACCGTCCGGGCCGTCGAGGCGTATGGCGGGCCCGCCGTCGTGACCGGGTGCCTGTCCTCGGCGGAGGTGGCCCAGAGCGACCTGCCGTGGCCGCCGCCGGACGTGTGCCGGGTGCCCACGACGCTGCTCACCGGCGTCGGGTTCACCGTCGTCCGGCCGCACCCGACGTGCCCCCGGCTGCGGCTGGACCTGCGCTCGACCGCCACCGTGCGTGAGGACGTGACCTCGGCTGTGCGGGCGTGGCTCGCGGACCGCGCGACGGCCCCCGCCGCGACCTGACCAGGGCGCACGACGACGCCCGCCTCGACCTGAGGTCGGGGCGGGCGCCGGGACGTGCTGGCTGCGGGTGCGACCCGCGAGCCGGGTGCGGTGGCGGGTCAGCCGATGTAGTCCGCGAGCTCCTTGAGGATCCGAGGCTTCGGCTGCGCGCCGACGATGGTCTTGACGACCTCGCCACCGACATAGACGTTGATAGTCGGCAGACCGGTGACGCCGTACTTCGCGGTGGTCTGGGGGTTCTCGTCGGCGTTGAGCTTCACCACGTCGATCTTGTCGGCATACGTGCCGGCGATCTCGTCGAGGACCGGAGAGATCTGGCGGCACGGTCCGCACCAGGACGCCCAGAAGTCCACGAGGACGGGCTTGGGGTTGTGCAGGACGTCCTGGTCGAACGTCGCGTCGGTCGTGTCCTTGGTGTTGGCACCCATCGCGGGCTCCTCCTGTGGTCGGGTGGTCGGGTGGTCAGGTGGTGCAGGCAGGTCGGTGAGGTGCGGTCAGCGCGCCATCGCGGTGGCCTGCGGCTCGGCCGTGAGCGACGCGTCGGTCGCCGGCGCGCCGGCCTCGTCGCGGGCCGCGAGGTAGCGCTCGGCGTCGAGGGCCGCGGCGCAGCCGGACCCCGCGGCGGTGATCGCCTGGCGGTAGGTGTGGTCGACGAGGTCGCCGCAGGCGAAGACGCCGGGCAGGTTGGTCTCGGTGCTGCGCCCCTGGACGAGGACGTAGCCCTCGTCGTCGAGGTCGACGGCGCCCTTGACCAGCTCGTTGCGGGGGTCGTGGCCGATCGCGACGAAGACGGCCGAGGTCTCGAGCACGCGCTCCTCGCCGGTGACGGTGTCGCGCAGGGTCACGGACTCGACCTTGGTGTCGCCGTTGATCGAGGTGACGGCGGAGTTCCAGGCGAAGCTGATCTTGTCGTTGGCCATGGCTCGTTCGGCCATGATCTTGGACGCGCGCAGCTCGTCCCGGCGGTGGACGACGGTGACGCTCTCGCCGAACCGCGTGAGGAAGGTCGCCTCCTCGATCGCCGAGTCGCCGCCGCCGACGACGACGATCGGCTTGTTGCGGAAGAACGCGCCGTCACAGGTCGCGCACCAGGAGACGCCGCGACCGGACAGCCGCTTCTCGTCGGGCAAGCCCAGCTCGCGGTAGGCCGAGCCCATCGCCAGGACGACCGCGTGGGCGCGGTGCTCGTTGCCCTCGCCGTCCGTGACGACCTTGACGTCGCCGGTGAGGTCCACCGCGGTGACGTCGTCGCGGACCAGCTCGGCGCCGAAACGCTCGGCCTGCGCGCGCATGTTGTCCATGAGGTCGGGGCCCATGATGCCGTCGCGGAACCCGGGGAAGTTCTCGACGTCGGTGGTGTTCATCAGGGCGCCCCCGGCCGTCACCGAGCCCTCGAAGACGAGCGGCTCGAGGTTCGCGCGGGCGGCGTAGACGGCGGCGGTGTAGCCGGCCGGGCCGGAGCCGATGATGATGACGTTGCGGACGTCGCTGGTCATGAGGTCCTTCATCCCTGGGTCGTGTGGTCGTCGGTCGGGGCCGACGCGGCACCCGTGGACGTGACGTCGTGGGTCCGGGACCCACTGTCCCATCGCAGGGCGCACGGGCGGAAACCGCCGGAGCGGCGTATTCATTCCAGGGGACCAAAGCCTGGACGTTTCACGTGGAACGCGGAGGAGTCAGGGGGCGCTGCTACCGGCCGGCACGAGCAGCGTCGCGCCGCTCGGACCGCAGGGCACCGCCGCGAGGTAGACGCCGATCGTGCGGCGGTCCGCGCCCTGCTGGGCGGCGATCAGGACGGCGGGGCGCCCGGCATACGAGGTGATCTCGGCCGCGACCCGACCGGTCGCGGAGCCGCCGACGGCGTGGAGGCAGTCGCGGACGCCGGTCGGCGTGCCGATGGGGCCGACGGTCGGCTGCTCGACGGTGTGGGGCGTGGTCGGGGTCCAGCGCTGCTGGAGAAGCTCTCGGCCGTACGCCGCCAGCCCGGCCTCGCCGATGGTGAGCGGACCCGCGGCCAGCCGGATCTGGACGTCCGCCTCGGCGGCACCCGTGGCGGGGTCCGTCGACTGCCCGGTCTGCTGCCCGGTCTGCTGCCCCGTCCCCTGGTCCGGGGTCGAGGACGTGGAGGCAGCTCTGGCGCTGCTCGCGGCGCTCGACCCGGAGCCGTTGGTGCCGGAGCCGAGGTTGGCGACGGCCGTGCTGAGGTCGCCCCCCGAGGACTGGATGAAGGAGGTCATCGCGATGCCGAACACGGTGACGGCGGCGGCGGCGGAGGCGACGAGGCCGAACATCCGTCGGCCGGAGGGTCGCCGCGTCGCCTGGTGCAGCGGCACGACCACCGCGATCGGGCCGTGCCCGTCGGCGTGGGGGACCGGGGCCGGGTCGAGGCCGCAGTCCGGGCGGCGGGCGCGGGACTCGGCCTCGAGCGAGGCGGTGATGCGGGCCACGAGGTCACCGGGCATGGGGCCCGGGTCGGGCAGGGAGCCGAGCAGGTCGCGCACGCCCGTCGGGTCGTGGTCGCCGTCGCCAGGTGCGTGCGACGAACGGGTCGCGGTCATCTCCGGACACCTCCCGGGGCGGTCGAGGGGGCTGCGTCGTGGCCCCACTGCTCGGCGGCCACGACCTGGCGCGGGCGCAGGGACAGCGGGGGCTGCCGGAGCCCGGGCGTGCCTGCACCATCTGTAGGACGCGCCGTGCGCGTCGTTGGTTCCCGTCGTCCTGCGGGACGCCCGTCCGGCGAGGTATCGCTCACGTGTCGGCCCGCCGCAGCCCGAGGATCTCAGCCATGGCCGCCCGGCCACGGGCGCACCGCGACTTGATGGTGCCCTCGGCGACGTCGAGGACCTGGGCCGCCTCGGCGACGCTCAGGCCCTGCATGTCGACGAGCACCAGCGCCAGTCGCTGCCCCTCGGGGAGCCGGGCGAGGGCCTGCCGGACGTCCAGCTGCACCTCGAGGGAGGCATGCTCGTCCCGACCGTCCGCGAGGTCGTACTCCGGCAGCTCGGACGTCGGGCGCACGCGCCGCAGCCGGTCCAGGCAGGCGTTGACCACGATCCGGTGCAGCCAGGTGGTGACGGCCGCCTCGCCGCGGTAGGACGCGGACCGCCGGAACGCGGCGATGAAGGCGTCCTGCACGGCGTCCGCGGCGAGCTCGCGGTCGGAGCAGGTCCGCATCGCCACGGCCCACATGCGGTCCCGGTGCCGGCGGTACAGCTCGCCGAAGGCGTGGGGGTCACCGTCGTTGTGCGCCGCCATCAGAGCACGGTCGTCGGCCGCAGCCAGGTCGAGGACGGCGCTCATGTCAGGAGAGGCTGATCTCGGACAGTGCCGCGTAGTTGCCGCCGAACATCCTCGGGCTGTTGGTGAACCACACGACGATGTAGGGGCGCTTGCCCTGGCCGGGGGGCACCGTGAGCGTCACCTCGCCCTTGCCCCCCTTGACGGTGCCCAGCACCGCGGCCCCGTCCCGGGTCGGGGTGTCGTTGCCGTAGACCGTCAGGTCCTCGCCGGAGGAGTCGGGCAGCGTCAGCTTGATCTGGGACACGTCGGAGTGTGCGTCACCGAGGTAGACCGCGAGCCCGACACCCGACTTGAGGTTGCCGAAGGTGTCGGTCCTGTAGCGCTGGCTGCGCCAGTAGGTGGACGTGTCGCCGTCGTGGACGTTGCCGACGGAGTCGTTGTTCTCGGCGTGGTCCTGACCCTCGGGGTCGTAGGCCGAGACGCCCACCACCGCAATCGGGGCGCCCGCAGGCCCGGTCGGGGCGGCCGGACGGGTCGTCACCGTGCCGTCGGCCCCCTTGGTGATGGTGACGGCGGGGGCCGTCACCGTGTAGGTGCGTGCGACCGGGGGTGCGTCGAGCTGCCGCTGGATGTTGCTGACCATCGACATGACGCCGATGACGCCCAGCACCAGCCCCAGGACCACCAGGGCGGCGAGCAGCGCCATGACGAAGTTGGCCTGCCGAGGCGAGGGCGTGCCCGTCGGGACGTCGTTGACGAAGATGGGCGCCACCGGCTCGACCGGGCGCGGTGGCTCGTCCGCCAGCGTCGACAGCGGCACCCTCGCGGGCTGGCTCTCGAGCCGACGCTGCTCCCGCTCCCGGCGACGGTCCTCGGCCCGGCGGGACGCGCCGTCGACGAGGTCGCCCACCCGACGGGCGGCCGCCTTGGTCCCGGCGGCGGTGGCGCCGGCGGCG
>ERZ501016.110-NODE-110-length-38977-cov-9.395149_pt1 | contig 38977 bp, 38 predicted proteins | sample MGYA00248889_ERZ501016 | MGnify/ENA primary metagenome ERZ501016 (study PRJEB25958, sample SAMN03398594) | human skin metagenome | study: EMG produced TPA metagenomics assembly of the Human Skin Microbiome Metagenome (human skin metagenome) data set. | reverse complement strand
GCTGTGCGGATGCGGGTCAGACCTCGCGGGTCGGGCCTGCGGGGTGTACGGCCACCGCGGAGGCCGCCCCCCGCGTGGTCGGCTGCGCGCGCAGCGTCTGGGCGAGGACGGCGGCCGCCTCGACGGTAGCGTCCGTCGGACGAAGGGACGTAACGCCCAGGCGCGGTCCTCGATGCCGACGAGGGCCACCTCCTCGTTGTCGTCCCGCCAGCAGAACAGGCCTGTGTCCTGGGTTGCGGTCTCCCCCAGCGCCAGCCGGCAACCACTCCAGCATCGAGACCACCTCGGCGCGGGGCCGATGTGGCCGACGTCCTCGTTCTCCACCGAGATCAGGTAGCCATGGCTGAGCATCACCGCCGGGCCTCACCGGATGGGCCGAGACCCGGCGATAGGCTCGCCCGCGTGATCGACCCGAAGCGAATCCTGGTGCTCGCGCCGCACACCGACGACGCCGAGCTCGGCTGCGGCGGCTCGATGGCGCGGTGGCTGGAGGAGGGCGTCGAGGTCTCCGTGGCGGTCTTCTCGACGGCGGAGAAGTCGTTGCCGGAGGGGTCGCGCACGGGCCAGCTCAAGGAGGAGTGCGAGGCCGCGCTCGACTCCCTGGGCGTGCCGGAGGAGCGACGGTTCGTCTACGACTTCCCCGTACGCGAGCTGGGCTACCACCGCCAGGAGGTGCTGGAGATCCTGGTGCAGCTGGGCCGCGAGCTGTCACCCGAGTGGGTGCTGGTGCCCTCGGGCGCCGACCTCCACCAGGACCACGCCACCGTGTACGCGGAGGGGCTGCGGGCGTACAAGCACCTGACGCTGCTGGGCTACGAGCTGCCGTGGAACCACATCACGTTCTCGGCGTCGGCGTTCGTGACGCTGCAGGAGCGGCACGTAGAGGCGAAGTGGGACGCGCTGACGCACTACGAGTCGCAGCTGTCGATGGGCCGCCCGTACTTCCAGCGCGACGTCATCGAGTCGATCGCCCGGATGCGCGGGCTCATGGTGAAGGCGCCGTGGGCAGAGGCGTACGAGATGATCCGTATCCGCCTGTGATCGTCACCATCCACCAGCCGAACTTCGCCCCCTGGACGGGGTTCTTCGACAAGATGCGGCAGGCTGAGGTGTTCGTGCTGCTCGACACGGTGCCGTTCAGCAAGGGGTCGTACCAGAACCGCGTGCAGATCCAGGGCGGCCAGTGGCTGACGGTGCCCGTGCTGACGAAGGGGCGTACGGGGCAGCTCACCAGCGCGGTCGAGGTGAACGAGGTGCGGCCGTGGCGCGCGGAGCACCTGAAGACGGTTCAGGCGGTGTACGGACGGGCGCCGTACGCGGCCGACGTGCTGGGGCTGCTGGAGGAGACATACGCGGCGGGGCACACGCTGCTCGCCGACCTGTGCTGCGACCTGCTGGGGCGGATCACGGGCTACCTGGGCTGGGAGGTGCCCCTGGTGCGGGCCTCGGCGCTGGCAGCGCGCGGCTCGTCGAGCGCGCTGCTGGCCGAGATCGTCGCCGAGACGGGCGGCGACACCTATCTCTCAGGGCCCTCCGGCCGCGACTACCTGGACGAGTCGCTGTTCGCCGACCGGGGCATCGAGGTCACCTATCACTCGTTCACGCCCGTGCCGTACGACCAGGGCGGCCGAGAGTTCGAGCCGCGCCTGAGCATCCTCGACCAGATCGCCTGGTGCGCGCGGGGCTGGCCCAGCTGACGACGCCGACGCGCGTCACCCAGGGGCCGGTCAGGGACGTCAGCTTGCAGTGGAGGCCATGGCCCGCGATGTTCGAGCAGACGCGGGTGTCGTGCGCGTCCCACGCGCTGGCATTCTCGGTGATGGTGATGACCGGGGAGTCGGCCTCGGTGGCGACGAGCCGGTTGAACATACTGACGAAGATGCGGTTGTCGGTCAGCTGCATCTTGAGGGTGATGGGCATGCAGCCGTAGACCTTGCTGCTGCAGAACTGGCCGTAGATGCCTGACATCTCGCGCTCCCAGCCAGCGTTCACCGGGCCGCTCTTGGTGAAGACCGTGTGGGAGTCGCAGTAGCTCGAGGAGCCCGTGCAGGGCTGCTCCCCGTCTGCTACCAGGACCCCTATCCGGGTCGGTGTCAGATCCATCTCACGCACAGCACCTGACAGCAGCTGGGTCCACCCGGCGTTGCCCTCCTTGACGTACAGCGAGCCCGGCACCCCGGCGGCTCCGAAGATCACCCCGATGCGGTTGCCCGAGATCGCGTACTTGGCGACGTTGTCGGAGACCAGCACCCAGGGTGCGGTGCCCTCCTTGACCAACAGACGGTTGGTGTTGCCCGTGCGCTCGAGCACGGCGACCCGGGTGGCGGTGGTGCGGGGATCGGTCAGGCCGGGCCCTGACTTGATGTTCTGCCAGGGACTGCTGATGCTCCCTTCCTTGAGCTGGAGGTTGCCGTTCTCGTCGATGACGACGATGCGCGCCATCGTGGCGGCCTGGGACTGCGGGGGCGCGGCCACCAGACCGGCCATGACGACGAGGAGTGCGGCCAGGAACACGCGGGCGACACGCATGGGCTGGACTCTTCGGACGATGCCGACGCGCCGTTGCGCCGACGACAGTGAACATACGCCCCGAGGGCCGCTCTTCTGGCACGTTCGGCGAGCTGGTGCCGCGTACGGGCGCCGGGTTCGGAACGCCCCAGCTGGCCAGGGCTCATTCACCCCGGACGCGCCGCATGCGCGCCACCCAGGATGGGTGACGCGCATGCGTCGGCGTGGAAGAGGTAGTCAGCCGCGCTTGGGCGCCTGCTGGGCGACCTTGAGAGCGGCACGCTTCTGCAGCTCGGCCGACTGGACACCGCCCATGACCAGCGTGGGCGTGGTCGAGAAGGTGGAGTCCGCGACGGAGAAGTTGCGGCCGTTGAAGGTGACCCAGCCGAACCGGCCGGCGCCGAGGACAGGGTAGGCGAACTGGTCGGTGGCCTTGACCCAGGGGCTGGTGAGGGAGGTCAGCTTGCAGTAGATGCCGCCGTTCCCGATGGTGGCGCAGAAGCGGGTGTCGGCCGCGTCCCACGCGACGGCGTCCTCGGTCAGGGTGATGAGCGGGGAGTCGCCCTCGGTGGCGACGACGTAGCCGCCGCTGTCGAGGATGATGCGGTTGTCGGTCATGCCGAGCCACAGGCCCCAGGTCTGGCACCCCGTGCTGTCGCAGTAGGTGCGGTCGATGTCGTAGATCTCGCGCCTCCAGCCAGCGGAGATGGGGCCGTTCTTGGTGAAGACCGTGTGGGTGTTGCAGAAGCCGCCGTTCGTCGTGCATGGCTTCTCCCCGTCGGCCACCAGCACGCCGATGCGGGTCGGCGTCAGCTCCATGTCGAGCACGGCGCCCGAGAGCAGCTGGGTCCACCCGGCGCCGAGCGCACCCTCCTTGACGTAGAGCGAGCCGTACGCGTTGGTCTCGCCGAAGATCACGGCGATGCGGTCTCCCGCGATCTCGTACCGGCCGACGTTGTCGGAGACGAGGGTCCAGGGCGCGGTGGCGCCACCCTCCTTGACCCACAGACGGTTGGTGTTGCCGGTGCGCTCAAGCACGGAGATCCGGTTGGCGGTGGTCTTGGCGTTCCAGAGGTTGGGGCCGGTCTTCATCAGGGTCCATGCGCTGGTGACGCCCGGTTCCTTGAGGTAGAGGTTGCCGTCCGGGCCGACGGCGACGATGCGGGCCATGGTGGCGGCCTGGGCGATGGTCGACGAACCGACCAGGCCGGCGACCGCTACGAGCAACGCTGACAAGAGCACGAGAACGAGACGCATGGGCGAGACCCCTCAGGATGTGGGCCGACGCATCGGTGCGCCGGGTGAGGCAAACCCTAGGGTGGGCGCGGGGAGGGCACGTCCGGTACGGAAGTTCTCAGGAGATCCTCAACGGCACGCCCGGCCAGGAACAGAAGGCTCAACGGCCCTAGCGCGGGCTGCGCACCGACCCCGCGGCACCCTCGGCGGGGGAGGCCGCGGGCAGGGCAGCGGGCGTTGCCGCGCGGGCGATGGCGTCGATCTCCTGCTCCAGCGCCACGTCGCGGCCGATCAGGCCGGCCGGGTCTAGCGGCGGTACGGCCACTCTGCTGATCATCGGGTGTGCCGTGGGCTGCAGCACCTCGTCGGGAGCGCTCAGCACCTCCTCGAGCTTCTCGCCCTCCCGCAGGCCCGTGAACACGATCTCGATGTCCTTGCCGGAGCGGGCGATGAGCCCCTCGGCGACCTCCAGGATGCGCACCGGCTCGCCCATGTCGAGCACCAGCACGTCGCCGGGCTCGCCGATCGCCGCCGCCTGGATGACCAGCTCGCAGGCCTCCGGGATGGTCATGAAGTAGCGGGTGACGTTGGGGTCGGTGACCGTGACCGGGCCACCCGCCTCGATCTGCGACGTGAAGGTGAACAGCATCGAGCCCCGGGAGCCGAGCACGTTGCCGAACCGTACGGACAGGTAGCGCGCCGCCTCCCCGTCGGCGTGCCAGGCGGTCAGCTCCTCGGCGATGCGCTTGGTCTTGCCCAGCACGGTCGTCGGGTCGGCGGCCTTGTCGGTCGAGATGTTGACGAACCGCCGTACGCCATGTCGCCGGGCCGTCTCCAGCAGGTTGAGGGTGCCGAGCACGTTGGTCTTCCAACCCTCGCCGGGGTACTGCTGCAGCATCGGCACGTGCTTCAGCGCGGCGGCGTGGAAGACCACGTCGGGCTGGTGCGCCTCGAAGATCGCGTCCAGGGCCTCGGCGTCACGGATGTCGCACAGCACCATGTTGGGCGTGTCGAGCATGCCGTGGCCGTAGATGGAGAGCTGCGTGGAGTGCAGGCCCGACTCGTCTCGGTCGAGCATCACCAGCTCGCTCGGCTCGAACCGGTGCACCTGCCGGGCGATCTCGGCCCCGATGGAGCCGCCGGCCCCGGTCACCAGCACCACCTTGCCGCGCAGGTAGCCGGCGATCGCGGCGATGTCGGTGGTGATCGGCCGGCGCCCCAGCAGGTCGGCCACGTCGATCTGGTGCAGCTGGGCGAGGTTGACACGGCCACCGACGATGTCCTTGGTGCCCGGCATCACGAGCAGGTGGAGGCCCTCACGGTCGGTGATCTTCGAGACCTCGCGCAGCAGCTGCCGGGTCGCGGTGGGCATCGCCATCACCACGGTCCGTACATCGTGCTCGGTCGCCAGCCTGACCAGGTCGCTCCGGTCGCCGAGCACCTTGTACGCCCCCAGGTGCAGGTTGCGCTTGCCCGGGTCGTCGTCGATGAAGCCGACGATCTCGTACGGCGCGTCGCGGTCGGTCGCAACGAGGCGACCGAACTGCTGACCGGCGTTGCCCGCCCCGTACACGAGGACCCGCTCCGCGTCGTCGGCCGAGCTGTCGCGCAGGTGCCTCGTGAAGTACGCCCTCGCGGCGAACCGCCCCGCGCCCATGAGCATCAGCGCGCCGATCGGCACCGTGAGCATCACGAACAGCGGGAACCCGGCCGGGGCCCCGATCACCGACGCGATCCCCAGGACCACGGCGATGGTGCCCACCAGCAGACCGAGGGTCAGCGCCTCCTCGAAGCTGCCGACGTGGTGGCGGCCGCGGTAGATCTTGGTGCCGTAGCCCCCGACGAGCTGGCAGCCGATCGCGCAGCCGACGAAGACCACGATGTACGCCCACTCGCCGCTGGTGAGCTCGAACCCCTCACCGGGCCGGTAGTGACGCGCCAGCGTGAACAAGGCGGTGGCGAGGACCCAGCTCACCACGTCCCACGCCGCGAGGCTGGCGCGCTGCCACGTCACCCGCAGTGGCTCTGCCACGATCGTCACCCCCCTCTGGCCGCTGTCAGGGGCACAGTCTAGAGATCCGCCCCGGCGTTCGGCGGGGACGCGGCGGCGGGCGGCGCGCGGAATGGGCCGGTTCCCGCCCGTCGGCACCGTGCTGTGAAAAGTTGGGGAGCGCGCGCAACCCGTCCTGCGGGTCGTGCGTTATCCCCGTGAGCACAAGAAACCGAATCCGTACAGGAGGACACGGTGACTGCTCGCTCGAACACCACCACCTTGTCTCGCCTGCGCGTGCCCGCGCTGTCGCTCTCGGTGGGGGCGACCCTGCTGCTGGGCGCGTGCCAGTCGACGACGACCGCGTCAGCGCCCACCTCGGCGCCGGTCTCGTCACCGCCGGTCGTGACGTCGGCCCCGGCCAGCACGGCGGCGACGTCGACCGCACCCCAGCAGAGCGCGACGAGCTCTACCGCGTCCGCATCGCGTACGGGTGGGTCCACCGCTTCGGGCGGCTCGACCGCGCCGGGTGGCTCTAAGACGCTGGCCCCGCCGACCGAGGCGAGCCTGCCGACCGGGGAGATCCTCTACTCCTCCACGCCCAATGACATCGAGAAGAGCGAGACCACCACGGGCTTGAAGGAGTCCCTGGGTCTGTGCAAGCGCGGCCAGGGCACAGCCACGACGGAGACGACGTCGTTCACGCGCCGGTGGGCCTCCCGCGGCGAGGGCCCATCGGCCCAGGCCGTGGTGATCGGTTACACCACCACGGAGGCCGCGACCACGGCTCGCAAGGAGATGCTGACCTGGTTCACCGACTGCACGAGCTTCAACACGAAGGTCACGTCCGTCGAGGGGTCGGGCCAGGCGATCCAGCTGCCCGCGGAGGTGAAGGGCAAGGCTGACGTCGTCGAGGCGGTGGCCGTGCGAGCGGTCAGCCCCGGTCAGTTCACGACGCATGAGAACGGCATCCTGATCCAGGTCGGCAACCGCCTGATGTGGGCGGACGTCGCCCAGTACTCGGGCGGCGAGGCACCGTGCGCACTCACGTCCGCCGGCGGCAAGCCGCAGTGCACCGTGTACGCCAACGCGGCCAAGCTGGCTGAGAAGCTGGCCTCGTAAACCCGTGGCGGCGGTGTCCGGCTCACCCGGACACCGCCAGCGCCGCGGTCCTCGACCCTGTGCCGTTGCGGACTGGGTGGTGAGAGCGGAGCGCGGGGGCTTCCTCGGTGCCGGCGCTACGCGCACGCAGTCTCCGGCGTGCGTCGGGTCAGCTCGACCCCTCTGGGATGCGTCTCAGCCCCGGCGGCGACCCCAGCGGACGAGCGCAGCGCCGAGCCCGACAGCGAGCAGCGAGGCCACCAGCGACCCGGGCCCGACGGCGGAGCCGGTCTCGGGCAGTGACGGCCGCGGCGGTGCTGGGGGCGAGGGGATCAGCAGGATCGGCGGGCTGCCGGTCGCCGAGGGCGAGGCCGGTGCCGACGGCGTCAGCGTCGGCGTCGGGCTGGGTGGGGTGACGACCACGGACACCACGGCGGTGCTGTCGGTGGAGGTCACAGTGGCGCTCAGCACCTGGCTGTTGCCGGTGGCGGTCGCGGTGTTGGTGAGCGTGCCGGCCGCCCTGATCGTGTATGCCGTCGAGCGGCACGTGGTGGTCGCTCCAGGGGCCAGGGTCATCTGAGCACACGTGATGTTGACGCCAGCGCCCGACAGCAAGGGATCGACGATCGCCACTCCGGTGAGGGTCACGGTCCCCGTGTTCGTCACGATGAACGTGTAGCTGACCGTGTCACCGGGGTCGGTGACCCCGTTGCCGTTGACGTCTACCGGGGTGTCGGCCTTCTTCGTCAGTGTGAGGGCACCCCGCGAGTCCGTACGGATCGTGGCCGACGCTGGCGCGGAGTCGACCGGCACCGATCCGTACATGGCGTGCCCGACTGCGGTGTTGTCGATGCTGCCGGCGTCGAGGTCGGCCTGGACCACCGTGTAGGTCTGGGTGCAGGAGATGCTGCTCTGGGGGGCCACCTGCGCCTGCTGGCACGTGATCGCGGTCGCCGGGCCTGTCCCGCCACGGGTGAACTGATCGGTGATGTCCGTCGACGTCAGCAGCACGTTGCCGGTGTTGGTGACCGTGTAGGTGTAGGTCAGCGTCTCGGCGAGCCGTGCGACGCCGTCTCCGCTCGCGTCGCTGACAGCCTTGCCCACGGTCAGGGCCGGCGCCGCGGCAGCGCAGGTCGGGGCGGCGACGACAGCGGTGTCGCCGTTGCCGGCCTCGTTCCATGCGGACACGCGGTAGTCGTAGGCGGAGGCGTCACCCAGCCCCTGCAGCGTGCGCGAGGTGGCGGTGGAGGCGGCCGGCTTCGGCACCACCTGCCACTGCCCCTGCCCCTTCGGGCTGCGCTCGACGACGAAGTCGAGCAGCGACGACTGCTGGTAAGGCGCCTTCGCCGTGGCCGACGCGTTCGCCCAGGTCAGCGTCACCGAGTCCTTGTCGACGGGGCACGACGCCGTCAACTCCGTCACTGGTGCCGGTGTCTTGCCCAGGATCATCACGCGGGTGTTGTTCGTGCCCTCGGCGACGGTGACGTACATGCGACCGTTCGGGTCGAACGCCACGGCGCGCACGTTCGTGAGCCCCGGGAACTCCGCGGCGGTGAACTCACGCACGAAGGTGCCGGCGGAGGTGAACTGCTGGATGCTGCCGGTCTGCGTCCACGCGAACACGTCGCGGGTCTTCGGCTCCACGGCCACCCCGAAGATCACCTGGCCCCGCGCGAAGCGGCCCTGGCCGAAGGTCCCGATCAAGGCGCCGTTCGCGTCCCGCTTCTCGATGAACGGGTCCTTGGTCTGCCAGTACGCGTCGTCGCGGAAGTTGACCAGCGGGAGATACAGGCTGCCGTCGACCGGGTCGACCGCGATGCCGTACGGGTTGCGGTAGCCGGGGTCGCCCTGACCGGCGGTGTTCGCGGGAAGGTCGAGCTTGATGGACCGGATCCAGGTGCCGTCGGCGGCGTACTCCTGCAGCCGGTCGGAGGTCTCGCTGTTGACGAGCACCGTGCCCTGGGGCGTGGTGGCGGCACCGACCCGGTAGAAGTGGACGCCGGGCTGGTCGCGCTGGGCCCAGACGCCGGTCCACCCGGCGTCGGGGAGGTCGGTGAGGCCCTGGCCGAAGCGGAGGACGGCCCCCGGGGTGCCGCCGACGGGGGCGACGCTCTCGCTGTCGACCACGAACGCGGTGCCGTCAGGAGCAAAGGCAACGCCACGCGGCCCGTGTTTGAGGTTCTGCCCGTTGGCGGTGGGGAGCGTGACGACCGTGCGGTCGCCCAGCGATGCGTACCTGAGACCCAGCCCCGCGTTCGTGCCGTCACCTGTGGTGCTGGCCGAGGGCGTCGCGGTGCCGGTGAAGACGCCGTCGACGGTGTAGCTCGTGAACGCCCCCTCGCCGGTGCCGGCCGTCGGGGCGTTGAGTCGGTAGTCGAAGACGCGGGGGGTCCCGATCTGGCAGGGGGAGGCCTGCCCCACGAGGCCGCAGGAGAACGTGCTGTAGACGACCTTGCCGGAGTCGGTCACGACCATTGACTCGTCGGTGGGGTCGAACGCGACCCCGTACGTGAAGGTCGTCGTCGTGCGCGTGTCGATGTCGCCCACGTAGCCCCACAGACCACTGCCCTGGCTCTTGCCCTGGTTTGCGACGACGGGGACGCTCGTGGCTCCGGCGGGCGTGCTCGCGGCCCTGGCAGGCGCGACGACCAGGCCGAGCGTCAGTGCAGCTGCCGCTGCTGCAGCCGTCATCCGGTAGCACAACATCGGGGCCCCCTGCAGGAAGTGTCGCTGAATGTTCGCACATCTCATCCGTTGGGGCAACAAGGGTGTCGCCGTCACAGCTCGGTCGGGGCGGCGCCAGCGGAACCCCCGGGAGACAAGAACGCGCGCCGGGCTTGACGAGGCCGGGTCACTTCCAGCGTGACCCCGTTCTCTGCCTCGCAGTTCCAGCCGCCCCCATCGAGCTGCTCACCGACCAGGTGGGTGGCGAGTCGTCGACGTCCTGGCAGAAGCAGGCACCCGTTGCCAGCTCACCGCCGTTGAGTACGGCTCACCGGCGTACTCCCATCGGCACCGGTCGCGTACGCCGTCGATGGCCCACTGCACCGCGGGATCGGTGGGGTCGATCCCGTACGCCTGCAGCAACCGCAACGTCGGCAGGGTCGCCACCCAGGGCTGCGCCTTCGGGTCGCCGGCAACCGGGCCGTCGGGGCGCCAGTCGGGGCTCGGGAAGCAGGCGCCGCCCGCCCACTGCCCGGCGCGCTGAAGGTCGAGCAGGCGTCAGCCCCAGCCGGTCGTGGCCACCTTCGCGCGCTCGGCCGCGACCTCCGCCGGTGATGCCTCGGTGAGGTCGCGCAGCACCTGCCAGCGGATCGCCGGGTCCGAGTCGAGCAGCCATGCGATGACGTCCATGGCCCCACGCTAGGGGTGGTTCCGGACGAAAACGGGTCTAGCCGCGCACCAGCTCGCGGACCAGCGGATCGAGGTCGGGATCCTGGAACCTGAACCCGGCGCGCGCCAGCACCTCCGAGGTCGCATGACGGCCGGTGAGGCCGAGCGCCGGGTCTGTACGCAGCACGACCGACCCCAGGCGCGCCAGGAACGCGGGCGTCCGCAGGCCGGGCCGGTGGTATGCGGCGCGCAGCGACTGCATCAGCTGCTGGTTGCGGACGGGGTTCGGCGACGCGGCGATCACCACGCCGTCGGGCAGGGTGACCGAGTCGTCGAGGCCGAGCACCAGGTCGGTGATGCGGAGCCAGTCGCGCAGGGAGATCCAGCTGAACCACTGCCTGCCCGAGCCGACGGTGCCGCCGAGGCCCATGCGGGTCAGGAACGCCAGCCGCTCCCAGGCGGGGCAGTCGCGGGCGAGCACGATGGAGGTGCGCAGGATGGTGTGGTGCTCGGCCAGCGAGGGGTCGAACGCCTGCTCCCAGGGCAGCGCGACACCGGTCATCTGCGGCAGGCCGTGGGGGAGCACGCTGCTCTCGGTGATCGGCCGCTCGCCCGAGTTCGAGTAGATCGCGGTGGTGCTCGCCTGCAACCAGCGCTCCACCGGCCGGCCTCGGCGCCGCGCGGCCTCGACCAGGGCCTCGGTGGCGCGCACACGCGACTCCCGCAGCTCCGCGATGTTCTCCGGCGTGGGGCGGCAGTCGACGAGCTTGCCGGCGAGGTTCACTACCGCGAGCGGCTCGTCGGTCGCCAGGTGGCGGGCCCAGGAGCCGACCGTACGTCCGTCCCACCGCGTGTCACCGACCCCGTGCCTCGACAGCACGACCACGTCGTGCCCTGCGGCGCGTACGCGATCGGTCAGCGCCCGACCGAGGAACCCGGTACCGCCGGCGACGACGACCTTCATGGCTCAGAGCTTGCCGGGTGCGTACACGGGGACGACGTAGCCGGTGGCCTCCAGCTTCGACAGGTCGAGCGTGCTCTGCTTCGGCCGCGGGGCGATGTTCTCCTTGCCCGCGTAGTACTCCTCGGTGGTCACCGGCGTCACGTCGTCGGCCGAGCGCCCGTTGGCCTCGAACACGGCCTTGGCGATGTCGGCCCAGCTCATCGACTCGCCGCCGTCGGTGCAGTTGTACGTGCCGTACGGCGCCTGCGTGCGCACCAGGTGGGCGATCGCCGCCGCGAGGTTGGAGGTGTGCGTGAGGCGGCCGACCTGGTCGCTGACGACCGTGGGCGAGATGCCGCGGCCGGCGAGGTCGGCCATGATGCCGATGAAGTTCTTGCCGTCGCCGACCACCCACGACGTGCGCAGCAGGTAGTGTCGCGGGGCGACCGACACCGCCAGGTCGCCGGCGGCCTTCGACTGCCCGTACACCGACAGCGGCGCCATCGCGTCGTCCTCGACCCAGCCCTGCTTCGTGCCGTCGAACACGTAGTCGCTGGAGACGTGCACCAGCGTCTGCCGGTGCTCGGCAGCGATCCGGGCCAGCGTGGCGGGCACGGCGGCGTTGGCCTTCCACGCCCCGACGCGGCCCTCGGGCGTCTCGGCGCCGTCGACGTTGGTCCAGGCCGCGGCGTTGAGCACGAGGTCGTACGACCGCCAGGGCCACGCCGCCACCTGCGCCGGGTCGGTGAGGTCGAGCTCGTCCATGTCGACGGAGTCGGCGTTCGGGAACTCCTTGGCGAGCGCCCGGCCGAGCTGACCCTTGCCGCCGAGGATGAGGGTCTTGCGGCCGGCGACCCGCTTGGCGTCGGCGAGCCGGGGGTGGGCCTTGTCCTTGTCGCTGATCTCGACCTGGTCGAGCGGGATCGGCCAGTCGATGGCGACGGTCTCGTCGGCGAGGTTGACGTACGCGTACTCGCCGGTGGCGTCCGCCGACCAGTGGTCGTTGACGAGGTAGGAGTACGTGACGTTGTCGGTGAGCGTCTGGTAGGAGTTGCCCACACCCGCAGGGACGTACACAGCGACCGACTCGTCGACCTCGGTGGTGAACACCGTGCCGTACCCCTCACCGTCGCGCAGGTCGACCCAGGCGCCGAAGTAGCGGCCCTGGGCCGAGGAGACGAACTTGTCCCACGGCTCGGCGTGGATGCCGCGCGTGGTGCCCGCGGCGGCGTTGAAGCTCATGTTGTTCTGCACAGGCCCGAAGTCGGGCAGGCCGAGGGCGACCATCTTCTCCCGCTGCCAGTTCTCCTTGAACCAGCCCCGGTTGTCGCCGTGCACGGGCATCCGGACGACGAGCAGACCCTCGATCGGCGTCGTCTCGATGGTCAGGTCAGCCACGGTGTGTGCTCCTTCGTCGTCGGCTCTGGTCAGCCTAGCGGGCGACGACGGGGAGTCAGGCGGTGGCGTACGTGACGTTCATCACGCCCGCGTTGAGGTTGCCGATGGCGGCGAACGCGGCGCGGGACAGGTCGAGGCAGCGGCCGGAGATGTACGGGCCGCGGTCGTTGATGCGTACGACGACGCTCGCACCCGTGGCCGGGTTGGTGACCCGCAGTCTCGTGCCGAGGGGGAGCGTCTTGTGGGCGGCAGTCATCGCATTGGAGTTGAACTGCTCGCCGCTGGCGGTGAGCTGGGGCTCGTCGTAGTACGAGGCCTGGCAGCTGCCTGAGACCGAGGAGCCGGAGCCGCTCTGGGTGGCCGGCGGTGCGGCCGGGGCGGGCGCGGCGGGGCCGGCGGCGCCGACCTTCTGCAGGTAGGCACCGTTCACCCACCGGATCGTGCCGCCGCGCACGATCTGCGCCATGCCGTTCTCGGTCACGCCGGTGGCGTCGAGGATCGTGCCGGCCGGCACGTCGCCGAGGTTGGTGAAGGAGGCGGCAGAGGACGTACGGGTCGTCAGCGCCGCCGTGGCGCGGGCCTGGTAGGTCGCGGGGAGGGATGCCGCGGGTGCGACGTCGGCGAGGTAGGCCGCTGACACCCAGCGGGTCTGGCCCTGGTGGCTGATCGAGCGGTAGCCGTTGCTCGAGTGTCCGGTGAGGGCCACCTTCGTGCCCTCGGGGAGAACCGCCACGACCGAGGCCGAGAGGCTGGCACCGGCGCGTACGTTCAGGGCGGCCGTGGTGTACGCCTCACCCGTGGCCGGCCCGGCGGTCGAGGAGCCGAGCCGGTCTCGGTCAGGTACTGGGTGGAGACATAGGCGGCGCGACCGCCGTACGTGACCGGTGTCCAGCCGTTGGCCGACGGCCCGGTGGTCGTGACGCGCTCGCCGGAGCGCAGCACGCCCAGGATCGATGACGACGTCGAGGGGCCAGAACGCACGTTCAACGCGGTGCGCCGTCGCCGCGGACCCGGCCGAGGCCAACGGGCCGACAGCAGCGCCGCTCAGGGACAGGGCGAGCGCGGCGGCCAGGGAGACGGCCGTCGTACGGGGGAGGCGCATCACGAGCGTGCCTTTCGTCGAGGACAACTCAGGCATGGCACGCCGATCGAGCGCGCGTACGCAACCCCGGACGTATATCTCAGCCGGGAGACCCCCTGAACCTCTGGTCGAGGGTGACGGGGTCGGCGCCGCACGAGAAGGTCCGTGTCCGGTTGTCAGAGAGTGCGGAGCCGGTCCTGCCGGGAGGCGGTGGCAACTGCGGGTTCGGCGATGGCGTAACCCATCTCGCGCAGTGCCCTCACGGCTTCGTCTGGCGCGTCGCGGACCGCACTGCGCACTTGCGTCCGCCGCCACGCTTCACGCCCCTGCGCCAGAGACTCCACCGCGGTAGATGGACAGTCCACGCCGAACTCATGGATCAGCATCTCCAGCACGTCTTCCAGGCAGGGGCGAAATCGGTGGCCACCCACGGGAAAGTGGATCTCACTGATCTGCGGGATCCGGTTGCTCTTCGTTCGACGCTTGGCCCGCCGTTGGCTGCTTCCCGTCCGTGACAGCACGTGAGCGAACTCGTTGCGGTGAGCATGGAACTGGATGTGGGCTGCAGGCATGTCTGACGGGGCAGGACGCAGGTACTCGTATCTGAAGAGGGGCTCTGAGGCTGATGGGGAGCTGGCATACACGGCGATCTTCGACTCGTGGATGGCAAGGAAGGACTGCAGGCCGTCCCACGTGCAGAAGAACTGGGCCGTGAGGCGGAGCAGCGGTTGACCGTCTACGTTCAGGACGATTCCTTGCTCCGGATCCTGCTTCACGATGACGCGATCGGCGCCCGTCAGCAGGGTCGCAGTGAACGGCTGGCAGGTGCTGACCAGAGCTTGGACGGTTCGGGTGAGGGACCTTGCGAACAGGGTCGATTCAGTGACGAGATGGCCTGGGGGTGGTGAGCTGGGCATGCGGTTCTCGTCAGTGACCCAGCAGGTAGTCCAATCCCTCCAGCTCGTCGAACATCGCCCGTTCGCGAGCATCGAGGAGGTAGGCGTCGGCGCGATCACGGAAGTCGTCCTCGTCGCCTGCGGCCTTCAAGATCTCGGCACGACGGTAGCGGGCCTCGTCTTCAGTGAGTTGCTTCACGGTGATCGTCATCGCTGCCTCCTCGGGCGTCAGGATAGCTCGGGACCGTGCTTCGTACGCTAGACCCCCTCTCCGACAAAAAAGTGGAGGGCTCGGCGCGATGTCAGACCAAGGAGTCCAGCACCGCCGCGGTCGCGGCCACCGAGCGCGGTACGACGAGATCGGCCGGGTCGCCTGCGTCGAGACGGGCGAAACCCGCCTCGACGATGCCCTGCAGGATGCCCACGGTGAGTCGGGGCGCCTCAGGGTCCAGCGCCATCACCTGGGTGCCCAGCAGGCGGGCCAGGTCGTCGTGGCTCCCTGCGACGTCGGCCCGCGCGTCGCTGCCGAGGCCGCGCGCCATGGCGATCAGCCAGCCGTGGCCGGTGGCGGCGGCCTGCTCGAGGTTCACCCGTACGTACGTGAGGACCGCCTGCTTCGGGTCGTCCTCGCCCGACACCGCGGCCACCACCTGGTCCATCCACGCTGGCAGGTAGCGCATCAGCACCCGGGTGCGGAGGTCGTCGATCGAGCCCACGTACCGGTAGAGGCTGTTGCGCGCGATCCCCGCCTCGGCGGTCACGGCACCCGCGGTCAGGGCGTCCACCCCGCCCGTACGCAGCAGGCGTTCGGCCACGTCGACCAGGCGCGCGTCCATCTGCTCCCGGTGCTCGCGCACGGTGCCGGCGGTGATCTTGGGCATGTCTCCTCCTCGAGGTGACACCGTAGCGCGGACGATTTTGGAGACAGGGTGTCGCCATGTAATCTCGTACTTAGCGACACTGTGTCGCGCAAGTTTGAGGAGAAGCATCGTGGAGAAGGCCCTGTTCCGTTCCGCCGCCGTCTGGACCGCCGTCGGTCTGATCGGTGGCCTGGCGTACCGAGAGATCACCCGCGCCGCCGGATTCAGCGGCGAGACGCAGCTGTCGGTCGTCCACACCCACTCGCTGACGCTGGGCACCGTGCTGCTGCTGGGCGTGCTCACCCTCACCCGGGTCTTCCGCCTCGGCGACCACCGCTGGTCGCGCTGGTTCGTCCCGATCTGGAACCTCGGCCTCGCCGTCACCGTGGGGATGCTGGGTGTGAAGGGCTACCTGCAGGTGCAGGGCAGCGCAGCGGCCACGTCCCCCGCGATCTCCGGCATCGCCGGGCTGGGCCACATCATCCTCACGGTGGGCTTCGTGCTGCTGCTGGTGCTGGTCGGCCAGCAGATGAAGGTCACCGAGGAGCGGCCTGAGGTGACGGAGACCGTACGGTGACCGAGACCGCTGCATCGCGTACGCGCTGGTGGGCCCTGCTGGTCCTTGCCGGCGGCCTGTCGCTGATCGTGCTGGACGGCACCATCGTCGGCGTCGCACTGCCCACGATCATCAGCGACCTGCACCTCGACCTGGCGCAGGCCGAGTGGGTCAGCTCCCTCTACTCCGTGGTGTTCGCCGCCCTCCTGCTGTGCGCCGGTCGGCTGGGTGACCGGCTGGGCCGTCGGCACCTGTTCGTCGCGGGCTTGGTCGTGTTCGTGGCCGGCTCGCTGCTGGCCGCCGCGGCGCACTCGGGCGGCGCGCTGATCGCTGCCCGCGCGGTTCAGGGGATCGGTGGCGCGTTCGTGCTGCCGACCTCGCTGGCGACCGTGAACGCGGTGTTCCGTGAGGGCCGGGAGCGGGCGGCGGCGTTCGGCGTCTGGGGCGCTGTCATGGCCGGCATGGCCGCCGTGGGGCCACTGCTCGGGGGCTGGCTCACCTCGCGGTTCTCGTGGCCATGGATCTTCTGGGTGAACCTGCCGCTGGGGGCGCTGATCATCGCGGGGGCGCTGCTGGTGGTTCCGAGCACACGCTCCGACCGGGCCGAGCCCGGGTTCGACCTGATCGGTCTGGCGCTGAGCGCCGCCGGGTTCGGGGTGGTCGTGTACGGGCTGATCGGCGGCGTCCGGTGGGGCCTGCTGCTTCTCGGCCTCGCGATCGTTGCGGCCTTCGTCGCGTACGAGCGGTGGCGCGCCTCGCGCGGCGTCGCGGTGATCCTGGGCCTCGGACTGTTCCGGCTGACGACCTTCGCGTGGGGCAACCTCACCGCGTTCGCCGTGGCCGTGGGCGAGTTCGCCCTGGTGCTGGTGCTGCCGCTCTATCTGGTCGACGTGCTCGGGCTCGGCGTGATGGGCGCCGGCTGGGTGCTCGCGGCGATGGCGCTGGGAGCGTTCGCCTCCGGTGCCGGGGCCCGGCACCTCGCACTGCGACTCACGCCGCCGGGAGTGGTCGTGCTGGGGCTGGTGCTGGAGCTGGCCGGCGTCATCGTCACCGCCCTGGTGCTCGGGCCGGCCACCTCGCCGTGGCTGGTTGCCGCGACGCTGGTCGTGTACGGGGTCGGGCTCGGCCTCGCCTCGGCCCAGCTCACCTCCACGGTCCTGGCGGGTGTGCCGACCGCGAGCTCCGGGCAGGGCTCGGCCACGCAGAGCACGGTGCGCCAGCTGGGCTCCGCGCTCGGCACGGCGGTCGCCGGAGCCACGCTGGCCGCGGCGCTCCGGTGGCTGCTGCCCGCCAAGCTCGCCGCGGCTGGCGTCGCCGGTGCCCAGGCAGACGGTCTCGTGGAGTCGACCGTGAGCTCGGTGGGCGGTGTGATCGTCGCGATGCGCGAGCGGGTCGCCGCCGGGCAGGGCGGCCCTCAGGGGGCGGATGTCGTCCAGGCGCTCTCGCAGGGGTTCGCCCAGGCCAGCTCGGTCGCCCTCGCTGCTGCCGCGGTGTTCCTGGCCGCCGGCCTGCTCGGGGCCATCCAGGTGGCCCGGGTCTCGCGGGCCAGGGCGACGGATCCGGTGGCTGTCACCGTGCCGGCCCCCGCGTCCCTAGGGTGAGGTCATGGACGCCGTCACGCCTGAGATGGTCACCGTGGAAGACGAGGACTGGTTCGTCGCCACCCTGGAGCCCGCCGCCCTGGGTGTGGTCTTGGCCTCAGCGGACCACGTCCGCATCGAGGCGGAGCGCACCGAGCAGATCACCGACGAGAGCTCCGCGGCGCACCTGATGAACCGCTGCCTCGCCGTGCTGCCCGGTGCCCTGCCCAACGCGCTCGGAGCGATCCTCGAGGACATGCAGGGGATCCGCGCCGAGGACTGGGCGGCCGAGGTGTACGGCGACGAGCTCGACGAGCTGCTCCCCGCCATCGACTCGGTCGGGCAGCTGCTCCCGCTGCTGAGTGAGCCGCAGCTGTCCTGCCACGCAGCCCCCGAGGGGTCGGACGCTCTCGGCCTGGGCTTCGGCTTCGTCGCGACGTGGGACACCGAGCACGGCACGGCCGCGGTCGTCCGCGTCGACGCGCCAGGCACCACGGACCAGGCCGTCGAGGTGTACGAGGTCGGCGGCGCGATGGCCTCCTTCAGCCCGTTCGAGTGAGCTGACGGGCCGTACGCCTCAGTGCCCGGCCGCCCGCAGGGCCGTACGGATCAGCGGCCACTGCCCCGGCAGACGGGCGATCGTGCCGGCGAAGGAGGCCAGAGAGCGGGCGTCCGTGCGCCGGGCCGCCCGGCGGCCGTGGTCGATGCTCATCTGCACGTTCGCCGGGAACACCGCGACGAGCAGCGCCGCGCTCGCGAGGCCGGCGATCCGGCGCGTGCGCGGCACGAACAACCCCAGCCCGCACGCGATCTCAGCCACCCCGGAGACCTGCACCAGCAGCCGAGGGGCTGGCAGGACGCGCGGGATGATCGGCTCGAAGACCTGCGGCCGCACCAGGTGCAGGGTGCCTGAGGTCAGGAACGCGGTGGCCAGCCTGACGGCGTCCTTCCCGAGCGGCGGGACGATGGTGCGGGCGCGCGAGGTCATGGTCGTCACCGTACGTGGGGTCGTCCAGCCGAGGGGGCGCTGCGTGCCTGGTCGGGTGGGCGAATCCGCCGCCAGCCCGTGTCTGTTCTGACGGAGCGAGGTGGTCTGACGGAGCGGGGCACCTGCACCCTCTGGCCATACGGAGCGCCACGTGCCATGCCTGGCGCGTGGTGCCGCCGGGAGCCAGAGGATGCAGGTCGACGCCGTCAGGCGGCCTGTGCCGAGGCTCCGTTCACCAGCTGGTCCAGCAGCGTACGCAGCCGCGCGCGGGTGTCGGCGTCGACCAGCTGCGGCCGCTGGTAGCCCTGCCCGATGCCGATGTGGTCGTCGAGGGGGTGGGCGCCGGCGCGACGGAGGGAGCGTACGGCCTGCTCGCGCGCCAGCTGGGCTGCGCCGGGGGAGGCGCTGGCGCCGATCACCGCGACGGGCTTGCCGATGATCGCGTCCTCGCGGTGGGGGCGGGAGGCGATGTCGATGGCGTTGCTGAGCAGGGCGGGGACGGCCCCGTTGTACTCAGGCGTCACGAGCAGGACGGCGTCAGCCGACGACACCGCGTCGCGGAAGTCGCGGACGACATCGGGCCAGTTCTCAGCCGCCTCGTCGTCCTCGCTGAAGAACGGCAGCTCGTGCAGGCGGTCGAAGCGGGTGACGGTGGTGCCGGCAGGCATCTCGGCGATAGCCGCCCCTGCCAGTCTCTCCCTCGCCCACTCCAAGAACGTGCTGCGCTACCTCACCAGCGGCCCGCTCCGGGCGAGTCAGGTCACCGAGCTCTGCGGAGTCTCGAAGCAGGCCGTCAGCCAGCAGATCGTGCACCTGGAGAAGAACGGCTACCTCGTCGTCACACCCGACCCCACCGACCAGCGGGCGAGGTTGCTCTCGCTCACCGACGCCGGCCTGCGCGCGCAGCGCCTGGTGGTGCAGACGTTCGGCGCCATCGAGCGGGAGTGGGCGAAGGCGTACGGGGCCGAGGACCTCGCCACCGCCCGGCGGCTGCTGCTCGCTGTCGGCACGCGGGGCGCGAGCTGCGCACCGCGAGGGGAGTAGCGGGCAGCGGCCATCGCCGGTCGGCAACGTCGAGGGGTCCTGCGTCTGCGATGCCGGGGACGGCGCGGCGCGGTTGCCCGCACCGTCAAGTGGCTCCTGGCGGCGGGCCGAACGTACGTCGCCACGGCTGGCCCCCCACCCCACTGAATGGTGCAAGCGACCCCGCTGGGACACCGTCGACAACCGGGCAGCCCAGCCTGGTGTCGTCGCTCGGGCCGGAATCTTCCACGGCCCCGTGCTGTTCGGCGGGCATGCGTGCATTCGGGTTCTTGAGCTTCGGGCACTACGGGATGAGGGTCGACGGGCAGACCCTTGACGCGCGACAGATGCTGCACGACGCGATCGACATCGCGGTCGGTGCCGACGAGCTGGGCGTCAACGGCGCGTACTTCCGGGTCCACCACTTCATCCGCCAGTCGACCTCCCCGATGCCGCTGCTCGCGGCGGTCGCGGCGCGTACGAAGTTGATCGAGGTCGGCACCGGCGTCATCGACATGCGGTACGAGAACCCGCTCTACCTTGCCGAGGAGGCCGCCGCGCTCGACCTCATCAGCGACGGTCGGGTGGCGCTGGGCGTCTCGCGCGGGAGCCCCGAGCCGGCCGACCGCGGTTGGGAGGCCTTCGGTTACACAGGCTCGACCGACCCGCGCGGCGCAGACATCGCGCGTGCGAAGTTCGACGAGTTCCTCCGGGCCGTCCGCGGCGAGACCATGGTGGCCGCGGACCCGGCCCAGTTCGGGCCAGGCGTACGCCTCGCCGTGGAGCCGCACTCGCCGGGCCTGATCGACCGGATCTGGTGGGGCGCCGGCACGCGCGCCAGCGCCGAGGACGTCGGCCGCATGGGCCTGAACCTGATGAGCTCGACGTTGCTCACCGAGGCGACCGGGGCCGAGTTTGCCGACCTGCAGGCGGAGCAGATCCAGCGGTTCCGAGCCGCGTACGCCGAGGCCGGCCACACCGGCTCGCCGCGGGTGTCGGTGTCGCGGAGCGTGTTCCCGGTGGTGTCGGCGGAGGACCGCAGGCTGTTCGGCGTGCGCGGGTCCGGGAGCGACCAGATCGGTGTCATCGACGGCTACCGGTCGACGTTCGGCCGCACGTACGCGGGGGCGCCCGACTCCCTCGTCGAGCAGCTGAAGGCCGACGCGGCCGTGCAGGCCGCGGACACGCTGATGCTGACCATCCCGTCGCAGCTCGGCGTCGACCTGAACCTGCGCATCCTGCAAAACTTCGCCGAGCACGTGGCACCGGGGTTGGGCTGGAAGCCGAGCACCGAGGGCCCGGTGCAGGGAGACCCGATCGGCTGACGACTCACTGCGGCCGAGCCCGCCGGGTGGCGGCTGCGCCTCCCACGTTGGTTGAGCAACGATCTCCTGAGCTCGCGAAGGGGATCGGCGTCGAAGCCCCGCACCCGAGCGCCAGCGAGGGTGAGCGGTCACGCTACGCCGATCGTCGTACGGTTCTCCCATGGCCGAGCTCCGACCCGCCGAGCCCTCTGACGCCGAGGACATGGCCGAGGTGCAGAACGCGATCTACCGGGCTGGTCTGCGGCAGAGCCCGGTGGACATCACGTGGGTGCGCGAGCGTTACCTCGGCGAGGAGCACACCGTGGCGTGCACGGTGGCCGTTCAGGACGGCCGGGTGGTCGGGTTCCAGTCGCTGAAGAAGGCGTGGCCCGGCAACCCGTACGACGTCCAGGTGGGCTGGGGCATCATCGGCACCCACATCCACCCAAACGCCGGGCGGACCGGCCTGGGCCGCCGGCTCTTCGCTGTCTCCCTCGCCGCGGCGCGTGAGGCCGGGCTGCAGCACATCGACGCCACCATCGGTGCTGACAGCGCTCCGGCCTCGCGTACTACGCCGCCATGGGGTTCGCGCCGTACCGCGACGAGGCCGACGGGGCCATCCCGCACCGGTTCGACCTCTGACCCAGAAACGGCTCGCTGACCGCTCCGAGCTGTCACCCTGGAGCTCATGTGGCCGGATGAGAAGCAGCAGCGGCTCCGTGAGGCCGCGCTCGAGTGGCTGTCTGTACGCACCCACGACGGCCTGTATCCGCTCACGCACGAAGACATCGCCGAGTTCTGGTTCGAGGGCGAGCGCTTCCGGCTGATGGACCCGCAGCGCGGCATCCGGAAGCCGGCCGTGTTCTCCTCAGCGTTGTCGATCCGCACGGTGTGGCGACCGACCGGAGCCGACCGGCCCTACGACGACGAGGTGGGCGCCCATGGGCTGATGGTCTACAAGTGGCGCGGTGACGACCCGGACCATGCCGAGAATCGTGCCCTGCGCGCCGCGATGGACGCTACGGCGCCGTTGATCTGGTTCTGGGGCGTCGGGCCGGGGCTGTATCAGGTCGTGTTCCCCGTCTACCTCGTTGGCGAGGACCGTTCGCGGCAGGAGTTCACCGTGGCCACCGACGGCCTTCAGCACCTGCGGCCGACCGAGCGGCCACTGGAGGAGGTGCTACGGCGCTACTTCCTCAGCCAGACCGTGCAGCGGCTGCACCAGCCGGTGTTCCGCGCAATGGTGATGAGGGCGTACGAGAACACGTGCGCGGTCTGCTCGCTGAGGCACCCGGTGCTGCTGGACGCCGCGCACATCGTCGAGGACAAGCACCCCGAGGGCATCGCCGCGGTCACCAACGGGCTGGCCCTGTGCAAGATCCACCACGCTGCGTACGACGCTGGGATCGTCGGCGTCCGGCCCGACCTGGTGATCGAGGTGCGCTCTGACATCTTGGAAGAGGTCGACGGGCCACTGCTCGAGCACGGCATCAAGGGTCTGCACGGGCAGCGCCTGCGGATGGTGCCTCGCAGTAGACGAGAGCAGCCCTCCGAGGCGCTCCTCGCCATGCACTACGAGCGGTTTCGCGCCACTGCCTGAGCGTCACCGCCGGGGTGTGGCGCCTCTCAGCTGCGGGGCTGCGGGCCGTCCTGGGGGCCGGCCGCCGGCGGAACAGGGGCTCCTGGCCCGGGACCGTACGCTGCGCCGCTCTGCGGACCTGGCCTTGGGGGCAGCCGGTAGCCCGACTGCGGGTCGAGAGGCCGCGACAGCAGAGGGACCGCGGTCTGGACCGAACGCATCGGGGGCGTCGTCGAGTAGTCGACGCCCGGGAAGCGACCGAACTGGGGGGACACGTCGGCGGGGCGGGCCCGGTCGGCCGCGTCGAGCATGGTGAGCACCTCGTCGGGCGTGGGCCAGGGCTTGCTGAAGACGCTGCCCGGCGGCAGCGGGCCGCCGAACCTGGGGGCACTGGCCGCGCCGGGCCACCCCGAGAATCCTGGGCGGAACCAGAGCTTGCCCGCCCTGGATCGGTCGCGAAGCGCGTGGGTGCGCCAGGTCAGGATCGGGTGGGACGCCTGCCAGTTGACGATGTGGAGCCACAGGCCGCGCTCGGTGACCGCGCGGTCGGCGAGCTCGTGGACGTTGACGTCGGCGTTGAGGTACTTGCCCGCTCCCAGCACCGCCATCGCCCCGACCGAGCCCTGGGGGGACACCGAGTAGCCGTAGTTGTCCGCGGTGTACTCCTGGGTGCGCGAGAGCGCGGCGCCCAGCAGCGGCACCTGGTAGACGAGGTTGGTCAGCAGCAGCCGGAAGTAGGACGTGTGGCCGGCGGCGAGGTGCCCCACCTCGTGACCGATGATGAAGCGCAGCGCCTCCGGGTCACGGACCTGCCCGCCCACCTCGAACAGGTCGGAGTAGATGACGACGAAGCGTCGGAAGCCGTGCCCTGAGGCGAAGGCGTTGATCGTGCCGTTGCCGAGCGCCACGTACGCATCCGGCACCCGGCGCATCCCGTGGTGCCGCGCGGCTTCGACCACCATGCGGTACCCCTCGGGGAACTGCGTGGGGCTCATCCGCACGGAGCTGGCGCGCATCTGTGCGTACGTGAGGGCGCGCAGGACCCAGATCGCGACAGGCATGATCATGACGATCACGAAGATCTGCGTCAGCAGCCCTGAGTCGTCATCGAGGATCGACGGCTCCACGCCGTTGGCCAGGTCTCCGACCACTCGGACGACCAGGACCAGCCAGATGCCGTACGCCACGAGTGTGAAGAGCGCCGCCACCACGACCAGGGGCAGCTCCCACGGGTGACGGATCCCCTTGCGCCCCATGACGCCGTGGACCGTGGACCCGTTGAACAGGCTCGGAGCCTCGGCAGATGAGACTCGCGGCGCCAGGTTGGCGCCGCCGGGGCCGAGGGGAGCTCCGGGCACGGGGGACGGGGGCAGATAAGGGGACGAAGGCGGCTGGCTCATCGGCTCTCTCTTCCACAGGTCGCGTCCCGGTCAGTCGCCGGGGCGGGCGGTGCCACTGTAGGTGGCAGAGCGGTCGGGGGCCTTGGCCCGCACGCGACGCGGGATCGTTGGGGACGGCGGAGCAGCCGCCAACGGCGGGTCCGGCACCGTTGCGTGCGAGCGGTGCCGGACCGCCTGTCAGGCCTCAGCCGCCTTCGCGATGAGGTCGGCCAGCTCCTGCGGTCGCGACCACATCGGCCAGTGCCCGGTGGGCAGGTCGACCAGCTCCAGAGCCCGGTAGTCGGGGAGCGCGGTGAGGAAGTCAGCACCCTGCTCCGCGTACGCCCGGTACTCGTTCGCCGAGAACGCCGTGCAGATGATGGTGCCGGGCACATCGAGGCGACGGTCGTCGGTGAGCGTGACGGGGGTGCTCACGACCAGGCCCGGCTCGGGCACCGCCCGCTCGCGGAACGTGGTCAGCTGCTCATCGGTGAGGTCGCGCATGGAGCCCTGGGCGTACTCCTCGTCCCACGCCGCGTCGATCGGGAACGGCTCGCTCCCGGACTCCTCGTTCATGGCGAACCCGTCGCCCGCCGGCGCCGTGTCGACCCACACCACGTGGTCGACGAGGCCGGGGTGCTGGTCGAGCACGAGCGTGCCCGGCACCGCGGCGCCGCTGTGCACGACCAGCACGCGGCGGGTGGCCGCCTCGTCGAGCGCCTCCGCGATGGCGTCCGCGTGGTCCTGCAGCGTGACGCCTCGGGTGGGGCTGTCGGCCTCGAGACCGGGCAGCGTGAGGGCGGTGACCTCGTGGCCGCGCTGCCGGAGCAGCGGGACGACCTCGTCCCACGCCCAGGCGCCCAGCCAGTAACCGGGGACCAGAAGGATCTGCGTGTGCGTCATGAGAACACCCTGGCACCCGTCTCGGACAGTTTTCGTCCTCACGCGTTGCGGTTCGACGAACGTACGACGCCGGTCAGACCCGCCACTCGTGGCGCTTCGGCTTCAGCCGCGTCGGGGCTTCGGTCGCAGGAACCCAGTCGCAGGTGAACGCCCCGCGGTAGCCGAAGAGGAACCCGAACCGGTGGTTCGTCACCTCCAGGTCGACGTGGAACTGCTGCTCGGCGTCGTCGTACCTCTCCCTCAGCGTCGCCCGGCCCGATCCGATCATGGGGAACAGGAACCAGAACGGGCCCTCGAAGAACCGCTGCTCGTCGCTTGTCAGCAGCAGGGAGCCGTCGGGCTCGGCGTGCATCTCGAGGTCGACGGCGAGGTGCTGGTGCGTGCCCAGGTAGTCGATGATCGTGCCCCCGGTCTCGATCATCGTGGCGTCGAAGTGCCGCTCATGGCCACGGAGGGCATAGCTGCGGGAGAAGGTGACGGTCTCGCGCCCGTACGGGTCGCGGTAGGGGTAGTTCTCGATCGTGAACGGCACGTCGCGGCCGACGTCGGGCACCAGGATCCGGCGCAGGCGCCCGATCTGGAGGAAGGGCACCGTCCACCACGGTCCGCGCCGGATCTCGCTCATGACACCCGTGCCGATGCACGCCTCGCCGCTGTCGAGCCCGACGCCGAAGCGCCGCTGCAGCATCGGGTGCAGCCGGTCGAACTCCTCGCCCATGGCGCGCTGGAAGATCGAGGTCATGCAGGGTTCTCCTCGGTGGTGTCCGACCCTGTACGCGCCGGCGCGGGCAGCGCGCTCAATGTCGCCGGGGCGTCGCACAGGTGGTCGTCGCGGCGGGTGCCTCCGGCAGGGGCGCGCAGGCACCGGGCGGCACGTGGCCGGTCGGGCCGCCAGACCATCAGCACGCTGGCCAGCGGCCACCGCTCGGGCGCCTCGCCGCGCTCGACCCAGATCCGCAACCGGTCGAAGCTCCAGGCCGTCGCCCAGCCGAGCAGCGGCCGCGCGAGGCGGTCGAGCAGCGATCCCCAGCCGGGCTCGTAGTCGTACCCCGTGATGAACCGCGTGCCGTCGCCGTCGGCACGTAGCGCCAGTAGCCCCGGCCGGCCCCGATCGGTGACAGCCAGTCGTCGGTGCTGAACTTGAGCGCTGATGTACGGGTGCCGTCAGGCCGCTGCGTCTCGCCGATGGAGATGCCCTCGCCGGCGACGGTGCGCAGGGGCGTGCGGCGGCTGTACGTGAACCGCTGCGCCCCGTCAGGCGTCAGGTCGGTCGGGGTGATGGTCGAGAACCGTACGTCCCAGCGCGTGTGCTGGTCCGGCACCTGCGTGTGCTCCCAGACGACCTCGACGGGCGCGGCGATGCGGGTCTCGACGTAGATGCCCCGGGCCATGCGCGAACGCTACCGGCAGTGCCGATCAGTTGATCGGCACGATCCCGAAGACCTCGCCCAGGTGGCCGTCGGGCAACGAGTGCGTACGGCCGACGGCCTCCCCCCACCCGCGCAGCATGGCCTCGAGCTCGGTGTTGTGCGCGGTCTGGGAGGCGTGCTGCTTGAGCGCGGCGACCTTGCGGTCGAACTGGCCCGTGACGTCGATGACGTGGTGCGCCGTCGGGTGGGCCATCAGCCAGAGCTCGCCGACGTGCCAGAACGGCAGGTTCATCTCGGGCCAGGCGAACGGGTTCTCCGAGGCGGGGTACGCGGCCCGGATCGTGGCATCACCCGCCGCCAGGTGGTCGGGGTGGCTGCTGCGGATGCGCTCGTAGTTGCGCTCCGGGCTCTGGCAGAGGATGCGCTGCGGCCGTACGTCGCGGATCACCTCCACGATCGCCCGCTGCAGCTCGAAGCCCGGCGTCAGCCAGCCGTCGCGGAACCCGTCGAGGAACCGGACGTCGCTCACCCCCAGCTCGGCGCTCGCCGCCCGCTGCTCCTGCTCGCGGAGCGCAGGGATCGCCTGGATATCGGCGTCGGGGCGCGCGCCCTGCTCGCCGTGGGTGCAGCACAGCAGGGTCACCGCGATGCCGGCGTCGGTCCAGGACGCGATGGTGCCCGCCGCGCCGAAGTCGGCGTCGTCGGGGTGGGCGGCGACGACGAGGATGCGCTCGATCTCGGTGTCAGGCTTGGGCTCAGGAGGCACGGGTCGACTGTACGAGAGGTCGTCGCTGTGGCGAGGGGCGGTCTCGCCAGAGTGAGCGCAACCGCAGTCGGGGTGCCTCGTCGCCTTCGCCTAGGAGCGCGTTCGCACCTTGATGACGATCGGACTGCCCAGCACCACGACGGCCGCGACGGCAGCGGCGACCCCGGTCGTCACGGAGTGTGGCTCGCTCGTGAGCCGGCCCACCGCGATCCACGCCAGGCCCCGCGCCACCGCCAGGGCGGGGGCGAGGCGGCCGCGGGTCCCGTACGCCATCAGTACACCGATCACCGCGACGACGACGAGCAGCGCGATCGCGTACGGGGCGACGGGATGCGGGTTCACGTCCAGGGAGGCCAGCCAGCCCGTGATGTTGGCGACCGCCGCCACGGCCACCCAGCCCAGGTAGAGGCCGAGCGTGCCGTCGGTGACGAGCGCGTCGACGCGAGAGAGGGGAGGGTGCGTGCCGAGTCGGGCCGCGATGACGACGAGGCAGGCCAGCAGGCCGAGGATGACCACCACGCTCAGCGCGAGCTGGCCCCACTGGGTGACCATGAGCCACAGGCCGTTGCCGAGCAGGGCTGGCACCAGCCACCAGCCGATCGCGCGGTGCCGGGCGGCCGACCGCTGCCGGGGGAGCAGCTGCCACACGACGAGCGCGGTGAGACCGAGGTAGATGACGCTCCAGATCCCGAACGCCGGGCCTGCTGGTGCCAGCGGTGTCGCCGTGGCCGAGAGCCAGCCGCCGGAGGTCTCCGAGGTGGGGGTGCCACCGAGTGCTCCCGAGCCAACGAGCACCAGCGGCGCGGAGGCCAGGAACGCGACCAGGACGGCTAGGGAGCGGACGAGGTCGGAGCGAGTCGGGGCCATGGAGCCGGACCCTACCGCCGTCGCGCTGCCGGGCAGCGAGGCCTCATGCGTCGGCATCGGGAACTCCCGTGGTCGCCGCCGTGGCCCGGGCGGAGCGCGAGGCGAACCAGGCGAGCAGCCCGCCCACGGCGAGCAGCGGCAGCCCCAGCACCCAGGTCGAGGCCTCGACCTGGGTGAACAGCAGCAGGCACGACACCAGGCCGAGCACCGGCAGCACCGTCGGCACGCGGAAGTGATCGGCTCGGCCTCGCGGGTCCTTGCGCAGCACGAGCACGGCGACGTTCACGGTGCTGAAGACCACAAGCAGCAGCAGCACCAGCGTCGAGGCGAGCAGGTCGATGCTGCCGACGAGCGCCAGCACCAGGGACAGGCCGGTGGTGACGATGATGGCGACCCAGGGCGTACGGCGGTTGGGCAGCACCCTGCCCAGCACCGGGGGCAGCAGCCCGTCGCGGGCCATCCCGTACGCCAGTCGCGACGACATGATCCCCGTCAGCAGGGCGCCGTTGGCCACGGCCATCAGGGCGATGACGCCGAACAGCCACAGCGGCACCCCGCCGGCGATCCGCACCACCTCCAGCAGCGGGCCCGACGAGGCGGCGAGCTCCGCGGTCGGCACCACCGCGCTGGCTGCCGCGCCGACACCTGCGTACACGAGACCGGCGACCAGCAGCGCGCCGCACAGGGCCCGCGGGTAGGAGCGGCGCGGGTCGCGCGCCTCCTCGGCGACGTTGACGGAGCTCCCGGATCCCACGTACGAGTAGAACGCCAGCACCGCCCCGCTCAGAACGGCCATGACGGGGCCGTCGGTGGGGGTGCCGAGGTGGGTCAGCCGGCTGAGGTCGGCCTGCCCGCGCGCGGCCACCACCACACCGAGCACGATCACGAGCAGCAACCCGCTCACCTCGATTATCGTGGCGGCGCTGTTGGCGCCCATCGACTCCTTGATGCCGCGCATGTTCAGCAGGACGAGGAACACCGTCGCGGCCAGCGGCACCGGCACGTCGAGGAACACCGCGAGGTAGTCGCCGGCGAAGCCCAGCGCCAGCGCGCCGACCGACACCACGCCGGCGAGCAGCATGCAGAAGCCGTTGAGGAACCCGACGAAGGGCCCGAACGCGCGGTGGGCGTAGTAGGAGGAGCCTCCCAGCGCGGGGGAAGCGGGTCGCGAGCTCCGCGTACGACCCGGCGGTCAGCATCGCCAGCACGGGGCGACGACCATCGGCACCCACACCGCGCCGCTGGCGGTCTCGGCGACGCGGCCGGCCAGCACGTACACGCCGGCGCCGAGCACGTCGCCCAGGATGAACAGGAACAGGGCGAAGGTGCCCACCTCAGCGCGCAGCCGCCGGGGCGTCGGCGGCTGGGCCGGGGGACTCGATGGCGCTGCTCATGCGCGCCACTCCACACGACGGGATCGCCTGGGTCGTGCGTCTTCACCCCGCAGGGGAGGCGTGCTCACCCCGGTGGTGGCCGCGTGGTGGACTGGCCCTGTGGGAATCCTTCTTCGTCTGCCCGGCATGGTCGGGGCTGGTGCCGCCGGCGCCGTGCTCGGGGCTGCAGCGCTGGTGGCTGCGCACGTGCGTCGTACGAAACCGCTGCACCCCGACGGTCGCGCCGGGCGCGGCACCCTCCACGTGGACCCGGAGGGCGGCAGCGGGGGCAGCGGTGTGCCGCTGCTTGACCAGCCAGGCGATCACGACGTGCAGGTGCGCTGGTCACGGGGTGGAGGGCTGCCGAGCTGGGCCCCCGATGTCGAGGGCCTCGCGATCCGGTTGCTCGACCACGGGCCCGCGGACGTACTGCTCGCCGGGAGCGGCACGGGCATCGTGGGCCGTCACGTGCTGCACCCGCGCACCCGTCGTCGGCACGGAGAGATGTCGACGCTCTTCCCGTACCGCACTGCTGGGGGCTCGCTGGTGCTGATGGTCTCGCCTGGGGACGTCGATGGCGACCTCCCCGGGTCGTGGGAGCTGTCGTGGTCTCGCGTCGGCGGCCCGTGGCATCGGGTCGGCCGACTGAGCGTGACGTTCTCAGACGGCGACGAGATCACCCGCTACGACCCGGTCACCCACCAGCTGCCCGGCGCCAGCCAGTCCCCCGCGGTCGTCGCGATCCGCGAGCCTGCGTACGCGGCCGCGCGGACCGTACGAGCGAGGCTACGGCCCGTCTAGGAGTCGCCGAGCGCTGGGTGACCGGTTCGATCGGGGCGCGGACGCCTGGTCAGCAGGTCCGGTTCGCGAACGGCCGGGCGCCGTGGTGAGCGGTGAAGGCGGCGATGAGCTGGGACTCGACGACGCGCGGCACGTCGTCTGCCGAGAGCTCGCGCCACGCCACGAGCAGGGTCGCCGACTCGGTCAGCTGCCAGATCGAACGCCCTCCGTTGTGGTTGGTGCCCCCGACACCGGCGCGCCTGTACTGCGACAGCCGCGTGCGCAGGCTCGTCGCCTTGCCGATGTAGATGACTTCGGCGCCATCCACCCACAGGCTCGTGAGGACTGCCAGCGGGTAGGCCGGCGACTGCTTCGCAGTGGTCACCGGGCGCTCCGCCAGAAGCCCGGGGGCATCGGTCGACGTGCGCACGATGACGTACACACCTGGACCGGCAGGGGTTTCTGCGGTCGTCAGTGTGGTGAGCGGGACGAAGCCCGTGAAACCCGCGCGGACCAGTCCTTGACGGTCCCATGTGACAGGCAAGCCGGACAAAACCGGGTCGGCCCCGTTCGCGTGGGTGTCGATCGGCTCCGTCATGTCTCCAGCCCTTGAGGAAGATCCGCAGCGACGCCTCTCGTCACAGGCGGAGGTTTCGACGCGAATCCTCTTCGTTCCTCAGAGGATTCTTGCTCAACCGACGGTTTGTCACTGGCCCTGCTTGGCGTACTTCGCCTCGGTGGCGTCCTTGGCGCCGCGCCACCAGGACTCGTTGTCCTTGTACCAGTCGATCGTGGCCCTCAGGCCCTCGGAGAAGTTGCGGTACCTCGGCTCCCAGCCGAGCTCCGAACGCAGCTTCGAGGAGTCGATCGCGTAGCGCAGGTCGTGGCCGGGGCGGTCGGTGACGAGGTCGTACGCGTCGTTCGGCTGGCCGAGGATAGAGAGGATCTCCTCGATCACGTCCTTGTTGTTCTTCTCCCCGTCGGCGCCGATGAGGTACGTCTCGCCGATCTGCCCCTTCTCCAGGATCAGCCACACGGCGGCGTTGTGGTCGTCGACATGGATCCAGTCGCGCACGTTCTCGCCGGTGCCGTACAGCTTCGGCCGCAGGCCCGACAGCACGTTCGTGATCTGGCGCGGGATGAACTTCTCGATGTGCTGGTAGGGCCCGTAGTTGTTCGAGCAGTTCGACAGCGTCGCCTTCACACCGAACGAGCGCACCCACGCCCGCACCAGCAGGTCGGAACCGGCCTTGGTGGAGGAGTACGGCGAGGACGGGTTGTACGGGGTCGACTCGCTGAAGCGCTCGGGGTCGTCGAGCTCCAGGTCGCCGTACACCTCGTCGGTCGAGATGTGGTGGAACCGGGTGTCGTGCTTCCGCACCGCCTGCAGCAGCGTGTACGTGCCGATGACGTTCGTCTCCACGAACGGCCACGGGTCGTTGAGCGAGTTGTCGTTGTGGGACTCCGCCGCGAAGTGCACGACGGCGTCAGCCTCGGCCACCAGGCCGTCGACCAGCTCGGCGTCGCAGATGTCGCCCTTCACGAGCCGTACGCGATCGGTCGGCAGATCGGCGAGCGAGTCCTCGTTGCCCGCGTACGTCAGCTTGTCGAGCACGACCACCGACGCATCGGTGTTCGCGACGACCCAGCGCACGAAGTTCGAGCCGATGAACCCAGCACCGCCGGTCACGAGGAGTCTCTGCATGGGCCCGTATGCTACCGGGGAGCCGCCGGGGGCGCCTGTCTCCGGCGATGACAAGGAGGCTGGCGTGAAGGGGATCATCCTGGCGGGAGGCGCAGGCACGCGTCTGCACCCCCTGACGATCGGGTCGAGCAAGCAGATGCTGCCCGTCTACGACAAGCCGATGATCTACTACCCGCTCTCGACGCTGATGCTCGCTGGCATCCGCGAGGTGCTGGTCATCTCCACCCCGCACGACTCCCCGGCCTTCCAGCGCCTCCTCGGCGACGGCTCGCAGTGGGGCCTGTCGATCACATACACCATCCAGCAGGAGCCCAACGGCCTCGCCCAGGCCTTCGTGCTCGGCAAGAGCCACGTCGGCGGCGACAAGTCGGCGCTGGTGCTTGGCGACAACCTGTTCTACGGTGCCGGCCTCGGCCATCAGCTCACCGCGTTGCAGGACGTCGAGGGCGCCTCGGTCTTCGGCTACTGGGTCGCCGACCCGAAGGCGTACGGCGTCGTGGAGGTCGACGAGTCGGGCACCGCGCTGTCGATCGAGGAGAAGCCGGCCGAGCCGAAGTCGCACTGGGCGGTGCCGGGCCTGTACTTCTACGACGAGTTCGTCTGCGACTACGCAGCCGACCTGCAGCCGTCGGCGCGGGGTGAGTACGAGATCACCGACCTCAACCGCATCTACCTGGAGCAGGGCAACCTCAAGGTCTCGCTCCTGCCGCGCGGCACGGCATGGCTCGATACCGGCACCTTCGACTCGCTGGCCGAGGCGGGCGAGTTCGTGCGCACCATCCAGAAGCGCACCGGCCTGCTCGTCGGCTCCCCGGAGGAGATCGCGTGGCGCAACGGGTTCATCGACACCGAGCAGCTGCTCAAGCACGCCTCCACGCTGGGCAAGTCCGGCTACGGCACGTACCTGCAGGACCTGGTCAAGCAGGAGGGCTGAGCCCCAGACCCGCACCACCCACAACGCGGCAGTCTTGTTCCGACATCGGAACCAAGTTGCCGCGTTGTGCGTGCGGGCGCCCCGGTCAGGCCTTCGAGACGCCCAGGACCAGGGTGCTGGTCGTGGGGATCGCCGAGCCCTTGACCCCGTTCCCCTTGTAGTCGAAGCCGCCGTTGGCGTAGCGAGAGCCGGTCATGGCGTAGCCGGCGGCCGTCATCGCGGCGAGCTGCAGGTCGGCGATCTCCTTGCCGGACTTGCCGTTGGCCTTGAGCATCCAGGCGGCCGGGTTGTCCGCGGGGGTGGCGGTCACCCCGGCGGCCAGCGGCAGGCTGGTCACCGGCAGGCCGAGCGAGGCCGGGACCTCGATCGATCCGGTGCTGGCCCCTGTCGCAGCGGAGGCCGAGGGTGCGGCTGAGGCGGAGGTAGAAGCGGTCGAGGCCTTCGACGATGCGCTGGGGACGCTGCTGCTCATGGGCGCGCTGGGTGCGGACCCGCTCGTCGTCGAGCTTGCGCCGCAGGCGGACAGGCTCAGGGCAGCAGCGACGGCAACGCTGACCGAGGCGATGGCAGACGCCTTGCTCAAAGACATGAGGGACCTCTCGAGTGACGGCGCCCTCCGCGATGTGGGACGCGTTCCCCCGCATTATCGCAAAACCGTGCCGCCCGTCACATCCGCTGGCAAGGACGCCACGATGTCGTGGCGATCGGCGCGACGGCTCCGCGCAGGTGGTTCACGTGAGCACGGCGACCCCATCGGGGTGGCCGAGGTAGTGCAGGCGCGGTGCCGGCGGCCCGCCGCGGGCGGCTGCGGGCATCAGGCGGCACGGAGGGCTTCGGCGTACGCGAGCAGGCCCAGCCCCTGGCCCCACAGCTGCATGGCGTCGGCGCGGATCACGGAGTAGCCGAACGGCAGGAGCTGCAGCACCGTCCCCGCACTGACCAGCTCGAGGGTGCCGTCGGCGGCGACGTATGGCTCCAGCGCCGCGATCGTGCGTAGGCCTGCAGCCGCGTACGTATCGCCCAGCCCGAGCCGCGTCGCCGCGAGCAGCGCGGCAGCGATGCCTGCAGAACCGGAGGTCTCCACGATCCCGCGGGTCTCGGGGTGGCCGTCGACGAGCACCTCCCACAGGCCGCCGGGCAACTGCACCTGGCACAAGGCGTCCAGCAGCGTGACCAGGCGATCGACGACCTCGGGCCGGTCGACCCCGGCCTCCAGCAGCGCGACCCCGGCCAGCGCGTGCCACGCGTTGGCCCGCGCCCAGAAGCTCCAGATGGTCTTGCCCGCCCAGGTGCCGTGGGCGATCAGTCCCGACCGAGGGTGCTGCAGCAGCGCCCCGTGGGCGAGCCACTGCCGCTCGGCCAGGGTCACGTCACCGGTGGCGATCATGAATGTGCCCGCCATGTAGCTGGTGTCGGCCCAGACGCTCCCGGGCCAGTGCTCTATCGCGCCTGCGGCGTCGCGGGGGGCGGTCGTCGCCCAGCTCAGGTAGGGCGCCACGAGGTCGTCTCGACCGGCCGCCAGCGCGGCGGCTCCCGGCAGCAGGTTGTTCACGTGGCCCACGGCGATGCCGCCGTCGAACTGGGCGAGGTAGTCGTGCACCAGCCCCGGGACGGGGCGGCCCAGCGCGGCGGCATGGGCGAGCAGGCCCTGAAGGGCGACACCTTCACCCCAGAACCAGCGCGGCAGATCACCCAGCGACAAGCGAGCAGCCAGGCGGTCAGCGGTCTCGGTGAGTCGGTCGCGCGTGAGCGTGCTCAGGTCGGCCGGGGGCCGGGCCGGCGCGGCCCGCACGCTGGACGTGGGGTCGAGCGACGGGTCGGTCGCGGCCATGACTGGGATCGTAGACGTTCAACCCAGCCAGGGACCCGCGAGTCCGCACCCGTCGCTCCCCGGCTCGATGCCCGTGCCGTCAGGTCACCTGCGAGACGAGGGATGCCAGGTGCACGCCGGGTCTGGGGAGCCACGACTCTGCTGCTCGGGGATTCCTGCCGCGGACGGTCTGCCGCTGGACCAGTACGCCAGACCCTCGACCTGGCACCCCAGACGTCCCCGCGGTAACACACCCGCGGAGTCTGCGAGCACCGGTCTGAGCACCAGCACGACCCGTGGTTCACGGTCCGCAGGGTGCTGGTTGGCCTGCCGCAGCGGGTCAGCCGCGGCGCCCCGAGGGACGGAGATCGATCCGGTGCGAGGCCCCTCCGGCGGTGACGGTGACGCCATCCGCGTCCAGACCTGACCAGTACGGGCCCCACAAGGCTGGCGTCTCCACCAGTCGCCCGTCGACGACCCCGACCGGTGAGCCGTCCACCTCGAACGGGCCCTCCCAGCGAAGCCGCAGGTCACCGTCGCGCAGCGTCCGCCACTCGATCGCCGGCCCCTCGGGCTCCTCCCACACCAGCGGTGTGGTGAGCGAGTCGGCGTATGCATCGAACGACCCGTCCAGCGCCGCCGACCCGACGCAGCACGCCCACACCCGGCCGGGCCCGACCGGGTTCAGCTCCTGCCCCGCCTCGCCGCCGGCGACGGTGAACCGGCTGCCGCCCGGCGTCCAGAGCGCCACGTAGCCGTCCCCCCGGCGCCCCACCGCCCACTCGCCCTGACGCCGCCACTCGTCCATCTCGGCGGCGGGGAACCACGCATGCGTACGCCCCTCCGGGTCGTCGGCCGGCAACCGGTACAACGCGACCAGCGCACCCCGGTGCTGCCGTACGCGCGGCATGACCCGGTTGCCCGCCCACGCGTTCGGTCGGGACGACGGCGAGGTCGACCGGTTCGGCGGGTGCGTCACGAAGACCTGCGTCTCTGGGCCGAGCGTGGCCCCGAACACGTGCTCCTGCAGGCCCGGCAGGCCGCTGCGGTAGTCCTGCACCGACGCCAGCATCACGTCGGGCGTGCGGTAGACGACCGACTCCGACCCGTACGGGCGTTCCAGCAGGTCGTGCTCGAAGCGGTACCGGCCCTCGAAGCGCTGCCCGCCCCAGTACTCCGCCGGCGGCTCCGTGGCGATGCGACGCACCACCTCTGGGACCTCGTACGAGGGCGACGACGCAATCACCGCCGTCGGCAGCACCGCCGCGTTGAGCGCGCCCACCCCGGCGCACAGCCACAGGATCGGCGCGGTCTCCTCGAGGCGGCTGCTGCGCAGCGTGCCGACGTACGACCGCCCGTGCGCGCACCCGTGCACCCCGCGCCAGGCGTTGGTGGCCAGCGACACCAGCAGCCGGTCAGCCAGCGAGCGCGCCAGCTCGGCCAACTCCCGGTCGGCCCCCAGCTCGACGAGCGAGACCGCCGCCAGCGTGTCGATGGCCAGGTAGGCGTTGGAGTCGAACTCGGCGAACCCGCCCGGGAGGCGGATGTCGAACCACTGCCGGGCCAGCTCGCGGCCGTGGGCGGCGTGCTGCGCGCCGCTCCAGCCGGTGGCCGTGAAGGTGCGGTCGCCGAACAGCTCGCCCATCAGGATCTCGGCGGTGTGCCAGATCAGCTGGTGGTTCTCGGTGAAGAAGCACATCGCGTCGAGCCCGGGCTGGTCGATCCAGTAGCGCAGGCCCGTCACCGCCGTCTCCACCGACTCCCGCACCCCGGGCGCCCAGCGGCGCGCCTTGTGCAGCAGGTGGGCCAGGCCGATCACCTCGAAGTCGGCGCAGTCGGCGCGGTTGTCGACCATCCACAGGGCACGGGCCACGTCGTCGGCGGTGACCTCCCGCTCCGGGTCGAGCTGCAGCCCCGCCAGCGCGCCGCCCACGCCAGCCACGGTCGCGGCGTGCTCCAGGAACTCCCGGCGCCAGTCCTGCGGTTCGCCCACCGGTTCACCCCGGTACGCAGCAGGCAGCACGCTGATCGGCAGCTCCCGCGACACCGCCCGGCCGCGCGGATCGGCGACGCGGATCACGATCCGGTCGTCGGCGCTGAGGATCGCGACCGGCACGTCCTCCTCCGGCTCGGGCAGCGACCCGAGGTCGACCGGCGTGGGGCCAGAGCCGAGGACGATCTCCGTACGTCGCCGCCCGTACGCCACCTCCAGCGCCAGCCCGGCCGGCCCGGTCAGCAGCGCGGTGTTGTCGTGGACGCCCCAGCGCAGCAGCCCGACCCCTCCGAGCAGTCGCTCGGCCAGGGTGCAGGCGTGCTCGTCGGCGCTGGGGTCGGGCACCACGACGCGGACCGGCAGGCCACGTACGGTCACCGACAGCACGTGCCGCACCTCGCGGAACGCCACCTGCCAGGTGACCACCGTGAGCACCGAGGTGCGGGAGGGGAGCGACACGGTCACCTCGGTGACGGCGGGCTCCATGTAGGTGACGGCGTGGGAGGAGGCGATCGGCTCCCCGTTCAGGAACGCCTGCCAGGGGCCGGTGGCGGCGATGGCGAGCGTACGGCGGTCGGCCTGGTCGACCTCCAGCACGGCGGCCGCGCAGCCCAGTCTGTACATCGGGGTGAAGCAGAACTCGCTGTGGTCGACGACCCCGTCTGGGGCGTGGAGGCGGCTCCACACACCCGTACGACCCGCGTACGCGACCTCGCCCCCGACCACCGGCTCGCCGGCCGGGAGCTCCCCGGTCAGCGGCCGGCGGGCGTACAAGGCCTGCTTGAGGCCCGACACGTCGGGGCCGTTGGTGAGCACCCACCGGCCCGTACGCCCCGGGGCCCCCCACGGCGACCCGTCCGCCTCCAGCACCTCGTTGAGGTCGTCGGCAGGCTCAGCCCAGACCGGGCCGACGAGCCAGTCGCGGATCTCGCCCCGGGGGCCGAGCGCGTGGGGGGAACGACCTGTCACTTCAGCCCGGTGCTCGCGATGCCGGTCACGATGTGACGCTGCAAGAACAGGAAGATCACGATCACCGGCAGCATCGAGACGATCGACATCGCCAGGATGAAGTTGAACGGCACGATCAGCTCCGAGCTGAACTGCGCCAGGGCCACCGGCAGCGTGTACTTCGACGAGTCCTGGCTGATCAGCAACGGCCACAGGAAGTCGTTCCAGCGCCACATCACCGAGAAGATGGTCACCACCGCGATGGGGGCGCCGCACAGCGGCACGATCACCTGCAGGAACGTCCGCAGCTCCCCGGCGCCGTCGATGCGCGCCGCCTCGATGAGCTCGTCGGGCAGGCCCAGCATGTACTGACGCAGCAGGAACACCCCGGTCGGTGTCGCCGCCGGCGGGATGATGAGCCCCCACAGGGAGTTCACCAGACCCAGCGACGACGCCATCTGGTAGACGGGGATGAAGATCACCTGCAGCGGGATCATGATCGTCGCCAGCACCAGCAGGAACAGCAGGTTGCGGCCGCGGAAGTTGTACTTCGACAACCCGTACGCACACATGGTGTTGATGACGACCGTGAGCAGGGTCGCCGCCGTGGTGACGATGACGGAGTTCGTGAGGTAGGTCCCGAAGTCGAACCGCTCCAGCGCGCCGGTGTAGTTCTCGAACGTGAACCGGGCCGGGAACAGCGTCGGCGGCCGGGCCGCCAGCTCGGTCTCGGTCTTGAAGCTCGACAGCAGCGCCCACAGCAGGGGGCCGACGACGAGCACGGTGACGCCGATCAGCACCACCAGGCGGATCACGGACCAGGCGCTGGGTGGCGTACGCCTGGTGGTCGACGTCCAGGTGGTCGGGGAGCTGTTGCTCATGCGGCCTCCTGACGACGCCCGTTGAGGTAGTTGACGAGGGTGAACGCGAACACGCAGACGAACAGCACCACCGATCCCGCCGACGCGATGCCGTAGCGCACCGGCGAGAGGAACGCCTTCTCGTACACGTACTGCACCATCAGCGTCGTCGCCCCCACGGGGCCGCCGCCGGTGAGCGTGTAGATGAAGTCGAACGACTGGAAGCCCGAGATCGTCGAGAGGATCAGCACCACCAGGGTGGTCGGCCGCAGCAGCGGCCAGGTGATGTGGCGGAACTGCTGCCAGCCGGTGGCGCCGTCGACACGCGCGGCCTCGTACAGGGCGGGCTCGATGCCCTGCAGCCCCGACAGCATGATGAGCGTGTAGAACCCGACGTGGATCCACAGGCCCACGAACACCACCACGCCGAAGGTCAGCGTGTCTTGTGTGAGCCAGGCCACGCGGGTGCCACCGAGGGCGACCAGGATGTTGTTGACCACACCGTTGGTGCGCTCCAGCATCCAGCCCCAGATCAGGCCTACGACCACGGCCGACAGCAGCGACGGCAGGAAGATCACGGCCCGGAAGAAGCCGCGGCCCCGGAAGCTGTCGTTGAGCAGCACCGCCCCGAACGTGGCGAGCAGCGTGGTGAGGGTGACGTAGAGGGCGGTGAAGATGACGGTGCGCAGGAACACCGCCCCGAACTCCGCGCTGCTGAGGATCTCGGAGTAGTTCGCCCCGCCCACCCACGTGAACTGGCGCCCGTTGCTGGAGTTGTAGAGCGAGATGTTGAACATGTTGATGGCCGGCCAGATCGTGAACAGGCCGAAGATCAGCATGTTGGGAAGGACGAACAGGTACGGCGCCACCGACCTGCTCGTCAGCCGGAGCCGGCGACGGCCACCCGGGCGGG
>ERZ501016.108-NODE-108-length-39638-cov-9.211480_pt1 | contig 39638 bp, 37 predicted proteins | sample MGYA00248889_ERZ501016 | MGnify/ENA primary metagenome ERZ501016 (study PRJEB25958, sample SAMN03398594) | human skin metagenome | study: EMG produced TPA metagenomics assembly of the Human Skin Microbiome Metagenome (human skin metagenome) data set. | reverse complement strand
CCCCTGCACACGCCGGCCCCTCCCCCCGCACCCCTGCCGCCGGTGCCGTCGCGCGCGGTCGTGCGGGGGCGGACGTGCGACCAGCTGGTGCAGGCCGTCAACGGCTCGGCCGCCCGTTGCGCAGAGCCCGGCGACCCGGCCCTGCGCGCCCAGACGGTGGTGGCCGGCGAGTCCACGGTGGGCCTGACGGACGAGCACCAGGTCGTCCACGTGGAGCGCGGGATGAGCACCGAGGACACCTACCTCGTGGCCATGCACGAGCGCGGGCACCAGGAGCTGCGCCAACGGTGCGACACCTGGACCTGCGGCGATGCCCTGGCCCGGGCCATGGGGAGCAGCCGCGGGGCCTGGAACGACGGGCCGTACTTCGCGCGCGTCGTCGAGGCCGGGGCCTCCACGTGGGCGCGCTGTCACGGTGCGGACAACCCGCGCTACGGCTACCGGCTCAGCTGCGAGGACCTGGAGGCAGCCTTCGGCGCGGAGGTGTCGGCGCGCAGGGCCCACGCCCTGGAGCAGCAGGCCTACGACCTGGCCTGGGCCCGCTACCGCGAGGACTACGAGCGCTACCGCCGGGAGTACGACCTCTACGCCGCGCAACCGTGACCGAAGCGCACGACCTTCCGTGACCTTCCGTGACATTCCGTCACCACTATTCACTCAGAGTATTTTTCTGGGTCATAGTGGGCGCGTGACCCGACACACCCGCCCCCGTCACCGTTCCCTCCGCGCCTCGGTCGCCGCCCTTGCCGCGGCCGTCACGGCCGTCGCCCTCGGGCCGGCCTCCCCCGCCTCGCCCGCCCTCCCCTCCGCCGCCGCCGCGCCGCGACCGGTCTACGCCCCCGGCACGTCCGTCAGCCAGCTCCAGTCCACCCAGGTGATGGTCGCGGACCGCACCGCGGGCACCAAGGGGACCTGGGCCCGCTACTCCTGGAACGGAGCTCGCTGGGTCCGGGTCAACGCCCCCGCGACCGCCGTCTTTGGCCGCGGGGGCGTCGTCCCGAGCGCGCAACGACGCCAGGGCACCAGCACCACCCCTGCCGGGACCTTCTCGCTCGTGCACGCCTTCGGCGCCGGCAACCCGGGCACCCGCCTGCCCTACCGCCGCGTCACGGGCTGCAGCTGGTGGATCCAGGACCCGGGCCAGCGCGACTACAACCGGTGGCGCGAGTCGTGCTCCGTCCCGGCGTCCGTCGCGCGCTCGTCCGAGCGGCTGCAGTCCTACGTCGACAGCGGGCTCTACCGCCAGGCCGTCGTGATTCGCTACAACTACACGACCCCCGACCGCCACGGCGCCCATTCCGGCGCCGCCATCTTCCTGCACTACGCCCGGTCCTACACCGGAGGTTGCGTCGGCATCGACAGCATGTCCGAGCTGACCGCCACGGTGCGGTGGCTGGACCCGGCGCGCCGTCCGGTCATCGTCGTCAAGGCCTAGCCGCCCGGCGGACCACCCATCTCGACGACACCACGAATGTGGCGGAGGCGGACGGGAATCGAACCCGCCTGCGACGGATGCCGCCGCACACCGGTTTTGAAGACCGGGAGGACCACCAGGCACCTGTACGCCTCCGCGGCAGATCCTACCCGCCGCCAGACCACCTCAGACGCACCCTCGGGGTATCGTCGAGCCATGGCACCGAGCGAAGACGCGAGCAAGGACCAGCGCCAGGACGACCCAGGGCCCAGCGTCAGGGACAAGGAGCTCTACGAGACGCTCCGCGACGAGGGCAACAGCAAGGAGAAGTCGGCGCGCATCGCCAATGCCGCCGCCGCCCAGGGCCGTTCGACGGTCGGGGCGCGGGGCGGCGAGCACGGCAGCTATGACGGCTGGACCAAGGACGAGCTGCTCGACCGGGCCCGTGAGGTCGGCATCGAGGGCCGGTCCTCGATGAACAAGGACGAGCTGATCGACGCCCTGCGCGAGCACTGAGAGGCGGGTCGTCGATCTACAGTGGATCGTATGACGACCACCGCCCCCGTCCGACTGACCCAGACCGCCCACGGAGGCGGCTGCGCGTGCAAGATCCCCCCTGGCGAGCTCGAGGAGATCGTCAGCGGTCTCGTCGGCGTGGACAGCCCCGAGGGCTCCGAGATGGTCGTCGGTCTGGACGACGGGGACGACGCCGCGGTCGTCCGCATCGGCCCCGGCCAGGCCGTCGTCGTCACCACCGACTTCTTCACGCCCGTCGTCGACGACGCCTACGACTGGGGACGGATCGCGGCGGCCAACGCCCTGTCCGACGTCTATGCCATGGGCGGACGCCCGATCGTGGCCGTCAACCTGGTGGGGTGGCCGCGCGAGGTGCTGCCCGCCGAGCTGCTGCGCGAGGTCCTGCGCGGTGGCCTCGACATCGCCCGCGAGGCGCGCTGCCCCGTCGGCGGCGGCCACTCGATCGACGACCCCGAGCCCAAGTACGGCCTCGCCGTCACCGGTCTGGTCGACCCCGACCGGCTGCTGCGCAACGACCGGGCCCGCGCGGGCCTCCCGATCAGCCTGACCAAGCCCCTCGGGGTCGGGGTCCTCAACAACCGCCACAAGGCGACCGGCGAGCTGTTTCCGCAGGCGATCGCGTCCATGACGACCCTCAACGCCGACGCCGGGCGGGCCGCCGTCGAGGCGGGGGTCGAGGCGGCCACCGACGTCACGGGGTTCGGGCTGCTCGGGCACCTGCACAAGATGATGCGGGCCTCGGGGGTGTCGGCCGTCCTCGACGCCGCCGCCGTCCCCTACCTCGAGGGCGCGCGCGAGGCGCTGCGCGACGGCTACGTCAGCGGCGGGACGCGCCGCAACCTCGACTGGGTGCGCCCGCACCTCGAGGCGTCCGTCGAGCAGGACGAGCTGCTGCTGCTCGCGGACGCGCAGACCAGCGGGGGCCTGCTGGTGGTCGGCGAGGTGCCGGGTGCCCCGGTGATCGGCGAGGTCGTGGCGGGCGGCCAGCACACCATCCGGGTGCGATGACCGAGCCGGTCGGCGTCGACGGGCACCTCGAGCGCTCCCGGCAGGGCTGGACGCGGCTGACGCCGCAGGAGGCGTATGCCGCCCAGCGGGCCGGCGCCATCCTCGTGGACACCCGCACGCCCGAGCAGCGGGCCGAGACCGCCGAGGTCCCCGGCGCGGTCGTGATCGACCGGACCGTGCTGGAGTGGCGGCTCGACCCCACCTCCGCGTGGCGCATCCCCGAGGCCACGGGCTGGGACGTCCCCTATGTCCTGCTCTGCCGCCAGGGCTACAGCTCGAGCCTGGCGGTCCGGTCGTTGCGAGACCTGGGGCTGCGCAACGCGTCCGACGTCGTGGGCGGCGTCGAGGCCTGGGTGGCCGCGGGGCTGCCCACCACCACCGAGCGGGCCGACGTGCGCCGCTGATGGCCAGACCGGCCGGGGACCTAGTGTCGACGAGGAGCCTTGGTGATCAACGGGATCACCGCGCCCACGAGCGCGATGACGCCGAGCGTGGTGAAGGCCAGGGTGTAGTTCTTGTCGTTGCCGATGAGCGCGGTCGCGAGCAGCGGCCCGGCCACCCCGCCGATACTCCAGCCGATGAGCATGAGGCCGTAGATGCCGCCGGCGTTCTTGATGCCGAAGAAGCGCCCCGCCGTGGAGGGCATCGTGCCGAAGCCACCGCCGTAGCAGGTGTAGATGATCGCGGCGAGCACGGCGAACATGGCGGCGCTGCCGACGTGCGGCAGCGCGATCAGCGCCAGCCCCTGCAGGCCGAGGATGCCGACGAAGGCCGTCATCTTGCCGATCCGGTCCGACAGCGACGCCCACAGGATGCGCCCGACCCCGTTGAACAGCCCCATGATGCCCACGAGGGCACCGGCGCCCGCCGCGGAGTACCCGGCGATGTCGGTGGCGCTGCCCGCGGCGACCGAGATCAGCGAGATGCCCGCGGTGACGCTGATGGTGAGGATCAGGGTGAGGAGGTACCACTGGGGCGTGCGCAGCGCCTCGTTCTGCGTGAAGTCAGCGCGCCCGCCGGCCGGAGCCGAGGCGGCGGTCTTGGCGGTACTCGCGGCGGGGGCCCCACCCACCGCGTAGCCCTGGGGCGGGTTGCGAAAGACCGAGGCGCCGAGGACGCCGGCGATCAGGTAGGCGATGCCGAGCCACAGGAAGGGCGAGGTCGGGTGCGCCGGGTCGCCCGCGATGAGCCTGGTCGCGAGCGGCGCGGTGATGACGGCACCGAAGCCGAAGCCGCCGACGGCGAGGCCGGTGATGAGCCCGGCCTTGTCGGGAAACCACTTCTGCAGCATGGCGATCGGGACGATGTAGGCCATCCCCAGACCGAACCCCGAGAGCAGCCCGTAGCCCAGCACGAGCAGCCAGAACTGGCCCTCGTCGCGGGCGAACGAGCTGAGGATGATGCCGATCGCGTAGATGACCACGCCGGTCAGGGCGACCACGCGCGGGCCCTTGCGGTCCTGGATGCGCCCGCCGATGAAGGACCCGACGAAGATCATGCCGATGGCGACCTCGAACGGGATCGCGGCCTGCGTCTTGCTCAGGTGCAGCAGCGACGAGTCCGACTGCAGGGCCTTTCCGAAGACGCTCCACGCATAGACGGCACCGATGGCCATCTGCACGAGCACGCCGCCGAGCAGCAGCAGCCAGCGGTTGGGGGTGGCGGTGGGTGCGGGTGCCGCCTCCCGAGTGGTCGAGCTCATCGTGGGTTCCTGTCTATGGAGCGAGGTCGGATGGCGTGCAGAGGGGTCACCCCAGGGTGCGCTCGCCGCGGTCGAGGCGGGCGCGCTGCGGGACGACGGTGTACTTGGGGTCCTTGGCCGAGGCGATCCCGGCGCGGAAGATGGCGAACCGGGTGCACACCGACCCGGCGAGCAGCGCAGCTCCGGCCACGGCGGCAGCGGGCTTGCCGCGCCGTCCGGCGACGAGGGACAGCGCAGCCCCGCCGAGGGTCAGGGCCTTGCTCGCGGTCCACCACCGCCCCGCCTCGCCCTCGTGGAGCAGCTCGGCGCTCAGGCCCATGGAGTGCTCCATGACCTGGGCCGAGCCGAGCTCCCACAGGGCGCCCCCGACGGCGAGCCGCCCTGCGGGCCAAGCCTGCTCGTGGGGCGCGGCGATCATCGCTGCCCCGGCCGCGGCAGCCGCCGCCGAGCCCGCAAAGACCATGGGCAGCTCCTTGTAGGCGCTGTGCCAGGCGGGGGTGGCGGTGTTGCCGAGCAGCACGGCGGTGTAGGCGGCCAGCGGCGGGGCAAAGAAGGCCGCTCCGAGGCCGGCAGGACGACCGGCCCGGCCGAGCAGGCGCGCGGCGGGCTTGAGGGTCTGCGGCAGCACCTCCTCGACGGGCCCGGCCAGCTCGGCCACGGCGGCGACCCCGGCCAGCGGGCCGTAGCCCGCGAGGATCCACGAGCCCACGCTCATGGGGGAGGTCAGCTTGACCATGCGCAGCATGTTGAGGAACCGCTCGGGCCGGCCGAGGTCGGCGACCAGGAAGTAGGTCGCCAGCCCGATCGAGCCGAGGGCCGTCCAGCGCGACTGGCGGCGCAGGCCGGGCAGGTCGGCCAGGTCGGCGCCCGCGGCGAGCAGCGACGAGCCCGCCGCGAGCCCTCCGACGAACAGGTAGGCGGGAATCTCGTCCGACCACGGGGCGGGCTTGACGATGGGTCGGCCGTAGTAGGAGGTGAACTCGGCCTCGGGGACCATCGACTCCTCGCCGCGGCCGTTGCCGGCGAACCGGCGCACGCCGAACACGCCTGATCCACGCCGCGGCCTGCGCGGACGGCGGTCCCCGGGCTCGTCGGGCCACAGGCCCTCGCGCGTCTCCTGCTGGGCAGGGTTGGTCATCGACGGCCTCCGAGGAAGGACAGGGCGACGCCGACGAGCAGGGTCAGACCACCGACGCCGCCCTTGCGGAAGATGTCGGCGAGGTCCTTGGTCGTCACGACCGGGTCCGGCGGCAGGCCGTAGACCTCGGGCTCGTCGAGGAGCAGGAACATCGCCCCCGTCCCCCCGACGCCGTCGCGTGGGTCGTCGCCGTACATCCGGGCGGACGTGTAGCCCTGCTCGTGCAGCGTCGCCACCCGGGCCCGGCCCCGCTCGCGCAGCTCGGTCACGTCACCGAACTGGATGGACTCCGTCGGGCAGGCCTGGGCGCACGCGGGCGTCTGACCCGCCCCGATCCGGTCGTAGCACAGCGTGCACTTCTGGGCGACACCGGCATTGGTGACCTCGCCCTTGCTGCCGGGGCGTCGCTCGATCACGCCGAACGGGCACGCCGCCACGCAATAGCCGCAGCCGTTGCAGATCTCGTCCTGCACGACCACGGTGCCGAACTCCGTGCGGAACAACGAGCCGGTCGGGCACACGTCCAGGCAGCCGGCATGGGTGCAGTGCTTGCACACGTCCGAGCTCATCAGCCAGCGGAAGTCCGGCTTGCCGTCGGCCGCGGGAGCGGCGTCGAGCGCGCCGGGCAGCGACGCGTCGTCCGGCCGCAGGCCCGGCATACCGAGGTCCACCGGCTGGCGACCCAGCACGGTGTCGTCGGCCCGGCCCGGCTGCTCGATGAACTTGACCTGACGCCAGGTGCTGGCCCCGAGGCTCTTGGAGTTGTCGAAGGACGACCCGAGCAGGTCCAGGCCGTCCTCGGGGAGCTGGTTCCACTCCTTGCACGCGACCTCGCAGGCCTTGCAGCCGATGCAGACCGACGTGTCGGTGAGGAAGCCCTTGCGGTCCGGCGCATCCTGCCAGCCAGCGTCGGGCGCCGGGTCCAGCGGGCCGAAGAGGGAGTTGGGCATCAGCGGTCACCGTTCTTGTCGTCGTGTCCGACCTCGGAGGCGCCCTTGACGTCGGCGCCGCTGTCGTCGCGCTCCTTGACCTTGGTCTCGCGCTCCTGCTCGGCGTGGTCCGCGTCCACCCCGGAGCGCAGCTCGTTGCCGGTCTCCTCGGTGACGCCGGACCGTCGCCGGTAGGAGTCGACCAGCTCCAGCAGCTCGGGTCCGCGCGGTCGACGCCCGGGACGGATGTCGCAGGCGCCGACCTTGGACTCCTGGATGAGCACGTTGGGGTCGAGCGTGACGCCCATCAGGTCGTTGGCGGAGTCGCCGCTGACGACGGCGCCCGTGCCACCCGTCGCCCAGTGGTAGGGCAGGCCGATCTGGTGGAAGGTACGCCCGTCGACGGTCAGCGGCTTCATGCGCGAGGTCACGAGGACCCGCGTCTCGATCGCCGACCGCGGCGACACCAACGTGGCCCAGCCCAGGTGCTCCAGCCCTCGCTCGGCCGCCAGCTCGGGCGACACCTCGCAGAACATCTCGGGCTGCAGCTCGGCCAGGTAGGGCAACCAGCGGCTCATGCCGCCCGCCGTGTGGTGCTCGGTGAGCCGGTAGGTCGTGAAGACGTAGGGGTAGACCCCGGGATGCTCCCGGGCCACCTCGTCCTCCGGCGGCCGCCCGCCGGACGGCGCGGTGAGGTTGTCCGGCCGCTCGTAGACCTTGCGGGTGGGGCTCGCCTGCTGGCTGTAGAAGGGGTTGCGGACGCGACCCTCCTGCGGCTCGTAGTGCGAGGGCAGCGGCCCGTCGAGCAGGCCCTTGGGGGCGAACAGCCAGCCCTTGCCGTCGGCCTGCATGATGAACGGGTCGTCACCGGCGATGGCGGCGGGCCCGGTGGCACCTTCGGGCGGGCGGTAGGCCGGGTCCCGGTCCGCGGGGAAGTCCGGCACGTCCGGCCCCGCCCAGCGCCCCGCCTCGGCGTCCCACCAGAGGTGCTTCTTGCGCTCGGACCACGGCCTGCCCTCGGGGTCGGCCGAGGCGCGGTTGTAGAGGATGCGCCGGTTGGCCGGCCAGCACCAGCCCCACTCCAGCGCGGTCTCGTCCTGGTCGAAGCGCGGCTTGCGACGGTTGGCCTGGTTGACCCCGTCCTTGAAGACGCCGGTGTAGATCCAGCACCCGCCCTCGGTGGAGCCGTCGGCCTGCATCTCGGTGAACAGCGGCAGGGGCTGACCGGCCTTGTCCCCTGTGAGGTAGCGGCCGTTGATCTCCATCAGGACGGCCTCACCGTCGACCTCGCCGTGCTCGTCGACCGGGTAGTCCCAGGTGAGGTCGAGCAGCGGGCGGTCCCGCTGGTCGGTCGAGCCCGCGAGGCGCCGGCGCAGCCGCACCCCCACCTCGTGGAAGAAGTCCAGCTCGCTCTGGGCATCCCCCGGCGGCAGCACCGCCTGCTCACGCCACTGCAGCATGCGCTGCGTCTGCGTGAAGGTGCCGGCCTTCTCGACGTGCGAGGCCGCGGGGAAGAAGAAGACCTCGGTGCCGATCGTCTCGGGACTGCGCTCCCCCGACTCGATCTCGGGCGAGTCGTGCCAGAAGGTGGCCGACTCGATCAGACGAAGGTCCCGCACGACCAGCCACTTGAGGCTGGCCAGCCCGTCACGCTGCAGCCGACCATGGGCGGAGGCCACCGCGGGGTTCTGCCCCAGCAAGAAGTAGCCCTCGACCTTGCCGTCGATCATGTCCATGGTCGTGCGGTAGGTCCCGTGGTCGCCCGTCAGGCGCGGCAGGTAGTCGTAGCACCAGTCGTTGTCGGCCGTGGCCGCCTCGCCCCACCACGCCTTGAGCAGGCTCACCGTGTAGGTGTCGGCCTTGGTCCAGAATCCCTTCTGGTCGTGGGTGGAGATGGTGCCCAGGTAGTCCTTCAGCGAATCGTGGACCCCGGCCTTGGGCATCGGCAGGTACCCCGGGAGCAGGTTGAACAGCGTCGGTATGTCGGTCGAGCCCTGGATCGACGCGTGGCCGCGCAGGGCCATGACGCCACCACCGGGACGGCCGACGTTGCCGAGCAGCAGCTGGATGATGCAGGCGGTCCGGATGTACTGCGCTCCGACCGAGTGCTGGGTCCAGCCGACGGCGTAGCAGAACGCCGTGGTCCGCTCCCTGCCCGAGTTGCGCGTCATCGCCTGGACGACGAAGTCGAAGTCCTCCCGGGAGATGCCGCAGGTCTGCTCGACCACCTCAGGGGTGTAGCGGGCGTAGTGCCGCTTGAGCACCTGGAAGACGCAGCGCGGGTCCTGCATGGACTCGTCGCGACGCACCCGGTGCGCACTGGGCAGGGTCGGTCCGCCCGAGCCGTGCTCATCCCCGGCTGCGCGCTCCTGCTTGGACGCCTGCGACTCTTCCGTGCCGTCACCGATGTCGGCATACATCCAGGTGTCGTTGTCGTAGCTGGCGGTCTCCGGGTCGTACCCCGAGAAGACACCGTCAAGCTCGTCGACGTCCTGGAAGTCCTCGCGCAGGATGACCGGCCCGTTGGTGTAGGCGCGGACGTACTCCTCGAAGTGCAGGTCCTTGGACAGGATGGCATTGATGATCGCGCCGAGGAACACGATGTCGCTGCCCGCGCGGATGCCGACGTGCCGGTGCGCCAGCGCCGAGGTCCGGCTGAACCTCGGGTCGACGTGGATCACCGTCGCGCCGCGGCGCTTGGCCTCGACGACGTACTGGAACGCAACCGGGTGGGCCTCCGCCATGTTGGAGCCCTGGATCACGATGCAGTCGGAGTTGGCCAGGTCCTGCACGTAGTTCGTGGCACCGCCACGACCGAACGAGGCTCCCAGACTGGGAACCGTGGCGCTGTGTCAAATACGGGCCTGGTTCTCGATCTGGATCGCACCCATGGCCGTGAACAGCTTCTTGATGAGGTAGTTCTCCTCGTTGTCGAGGGTCGCTCCTCCGAGGGCGGCGATGCCCATCGTGCGGCGCAGCGGACGACCGTCGTCGTCGTGGTCCTGCCAGGTGCGCCGTCGCGTGTCGAGGAGCCGGTCCACGACCATGTCGATGGCCTTGTCCCGCTCGATCGACTCCCACTGCGTCCCGAAGGGACGGCGGTAGAGCATCTGGGTCTGCCGGGTCGGGGAGTTGACGAGCTGCTCGCTCGCCGACCCCTTGGGGCAGAGCTTGCCCCGCGAGACGGGCGAGTCGGGGTTGCCCTCGATCTGGACGACCTTGCCGTCCTTGACGAAGACCTTCTGCGCGCAGCCGACGGCGCAGTAGGGGCACACGCTGTGGGCGACCGAGTCCGCGGTGACGGTGCGGGGCTGCAGGGCCGCGGTCCGGGCTGACTGGGCGGCGGCGCCGCGACCGAGCGGGTCTCCGCCGGCGAGCTGACGCACCACCGGCCATGACAGGAAGGTCTTCTTCACGTCCATGGGGCCTCCTTGGTTGCGCTCACCCTACGACGAATTCCGGGACCGTGCCACGATGCTCGCGCGGATGTGCGCTGGCATGCTGGGGGGATGCCCCGTGGACGCCGGATGTTCCTCGCCGTGACCCCGCCGGAGGAGGTGCTCGCGGACCTCGAGGCCTTCCTCGAGCCCCGCCTGGACGCCGACCCCGACCTGCGGTGGGCGCGGCCCGAGCAGTGGCACCTGACGCTGGCCTTCCTGCCGTCGGTGTCCCCCTCGTCCCTGGAGCGGCTCGAGGAGCGGCTCGACGAGCTGACCCTGCAGACGGAGGCCTTCGACCTGCGGCTGACCGGGGGCGGGGCCTTCCCCGGCACGGCGGACGCCCGCGTGCTCTGGCTGGGCGTCGACGACCCGCTCGACGGCCTGGCTCCCCTGGCCCGTCTGTGCCGCTCGACCGCCAACGCGGCGGGCACGCAGGTCGAGGGCGGGCCCTTCCGGGCGCACCTGACCCTGGCCCGGCTCGGGATCGCGCGCGACGTGCGTCGCTGGCTGCAGGTCCTGGACACGTATGCCGGACCGACGTGGACCGTGGACACCCTCACGCTCGTGGAGTCGCACCTCGGCCAGGGCGCCGGTGGCCGTGCCCGCCACGTCGAGCACGCCACCTACCCCTTCGCCTGACCGCACGGCGACGGGCGGCATGCCGAGGTGCTGACCACCGACTCGGCATACCGCCCGGACCCGAGGCGCAGGCGCGCCGCGACGCTCGGTCGTCGTCTGGGGGAGGCGTGGGGTGCTCCAATGTCTGGGTGAGCGCGCCGGTCTGGGCGTGCACGAGCTGCAGGCTCTGCACGCCCTGGCCGTTGTTGATGACGAGCAGGTGGCGCCCGCCCAGGCTGCATCCAGGTGAACGATGGAGGGCAGGTGACCCTCCATCCGTCGACGTAGGACAGGCTCCGCTGCGCCGGTTGCGTCGGTGGCCCCGCCGATGCGGTCAGGCTGCCGCCGCCATGATGGAGTGGGGCCCATGACGACCCCCTGGCAGCCTCTGGCCGACCGCGTCCTGGCGGCGCTGCGAGAGCAGCTCGGCGACGACCTGGTCGGCGTCTATGTCCACGGCTCCGCAGCGCTCGGAGGCTTCGTCCGGGGGCGCAGCGACCTGGACGTGCTGGCCGTGGTGAGCGAGGGCGAGGGCGAGGGCCAGCCCCACGAGCGTGACTGGGCGGCCGTGGGCGCCGCCGTCTCGACCGTCGGGGACGAGTGGACCCCCTTGGAGCTCAGCGTGATCCGTCGTTCCCTGGCCGAGTCACCGCACGAACCGTGGGATTTCGCGGTGCACGTGACGGCCTCCGATGGGGCGCAGCCGGACTCGCGGGTCGTGCTCGACCGCGGCGACGGCGACCCGGACCTGCTCCTGCACCTCGCGGTCGTGCGGGCGGCCGGCATCGCCCTGCACGGCCCGGCGCCCGCCGAGCTGGTCGGGGCGATCGACCGGGACGAGGTCCTCGCGCAGCTCGTCGACGAGCTGAGGTGGGGCGTCGACAACGCCGACGAGGGCTATGCCGTGCTCAACGCCTGCCGGGCGCTGAGGTTCGCCGAGACCGGCGAGCTGGTGAGCAAGGTCGACGGCGCCGAGTGGCTGCTCGAGCAGCGCCCCGAGCATGAGGTGGTCGTGCGCCGGGCGCTCGACGCGCAGCGTCGCGGCATACGGCTGGACGGGGCGACCATGGCCGGTCGCGCGCTGGTGCAGGACGTGCTGGACGACCTCACCTGGGCCTGACCCACACACCTACCCCCGGTAGGGGCATCGACCGGCCCTCGTCCCCCAGGCCGATGTACCTACCCCCGGTAGGTGCGGGACGGGCGGGCGGCGGCGTTCACGGTCTCGGCCAGCGTCTGCCGTCTGCGCGGCCATCGTCCGTCTTGGGCTGCAGCACCAGACGGGGGACGCAGCACCAGACGACCAGACGTATGGCGGACGCCCGCCCAGGAACGGGACCGCTCGCGTCGGCATACGGCCGAGGGCACCCCACCCACGACGGGTGAGGCGCCCTCGGTGCTGCGCTCGATCGACCCACCGACCCTTCCGGATCGGCCGGGTGGTCAGCGAGCGGCGGAGCCCTCGACGTAGTCCGAGTCGGAGGCGCCGTCCTTGATCCAGCTCATCAGCGAGCGCAGCTGCTTGCCGGTCGTTTCGATGGGGTGCTGGGCGCCCTGCTCGCGCAGGCGCGTGAACTCCGGGGCACCGGCGTCCTGGTCGTCGATGAAGCGCTTGGCGAAGGTCCCGTCCTGGATGTCCGCCAGGACCGCCTTCATGTTGTCCTTGACCTCCGGGGAGATGACGCGCGGCCCGGAGACGTAGTCCCCGAACTCCGCCGTGTCCGAGATCGACCAGCGCTGCTTGGCGATGCCGCCCTCGATCATGAGGTCGACGATCAGCTTGAGCTCGTGCAGGCACTCGAAGTACGCGACCTCGGGCTGGTAGCCCGCCTCGGTCAACGTCTCGAAGCCGTACATCACCAGCTGGGAGGCGCCGCCGCACAGCACGGCCTGCTCGCCGAACAGGTCGGTCTCGGTCTCCTCGGTGAACGTCGTCCGGATCCCGCCGGCGCGCAGCCCGCCGATGGCCTTGGCATAGGACTTCGCGAGGTCCCAGGCCTGGCCGGACGGGTCCTGCTCGACCGCGACGATCACGGGGACGCCGCGGCCGTCGGTGTACTCGCGGCGCACGAGGTGGCCGGGGCCCTTGGGCGCGACCATCAGCACGTCGGAGCCGGGCTCGGGCGTGATGTAGCCGAAGCGGATGTTGAACCCATGGCCGAAGACCAGCGCGGTCCCCTCGTTGAGGTTGGGCTGGATCTCCTCGGCATAGACGGTGCGCTGCACCTGGTCCGGCGTGAGGATGACGACGACGTCCGCCTCCTTGACCGCCTCCGCGACGGTGAGGACGCGCAGCCCCTCGGCCTCGGCCTTGGCGCGGCTGCGCGAGCCCTCCGCCAGGCCGACGCGGACGTCGACGCCGGAGTCACGCAGGTTGAGCGCGTGGGCGTGACCCTGCGAGCCGTAGCCGATGACCGCGACCTTGCGCCCCTGGATCAGGGACAGGTCGGCGTCGTCGTCGTAGAACATCTCAGCAGCCATGGGCTGGTCTCCTTCGTGGGTGGTCGTGCGTCTATCTAACGGGGAGGGGTCGTATGCCGAGACCCGGCGTCTCGGCATACGACCGATGGACGGTCAGCCGCGGTTGCTGCGGTCGGTGATGGAGCGGGAGCCGCGCCCGATGGCGACCAGGCCGGACTGCACCAGCTCCTTGACGCCGAAGGGCTCGAGGGTGCGCAGCAGCGCCTCCAGCTTGAGCACGTTACCGGTGGCCTCGACGACGAGCGTGTCGGGCCCCACGTCGACCACCTTGGCGCGGAACATCTCGACGACCTCCATCACCTGGCCGCGGTGCGCGGCGTCGGCGCGGACCTTGACCAGGATGATGTGCCGCTCCACCGCCTGGTCGGCCTGCAGCTCGACGACCTTGAGCACCTCGACGAGCTTGTTGAGCTGCTTGGTGACCTGCTCGAGCGGGAGCACGTCCACGTCGACGCGGATCGTCATGCGGGAGATCTCGGGGTGCTCGGTCTCACCGACCGCCAGCGCCTCGATGTTGTAGCCGCGGCGGGAGAACAGCGCGGCGATGCGGGTGAGGACGCCGGGCTTGTTCTCCACGAGCACGGACAGGGTGTGCTTGCTCACTCGTCATCACTCCACTTCGGGGCCATGCCCTTGGCGATCTGGATCTCGTCGTTGCTCACGCCCGCGGGGACCATCGGCCACACCATGGCGTCCCGGCTGACCACGAAGTCGACGACGACCGGTCGGTCGTTGATCTGCATGGCGGCCTGGATCGTCTCGTCGATCTTGGCGGGGTCGTCGCACCGCAGCCCGACGCAGCCGTAGGCCTCGGCCAGCTTGACGAAGTCGGGGATGCGGATCTGGTCGTGGGAGGTGTGCAGGTCGGTGTTGGAGTAGCGCTCGTTGTAGAAGAGCGTCTGCCACTGGCGCACCATGCCGAGGCTGGAGTTGTTAATAATCGCGACCTTGATCGGAATGTCGTTGATGACGCAAGTCGCCAGCTCCTGATTGGTCATCTGGAAGCAGCCGTCGCCGTCGATCGCCCAGACCACCCGGTCCGGCTCGCCCACCTGCGCACCCATGGCGGCGGGCACGGCATACCCCATGGTGCCCAGGCCACCGGAGTTGAGCCAGGAGTTGGGCCGCTCATAGGAGACGAACTGCGCCGCCCACATCTGGTGCTGACCGACCCCGGAGGCGTAGACCGCCTCCGGCCCGGCGATCGCGCCCAGGCGCTCGATGACGTACTGCGGCATCAGCGCCTCGGTGGTAGGCGCCGTATAGCCGACCAGGAAGGTCGACTTCCAGCCTATCACGGTCTCCCGCCAGGGCGCGAACTGCGCCGGGTCCACCGGGCTCTCCGGTTGCCCGACCGCCACCGTCAGCTCGGCGATGATCGTCTTGGCGCAGCCCACGATCGGCACATCCGCGGTCCGGTTCTTGGAGATCTCGGCCGGGTCGATGTCGGCATGGATGACCTTGGCGCCCGGGGCGAATGACTTGAGATCGCCGGTGACCCGGTCATCGAAGCGCGCACCCAGGGTGATCAGCAGATCCGCCTTCTGCAGCGCGGTCACCGCGGCGACCGAACCGTGCATACCGGGCATCCCGAGGTGCAACTCGTGGCTGTCCGGGAAGGCGCCACGGGCCATCAGCGTGGTCACCACCGGTATGCCGGTGGCCGCCACGAAGTCGGCGAGCTCGGCGTGTGCGCCGGCGCGGATGACCCCGCCACCGACATAGAGCACCGGGCGCGCCGCCTCGCCGATCAGGCGGGCGGCGGCGCGGATCTGCTTGGCGTGCGGCTTGGTGACCGGGTGGTAACCCGGCAGGTCGACGCGCGGCGGCCATTCGAAGGTGGTCTTGGCCTGCAGTGCATCCTTTGCGATATCCACCAGCACCGGGCCGGGTCGGCCGGTGGCGGCGATATGGAAGGCCTCGGCGATGGCCCGCGGGATGTCCGCGGCATCGGTGACCAGGAAGTTGTGCTTGGTGATCGGCATGGTGATGCCGCGGATGTCGGCTTCCTGGAAGGCGTCCGTCCCGATCGCGTGGGAGGCGACCTGGCCGGTGATGGCGACCATCGGGACCGAGTCCATATAAGCGTCGGCCAGCGCGGTGACCAGGTTGGTGGCGCCGGGGCCGGAGGTCGCCATACAGACCCCGACCCGGCCGGTGGAGGCGGCATAACCCTCCGCCGCATGCCCGGCGCCCTGCTCGTGCCGCACCAGGATGTGGCGCACCTTGACCGAGTCCAGCAGCGGGTCATAGGCCGGCAGGATCGCGCCGCCGGGCAGGCCGAATACCGTGTCGGCGCCGACCGATTCGAGACTGAGGATGAGCGACTGGGCCCCGGTGACCTCGGTCGGAGCGGCCTTGGGCTGGCCGCGGTGCGCCATCGTCGCCGGGCTCGGCGCCGCTGTCTCCGGCGCGGACTGCAGGCTGGTCATCTGTCGATCGCTTTCGGTCGTCTGGGGTGGCCGGTCCAACAAAAAACCCCTCGGTCCACGGGTGGACGTCGGGGCAGCGCGCGTGGCCGGGGTCGGCTAAGCGCGCTTGTCGATTACGAGGAGGAGGGCCACGGCTCAACTGTGGCCCCCGCCGGTGTGCCGCGTCAACGCCTACGCCTGATGTCTCACCTAGCGGACACCGCGTCTCATTCCCAGGCGTCGACGTGGCCGGCGGACCGGTCATCCCCTGGCCGACCGCCCCGAGGTCAGCCGTGCCACCGGTGGCCGACGCGCCGGGCGAGTGGAGCGGATGGGCGGGGACGGGCGCATACGCTCTGGCAGGTAGGCCCCGTTGTCGAAGGAGACCCGCCGTGCGCGCCACCCCCACCGTTCTATTGGCCATGACCGGCGTCGCCGGCCTCCTTTCGGTGGCGGGTTGCGCCCCGGGATCCGGCACGGGGAGCAGCAGCAGCACCACGTCCTCGGCTGCCAGCGGCACCGCCCCGGTGGCCACCGACCCCGCCAAGCTGGGCGAGGTCACCCTGACCGTCTGGGACCAGGAGGTCCGCGGTGGCCAGGCCGCTCAGATCGAGGAACTCAACGCGGCCTTCCAGAAGAAGTACCCCAATATCAAGCTCAACCGGGTCACCCGCTCCTTCGACGACCTCGGCAAGACCCTCAAGCTCGCCCTCTCCGGCAACACCCCGCCGGACGTCTTCGAGGCCAACAACGGCCGCGCCGACATGGGTGCCTATGTCAAGGCCGGGCAACTCAAGTCCCTCGACGACTACGCCAAGGCCTATGGCTGGGACACCCGCTACCCCCAGTCGGTGCGCCAGTACTCCTCCTACACCCCCGATGGCAAGACCTTTGGCACGGGCTCCCTCTATGGCCTGCCCCAGGTCGGTGAGGTCGTCGGCATCTTCGTCAACAAGGCCCATCTGACCGAAGCTGGCGTCGAGGCCCCGAAGACCTGGGCGGACTTCGAGGCCGCGCTGGAGAAGGTCAAGGCCAAGCGCGCCAATGAGGCCCCGCTGGTCTTGGGCAATGTCGACAAGTGGCCGGCGATCCACGTCTTCGGTGACGTCCAGGCGAGCACCACCCCGGCCGATCAGATCCGCAAGCTCGCCTTCGGCCAGAGCGGCGCGTCCTGGAAGACCCCGGAAAACACCAAGGCCGCGCAGACCATTCAGACCTGGGTCGACAAGGGCTATCTCGACAAGAACGCCAACGGCCTGGACTACGACAAGGCGTGGCAGGAGTTCGGCGCCGGCAAGGGCACCTTCCTGATCGGCGGGACCTGGCTGCAGGCCGATCTGTCCAAGGCGATGAAGGACCAGGTGACCTTCATGCTGCCCCCGCCCGCACAGGCCGGCGGCAACCCGGTCGCCACCGGAGGCACAGGCATACCGTGGGCCATCTCCAGCAAGAGCAAGAACCCGGACGCGGCCGCGGCATACCTGGACTTCATCACCAACGCCGAGGCGATGGCGACCATCGCCAAGACCGGCAACCTGCCGGTCGTTGACACCGCCAAGCAGACCGCGCCGGACGCGCTCGGCAAGGACGTCTTCGCGGCCTTCGGCGAGATCGTCGACAAGGACGGCCTGGTCCCCTATCTCGACTATGCGACGCCGACGTTCTCCGACACCGTCGGTGCGGCATTGCAGGATCTGATCGCCAAGAAGGCGACGCCGGAGCAGTTCCTTGACACCCTCGAGCAGGACTACTCGGCGTTCACGGCCAAGAACGGCTGAGATGCCGGCCAGCGTCGAGCGGGCCACGTCGCGCCGCGGCGCGCGGCGGGAGGGCAGCCCGGGCGAGCCGCGGGCGGTGGGCTATCTCTATGTGCTGCCGGGATTCCTGCTGTATGCCGTCTTCCTGCTCTTCCCGCTGGGCCGGGCGGTGCAATACAGCTTCTATGACTGGGACGGCAGCTCGCCGAGCTCGACCTTCGTCGGACTCGCCAACTACACCGGCCTGTTTTCCGAGCCCAAGCTGCGCGGCTCGTTCGTGCACGCATTGGTGCTCGTGCTCTTCTTCGCGGTCCTGCCACTGCTCATCGGGCTGCCGCTGGCCGCGATCTTGCACCGGGCCCGGGTGCGCGGGCTGGGCTTCTTCCGCACCGTGGTCTTCCTGCCTCAGGTCATCGCCATGGTCGTGGTGGGTGTCGCCTGGCGCGACATCTACTCCCCCGAGGGCACCCTCAACCAGATCCTGCGCGCGGTGGGCCTGGATTCCCTGACCCGGGGCTGGCTCGGGGACTACACCTGGGCGTTGCCGGCGGTGGGCTTTATCGGCACTTGGTTCGAGACCGGGCTGGTGGTCGTGCTGCTGTTGTCCGGGATGGGGAAGATCCCCGGTGACATCTATGAGGCGGCACGGCTCGATGGCGCCGGCCCGGTGCAGGAGTTCTTCGCGGTGACCCTGCCCTCGCTGCGCGGGGAGATCGCGGTGGCCCTGACGTTGACGGTGATCGCGGCGCTGCGGACCTTCGACCTGATCTATGTGACTACGAGCGGTGGGCCGGGCAATCAGACCTCGGTGCCCAGCTTCGAGGTCTACAACCGGGCCTTCCAACAGGGCAATGTCGGCTCCGCGACCGCGATCGGTGTCACCCTGCTTATCGTCATCTTCCTGATCTCCACGGTGATCACCCGGATCGGCGACCGGGAGAGCGACCGATGAAAACCTCGCCGTCCGAAAAAGCGGTCAACTACGTCATCCTGTTTGCCTTCGCGGCATTCGCGCTCTTCCCGATCCTGCAGATCATCATCGCGGCGCTCGGTCCGGACGACTCCGGTGGCGGGAGCGCGGGGGTCGCCGGCATCCATCCGGAGAACTTCGCGCACGCCTGGGACGTAGGCCATTTCGGGACCTATCTGCGCACCAGCCTGCTCGTCTCGAGCGTCACCGTCGTCGTCGCGGTGCTCTTGTCGATCATGGCCGGCTATGCACTGGGAGCCCTGCGGGTGCGCGGAGCCACCCCGATCTTCTATCTCTTCCTGCTCGGGATCATGATGCCGAGCGAGGCAATCGTGGTGCCGCTGTATTTCGACCTGCGCACCGTCGGCCTCACCGACACGATCTGGGCGGTAATCCTGCCCCAGGTGGCGCAGTCGGTGGCCTTCGGGACGTTCTGGATGCGCAGCTATTTCCGCTCCGCATCGCGCTCGATGATCGAGGCGGCCCGGCTCGACGGCGCCGGGCACTGGCGCACCCTGTGGTCGGTGCTGGTCCCGCTGGCCCGGCCGGCGATCACCACGCTGATGGTGCTGATCTTCATGTGGACCTGGAATGAATTCCTCATCCCGCTGGTGATGGTCACCTCGGAGAACCTGCGCACCGCACCGCTGGGCCTGGCCTTCTTCCAAGGCCAGTACACCCAGGGCTTCACCCTGCTGGCCGCCGGTGCCTGCATCGTGGCCACCCCGATCGTCATCCTCTATGTCTTCCTGCAGCGCCACTTCATCGCCGGGATGCTCGAGGGCGCGGTCAAGGACTGACCAGCGGCCCGCCCCTCGCCAGTCTGGGGCGCCGACTTAGGCTGGTCGGCAAGCCCCAACACCCAAGGAGTCGGTATGGACATCACCGAGGTCATCCTCAATCAGCACGACCAGCAGCGGCGGGCGTTCGCCGCGCTGCAGGAGTTCCCCCGCGAGGACACCGAGGGTCTGAGCGCGCTGTGGTCCCAGTTGCGGATCTTCCTCGAGCGGCACGCCGAGGCCGAGGAGCTCTACTTCTATCCCGAGCTGGTCAAGATCGCGACCGGCGCCGGTGACGCCGAGGACGGCGACGACGAGGTCGAGGACGCGATCAAGGACCACAACGAACTGCGCGACGCCATCGCCGCCGCGGAGAAGGCCAAGGTCGGCTCGGACGACTGGTGGACCGCGGTGACCAACGCCGATGTGATCAACAGCGACCACATGGCCGAGGAGGAGCGCCAGGACCTGGCCGACTTCCGTCAGCAGGCGAGCCTGGAACTGCGCCACACCATCGCGGTGGCCTTCCTCAAGCACCTCGCGGCCGCCTGGTGCGAGCCGATCGGCAAGCGCCACCCGGACCCGAATGAGTTCATCGCCAAGGCCGAGAAAGCGCCGAAGAGCGCCGCTGCCAAGGCCGCCGAGAAACTGGCGGAGAACCCCGAGGCCGCCGACCTGGGTGGCACCCCGCCGCCGTCGCACACCGGCGACGTCGAGCCCTGAGCCGAACCCTGAGTTAGCACCCACCCAATCCCCGCGCCGTCCTATCGGGTGTCGGCAACACGCCGTATGCGGATTTCCCCGCCCAGCGTGTTGCCGACACCGCGGAGTGTGGGCGACGACGCTGGCCGTGACCGGCCCGGCAGCGACCGAACGACTACGCAGCGGCCGAACGGCTACGCAGCGACCGATCGGCTAAGGAACGACGCGGACTGCGCCGTCGGCCGCCGAGGAGGCCAGGGCGGCATACGCGCGCAGGGCCGCGGACACCGGCCGGTCGCGGTCGATGGGGGTGTAGGGCCGTTCGCGAGCCTCCTGCTTGGCCCGGCGCTCATCCAGAATCTCTGGCGGCACAGCGAGATTGATGGACCGGCTGGGGATATCGATCTCGATCTGGTCGCCGGTCTCCACCAGCGCGATCATCCCGCCGCTGGCTGCCTCGGGCGAGATATGGCCGATCGACAACCCCGAGGTGCCCCCGGAAAACCGCCCGTCGGTGATCAGCGCGCACGACTGCCCCAGCCCCCGGCCCTTGAGGAATGACGTCGGGTAGAGCATCTCCTGCATTCCCGGGCCGCCCTTGGGGCCCTCATACCGGATGACCACGACATCGCCCTCGGTCACCTCCTTGCCGAGGATGCCGGAGACCGCATCGTCCTGGGACTCGTATACCCGCGCGCGGCCGGTGAACTGCCATACCGACTCGGGCACGCCCGCGGTCTTGACCACGCACCCGGCGGGGGCGATATTGCCGGTGAGCACGGCCAGACCGCCGTCGGCGGTGTAGGCATGCTCCGCGTCCCGGATGCAGCCCTGCGCCGCGTCGACGTCGAGGCTGGCCCAGCGGTTGTCGGTGGAGAAGGGCTCGGTCGTGCGCACGCCGCCGGGAGCCGCGTGGAAGAGTTCGGACGCCACCTGGCTCGCCGAGCCGCCGCGAATATCCCACTCCCCCAGCCATTCCGAGAGCGACGGGCTGTGCACGGCGTGGACCTCGCGGCGCAGCAATCCGGCTCGGTCGAGCTCGCCGAGGATCGCCGGTATGCCGCCCGCCCGGTGCACATCCTCCATGTGGTATTTCGGGCTATTGGGCGCGACCTTGGCCAGGCAGGGCACCTGGCGAGAGATCGCGTCGATGTCGGCCATCTGGAAGTCGAGGTCGGCCTCGCGCGCGGCGGCGAGCAGGTGCAGCACCGTGTTGGTCGAGCCACCCATCGCCACATCGAGCGCGAAGGCATTGGCGAAGGCGTCGTGGGAGGCGACATTGCGCGGCAGCACGGACTCGTCATCGCCGTCGTAATAGCGCCGGCACAGGTCGACGACCAGGGCTCCCGCGCGCAGGAAGAGATCTTTGCGCGCGGCATGGGTCGCCAGCGTGGAGCCGTTGCCGGGCAGCGACAATCCGATGGCCTCGGTCAGGCAGTTCATCGAGTTGGCCGTGAACATGCCCGAGCAGGAGCCGCAGGTCGGGCAGGCCGACCGCTCGATGGCGTCGAGCTGCTCGTCAGTGACCGCGTCATTCGAGGCGGCGACCATGGCGTCGACCAGGTCGAGCTTGTCGTGGACGATGCCCTCGATGGCCACGGTCTTGCCCGCCTCCATCGGCCCGCCGGAGACAAAGACGGTCGGGATGTTCAGCCGCAGGGCGGCGAGCAACATACCGGGGGTGATCTTGTCGCAGTTGGAGATACAGACCAAGGCGTCGGCGCAATGCGCCTGCACCATGTACTCGACCGCGTCCGCGATCAGTTCCCGGCTGGGCAGCGAATAGAGCATGCCGGCGTGGCCCATCGCGATGCCGTCGTCGACGGCGATGGTGTTGAACTCCTTGGCCACTCCCCCGGCCTCGGCGACCGCGCCGGCCACCAACTGCCCCATGTCCTTGAGGTGGACATGGCCGGGCACGAACTGGGTGAAGCTGTTGGCCACCGCGACGATCGGCTTGCCGAAATCGTCATCGGTCATCCCGGTCGCCCGCCACAGGGCGCGAGCTCCGGCCATCGTCCGGCCGTGGGTGGACGTGCGCGAGCGTAGATCCGGCATTCCGTCAGTCTCCCACCGCGGCGGCCAGCGTTGAAGGGGGTGTCCGACCGATGGGCCCGGGCCCCGAGCTCAGTGGTCCGGTCAGCGGGCGCTGCGCATCAGGCGCCGCGCCCGGCGGTGGAGCATGTGCGAGCCGAGCCAGAAGTTCTTGAACCGCGGGTTGCTGGTCTGCTTGTGGTGGTAGCGGTAATAGATCTGCTGCAGGATCACGGCCAGCCGGAAGATCCCATAGACCTCATAGAAGGCGCGTTCGCGCTCGGTCAGGGTGAGGCCGGTGCGCTCGGCGTAGTACTCCCATACCTGCGCTCGGGTGAGCATGCCGGGCAGGTGGGTCGGCTGGACTTGGAAGCTGCGCTCGAGACGGCCGTCGCCGGCCTCGACCCAGTACGCCAGCGAATTGCCCAGATCCATCAGCGGATCGCCGATGGTGGCCATCTCCCAGTCGAGCAAGGCCAGCGGTCGGGTCGGCTCATCCGGGTCGAGCACGACATTGTCGAAGCGGAAGTCATTGTGGATCAGGACCGCACCGCGGTCGGCGGGCTGATCCTCCGTCAGCCAGGAAATGACCTTCTCCCAACTCGGGACATTCCAGGTTTTGGCCTTGCGGAAGCGCGCAGTCCAGCCGTCGAGCTGGCGGGCGACATAGCCCTCGCCCTTGCCCAGGCTGGCCAGCCCGGCGGCGTCCGGATCCACGGAGTGCAGATCGATGAGCAGGTCGAGGACGTTGGTGCACAGTTGACGCACCTGCGCCGGTGGCAGATCCACGCCAAGTTCGGTGCGCGGGATGGGGCCGGCGACCCGTTCCATAACATAGAACTGCGAGCCGAGCAGGGACTCATCGCGGCAGTGCGCGACCATCGGCGCCACATAGCCGAAGACCGGCGCGAGCGCCTCTTGTATGCGGTACTCCCGGCCCATGTCGTGGGCACCCTTGGCCTTGGTGCCTGTGGGTGGCCGGCGCAGGATCAGGTCGATATTGGGATAGCGCAAGAGATAGGTCAGGTTGGACGCACCCCCGGAGAACTGACGCACCTGCGGCGGGCCGTCGCCCCAGCGCGAGGCGTCCACCGTGGAGCGCAGCCAAGCGTCCACCGCGGCCACGTCGAAGGCATCCTCGGCGCGGACGTCCCGGGCCCCCGTGACCTCCTCGCCCATCAGCTCAGCTTCCGCACGACGGCCATCGGCGCATTCCGCAAAGCCAAGCCGATCGGCACCCACGGCCAGGCCGGGACATAGGCCTTCTGTTTGCGCTTCTCGATCGCCTCGACCATGGCCCGCACCCCGGTCTGCGTATCGACCATGAACTTGGTCCGCTGCGCCACCTTTTCGTTCATCTCCGAGCGAATGTAGCCGGGATAGATGATCGAGACGTCGATCCCCTTCGCCTGCACATTCTCGTTGAGCAGGCCCTCGGCGAGCACCGCGACGCCGGCCTTGGTCGCGGCATACGTCGTGATCGTCTTGCGCATACCCCGCAGCGCGGATACCGAGCTGATCATCACCAGGTGACCATGCTCTTGCGCGCGGAAGATCTCCATCGCCGCCTCGGTCTGGGCCAGAGCGCCAACGAAGTTCGTCATCACGGTCTCCTTGTTGGCCCGGTAACCGCCGGTGCCCAGCGGGGCGCCCTTGCCCAAACCGGCATTGACGATCACCCGGTCGATCCGCCCGAATTGCGCGGCGACCTCGTGGAACACCGAGAAGACGGCCTTGTCGTCGGTCACATCGAGGGGCTGGATGAGCACAGTGACACCGGGGTGGGCGGCCTGGATCTCGCTCTGCAGCGTTGCCAAGCGGTCCGCACGCCGCGCGGTGAGCGCCAGGTCGTAGCCGAGAGCCGCGAACTGCCGGGCCATCTCCGCCCCCAGGCCTGAGCTGGCACCGGTGATCAGGATCGTTCCCGTGCTCATGCGTTGTCCTTCTGGGTGCGAGCGTGCAGTCGGGCGGCGAAGCGACGCTGCTCACGGTCGTATGCCGGTCGCATCAGACGCTTGGTGTGCACGGCCTTGCGGCCTGCCGCGTCGGGCAAGATCAGCATGCGGCGGGCGTCGATGCCCTTCATCACCGCGGCGGCGATCTGGGCGGCGTCCAGACGTGACTTCTCGATCAGCCGGGCGGCGACCTTGTCGAGGGCCTGGTCGGAGCCGCGCAGCGAGCTGGCCAGGTTGGTGCGGAAGAAGCCCGGGCATACCGCGGACACCGCGATGCCCCACGGGTGCAGTTCATAGGCCAGGCTCTCGCTGAGGGCCACCACACCGGCCTTGACCGCGGCATAGGACGACATGGCCGGCGGATGCACCAGACCCGCCAGGCTCGCGGTGTTGACGATGTGGCCACCGGCCTGCTCCTTCATCATCGGCACGAAGGTGCGGCAGCCGCGGACCACGCCGAGCAGGTTGATATCGATGACCTGCTGCCATTCGGGGATGGTCACCACGTCGATGCGGCCGCCGGTGGCCACGCCGGCATTGTTCACCAGGAGATCGAGCCCGCCCCAGGTCTGCTCGACATGAGCCCGGGCGTTCGCCCAGTCGTCATCGGAGGTGATATCCAGTCGCAGGTAGCTGGCGGACTGGGGGACGGCATACGTCTGCGCAAGATCGGTGACCAACACGCGATCGCCGCGGGCCACGAACTCGGCAACCAGCGCGGCGCCCAGCCCGGAGGCGCCGCCGGTGACCAATACGCGTCGCCCGGTCGCCCGCTCTCCGGCATACGGGCTCATCGCGACACCCCATACTTCATCAGCTCGAACCGGGCGATCAGGGCGAGATGGACTTCGTCGGGACCGTCGGCGAAGCGCAGCGAGCGAGCTCCGGTCCAGGCCGCCGCGAGCGGGAAGTCGTCGGTCAGTCCGGCACCGCCATGGAGCTGCATGGCGAAGTCGATGACCTCCAGGGCCATCCGCGGTGCGGCCACCTTGATCTGCGAGACCTCGGAGATGGCATTGCCCGGGCCACCGACGTCGAGCTTCCACGCGGCGTCGAGCACCAGCAGCCGGGTGGCATTGATGGCGATCCGCGCCTGGGCGATGCGCTCCCGGTTGCCGCCGAGATTGACCAGTGGCTTGCCGAATGCCTCGCGTGAGGTGCCGCGCTGGATGGCCCGCTCGAGGGCCATCTCGGCCAGCCCGATTAGCCGCATGCAATGGTGGACCCGCCCCGGGCCGAGCCGGCCCTGGGCGATCGCGAACGCCTCACCGGGCCCGGAGATGACATTGGCGACGGGAACGCGGACATCGGTCAGCGAGATCTCGCCATGGCCGTATGGCTCGTCGTAGAAGCCCATCGTCGGCAGCATTCGCTCCACGGTGACCCCCGGGGCGTTGCGGGGCACCAACACCATCGAATGGCGGTGGTGGCGGTCGGCCTGCGGATCGGTCAGACCCATGACGATGAAGATCTCGCAGTCGGGGTGGCCGGCACCCGTGGAGAACCATTTGCGGCCATTGAGCACGATCTCGTCGCCGTCCACCACCGCGGTGAGTTCCATCGTGGTGGCATCCGAGGAGGCCACCCCCGGTTCGGTCATCAAGAAGGCGCTGCGGATCCGGCCGTCGAGCAGTGGATCCAGCCACTCCTTTTGCTGCTGGGCACTGCCATACCGCAGCAGCACCTCGGCATTGCCGGTGTCGGGCGCATTGCAATTGAAGACGTATGGCGCGATCGCCGAGCGGCCCATCGCCTCCGCCAGCGGCGCATAGTCGACATTCGAGAGGCCGGCGCCCCCGTAGGTGCCATAGCGCTCGGCATACGGGCCCTCGTGCCCGGCCGGGAGGAAGAGATTCCACAGGCCGGCCGCCCGCGCCTTGGCCTGCAGCTCCCGGAGCACCTGGAGGACCTGCCACTGCTGCCCGGACCCGGCCTCGCGGCGGCGCTTGAGCTCGCGGTGGTAGCTCTCCTCTGCCGGTTCGATCTCGGTGGCGATGAAGTCGCGGACCAGCTCGGTGAGCTCCCGGGCGCGCGGCGATGGGGCGAAGTCCATGGCTTGACCATGCCACAGCTATTGAGCAATGCTCAATAGCGTGACGGAGGCAACGGGCGGGGTCCGCACCCGATCCCGGCTGAGCCCTGCCGAGCGCCGTCGGCAATTGCTCGGCATCGGGCTGCAGATGCTCGTCGACAAGCCGATCCAGGACCTCTCACTCGACGCGGTCGCCGCGCAGGCCGGCATCTCCCGCGGCCTGCTCTTCCACTACTTCCCCACCAAGACCGACTACTACGACGCGGTGGTGGCCGCGGCCCTGCGCCGGGTTGCTCGCAATATCGCCCCGGACGAGGGCGCGAGCCCACAGGAGGCGCTGCGCCAGATCGTGGAGCGGATCTATGCGCAGATCGACCGCCGGCGGGACTTCTATCTCGCACTGATCTTCGGCAATGGCGCGGTCAACCTCGGCGGCGAGGGCGTCGAGTCGCATCGCCGCGGCTTTGCCCGGCGGGTGGCGGATGCGGCCCGGCTACCGGAGTCCACGCTGCCGACGATCCACGCCTGGGTCGCCTATGTCGAGGATCGGGCGCTGCAGTGGTCGGCTCTCGAGCCCGATGATCGAGCGCCCGTCGGCGCCGAGGTGGACCATTGCTGCGCCGCCCTGCATGCCCTCAGCTCGCTCGAAGGGATTGGCTCGTGACGTAAGCGCCGGCGGTCGCGCGCGACTCTTCGCGCACCATCCACTTGATACGGCCCGCACCCGAAAGCACGTTCATCGAAACCAGGCACGCACCCGCGGTGGGGATGAACTCGAGTGGCATGAGGTTGGGTTCCTTCTGGTCGAGGGCGACGCGGCTCGCCGGTGTGGAGTGTCGACTACCGCTCGGGCGGCGGGACGGGGATGCCGCGGTCAGTCAGGGTTTGCTCCGCGCGGATCACCGGCCCGCCGCGTCCTCCCGACCACTTCCGCAGGTTCTCGAGCACCATGCCCGTCCAGGCACTGCTCGAGCAGATCCAGGTCGGGACGTGCGAGGAGAATGTCGTAGAACGGCTCGAGTTCGACGTCGCTGAACTTGAACTTCGCGGCGATGGTCTCCAGCGGGGTGCCGAACTTCTTCATGACCTCGTTGACGTCCGCACCCTGATCGAAAATCCGTGCAAGCAGCGGCGCCTCAGCCGTGAAGTCGTGCTGGTTGCGGCCAAGCAGGACGTGCAGCGGCTGCCCAGTCCTCACGTCGGCGCCGTCATCGAGGAGCCGGTTCGCGATGGGCGACTCGCTGGTCCGTGTCCTTGTTCGTCAGAGCCAAAGTGAGCGGCGTGCCGGACTCGAACTCATAGTTCACCCATGCCGGCTCGTAGACCTGCTCCATCTCGGTGAAAGTGCCGTGCGACAATGCCGCGTACAGGGCGTTCGTGTCACGCGGCGTCCTGCGGGTGAACGGTCCCATCTGATCTCGGCCTACCTCTCAGTCCGGACGTCCTGCGCGTCGGGAACTCCCCCTTGGAGATCTTGCCCGATAGGTGGTCGTAGAACAGTTTCCGGTCCGTCCTTGTCTATGACCCATAACCCCGGTGACAATGCACTATCCCCGGCCCACCAGAGGTGAGCCGGGGATAGTGCGGTATGCCGGGTGGCCGCCTACTTGAGGATGCTCACCAGGGTGCGTCCCACGCTGCTGGTGCCGTCGGTCCAGTCGACGGTGCCGAGGTAGCGCTGGCCGGCGGTGAGGCCGGACCAGGCGAGCTTGACCGGGACCGGCTTGCCGATGGTGACAGGCTGGCTGGCCGGGGTCGCCGTGAAGTTGCCCGCGGCAGTGGTCCCGACCGCGAAGCTGTTCACCGCGATATCCAGGCTGGCGCCGGCACCCGAGAAGTAGGTCGCCTGCACCGTGTAGGTGCCGCCCAGATCGTCGCCCTGCAGGGTCACCGACTCCTCGGCCGTGGCCCCACCGGAGGTGCCCACCTGAGCGCCATTCTTGCGGACCACCAGGTCGACATCCGTGTTGGCCGGGTAGTCCGCGTCATAGGTCGCGAACCGGGCCACCTTGGTGCCGGCGGGGATGGTCACCGTTGCCGTGGAGGCGCTGCCCTTGGCCGTGGGCAGGGTGTCCACGGTGGCCGGGTTCAGACCGGCGACATCGGCGTTGAGCGTGCCGGTGAAACCGGGCTTGACGGTCACCGTGGTGGAGCCGGAGGTCCCACGGCCGGTGATCTCCACCGGGGTGTCCGCGGCCACCGGGCGCAGCGCGATCGAGCTGCGGACCGAGTGACCCTTGGCGTCCTTCCAGACCAGGGATCCGTAGGCCCACTCGCCCAGCGCCGCGGTGGTGCGGGTGAAGGTGACCTTGAAGGTGCGCGACTGACGCGGTCCGAAGCTCAGCGACGGCGCGCTGACCTTGGCCGTGAAGCCGGGCACGTTGACCGTGGCGCGATAGGTGCTCGAGGTCGCGGTGGCATTGGTCAGCGTCCGGGTGACGGTCTGCGAACCCGCGAGGCCGTTGACGGCGATGCTGGCGTAGTTCATGTCACTGGGGTCGATGACCGGCTGGCCCTTACAGAACCACGCCTGGGTGACCAACTGCATCTGGCCGATGGAGCAGGCGTACTTGTGCCATTCGCTCGCGGCATTGCCGTAGATCAGGCCCGGGTCGAACATCTTCTTGGGTACGACGTGGCCATTGCCGTAGTCGATCGGGGTGGCATCGTGCCCGGCCCGCTGGATCGGCTTGCCCTGGTTGTCCAGGGTGGTCGCCGTGGTCATCATGGCCGACTTCAGCCAGCCCACGGACCAGCCCGGGTACTTCTGGATCATCAGGGCGGCCAGACCGGAGATGTGCGGTGCCGACATCGAGGTGCCGGACAAGGCGTTGAACATATTGCCGCCGCCGTCACCGGCCGGGGACACCGCCGCGATGATGTCCACGCCGGGGGCGGTGATGTCGGGCTTGAGCAGGTCGCCATTGCCGGCCGTCGCCGGGCCCCAGGAGGAGAAGCCGGCCATCTCGGGTGCGCGGACCTTGGCGGCATTGACGGGGCTGATGGTGGCGGTCGGGTTCGCCGCGGTCAGCGCATAGTCCTTGATCGCTGCGCCCTCGGTGGCGTTGACGTGGCTGGTAGGGATGCTGTGGAAGTCACCATTGAGCGACTGGGCGTCGGAGGTGTTGATCAGGATCATCCCGATGCCACCGGCCTCCTTGACCGCCAGGCTCTTGTTGGTGCGCGCGGTGGCCCCACGGGTGCAGACCACGATCTTGCCGGCGACCTTGGCCGGGTCGAGCGCCAGTCCGCCGTCGGCGGAGGAGTAGCACAGTTGCGCCTGGGTCGGGTCGGCCCCGGCCGCGGCGGCCTGCGAGGCGTCGATGAGCGGGGCCGGTCCGGCACCAGTCGTGGAGACGCCGACACCCGGGTACGTCTGGCCATTGCCGAGGGTGACACTGTTGGTGTTGCCGCGATCGTGGGTGCTTGCGGCGACGGTCATGGTCCACGGCGAGTTGTGCGCGACGCTGCTCTTGCCCACCGTGTCGCCGTCATTGCCGGCGCTGGTGGAGACGAAAACACCGGCGTTGGCGGCGCCGAGGAAGGCCAGCTCGTCGGGGCTCACCACATACGTGCGGGAACCGGAGATCGAGTAGTTGATCACGTCGACGCCGTCGGCGACCGCGTCGTTGATCGCGGCGACGATGCCCTCGGTGCTGCCGGAGGCGCGCCCGTCGGGAGTCGCCCAGAGCACCTTGTATGCCGCGAGCCGAGCGGCCGGGGCCATGCCCGAGGCCTTGCCGACCGGGGCTCCGTTGATCTCCGCCTGCACGCCATAGTTGCCGGCCGCGGTGCCGGCAGTGTGGCTGCCGTGCCCGTTGTAGTCACGCGGCGAGCGGAACTCGAAGTCCTGGACGGTGTTGCCCTGGGTGTAGTAGCGGGCACCGATGAGCTTGTTGTTGCACGGGACCGGCTCTTCTTCACCGGAGGCGCAGGTGCCCTTCCACTTGCTGTCCACGAGCGCCTGGCCGACGGCCGGCGTCGGCAGGGGGGCGAAGGAGGGGTTCTCCGGCCAGATGCCGGAGTCCAAATCACCGACGATAACGCCGGCGCCGGCCTTGGCGGACCCCTTGAACTTCTGGTTCCACACGCCGGCGGTGCCGGTCAGGCCGAGGAAGTCGGGAGTGGTCACCGTGTCGGCGAAGCGCTGCTCGTCCTTCCACACGTGGGCCACCCCCGGCGCCTTGGCCAGGGCGTCGGCCTGGGCTGCGGTCAGGGACGCACTGAAGCCGTTCAGCGCCACGGTGTAATCGGTGCGCTTGGCGCTGGTGGGGGCACCGACGGCGCGCAGGGCGGCGTCATGGGTGGCGACCAGGTGCGCGGCATACGAGCGGGCATTGGCCGAGCGGGTGTCCAGACGCTGGCCGTCCGCGGGACGGGTGCGGGCGAAGCCGGACACCCCGCCCTCATAGCTGGCCAGGGGCTCCTGGGCGGTCATAACGAGGTACACGCTCGTGCCGGTGTCGCTGGGGGCGGCCGTCGAGGTGGTAGCGGTGGCGAGCATCCCTGCCGGCAGCGCGGCAATCGCCGCTCCCGCCGTGAGGACTCGCCGTCGAGCCATTGGAATCACGCAGTTCCCTTCCCGAATCTGCTGCTCAGTGGCCCAGGAGATGGGCCGCAGACCGCACGCTAACCCGGATCGCTCATCTGCGCATCAGGTGGCTCACTCAGGCGTCGCGGGCGACCTCGAATCGCTCCAAGGCCGCCGCGCCAAAAGCCAGGTCGGCCCAATGGCCTTGGAAGCTGAGCACCGCGATCCCGGCGGTGGGATAACCCTGCGCGAGCGCCTCATGCGCGCCCCGCTTGCCCTCACCGTCGGCGAGCAGACTCGCCAGCGTCGGTATGCCGGGAGAGTGCCCGACGAGCATGACTACCTGAGCGTCCTCGTCGGCTTCGCGCAGCACCTGCAGCAGGGCCTCCGGCTGCGCCTCGTAGATCCGGTTCTCGTAACGGACGTCCGCCTCGGCGCACCCGCCGTCCCAGACCCCCTGGGCGGTCTGCCGGGCCCGCTCCGCCGTGGAGCAGAGCACCTCGTCGATGCCATAGGACTGCTGGTGTAGCCAGGCCCCGGCGGCCCGGGCGTCACGCTGACCGCGAGCGGTGAGTTCCCGGTCGTGGTCGCGGGCGCCGCCTTCTTGGGCCTTCGCGTGCCGCAGGAGGATCAGGGTCCGGTCCATGGCTGCCGTGGTCATCGCCTTAGCATGCCGCCCCCACGCCGGATCCGCACGGGTGTGTGCGGCCGAATTTGCCGCTCGGATTGCTACCTTGAGCCATGCCAGACCGGGACGCACGAGGCGTCCCGGCCCGCGCCCTTCGGGGCGTATGAAGGAGGAAGCACCCCATGCAGAACGCCGTCGACGACATTCTCGCCAGCCTGGACATGAACCAGTTGGCTGCTCAGGTGGGCGCCGAGCCGGAGCAGGTGGAGCAGGCCGCAGCGGCCGCGCTGCCCGCGCTCTTCGGTGGTCTGGACGCCAATTCCCAGGACCCGGCCGGCGCGCAGTCCATCCTCCAGGCGCTCGGCCAGCACGACCCGGGCCTGCTGGACGGCGGCGTGGACGTGAACTCCGTCGACGCCCGCGACGGTGAGGTGATCGCGCAGCATATCTTCGGCAACCAGACCGATGCCGTCTACAACCAGTTGGGCTCGTATGGCGCGGCCGGCGGCCTCGGGGGCTCCCTCTTCCGGCGTCTGCTGCCCATCCTCGCCCCGATCGTCATGTCCTATGTCATGAAGCAGATGACCAACCGCGCTGGCGGCGCCTCCGGTGGCGGCTTGGGTGGCGGCGGCGGCCTCGGTGGTGGCGGGCTGGGCGGTGGCGGCCTGGGCGACATCCTCGGCCAGGTGCTCGGCGGCGGCCACTCCGGCCAGCAGGCCCCGCGCGCCCAGGAGCGTGACGCCTTCCCACAGGACTCGACGCGCCAGACGCCGTCGGCGAACCAGCCCGGCCCGGGCACCCAGGCCGGCCTCGACTCGATCCTGCGCGACGTGCTCGGCGGGGCGGCCAACAGCCGCTCCAGCCGGACCCCGCAGCCGCAGCAGCAGGACAACGGTGGCGGCCTGATGGACATCCTCGGCTCGCTGCTCGGCGGCGGGCGTCGCTGACCCCACCCGATCCGACACCACAGCACCTGATCCGACAACATGGCCGGGCCCCGCACATCGCGCGGGGCCCGGCTTAGTTGTGTCCGACCGGCCGGGGTGGGTCCGGCCCGCCTGAGTGTGACTTCTGGGGTGAGTCGCCGACTGAGGAGAGTTGGCGCCTGACGTGAGTCGGCGCCTGAGGTCAGTCGGCGTCAGCCCTGCAGCTTGCTGAGGATCAGCTCGCGCACGGCAGCGGCGTCACCCTGGCCCTTGAGCTGCTTCATGACCTGGCCGATGAGCGCACCGGCGGCGGCCACCTTGCCGTCCCGGATCTTCTGTGCCACATCGGGATTGCCGGCGATGACCGCATCGACGGCGGCCTCCAGGGCGCCGCTGTCCGAGACCAACTCCAGGCCACGGGCATCGGCGACCGCGGTCGGGCCACCCTCGCCAGCGAGCACGCCCTCCCATACCTGGCGGGCCATGGCGTCGTTCAGCCGGCCACCGGTGACCAGACCCTCCAGTTCCACGACCGCGGCGGGGGTGACGCCGAGGTCGGCGGCATACGCGGGCACGGTCAGGCCTTCGGCGTTGGCCCGGCGCGCGATCTCCCCGGACCACCACTTGCGGGCTCCGGCGGGGCTCGCCCCAGCGCCCACGGTCTGCTCGATCAGGTCCAGCAGCCCCGCGTTGACCACATCGCGCATCTCCAGGTCGCTATAACCCCAGTCCGCCTGGAGGCGCTTGCGCCGGGCGGCCGGGGGCTCGGGCAGGGCGGCGCGCAGGGACTCCACCCAGGCCGCATCCGGCGCCACCGGCACCAGGTCGGGCTCGGGGAAATAGCGGTAGTCCTCGGCGTCGGACTTCTCCCGGCCGGAGGTGGTGATGCCGGTGTCCTCGTGCCAGTGGCGGGTCTCTTGGACCACGGCGCCACCGGTGCTCAGGATCGCCGCGTGCCGGCCGATCTCGTAGCGGACCGCACGCTCCACGGAGCGCAGCGAGTTGACATTCTTGGTCTCGCTGCGGGTACCGAGCTTGTCGCCACCCTTGGGTGCCAGCGACAGGTTCACATCGCAGCGCATCGACCCCTGCTCCATCTTGACGTCCGAAACGCCAAGTCCGGCAAGCAAATCGCGCAGGGTGGCGACATACGCCCGGGCGATCTCCGGGGCCCGCTCCCCCGCGCCGAGCATCGGCCGGGTGACGATCTCGATGAGCGGGATACCGGCGCGGTTGTAGTCGACCAGGGAGTGCGTGGCGCCGTGGATGCGGCCGGTCGCGCCGCCGACGTGGGTGGACTTGCCGGTGTCCTCCTCCATGTGCGCCCGCTCGATCTCGACCCGGTAGCTCGTGCCGTCCTCAAGTTCCACATCCAGGTGGCCGTCGAAGGCGATCGGCTCGTCATACTGGCTGGTCTGGAAGTTCTTGGGCATGTCCGGATAGAAGTAATTCTTGCGCGCGAAGCGGCACCAGGTGGCGATCTGGCAGTTGAGCGCCAGGCCGATCCGGACGGCGGACTCCACCGCCACCGCGTTGACTACCGGCAGCGCCCCGGGCAGGCCGAGGCAGACCGGGCAAACCTGCGTGTTCGGCTCGGCGCCGAAACCGGTCGCGCACCCGCAGAACATCTTGGTTGCGGTGTTGAGTTCGACGTGGACCTCCAGGCCCAGCGCCGGGTCAAAACTCGCGAGCGCCTCCTCGAAGGAGAGCGTCGCCTCGGGCGTGCGGGTCGTCATCGCGCGGCCTCCGCGGTCGTCATCGTCGTCAGGTCGGGGACGCCGGCCAGCAGCGGGCCACCCCACTGGGCCAGCAGGCGGGCCTCCAGGGCGGCGCCCACGGCATACAGGCGGTCATCGGCCATTGCCGGGGCGAGGATCTGGAAGCCGACGGGCAGGCCGTCCTCCGGCGCCAGGCCGCTGGGTAGCGACATACCGGGGACGCCGGCGAGGTTCGCCGGGATGGTGGCGATGTCCTGCATATACATGGACAGCGGATCGGAGAGCTTCTCCCCCAACGGGAATGCCGTGGTCGGCGTGGTCGGCGAGACCAGCACATCGGCCTTTTCGAAGGCGGCCGTGAAGTCGTCGGCGATGAGGCGGCGGACCTTCTGCGCCGAGCCGTAATAGGCGTCGTAGTAGCCGCTGGAGAGGGCATAGGTGCCCAGCATGATGCGGCGCTTGACCTCGTCGCCGAAGCCGGCGTCGCGGCTGGCGGCCATCACCTGTTCGGCGCTGGGGTTGGCGACATCGCGCGGACCGACCCGCAGGCCGTAGCGCATCGCGTCGAACTTGGCCAGGTTGCTGGATGCCTCGCTGGGCAGGATCAGGTAGTAGGCCGCCAGGGCGTGCACGAAGTTCGGGCAGGACACCTCGACCACTTCGGCGCCCGCATCCACCAGATGCTGCACCGACTCGTCGAAGCGCTGCTGCACTCCGGCCTGGAAACCCTCGCCGGTCAGTTCCTTGACGATGCCGATCCGCATCCCGTAGACATCCGCGCGGCGAGCGGCCTCGACCACCGGCGGCACGGGCGCGTCGATGGAGGTGGAGTCGCGCGGGTCGTGACCGGCCATCACCTCGTGCAGCAGGGCGGTGTCCAGGACGGTCCGGGCGCACGGGCCGGCCTGGTCCAGGGAACTAGCCAGAGCCACCAGGCCGTAGCGGGAGACCGCGCCATAGGTCGGCTTGACGCCGACGGTGCCGGTGACCGAGGCCGGCTGGCGGATCGAGCCGCCGGTGTCGGTCCCGGTGGCCAGCGGCGCCTGGAAGCTGGCCAGCACGGCCGAGGAGCCGCCGCCAGAGCCGCCAGGGATTCGCGTCAGGTCCCAGGGATTGTGCGAGGGCCCGTATGCCGAGTGCTCGGTAGATGAGCCCATGGCGAACTCGTCCATATTGGTCTTGCCCAGGATCGGCATACCGGCGGCCTTGAGGCGCTCGACCACCGTGCTGTCGTATGGCGGCACCCAGCCCTCGAGCATGCGGCTGCCGCAGGTCGTCGGCAGGCCCTTGGTCGTCATCACATCCTTGACGGCGATGGGCACGCCGGCCAGCAAGGCGAGCTGCTCGCCGCGGGCGCGGCGCTCGTCGACCTCGCGCGCGGTCGCCAGAGCGCCCTCGGCGTCGAGGTGCAGATAGGCGTGCACGGCGCCATCGACGGCGGCGCTGCGCTCCAGGTGGGCCTGGGTGACCTCGAGCGCGGACAGCTCGCCGGCGCTCAGGCGCGCGGCGAGGTCGGCCGCCGTGGCGGTGTGGATTTCGGTGCTCACGGGATCGATCAGTCCTCGGACAGGATGCGGGGGACGGAGAAGCGCTGCAGGTCCTGCTCCGGGGCTCCGGAGAGGGCGTCTTGCGGGCTCAGGGAGGCCACCACCGCGTCGGGCCGGGTGACATTGACCAGCGGCATCGGGTGGGACATCGGCTCGACACCAGCGATCGGCGCCTGCTGAACCTGTGCCACCGACTCCAGGATGATGGCGAGTTCGCCAGCCATCTGGTCCAGTTCGGCGGCGTCGAGGTCGATGCGGGCCAATCCCGCCAGATGCGCGATGTCGGCCCGGGTGAGTTCGGACATGCGCGCCAGTCTAGGTGGCCGCGTCGCTGCCTCGTCCGAGCCGTCCCTTGAGCCAGGTCCAACGCTCCTGCAGGCGACCCTCGAACCCGCGGTCGGTGGGCCGGTAGTAGTCGGTGCGCCCGTGCAGGTCGTCGGGCAGGTACTGCTGGGTGGCCACGCCATCGGGCTCGTCGTGGGCATAGCGGTAGCCCTTGCCGTGGCCCAGGCGGTCGGCGCCGGCATAGCCGCTGCCGCGTAGGTGGGCCGGTACCGGGCCGCTGCGTCCGGCGCGGATGTCGGCGATCGCCTCATTGATCCCGACGTATGCCGCATTGGACTTGGGTGCGAGCGCATTGTGGACGACGGCCTGGGCCAGGATGATCCGCGCCTCTGGCATGCCGATCTGGGCGACCGCGTGCATCGCCGCGACCGCGGTCTGCAGGGCGGTCGGGTCGCCCATCCCCACGTCCTCGCTGGCCCCGATGACGATGCGGCGGGCAATGAAGCGCGGGTCCTCCCCCGCCTCCAGCATCCGGGCCAGGTAATGCAGCGCGGCGTCCACATCGCTGCCGCGCATCGACTTGATCAGCGCGGAGGCGACGTCATAGTGCTGATCGCCGGTGCGGTCGTAGCGCACCGCGGCTTGGGCGATCGCCTGCTCCACGGCGTGCAGGGTGATCTCGGTGGGTTCGTCATTGCCGGGGACGCCGCGCAGGTCGTCGGCGACGCCGGCGGCGGCCTCCAGGGCGGTCAGCGCCCGCCGGGCGTCACCGCCGCTGACCCGGACCAGGTGGTCGCGGGCGTCGTCGGCGAGCCGGTATGCCGAGGCCAACCCCTCGGGCGCGGCCACCGCGGCCGCGATGACCTCCGCGATATCCGTGTCGGACAAGGAAGTCAGTGTGATCAGCACCGAGCGCGAGAGCAGCGGTGCGATCACCGAGAAGGACGGATTCTCGGTGGTGGCGGCGACCAGGATGACCTGGCGGTTCTCCACGCCGGGCAGCAGTGCGTCTTGTTGGGCCTTGGTGAAGCGGTGAATCTCATCGAGGAAGAGCACGGTCTGGCGGTCATAGAGGTCGCGGTTGCGCGCGGCCTGCTCCATCACCCCGCGTACGTCCTTGACCCCTGCGGTGATCGCGGAGAGCTCGACGAATTCTCGGCCGGCAGCGGTGGCCACCAGGTGGGCCAGGGTGGTCTTGCCGGTGCCCGGCGGTCCCCAGAGGATCGCCGACACCGGGCCCGCGCGCCCGCCGCTGCCCTCGATGAGCCGGCGCAGTGGGGAGCCGATGCGCAGGATGTCGCGCTGCCCGCGGATATCGTCCAATGATTTCGGGCGCATGCGCACGGCAAGGGGTGGCAGGGTCGCGACGCCCGGCTCCTGGGCGGCGGCCGCCCCGAAGAGATCCGGCTCCGTGCTCACCGGCTCAGCCTAGTTCGCCACCCGACAGCTCCGGTGGTCATCGAACCCGGTGGCCCGGCATACGGCTGTGGGCCAGCTGGTGGCGCCGAAGTCACGCGTTATCCACGCTCGCGCGTTAGAACACATGAGTTCGTGGATAACGCGTGAGTTTTCGGACACCGCATGACTTCGCGGCGGGCGGTGCGCTTAGCCGGCCGCGGCACGGACCAGGGGGGCGACCCGGGCCGCGGTGGCCCGCACCAGATCGGCCGGGGCCAGCTCAAAGTCCAGACCGCGGCGGCCCCCGGACACCAACACGGCGGTATGACGCAGGGCCGACTCGTCCAGCACCGTCGGCAGCGCACGCCGCTGCCCGATGGGACTGATGCCGCCCACGACCATCCCCGTACTGCGTTCCGCCACAGCGGGATCGGCCATCGCAAGGCGTTTGGCACCGAAGGCGCTCGCCGCCGCCTTGAGGTCGACGCGCTCCAGCACCGGGATGATCACCACCCCGAGCCGCCCGCTGCCGAGATCGACGACCAGGGTCTTGAACACCCGCGTCGGATCGACCCCCAGTGCCTGCGCCGCCTCGGCCCCGAAACCCACGCCATCGGCCCGCACCGCCGGGTCATGGGTATACCGGTGAGCAGTGAAGGACACCCCGGCGGCCGTCAGCGCCTTCTCCGCCGCCGTCGCCCCGGCCGCCCCCTTGCCGGCCATTAGCGAACCCCGCGCGCTGGGTGCGGCACGGGCATTCGGGCGGGAGCGGATCGGCGATGGGACACCGCCGCAGGCTATCCACCCGGAGCAAACGACATACCTGGGCGGTGGGCCGGACGAGCCGGGGCTGCGGTGGCTAGGGTCGGAGTGACCCAGTCCGCTCACGGAAGGCGCTCCCGTGCCCACCATCCAGGGTTCCTCTGACAATGCGATCCACTACACCGACAGCGGCGGCACCGACCGTCCCGTCGTCCTCATCCACGGCTGGCCCCTGAGCGGGAAGTCGTGGGAGGAGAACCTGCCCGCGCTGCTCGACGCGGGCTACCGCGTGCTGACCTATGACCGGCGCGGGTTCGGCGATTCCGACAAGCCGCTGACCGGCTATGGCTACGACGATCTCGCCGACGACCTGGACGCCCTGCTCATCGGCCTGGATCTGCAGGATGTAAGCCTTGTCGGCTTCTCCATGGGTGGCGGCGAGGTGGCGCGCTATGTCTCCCGGCATGGCGACGCGCGCCTGCACAGCGTCGTCTTTGCTGCGGCGGTTACGCCATACCTGCTGCAGACCGATGACAACCCCGACGGCCCGCTGCCCAAGACCGAGGCGGCCAAGCTGACGGCCAGTCTGACCCTCAACCAGGAGAAGTTCTACGACGGGTTCACCAGCGACTTCTTCTCCGCCAATGGTCAATTAATGGTCAGCGAGGAGCAGCGTCAGGCCGCGCTCGCCCTGGCGCTGCAGTCGAGCAAGGCCGCGGCGCTGCAGACGATGACCGCCTGGGGCACCACCGACTTCCGCGAAGACCTGCGCAAGGTCACCGTGCCGACGTTGGTGATCCATGGCGATGCTGACGCCACCGTGCCGTATGAGGGCTCCGGCGCCCGCACCCACGCCGCCATCCCGGGCAGCGAGGTGCACGTCATTGCCGGCGCGCCGCACGGCCTGAATGTCAGCCACCGCGAGGAGTTCGACCGGGTGCTGCTGGAGTTCCTGGCCAAATAGTCAGTCGCGCCACGTCGTTCGCTACTGGCTAGGGCGGGGGCCGGTCACCGAGGGTGGCCGGCCCCCGCGCTTGCCGAGTTAGGCGGGTAGTTCGAGGCGGTCGAGGAATGCCGTCTGCGCCGCGACGAGACGCTCGCGAGCGACTGGGAGAGAACACCATTCGGCCCGGTCGAGCTCGGGGAAAGTGAGCGTGCGACCCGAGCTCGGTGGCCACTCCATACTCACCTGCGGGCCGGTCGTCAGGTCAACAACGAACTCCTCGGTGGCCAGAACGGCATACGCGCGCACGAGCTTGCCGCCGGACTGGCGCACCTCGCCGAGGTCGTACCACTCCCCCGCCGGCACCGGTATGCCGGTCTCCTCCACCCATTCGCGGGCGGCAGCATCACGCGGATCCTCTTGCCCCGCAACATATTCGCCCTTAATGACGCTCCAGGCGCGGGCATCCTTGCGCGCCCACATCGGCCCGCCCATGTGACCGAGGAAGACCTCGACCTCGCCATCGGCACCGACCCGCACCGGCAACAGTCCCGCGCTCGTCCGTCCGGCCATCGCTTCACCCTAGGTCCGGCAGTATTGAGGAGCGAAACCGGCGCCCTGGCAGCGGTATTACTCCTCGTTCTGGGCATTCGGACCTCGGACTCAGACCCGGACGCTGAGGATCTGGCGCAGGCGCCGCACGGTCTCGGCCAGCCCCGGATCGTCGTGCTGCGCCCGATGCACCACACCGCCGATGCCGGCGATGGCGGCGAACCAGCGCGCGCGCTCGCGCAGCGTCGCGAGCCGCGCATCGCGGTCGCGCAGGTTGCGCGCGATGCGGGTGACGAAGAGCATCAGCAGCACCGCCGCCAGCGTGAAGTTGAACCAGCTTCCGATCACATAGGCGCCCGACAGCGTGCTCGCGAGCGGCGGCGGCAGCGGCAGCGGCCGGTGCGTCACCGCGAGCCCGGCGAACAGCCCGCTGGTGACCCC
>ERZ501016.104-NODE-104-length-40524-cov-17.118758_pt1 | contig 40524 bp, 38 predicted proteins | sample MGYA00248889_ERZ501016 | MGnify/ENA primary metagenome ERZ501016 (study PRJEB25958, sample SAMN03398594) | human skin metagenome | study: EMG produced TPA metagenomics assembly of the Human Skin Microbiome Metagenome (human skin metagenome) data set. | reverse complement strand
GCGATCGGCAAGGTCGCCCCCATCACTAGGTTGGACAACCTGTCTGGGCATCACAACTAGTCACGCTAGGTATCCGCACCTAGTTACTCTCCGTGCGATTTGTCGTACTATGCGTGCGTACGACTTCTCGAGGGAGAGGGGTTCCGGTGCCAGCGACCAGTCGCGCAGCGCTCGAGTGCCTGCGGCGTGTGCCAGCCCTGGCGCGCCAGGCCGGTGCGGAGGGAGGCGGCCCCGCCGGGGCTCGGATGGACGCGGTCCCGCGTCGCGGACGACGTCATACGGCCGTCACCGGGAGCCGTAGGCTGTAGCGCGTGAAGACCTTCGACCAGCTGTTCGCCGAGCTCACCGACAAGGCCGCGACCCGGCCGGAAGGCTCCGGCACGGTGGCCGAGCTCGACCAGGGCGTGCACTTCATCGGCAAGAAGATCGTCGAGGAGGCCGCCGAGGTGTGGATGGCGGCCGAGCACGAGGGTGACGAGCGCGCCGCCGAGGAGATCAGCCAGCTGCTCTACCACCTCCAGGTCCTCATGCTCGCCCGGGGCATCGGCCTGGACGACGTCTACGCCCACCTCTGACCGGAGACCCCATGCTGCGAGTCGCCGTCCCCAACAAGGGGTCGCTGTCCGAGCCCGCCACGACGATCATGAAGGAAGCGGGCTACGCCCAGCGTCGTGACACCAAGGAGCTCGTGCTCACCGATGCCGACAACGGCGTCGAGTTCTTCTACCTGCGCCCCCGTGACGTGGCGGTGTACGTCGGAGCGGGCACCGTCGACCTCGGCATCACGGGTCGCGACCTGCTGCTCGACTCCGGCAGCACCGCGCGCGAGGTCATGGCGCTGGGCTTCGCCCGGTCGACCTTCAGGTTCGCCGCGCCCGCGGGGTCCATGGACGCCGTGAGCGACATCGACGGCCGGCGCGTGGCGACGTCCTACTCAGGCCTGGTCCGCTCCCACCTCGACGAGCACGGCATCACCGCCGAGGTCGTCCATCTCGACGGCGCGGTGGAGACCGCGGTCACGCTGGGCGTGGCCGACCTGATCGCCGACGTGGTCGAGACCGGCACGACGCTGCGCAACGCGGGCCTCGAGGTGTTCGGCGACCCCATCCTGCGCAGCGAGGCGGTGCTCATCAGCCGGTCCGACGCCGGTGCCGCGACGCAGGGTGAGCCCGACCCCGCCCTGGACACCCTGCGGCGGCGGCTGCACGGCGTGCTCGTCGCCCGGCAGTACGTCCTCATGGACTACGACTGCCCGGCCGAGCTGGTCGAGCGGGCCGTCGCCGTCACGCCGGGCCTGGAGTCGCCCACGGTCTCGCCCCTGCACGACCGCGCTTGGGTGGCCGTGCGGTCCATGGTGCCCCGCAAGCAGACGAACGCCGTGATGGACGAGCTCTACCGCATCGGCGCGCGGGGCATCCTGGTCACCGACATCGCCGCGTGCCGGCTGTGACCGCGGCCGGATGAGCGCCGTCGACCGGCCGGGGCCGTCGCCCTACGACCCCTTCCAGCCGCGCCGGGGACGGGCCGTGGCCCTGGGCGCCGGGGTCGTCAGCCTGGTGCTGTTCTGCGTCCTCGCGGCGCTGGTCCCCGGCGGGGCCCGGGGCTTCGGTGCCGTCGATCGGCTCATGCTCGTGGGGTGCGGTGTCGCGATCGCCGCCGTGCTCGCGCGGTATGCCGCGATCCGGGCCATCCCCGACGAGTCTGGTCTGACCGTCCGCAACCTGATGACGACGCGGCACCTGCCGTGGACCAGCATCGAGGCGGTGCGGTTCGGGCACGGTGACCCCTGGGTGTCCGTGGTGCTCGACGACACCGAGACGGTCGCGGTGATGGCCATCCAGCGGGCCGACGGCCTGGGGTCCCAGGCGCAGGCCGGGCGCCTCGCAGCCCTGGTGGAGTCCCACCGCCCGCGTCGCGGCGAGGACGACCGGCTCCGGGAGGTCTGAGCTTGCTCATTCGGCCGTCCGGGGCCTCCCCCCTCGCTAGAGTTGCTGGGTGGATCGTCTCGAAGCCGTCGTCCAGCCCTACGACTGGGGCTCCCGCTACGTCATCGCCACCCTCCAGGGCAGGCCGACGCCGTCCCCCGGGCCCGAGGCCGAGCTGTGGATCGGGGCCCACCCCGGTGCCCCTGCCCTGCTCGAGCGGGAGCAGGGTCTGACCACGCTCCACCGGGTCATCGCGGCCGATCCCGAGCAGGAGCTCGGCGTCGCCTGCGCGAGCCGGTTCGACGGGCGCCTCCCCTTCCTGCTCAAGGTCCTGGCCGTGGAGAAGGCGCTGTCCATCCAGGTCCACCCCGACCGGGCCCAGGCGCAGGAGGGGTGGTCACGGGAGGACGCCGCGTCGATCCCGCTGCGCGACCCGGCCCGCAACTACAAGGACGACTGGCCCAAGCCGGAGGCCGTGCTGGCGCTCACCGAGTTCGAGGCGCTGGCGGGCTTTCGCAGCGTGGAGGAGGCGGCCCGCATCGTCGAGCACCTCCAGGTGCCCGCGCTGGCCACCGTCGTCGACGCCCTGCGCTCGGGGGAGGACCAGGCACAGGTCCGTGCGCTCACCACCTTGCTCCACTGGCCCATGCGCGAGCGGGACCAGCTCCTCGCCGACGTCGAGTGGCGCTGCGGGGAGCTCGCGGACGACCCCGGCGTGGCGGACGAGGACCGAGCCGCCTTCCGCGCCGCCGTGCGCATCGCGCGCCAGCACCCGGGGGACATCGGGCTGGTGGCCTCCCTCCTGCTGCAGCACGTGACGCTCAGCCCGGGCGAGGGGCTGTTCATGCCGGCCGGCGGTCTGCACTGCTACCTGCAGGGGACGGGCATCGAGCTGCTCGCCAACTCGGACAACGTGGTGCGCGCCGGCCTGACGTCCAAACATGTCGACGTCGACGAGCTGCTGCGCCTGCTCGACCCCGCGGTGACCGTCCCGACCCTGCGCCCGGTCGAGGTCGCCCCGGGACTCACGCACTTCGAGACGCCGGCTCCGGAGTTCGACCTGCTCCGCTGCACGGTGGGCGAGGGTGGCGCGACGGCCGGTGGCCGGCACCTCCCCGGTGACGGCGCTCCGCGCCTGCTGCTGTGCCTCGAGGGCGAGGTCACCGTGACCGACGACGCGGGAGACCAGGTGGTGCTCGGACGGGGAGAGAGCTGCTACTCGCCCGCGACGGACTCGGGACTCGTGCTGACGGGTCGTGGCGACGTCGTGATCGGCACGACCGGTCGCTAGGATGACGCGGGCCGGACGCTCCGGCCGGCGAGGAGCATGACCTGATGGCGCTGTGGACGCTGCACAACGGGGGAGTCCTGGAACCGGGAGCCGTGGTGGCCCCGCACGAGCGGCTCGGCTGGGGCAAGACCATCGGGCTGGGCGCCCAGCACGTCGTGGCGATGTTCGGTGCGACCTTCGTCTTCCCGATCCTCATGGGGCTCAACCCGCAGCTCGCGGTGATGATGAGCGGCGTCGCGACGCTGCTGTTCCTCGCGATCGTGCGCGGTCGGGTGCCGAGCTACCTGGGCTCGTCGGCCTCGTTCGTCGGGGTGGCGACCGCCATCTATGCCGCGGGCGGGTCCCCGGCGCACGTCTCCGGGGCGATGCTCTGGTGCGGGGTCGCCCTCGCCGTCGTGGGTGTCGTCATCCACCTCGCCGGCGCCACCGTGATCCACCGCACGCTGCCGCCCGTCGTGACGGGCGCGGTCGTCATGCTCATCGGCTTCAACCTTGCGCCCGTGGTCGCCCGCACCTACTGGCCGCAGGACCAGTGGGTGGCGCTGGTCGTGATGCTGGTCGTCGTGCTGCTCAACGTCGGCGTGCGGGGGTTCCTGTCCCGGGTCGCGATCTTCCTCGCCCTGCTGATCGGGTATGCCGTGTCCTGGGTCCTCGACCTCGTGGCCGGCCCCATCACGAGCTTCCAGCCCGGCGCAGTCTCCGCGCAGAACCCCACCGGCGTCGTCGAGCACCTCCGCGTCGACTGGTCGGCCGTGAGCGCAGCCCCGTGGTTCGGCTTCCCGCCCGCCACGTCCGGCACCACGGTCGGCTGGCACCTGCCGCAGTTCTCCCTCGCCTACGCCCTGCTCGCCCTGCCCGTCGTCATCGCCCTCATCGCCGAGAACACCGGCCACGTCAAGGCCGTCGCAGAGATGACGGGGGCGCCCCTCGACCAGGAGATGGGCAGGGCCATCATGGCCGACGGGCTGGGGTCCGTCCTCGCCACGGGGGTGGGGGCCGGTCCCACCACCACGTATGCCGAGAACATCGGCGTCATGGCCGCCACCCGCGTCTACTCCACGGCCGCATACGTCGTGGCAGCCCTGGTGGCGATCGTGTTCGGCTTCTCCCCGAAGTTCGGTGCGATCATCTCCGCCACCCCGGGAGGCGTCCTCGGCGGCATCTGCGTGGTGCTCTACGGCATGATCGGCCTGCTCGGCGCCAAGATCTGGAAGGAGAACGGCGTCGACTTCGGCAACCCCGTCAACCTGGTCCCCGTCGCGGCCGGCATCATCATCGGGATCGGGGACACCTCGCTGCGGATCACCGACGACTTCACCCTCGGCGGCATCGCTCTGGGCACCGTCGTCACCGTCGCGCTCTACCACCTCGCGCACGCGGTCGCGCCGCGGCACCTGCGCGACACCGCCGGGGGCAGCAGCCTCGTCCTGGACACCCCCGGGATGTACGTCGACGAGGACTACGTCGAGGACGACGTCGAGGACGGCAAGAACGACGGCGAGGCGCGACGCCGGCGCTGAGGGGCTACTCGCTACTCGCTACTCGGTTGTCGGTGGGGGCGTGTCCTTGCCGAGGTCGGCCTCCAGCACGCGCCGGATCTCGTGCTGGGCGGCGTCGAAGGACAGGCCGAGCACCTGCAGCAGGTCGACGACGATGGACCGCAGCTGCGCCCGGATCACCTCGGCGGACAGCGTGGCGTCCGGGTCGGGGTCGCGGGTCAGTCGCCCGATCTCGAGCAGCTCCGGCTCCAGCTCCTCCGACAGCTCGCCGGCGCTGAGGGCGTCGGAGATGTGGTCGACCGCCTCGGCGAGCCGGTCGATGGCGTCGGTGTAGCGGTCGGGGACGTGCTCGGCGTTCTGCAGCGCGACGGTGGCGCGGCGGATCAGCACCCGCATGTTGCGGATGGCACGGTCCATCGGCTCCATGAGGTTGGCGACCTCCTCCACCGCCGGCCGGTGGCGCCGGTGGAAGGGGGTCACCCGCATCACCTCGAGGCTGTCCGCGGAGAAGCCGCGCAGCGCCGTCAGGTCACGCTCGGTGGCGCGGGCCGCGGCCAGCGCCTCCTCGCAGGCGTCGAGGTCGTCGTCGCGCAGGGCGGAGGAGGTGGTGTGCAGCAGGTCGCCGATGGCGTCGAGGATCTTGCTCGCCTGGCTGCGCGGCTTGACCAGGGACGAGCTGGGCACCAGGGACGCGAACACCAGGGCCACGACCGCGCCCACGAGCGCCTCGAACCAGCGACCGAAGGCGCCCTGCGGCGCCGCGGCCAGCAGGGCGACGATCATGCCCTGGATGCCTGCCTGGTTGGCCATGAGGGTGCCGGCGCCGAGCAGCGTGGCGATCGTCATACCGGCACTGACGATCAGGAGGATCTGCCAGGGGCCGATCCCGAACAGGTGCACGAAGGACTCGCCGATGAAGGCGCCCACCGCCACGCCGACGGTGATCTCGATCGCGCGCCGCAGCCGCTGGCCGTAGGTCATGCCGAGCGCCACGATCGCGGCGACGGGGGCGAACAGCGGCACGCCGACGTCGAAGCCGTAGTGCGCGATGGAGTAGGCGGTCATGGCGGCGAGTGCGCACTGGGCGATGAAGAACAGCCGCTGACGCAGGCGCCGCGCGCTGCGCAGCGCCCCTCGCCGCGACACGCGCGCGGACGACCGGCCGAGGTCGGCCGCGCGCTCGCCCCAGCGGACCTGACGGGTGGCGCCCACGTCAGTTCTGCTCGTAGGCGGCCAGAACCAGCGCCACCCACTCCTCGACCGTGCGCCCCGTGCGGTCCTTCGAGGAGCGGGTGACCGCGTCCTTCGTGCCCTTCGGTTCGTTGCCCACCGGCTCATTGTCCCGTATCCACGACCAGGTCGGCGTGCTCCCGGGTCGCGTGCCCGGCGAAGTGCGCGGACTCCTGGCCGGCCCAGCGCTCCCAGTGCGGGGCGTAGGACTCGCCGTCGCGCTCGAGCCCCCGACGCCTGCGGGTCTCGCGGTCCGCCTCCAGCCAGGCCAGGGCCGCCAGCCGAGGCCGTATGACGTCCGCCCCGCACCCCACGCCCTCGACGACGAGCCAGGCTGTGGCGCAAAGAATCTCGTGCCGCTCGGCGTAGGCGCCGCGCGCCCAGTCGTAGCGCTGGTAGGCGCCGTCCCGCCCCTGCGCCAGCGGCTCGACGACCTGGGACGAGAGCAGGGTCACCGCGGCGGCCAGACCGTCCCAGCCGGGATAGAGGTCGTCCATGTGCACGACGACGACGTGGCCGCCCGTCCGGCGCAGGTGCGCCTCCAGGTGCGCCGCGAGCGTGGTCTTGCCGGAGCCGCTCGGCCCGTCGACCGCCACGACCCGGGTGCCGCAGGGCAGGGCGGGTCGCCGCCTGGCGATGGTGACCAGCCGGGTGGCGGCGCTGGCGAGGGGAGGCACGGACCGAGCCTAGGCACACCGGTGGGCCGCCCGGATAGGATCTGCTGGTGCCTGTCGCGATCCGTGTCATCCCCTGCCTGGACGTCGACGCCGGACGCGTCGTCAAGGGCGTCAACTTCGAGAACCTCCGCGACGCCGGCGACCCCGTCGAGCTGGCCCGCAGCTATGACGCGCAGGGCGCCGACGAGCTGACCTTCCTCGACGTGACCGCGAGCTCGGGCAACCGGGAGACGACATACGAGATGGTGCGGCACTGCGCGGAGCAGGTGTTCATCCCGTTGACCGTCGGCGGGGGAGTGCGCACCCCCGAGGACGTCGACCGGCTGCTGCGAGCCGGCGCCGACAAGGTCGGGGTCAACACCGCCGCGATCGCCCGTCCCGAGGTGATCAGCGAGATCGCCGACCGGTTCGGCAACCAGGTGCTCGTGCTCTCGGCCGACGTGCGTCGCCGGCGCGACGAGCAGGGCCGGGTGGTCGAGGGGTTCGAGGTCACCACGCATGGTGGCAAGCGGGGCACGGGCATCGACGCCGTGGAGTGGTGCGCCCGGGCCGAGCGGCTCGGCGCGGGGGAGATCCTGCTGAACTCCATGGACGCCGACGGCACCAAGGACGGCTTCGACCTCGAGCTGATCCGGCTCGTGCGGCGGGAGGTGCGCGTCCCGCTGATCGCGTCCGGCGGCGCGGGCGCCCTCGAGCACTTCGCCCCGGCCGTCGAGGCGGGGGCCGACGCCGTGCTCGCCGCCAGCGTCTTCCACTACGGCGAGCTGACGATCGGTCAGGTCAAGGACGCGTTGCGCGCCGCCGGGCACGAGGTCCGCTGAGCGGGGCGGTCAGAGGCCGAGCGGCGTCTGACGGAACGCCCGGTCCGCCTCGGGGGAGCCCTCGACGGTCACGTCGGCGGCCGCCGTCCGCCCGGACAGATAGAGCAGGAGATCGCCCGGTCGACCCGTGAGCGAGACCGCACTCGCCCCGGTGGGCTTGCGCAGCACCTGCTCGCCGTGCCCCGGCGCCACCACGGTGACCCCGACCTTGCAGCGCAGCAGGGTCATCCGGCCCATCGTCGAGACCATCCGCCACAGGGCCGCCTCGAGCTCGGGCGTCATGGGGACCTGCGCCCGGGGCTCCTGGGCGCGGAGCACGTCCTCGTGATGGATGTAGAACTCCGCCAGGTTGACCCGCTCGGCGATGGCGGGGATGCGGGTCAGGGCGTACGCCGGGGGTCCGAAGCGCACGAGGTCGACCAGCTCCGGCCAGGGGCGCGCGGCATACGACTGCTGCACCGCGTCGGTGTGGCCCGCGAGTGCCGGGACCAGGATGCCGGGCATGGCGTCGGGGCGGCGGTCACGGGTCGCGAGGTGAGCGGCGAGGTCGCGCGTCGTCCACCCCTCGTTGAGGGTCGGGGCGTCGGGCCCCACGCGGTCGAAGAGGTCGGACAGGGCCTGGCGCTGGGCGTGGGCGAGCGAGGTCATGACCCCATCCTGGCACCGAACCCGGTGGCCCCGGAGCCTCCCGGCGTGCTGGTCTCGCACGTGCTCGCCCACGAGACGGGGTGACCGGGCACCCGGTCGACTTGGCACAATGACCCGGTGACCCCCGACGCCGCCATACGGCCACCCGCCCTGGACCCGACCATCGCGAGCCGCCTCAAGCGGGACGACCACGGACTGGTCGCGGCGGTCGTGCAGCAGCACGACACGGGGGAGGTGCTCATGGTGGGGTGGATGGACGACGAGGCGCTGCGGCGGACGCTGACCGAGGGGCGGGTGACCTTCTGGAGCCGCAGCCGTCGTGAGTACTGGCGCAAGGGGGACACCTCCGGGCACGCGCAGCACGTCAAGGGCGTCGCGATCGACTGCGACGGCGACGCGCTGCTGGTGCGCGTGGACCAGGTCGGCGCGGCCTGCCACACCGGGCAGCGGACCTGCTTCCACACCGATCTGCCTGCGGCAGAAGGGAACCGACCGTGACCGACCAGGCCTCTGAGCACCTCCCCGACCTGGGCTTCGGGACGACCTGGCCGGGCCTTGACACCTTCCGCGAGCTGGCGCGGGACCGCCGCGTGATCCCCGTCGTGCGGCGGCTGCTGGCCGACGCCGAGACGCCGCTGTCGGTCTACCGCAAGCTCGCCCAGGACCGCCCCGGCACCTTCCTCTTCGAGTCCGCGGAGCACGGCGGCGTGTGGTCGCGCTACTCGATCGTCGGGGCGGCCAGCCTGGCCACCCTCACCGAGCGCGGCGGGTCGGCCACCTGGCTCGGGGACGTGCCCGCGGGGATCCCCACCGACGGCAGCCCGGTGGAGGTCCTGCGCGACACGGTCGAGGTGCTCGGCACCGAGCCCCTGGCCGGTCTCCCGCCGCTGACCGGCGGCATGGTGGGCTTCGTCGGGTACGACGCGGTGCGCCGGTGGGAGCGTGTGCCCGACCACGCCGAGGACGTGCTCGGCCTGCCCGAGCTGGCCATGATGCTGGCGACGGACCTCGCGGTGATGGACCACGCGGACGGCTCGATCCTGCTGGTGGCCAACGCGATCAACGTGGACGACACGGACGAGCGCGTGGACGAGGCGCACGCCGGGGCGGTGGAGCGGCTCGACCGGATGGTGCGCGAGCTGGCGGCCCCCGCGCCCAGCACCGTCGCGGTCGTCGAGCCGGCGGCTCCCGAGGCCACGAGCAACATGACCCCGTCGGACTTCCACGCCATGGTGGAGCAGGGCAAGGAGGCGATCCGGGCGGGCGAGGTCTTCCAGGTCGTCCTGGCGCAGCGGTTCAGCGTGCCCTGCCCGGCCGACGCCCTGGACGTCTATCGCGTCCTGCGCGCCTCCAACCCCAGCCCCTACATGTATCTCCTGCGCTGCCCCGACCCCGACGGCGGCAGCTATGACATCGTCGGGTCCTCGCCGGAGGCGCTGGTCAAGGTCACAGGGCGGCGCGTCATCACCCACCCGATCGCCGGGTCCCGCCCTCGCGGCGCCGGTCCCGAGGAGGACGTCCAGCTCGAGAAGGACCTGCTGGCCGACCCCAAGGAGCGCTCCGAGCACGTCATGCTCGTCGACCTGTCCCGCAACGACCTGCAGCGGGTCTGCGACGCCGGCACGGTCGACACGGTGGAGTTCATGACGATCCGGCGCTACAGCCACATCATGCACATCGAGTCGACGGTCGTCGGTCGCCTCGCACAGGGACGGAGCGCGTATGACGTCCTGGCCGCCACCTTCCCCGCCGGCACGCTGTCCGGGGCGCCCAAGCCCCGCGCGCTCAGCCTGATCGACGAGCTCGAGCCCAGCCGCCGCGGGCTCTACGGGGGAGTGGTCGGCTACCTCGACTTCCACGGCGACCTCGACATGGCGATCGCCATCCGCACCGCGCTCATCCGCGACGGCGTCGCGCACGTGCAGGCGGGCGGCGGGATCGTGGCGGACTCGGTCCCTGAGCTGGAGTTCCAGGAGTCCTGCAACAAGGCCGCGGCGGCCCTGAGGGCGGTCGCGGCGGCGTCCGGGCTGCGGGCGCCGTGACGCCCGCTCGGTCGGTCGTGCTCCCGGCCGTGCTGGGGGCGGGGGTCGTGCTGGGGCTGGCGACCCAGCCCTGGGCCACCGGCAGCTCCGCCGACGCCCTCGTCGGGGGGCGCGCCGTCACCGCCAGCGGCTCCTCCCTGGTGCCGCTCGCCGGGGCACTGGCGCTCGCGGCCGGTGCGGCCTCGGTCGTGGCCGTCACCGGTGGGCGGGTGGTGCGCCGGGTCGCCGCGGCCCTGCTGCTGGCGTCCGCGCTCGGCTGCGCGGCCGCGATCGGGTGGTTCCTCACCGACCCCGCCTCCCCGCTGGCCGCCGACCTCGCGACCCGCACCGGCCGCACCTCGCCTCCACGGGTGAGCGCGTCGGCGACCTGGGCGGCGTGGGCCGCCCTCGCCGCGACGCTGCTGCCGACGGCCGCGGGCGTGGCCGCGCTGCGGCTCGCTGGTCGCACCCGAGGGCTGTCGGGCCGCTACGACTCCCCGGCGGCGGGCCCGCCCGAGCAGGCGCTGGCTCGTGGGGAGTCCCTCTGGGACGAGGTGAGCCGCGGTGACACGGACGACACCGGCGGGGCCGGCGACACCGGTGGCGCCGCACCGCACGAGCCCCGCCGACCTGACACAATGACGCCAGACCGTCCCGCCCCAGAGACCAGACCCTCACGCCCCGACGAGGAGCCAGACCGATGATCCAAGACCGCCCCGACTCCGCCCCCTCCGCCAACGAGCGGGTGACGCACGACACGCACGGCCAGTCGATGGCCGCCTGGGCCGCCGTGGGCGTCCTGCTCCTCGGCGCGGTCGTGATGTCCCTCGCGGTGGTCTTCGCCAACTGGTTCTGGATCGCCGTGGGCGCGCTCATCCTCGCGGCCGGCCCGATCGTCGGCATCGGCATGGCCAAGGCCGGCTACGGCGCCGGCGGCCCCAAGGACCGCTTCACCAACAGCGCGCACCACCACTGAGGTGCCCAGCGCCCCACCCCAGAGATCGTGAGGGTTTGGTCCACAAGCGTGGACCAAACCCTCACGATATTCGTGGGGCGCGCGTCAGGGCGCCGCAGCTGGGACTCAGCGCTTGTTGAACTCGTCCGTGACGCACTGCTGCATCTTGGCCGGGTCCTGGTCGTACTGCTGGCACTTCTGCGCGAGGTCCGCGAACATGATCGTGAACACCAGCATCGCGATCCCCATCACGGTGCCGATGATGCCGAGGATCAGACCCGCCATCGACAGGCCCTTGCCCCCGACGAGGCCCTGCTTGGCCTTCTTGTTGCCCATCACGCCGAGGACGATCGCGACGATGCCGGCGATCAGGCCCGGCCAGCCCCCGCAGCACGCGAGCGGGATCGACAGGATGCCGAGGATCAGGGCGATGATGCCCAGCACGTTCGTGCCCTGCGGCTGCGGGGCGTAGCCCTGGCCGTAGGGCTGACCCCCGTAGGGCGGCTGGCCCCCGTCATACGGCTGAGCGCCACCGGTCTGACCGTCGGCCGGCTGGTAGGGCTGGCTCCCGTAGGGCTGGCTCCCGTAGGGCTGGCTGCCGTACGCGCCGCCCGAGGCGGGACGCTCGGGCTCGCCGGCCGGGGGCGGCGGGTTCTGCGGGTGGTCGGTCATGGATTTCCCCTCTCGTCGGTGACGGACACGCCCGTCAGGGCGGCGCTGCCACGCTAGCCGCCGGCCCGGGGCGCGCCGTGGACGTCACCCGTGCGTCCGCAGGTCGTGGCCGTATCGTGGCCTGGTGCAGCAGACCTCCACCCCGGCACCGGCCCCCGCCGGCCCGCGGGCAAGGCCCGCCCTGCCGCTGGGGCTGCTGACCGGCGAGGCCCTGGCGCTCGGCACCCTGGCCGTGCGGGATCCCCACGTGGCGGGGTCGTGGGGGAGCTGCCCGTTCCTGACGATCACCGGTATGCCGTGCCCGTGGTGCGGAGGCCTCCGCTCGGTCAACGACCTCGTCCGCGGCGACCTGCTCGCCGCCGTGTCGTCCAACGCCCCCACCCTGCTTGCGGTGGTGGCCGTCGTGGCCGGCACCATCGCCTGGGTCGTGGTGGCCTGGCGGGCGGCCCGCGTCGGGGGAGCGGACCCGGTCGTCATACGTCTGCAGGAGGCCCCGGCCGGACGCTGGGCCGCAGCGGTGCTCCTGCTGTGGTGCGCCTTCGGCGTGGCCCGCTGGTGGGCGCCGCTGTCGTGGTGGCAGCCCTAACCGACGGGTGGACGGATTCGGTGACCGCGCGACCAGTGGCTAGCCTGAGGCCGTGGCTTCGGTACTCGACGACATCATCGGCGGCGTCCGCGAGGATCTCGCGCGCCGTCAGGCGCAGGCCTCCCTGGAGGACCTGAAGCAGCGCGCCTCGCATCTCGAGCCCGCCAAGGACGCCCGAGCCGCCCTCGCCGCGGGCCGCACCGCCGGTGTCCGGGTGATCGCCGAGGTCAAGCGGTCGAGCCCCAGCAAGGGCGCCCTCGCCCTGATCGCCGACCCGGCCGGGCTCGCAGCCGACTACCAGGCCGGCGGGGCCAGCGTCATTAGCGTCCTCACCGAGGAGCGCAGGTTCGGCGGGAGCCTGGCCGACCTCGACACGGTGCGGGCCGCCGTGGACGTGCCGGTGCTGCGCAAGGACTTCATGGTCGAGCCCTACCAGCTGTGGGAGGCGCGGGCGCACGGCGCCGACGTCATCCTGCTCATCGTGGCGGCCCTCGAGCAGCCCGTCCTGGTCTCGATGCGTGAGCGTGCCGAGTCCCTCGGCATGACGGCCCTGGTCGAGGTGCACGACGAGGACGAGGCGCGCCGGGCCCTCGACGCCGGCGCCCGGGTCGTCGGCGTCAACAACCGCAACCTCAAGACTCTCGAGGTCGACCGCTCGACCTTCGGCCGGGTCGCCGCGGTGCTGCCCGACACGGTCGTGCGGGTCGCCGAGTCGGGGGTCCGCGGACCGCATGACGTGCTCGAGCTCGCCCGCGCCGGCGCCGACGCGGTCCTCGTCGGAGAGTCCCTCGTCACGGGGGGCAGCCCGCGGGACGCCGTCGCCGAGCTCGTCGCTGCCGGCGCCCACCCGGCCCTGCGCCACTGACCAGATCCGGAGACGCCGTATGACGAACCGCAGCCACCGCAGCCCCAGCGACGCCCAGCCGGGCGACCCGGTCGGCCGGTTCGGCGACTTCGGCGGGCGCTACGTCCCCGAGGCTCTCGTGGCCGCGCTCGACGAGCTCGACGAGCAGCGGCAGAAGGCCGCCCGTGACCCCGAGTTCATCGCCGAGCTCGAGCGGCTGCAGCGGACCTACACCGGCCGGCCGAGCATCGTCACCGAGGTGCCGCGCTTCGCCGAGCACTGCGGGGGAGCGCGGGTCATCCTCAAGCGGGAGGACCTCAACCACACGGGTTCCCACAAGATCAACAACGTCCTCGGCCAGGCCCTGCTGACGCGCCGGATGGGCAAGACCCGCGTCATCGCCGAGACGGGCGCCGGGCAGCACGGCGTGGCGACGGCCACCGCGGCGGCCCTGATGGGGCTCGAGTGCGTCGTCTACATGGGGGAGCGGGACACCGAGCGACAGGCGCTCAACGTCGCCCGGATGCGGCTCCTCGGGGCCGAGGTCGTCCCGGTGACGCACGGCAGCCGCACCCTCAAGGACGCGGTCAACGAGGCCTTCCGCGACTGGGTGGCCAACGTGGCCACCACCCACTACGTGCTGGGGACGGTCACCGGGCCACACCCCTTCCCGGAGATGGTCCGGGACTTCCACAAGGTGATCGGCGAGGAGGCGCGCGAGCAGGTCCTCGAGCTCGTCGGCCGGCTGCCGGACGCCGTGTGCGCGTGCGTGGGCGGCGGGTCCAACGCGATGGGGATCTTCCACGCCTTCGTGCCCGACCGGCAGGTGCGGCTGGTCGGTCTCGAGGGCGGCGGCGAGGGCGTGGAGTCCGGGCGCCACGCCTCACGGTTCTCGACCGGCACCCCGGGCGTGCTCCACGGCGCCTTCACCTACCTCCTGCAGGACGACGAGGGCCAGACGATCGAGTCCCACTCGGTCTCGGCGGGCCTCGACTACCCCAGCGTCGGGCCCGAGCACGCCGCCCTGTACGCCTCCGGCCGCGCGGAGTACCACCCGATCACCGACGACGAGGCGATGGAGGCCTTCCGGCTGCTCACCCGCACCGAGGGGATCCTGCCTGCGATCGAGTCCAGCCACGCGCTCGCGGGCGCCATGAAGCTCGGCCGTGAGCTCGGGCCCGACGCGGTCATCCTCGTCAGCCTGTCGGGGCGCGGGGACAAGGACGTCGACAGCGCCGCCCGGTGGTTCGGGCTGATGGACGGCGAGGACTTCGCCCGGGCCGAGCAGATCAAGGCCGCCGAGCCCGTCGCCGACAACGAAGGGGTGGGCCAGTGAGCTCCCGGGTCACCGACGTCCTGCGGCGGTGCCGCGACGAGCACCGGGCCGCCCTGGTGGGCTACCTGCCCGTCGGCTACCCGGACGTCGACCGCTCGATCGAGGCCATGGTCGCCATGGTCGGGGCGGGCGTCGACGTCGTCGAGGTTGGCATCCCCTACAGCGACCCCGTCATGGACGGCCCGGTGATCCAGGACGCCGCCGTGCGGGCCCTGGCCGGCGGGGTGCGGCTCGCCGACGCCTTCCGTGCGGTCCGGGCCATCACCGATGCCGGGGGCGCCGCGGTCTGCATGACCTACATCAACCCCGTCCTGCGGTATGGCGTCGACCGGTTCGCCGCCGAGCTGGGCGCCAACGGCGGATCGGGGCTCATCACCCCCGACCTGATCCCTGACGAGGCCGGCGCGTGGATCGAGGCGGCCGAGCGCCACGACCTCGACCGCATCTTCCTCGTCGCCCCGTCCTCGACCACCGAGCGTCTGGCGAGCACGGCCGCCGCCTGCCGCGGGTTCGTCTACGTCACCGCCCTCATGGGCGTCACCGGGGCCCGGGCCGCCGTCGGGCCCGAGGCGGCCCACCTCATCGAGCGGACCCGTGCCGTCACCGACACCCCGCTGTGCGTCGGGCTCGGCGTCTCCACCCGCGAGCAGGCGGCCCAGGTGGCGTCGTACGCCGACGGGGTCATCGTCGGGTCGGCCCTCGTGCGGGCGCTCACCGACGGTGTCGAGGAGCTGCAGGGCGTCGTGCGCGAGCTCGCCGCGGGGGTCCGGGAGGGCGGCCGATGAGCGCAGGTCGCTGGGGTGGCTGGGTGGGCCTGGTGGCCCGGCTCGTGCTGGGCGTCGTGCTGCTCGTCTCGGGCTACCTCAAGGTCGGCTCGCTCGAGTCCTCCGCCGAGGCCGTGCGCGCCTTCAAGATCCTGCCCTTCGACCTGGCCAACCTGGTCGGATATGTCCTGCCGGTGCTGGAGCTGGCCATCGGCGCGCTGCTGGTGCTCGGGCTGTTCACCCGTCTGGCCGCGGTCGCGGGCAACCTGCTGATGGTCGCCTTCCTCATCGGCATCGTCAGCGTGTGGGTGCGCGGCATCTCCATCGACTGCGGCTGCTTCGGCGGGGGAGGCGTCGTGGCGCCCGAGGACACCAACTACCTGTGGGACGTCGTGCGCGACGCCGGCCTGCTGCTCTGCGGCGTGTGGCTGACGATCCGACCGCGCACCCCTGCGAGCATGGACCGATGGCTCTTCGGAGCCCCGACCAGACACTGATCGAGGAGCACCACCGATGAGCACGAGCTACGAGGAACGGCGCCGCAAGGCGCAGGCCGCGGCCCCGAGGGACAACAAGGCCAAGGTCGCAGCGGCGGCAGCGTTGGTCGCGCTGCTCGTCCTGGCCGCGGTCGGCTGGGCCATCTGGTCGCAGCAGTCCCACAAGAGCGAGGTCGCGGACACGATCGCCAACGCCTCGACGCCGCCCAACGCCACGACGGACGGGGGCGGGATCGTCGCCAACCCCGGCAAGGCCAAGGCCGGGGCCCCGACGCTCGTGATCTACGAGGACTTCCAGTGCCCCATCTGCAAGCAGGTCGAGGACGTCGTCGGCCCGACGGTGACCACGCTCGCCGACCAGGGCAAGGTCAGGCTCGAGTACCACCTGCGCAGCTTCCTGGACACCAACATCCAGCGGGCCATGCCCAACGTCCCCAACCCCGACTCGTCGCTGCGGGCGGCCTCGGCAGCGAGCTGCGCCGATGCGGCAGGACGGTTCAAGGCCTACCACGACGTCGTGTTCAAGCATCAGCCCGAGGAGGGCAAGGGCTACACCGACCAGCAGCTGCGCGTGGACTTCGCCCAGGAGGCCGGGCTGAGCGGTGACTCCCTCGCCGGCTTCCAGGCCTGCGTCCAGGACAAGAAGATGCAGGGCTATGCGACCAAGATGGAGCAGGTCGGCCAGCAGAAGGGCAACACGGGCACCCCCCAGTACCTCCTGAACGGCAAGGAGCTGTCCTTCCAGACCCTCGCCCAGGACCCGACCCAGCTCGAGAAGGACGTCGCCGCGGCGACGAAGTGATCCGGTGACGCCCATCCTCGCCGAGATCCCCAGCCCGACGCAGGGGGTCTGGCACCTTGGCCCCCTGCCCCTGCGTGCCTACGCGCTGTGCATCCTGGCCGGCATCCTCGTGGCGGTGTGGCTGACCCAGCGCCGGCTCGCGGCGCGCGGGGGTGACCCCGAGCGGGTCGTCGACGTGGCCATGTGGGCCGTGCCCTTCGGCATCGTCGGGGGCCGGCTCTACCACGTCATCTCCTCGCCGCAGGCGTACTTCGGGGAGGGTGGCCACCCCCTGGACGCCGTCAAGATCTGGAACGGCGGCCTCGGCATCTGGGGAGCGGTCGCGCTGGGGGCGCTGGGGGCGTGGATCGGCTGCCGGCGCAGCGGCGTGCCCTACCTCGACTTCGCCGACGCCCTGGCCCCGGGCCTGCTGGTCGCCCAGGCGATCGGCCGGTGGGGCAACTGGTTCAACAACGAGCTGTACGGCGGACCGACCGACCTGCCCTGGGCGCTGCGGATCCACGAGTGGGACGCGGCTGCGGGGGAGGCGGTGCGCGACGTGTCGGGCCAGGCCGTCGTCCTGGGCCACTACCACCCGACCTTCCTTTACGAGTCGCTGTGGTGCCTGGGGGTGGCGGCCCTGCTGGTGTGGGCCGACCGGCGCCTCGACCTGCGGCGGGGTCAGGTCTTCGCGCTCTACGTCGTGGGCTACACGCTGGGGCGGGTGTGGATCGAGATGATGCGCGTCGACGAGGCCAACCACGTGCTGGGGCTGCGGCTCAACGTCTGGACCAGCCTCCTCGTCCTCGCGTTCGGTCTGGCATGGTTCGTCCTGGCTCGTCGAGGGCTGCACAGCGTCTCGACAAACGACCCGATGGAATCTCATACTTCGGAATGAATAACGAGTCCCTCCCCACCGGGGGGCACTCTTTCACCCGTGTTGCTGCGTGGCCACCGCCGTCCCCGCAGCGATGCCTCATGACCGGACGGCGCCCCGCCGTCCGGCCCAGCACGGAGGACGGTGATCACCTGATGTCCCAGTCGTCTGCGACGTCCGCGAACCCTCGAAGCACCACGATCCCCACGACGTTCGCCCGCTTCGGCGCCCAGCCGGGGGACCAGGGGCTGTACCGCTCGGACAACGAGCACGACGCCTGCGGGGTCGCCATGGTGGCCACCCTCCGGGGCACGGCCGGGCACGACATCGTCGACCAGGCCCTGCTGGCCCTGACCAACCTGGAGCACCGCGGCGCCACCGGGGCCGACCCGCTCGTGGGTGACGGCGCGGGCATCCTCACCCAGGTGCCCGACGAGTTCCTCCGTGGGGTCACCGACTTCGCCCTCCCCACCGCCGGGACGTATGCCGTGGGCACGGCCTTCCTGCCCCAGGACGAGGCCGAGCGCGCCGAGGCCGTCCGCACGATCGAGCGCATCGCCTCCGAGGAGAACCTCAAGGTGCTCGGCTGGCGCGAGGTGCCGGTCGAGCCGGGCTGCGTCGGCCAGGTCGCCCGGGACTGCATGCCGCACTTCGCCCAGCTGTTCGTCTCCGACATCACCGGTCGCCGCGAGGGTCTCGAGCTCGACCGGCTGGCCTTCTGCCTGCGCAAGCGCGCCGAGCACGAGGCGCACGTCTACCTCCCGTCGCTGTCCGCGCGCACCCTGGTCTACAAGGGCATGCTCACCACCGCCCAGCTCGAGCAGTTCTACCCCGACCTTTCGGACGAGCGGTTCGCCGCGGCGCTGGCCCTCGTGCACTCACGGTTCTCGACCAACACCTTCCCGTCCTGGCCCAAGTCGCACCCCTACCGCTACATCGCGCACAACGGCGAGATCAACACGGTCAAGGGCAACCGCAACTGGATGCGCACGCGGGAGTCCATGCTCCGCAGCGACGTCATCCCCGGCGACCTCAAGCGGCTCTTTCCGATCTGCACGCCGGACGGGTCGGACTCCGCGTCCTTCGACGAGGTCCTCGAGCTGCTGCACCTCGGCGGCCGGTCGCTGCCGCACGCCGTGCTGATGATGATCCCCGAGGCGTGGGAGAACCACGCCGAGATGGACCCCGCCCGCCGGGCCTTCTACGAGTTCCACTCGATGTTCATGGAGCCCTGGGACGGTCCGGCGTGCGTGACCTTCACCGACGGATCCCTGGTCGGCGCCGTGCTGGACCGCAACGGGCTGCGCCCGGGGCGCTACTGGGTCACCGATGACGGGCTCGTGGTCCTCGCCTCCGAGTCCGGCGTCCTGCCCCTCGACGAGGAGCACGTGGTGCGCCGCGGGCGCCTGCAGCCGGGCCGGATGTTCCTCGTCGACACCGAGGCCCGCCGGATCGTCGAGGACGACGAGATCAAGTCCACGCTCGCCGCCGAGAAGCCCTACGCCGAGTGGCTCGAGGCCGGCGTCATCAAGCTGTCCGACCTGCCCGAGCGCGAGCACATCGTGCACACCGCAGCCTCGGTCACGCGTCGTCAGCAGACCTTCGGCTACACCCTCGAGGAGCTGCGGATCCTGCTGACGCCGATGGCGGTCAACGGCGCCGAGGCGCTCGGGTCGATGGGCACCGACACCCCCATCGCCGTGCTGTCCAGCCGCCCGCGCATGCTGTTCGACTACTTCACGCAGCTCTTCGCACAGGTCACCAACCCGCCGTTGGACGCCATCCGCGAGGAGCTGGTCACCTCGCTCGGGACCGCCGTGGGCCCCGAGGGCAATGCGCTGCTGCCGAGCGCCACGCAGGCCCGCCAGGTCGAGCTGTCCTTCCCCGTGATCGACAACGACGAGCTCGCCAAGATCGTCCACATCAACGCCGACGGCAACCTGCCCGGCTACGCCACCCACGTCGTCCGCGGGCTCTATCGCGTCGACGAGGGCGCCGAGGGCCTGCGGACCCGCCTGGAGGAGATCTTCGCCGAGGTCACGGAGGCGATCCGTGGCGGCGCGCGGTTGGTCATACTGTCCGACCGCGACTCCGACCGGGAGCACGCCCCCATCCCGTCGCTGCTGCTCACCTCGGCCGTCCACCACCACCTGATCCGCGAGAAGCTCCGCACCCAGGTGGGCCTGGTCGTCGAGGCCGGCGACGTCCGCGAGGTGCACCATGTCGCGCTGCTCGTGGGCTACGGCGCCGCCGCGATCAACCCCTACCTCGCGATGGAGTCCGTCGAGGTCCTGGTGCGCCAGGGCATCATCGAGGGGGTCACCCCCGAGAAGGCGGTCAAGAACCTCATCAAGGCGCTTGGCAAGGGCGTCCTGAAGGTCATGTCCAAGATGGGCATCTCGACCGTCGCGTCCTACCGCGGGGCGCAGGTCTTCGAGGCGATCGGTCTGTCGCAGGAGCTGGTCGACACCTACTTCACCGGCACCGTCAGCCAGCTCGGCGGGATCGGCCTCGACGTCATCGCCGACGAGGTGGCCGCCCGTCACGTCACGGCCTACCCGGTGGACGGTGTGCGTCAGGCGCACCGCACCCTGCCCATCGGCGGGGAGTACCAGTGGCGCCGCGAGGGCGAGCCGCACCTGTTCGACCCCGAGACGGTGTTCCGCCTGCAGCACTCGACCCGCGAGCGGCGCTACGACATCTTCAAGCAGTACACCCGGCGCGTCGACGACCAGGCCCAGCGCCTGATGACGCTGCGCGGGCTGTTCGACCTGGCCTCCGACCGCCCCTCGATCCCCGTCGAGGAGGTCGAGCCGGTCAGCGAGATCGTCAAGCGGTTCTCGACCGGGGCGATGAGCTACGGCTCGATCTCCAAGGAGGCGCACGAGACCCTGGCCATCGCGATGAACCACCTCGGCGCCCGCTCCAACACCGGCGAGGGCGGCGAGGACGTCGACCGGCTGATGGACCCCGAGCGGCGCAGCGCGATCAAGCAGGTCGCCTCCGGCCGGTTCGGCGTGACCAGCCTCTACCTCACCGAGTCCGACGACATCCAGATCAAGATGGCGCAGGGCGCCAAGCCCGGCGAGGGCGGCCAGCTGCCCGGCCCCAAGGTCTACCCCTGGGTCGCCCGCACCCGGCACTCCACCCCGGGCGTCGGCCTCATCTCGCCGCCGCCGCACCACGACATCTACTCCATCGAGGATCTCGCCCAGCTGATCCACGACCTCAAGAACGCCAACCCGCAGGCCCGCGTCCACGTCAAGCTGGTCTCCGAGATCGGTGTCGGCACCATCGCGGCGGGCGTGTCCAAGGCGCACGCCGACGTCGTGCTCGTCTCCGGCCACGACGGCGGCACGGGAGCCTCCCCGCTCACCTCGCTCAAGCACGCCGGTGCCCCGTGGGAGATCGGCCTGGCCGAGACCCAGCAGACGCTGGTGCTCAACGGCCTGCGCGACCGCATCGTGGTGCAGACCGACGGCCAGCTCAAGACCGGTCGCGACGTCGTCGTGGCGGCGCTGCTCGGCGCCGAGGAGTTCGGCTTCGCCACGGCCCCGCTCGTCGTGTCGGGCTGCATCATGATGCGCGTCTGCCACCTGGACACCTGCCCGGTCGGCGTCGCGACGCAGAACCCCGAGCTGCGGGCGCGGTTCAGCGGCAAGCCCGAGTTCGTCGAGACCTTCTTCGAGTACATCGCGCAGGAGGTCCGCGAGCTCCTCGCCGAGCTGGGCTTCCGCTCGATCCAGGAGGCCATCGGCCAGACCGGCGTCATCAACACCCGCAAGGCGATCGACCACTGGAAGGCCAGCGGCCTGGACCTGTCGCCGGTCCTCGCCGAGGCCGTGCCCCTGGACGGCGCCGCGCGCCACCAGACCCAGGAGCAGGACCACGGGCTCCAGCACGCGCTCGACAACGAGCTGATCGAGCGGGCGCGCACCGCCATCGACGGCGGCGAGCCTGTGACCTTCGACGTCCCCGTCCGCAACGTCAACCGCACGGTCGGCACCATGCTGGGCAACGCGGTCACCCGAGCCCACCCCCACGGTCTGCCGGACGGGTCGATCACCGTGCGCCTGCACGGCTCGGCCGGGCAGTCGATCGGCGCCTTCCTGCCCGCAGGGATCACCCTGCAGCTGTTCGGCGACGCCAACGACTACGTCGGCAAGGGCCTGTCGGGCGGTCGCGTGGTCGTGCGGCCGGGCGAGCGCAGCGCGCTCGTGGCCGAGGACAACGTCATCGCCGGCAATGTCATCGGCTACGGCGGCACCACCGGCGAGATCTTCCTGCGGGGCACCGTGGGGGAGCGCTTCTGCGTGCGCAACTCCGGCATCACGGCGGTCGTCGAGGGCGTCGGCGACCACGGCTGCGAGTACATGACCGGGGGCCTGGCCATGATCCTCGGCGAGGCGGGCCGCAACTTCGCGGCCGGCATGTCCGGCGGCGTGGCCTACCTGCTCGACGCCCGCACCGACCGCGTCAACACCGAGCTCGTCGACGTGCTGCCGCTGCGTGACCTGGACAAGCCGGTGGTCGAGGGTCTGCTCCGCGACCACCTGCGCTGGACCGACTCCACCGTGGCCGCCGGCCTGCTGGAGGACCTCGAGGCGGCCTACGCCCGCTTCACCCTGGTGCTGCCCCGCGACTACCAGCGCGTGCTGGACGTCCGCGCCCAGGCCGAGACCGAAGGACTGGACCTCGAGGGCGACGAGGTCTGGGACCGCATCATGGAGGCTTCCCGTGGCTGACCCCCGTGGATTCTTGAAGAACCGCCAGCGGGAGCTGCCCAAGCGGCGCCCGGTGCCGGTGCGCATCCAGGACTGGAAGGAGGTCTACGAGGCGCAGCCCGTGGACCAGCTCCAGCGGCAGGCAGGGCGTTGCATGGATTGCGGCATCCCCTTCTGCCACAGCGGGTGCCCCCTCGGCAACCTCATCCCCGAGTGGAACACCCAGGCCTGGCGCGGCGACTGGCGCGACGCCATCGACCGCCTCCACGCGACCAACAACTTCCCGGAGTTCACCGGTCGCCTGTGCCCGGCCCCCTGCGAGACCGCCTGCGTCCTCGGCATCAACCAGGAGCCGGTGACGATCAAGCAGATCGAGGTGACGACCGTCGAGCGGGCCTTCGAGGCGCAGCGCGTCGACCCCCAGCCGCCGGAGCGGCTGTCGGGCAAGCGCGTGGCGGTCGTGGGCTCGGGACCGGCCGGCCTGGCGGCGGCCCAGCAGCTGACCCGCGCCGGCCACACCGTCGCGGTCTACGAGCGCGCCGACAAGCCCGGGGGGCTCCTGCGCTACGGCATCCCCGAGTTCAAGATGGAGAAGGCCGTCCTCGACCGCCGGCTCAACCAGATGACGCAGGAGGGCACGATCTTTCGCTCCGGCGTCAAGGTCGGCGAGGACCTGACCGGCGACCAGCTGCGGGAGCGCTACGACGCGGTCGTGCTCGCGATCGGCTCGACGGTGCCGCGCGACCTGCCGGTCCCCGGGCGCGAGCTGCGCGGCATCCACCAGGCGATGGACTTCCTGCCCCCCGCCAACCGCGTGGCCCTCGGGCAGCGGGTCGAGGGACAGGTCACCGCCGAGGGCAAGGACGTCGTCATCATCGGCGGCGGCGACACGGGCGCGGACTGCCTCGGCACCTCGATCCGCCAGGGCGCACGGTCGATCACCAGCCTGGAGATCATGGGCCGGCCGGGGGAGCTGCGTCCCGCCCACCAGCCCTGGCCGACCTACCCGATGCTCTACCGCGTCGCGAGCGCGCACGAGGAGGGCGGCGACCGCGTCTACGCCGTCAGCACCAAGGAGTTCGTCGGCGACGACGACGGCAACGTCGCGGGTCTGCGCATCACCGAGGTGGAGATGCGCGACGGCAGGTTCGAGGAGGTCGAGGGCAGCGAGCGCGTGATCCCCGCCCAGCTCGTCCTGCTGGCCATGGGCTTCCTCGGCCCGCAGCGCGAGGGCCTGGTCGACCAGCTGGGCGTCGCGCTCGACGAGCGCTCCAACATCCGCCGCGACCCGAGCTTCATGACCTCTGTCCCCGGCATCTTCGTCGCCGGGGACGCCGGCCGGGGCCAGTCGCTCATCGTATGGGCCATCGCCGAGGGGCGCAGCGCCGCCCAGGGCGTCGACGCCTACCTCACCGGCGGGACCTCCCGGCTCCCGCGGCCGGTCGATCCGACGGACCGGCCCTTGGTGGTCTGACCCCAGCACGCCGTATGCCGGTGGCCCGCTGCACGGCGGGCGACCGGCATACGGCTGTCCGGACCCTCGACGGGCGCGGGGCCCATCCTGACTCCCGCCACCCGGTCCCGGCGGCATTGTGGCGCACGCCACTGCCCTAGGATGGGAGCCATGCGCCGAGCCAAGATCGTCTGCACCATCGGGCCGGCCACATCCTCCATCGAGCAGATGCGCAAGCTGGTTGCTGCCGGGATGGACGTGGCTCGCCTCAACTTCTCCCACGGGTCCCACGAGGACCACCAGCAGGTCTACGCCAACGTGCGGGCCGCGTCCGACGAGGTCGGCCGCGCGGTGGGCACCCTCGTCGACCTGCAGGGCCCCAAGATCCGCACCGGGCGGTTCGCCAACGGCCCCATCCTGCTGACGAAGGGCGACCGGTTCACCATCACCACCGACGACGTCCAGGGCGACCAGGAGCGAGTCGGCACGACCTACAAGGGCCTGCCGGGCGACGTCTCGCCGGGGGACCGCCTGCTCATCGACGACGGCAAGGTCGGCCTGCGCGCCGTCGAGGTCACCGATACCGACGTGGTCACCGAGGTAGTCGAGGGCGGCTTCGTCTCCAACAACAAGGGCATCAACCTGCCCGGCGTGGCCGTGAGCGTCCCGGCACTGTCCGACAAGGACGAGGCGGACCTGCGGTTCGCCCTGCGGCTGGGCTGCGACATGGTCGCCCTGTCCTTCGTGCGCTCCGCGGCCGACGTCGACGACGTGCACCGCATCATGGACGAGGTCGGCCGCCGCGTCCCCGTCATCGCCAAGATCGAGAAGCCCCAGGCGATCGACAACCTCGAGGAGATCGTGCAGCGCTTCGACGCCGTCATGGTCGCCCGCGGCGACCTCGGCGTGGAGCTGCCCTTCGAGGAGGTCCCGATCGTGCAGAAGCTCGCGATCGAGCTGTGCCGCAAGTACGCCCGTCCCGTCATCGTCGCCACGCAGGTGCTGGAGTCGATGATCGAGAACTCCCGGCCCACCCGCGCCGAGGCCTCGGACTGCGCCAACGCCGTGCTCGACGGCGCGGACGCGATCATGCTGTCGGGCGAGACCTCGGTGGGCAAGTGGCCGATCGAGACGGTGCAGGCCATGGCCCGCATCATCGAGTCGACCGAGGAGCACGGCCTGTCCCGCGTCCTGCCCACGCCCGAGCCGCGCTGGCACGTGGGTGACGCGGTCACGCAGGCCGCGGTCGACATCGCGCGCCACCTCGACGTGCGCTACCTGGTGACCTTCACCCAGTCCGGCAAGTCCGCACGCCTGCTGTCCCGCCTGCGCTGCAGCATCCCGGTGCTGGCGTTCAGCCCCGAGCAGGCCACGCGCTCGCGGCTGTCGCTGTCCTGGGGCGTGGAGACCTTCCTCGTGCCGGGGGCCAGCCACACCGACGAGATGGTCATGCAGGTCGACCTGGCCCTGCTGGCTGCCGGCCGGGTCGAGGAGGGCGACTACGTCGTGATCGTCGCCGGCACGCCCCCGGGGGTGGAGGGCTCGACCAACTCCGTGCGGGTGCACCGCATGGGCGACTCGATCAACCACCGGATGGGACGCACGCTCGACGAGCAGCCCGCCTGACGAGGTGACGCCCGTCCGTACGCCGGCCCGTGCAGGGGCCGGTAGCATGGGTGGGCACCTTGCCGGGGTGGTGGAATGGCAGACACAGAGCACTCAAAATGCTCCGCCCGCAAGGGCGTGCGGGTTCGAGTCCCGCCCTCGGCACCACGGCTCACACGGCCTGCCCGGTCGCCCGGCGCACCGGTGAGCGACTAGAGTGACGGGGTGACTGAGCACCCCGTGACCACCGGCCGCCGCATCCTCGTCGCCGAGGACGAGGCCCTCATCCGACTCGACCTGGTGGAGATGCTCCGCGACGCGGGCCACGAGATCGTCGGTCAGGCCAGCAACGGCGAGCAGGCGGTCGAGCTCGCCTCCGAGCACAAGCCCGATATCGTCATCATGGACGTCAAGATGCCCGTCCTGGACGGGATCTCGGCGGCGGAGCAGATCGGCAACGCCAAGATCTGCCCGGTCGTGATGCTCACGGCGTTCAGCCAGACCGAGCTCGTCGAGCGCGCGCGCGACGCGGGCGTCATGGCCTACATCGTCAAGCCGTTCACCGCGGCGGACCTCGCTCCGGCCATCGACATCGCCGTGTCGCGGTGGGCGGAGTACCAAGCGCTGGAGTCCGAGATCGCCGACCTGTCCGAGCGGCTGGAGACCCGCAAGTCGGTCGACCGGGCCAAGGGCGTACTGATGGCGAAGCTCAAGCTGAGCGAGGCCGACGCCTTCCGGTGGATCCAAAAGACGGCCATGGACCGCCGCATGGGGATGAAGCAGGTCGCCGACGCCGTCATCACCGGCATGGGCGACGACAAGGCCAAGAAGTAGCCCCATCGCCCACCCAGCCCCAGACCCCCACCCCGGGGTTTCGGGTTTGGGGGTCCGGGGGGTCCGGGGTCCAGGGACTCAGCGGAGAGCGACCACCAGCTGGGTGAGCAGGGGCGCCACGACGAGCGCCGGCAGCAGGTCCCCGACGGGGATCTCCCGGATCCGTAGCAGGCGCAGCGCGATCGCCACCAGCAGCAGCCCACCCGTCGCCGTCAGCGCCGCGATGTGCGCCTCGGGCAGCACCGACCCGAGCAGGACACCGACCACCGTCAGGGCGCCCTGGACGACGGCGACCGAGACCGCCGACAGCAGCACCCCGATCCCGAAGGTCGAGGCGAAGGCCAGCGCGGCGAACCCGTCCAGCACCGACTTGAGGGCGAGCTGGTCGATGCCGCGCCCGAGCCCGTCGTTGAGGGACCCCAGGATCGTGAGCGGCCCGACGCAGAACAGCAGGCTCGCCGTCAGCCAGCCCTCGATGAACCTCTCCCGCTCCTCGTCGGCCGACGCGCCGTCCCCGGCGGCTGCGTCGGGACCGGAGGCAGCGCTGCGGTGGACGCGCCGCTGCACCGCTGCGGCGAGCCCCTCCAGCCGTCGCTCGATGTGCAGCGCCGAGCCGCAGATGGCGCCGACGAGCAGGGATCCCAGGACGATCAGCATGGGGGCACCCGTGCCGACAGCGTCGGTCAGGCTGCGCGAGGTCACCTGCCACGCGGACAACAGGGCCATCAGCAGCGTGGTGAGGCCGAGGCAGTCCGTCACGATCGACCGGGTGCGCTCGGGAAGCCGGTTGCCGATCACCATGCCGAGGGAGGCCCCGAGGAGGACGGCGACGACATTGACGACCGTGCCGAGGCCGGGGAACGCAGCGCTCATAGGCGCAGAGTAGGCGTCCGGTCGCACGCCGTGGGCGACCGACCGGTCCGTGGCCGGGAGAGAGAAGCCATGAGGGCCACCCCGGCTACCCAAACCATCGGGGGGCGTGCCATATTTTGCTGTGGAGAGTGCTTCGGGGGAGGCATGCGCCAACCGTTCGTCCCGGTCATTTCCCTGGAGGTACTCATGGCACGGTCGTGGACCGTCGCGCGTCTGGTCGGGCACGAGGACTGGGCCGGCGTGCATCGGCTGTGGTCCGACGCCCTCGCGGACGCCACCCCTGCCGGTGACGTTGCCGGGCGGCAGGTCGGCGCGGAGCGTCTCGAGCAGGTCCTCAGCCGTCCCGGGGTCACGACGATGGTCGCCGAGCACGACGACGACCTGGTGGGGCTCATGGTCGCCACCAGCAACCCCCTCAGCGGGCTGACGGACTCGGCCTGCGTCACCGTGGAGATCCTTTACGTCACGCCCGCCCGCCGCGGTCGCGGGATCGGCCACCTGCTCCTGGCCAAGGCCGCCGTGCTGGCCGAGCAGACCGGCGCCACCCACGTCGTGTCCAACGTCCCCAGCCAGTCGCGCGACCTCAACCGGTTCTTTGCCCGGATGGGGTTCGCGTCCACCGTGACCCGCAGGATCACCTCTCCCGCAGCCCTGCGCCGCCGACTGTCCGGCGAGGAGGGGGGCCGCCCCTTCGACAAGGTGCTGGCCCGCCGACGGTCACTGCGGGCCCGCACCGGTCTCACCCAGCCTCTGGAGATCGTGCAGGCCGGCGCCAGCGCCTCCTGACGGGTCCGGTCACACCTCGTCGCGCAGGGCGCAGGTGATCCGCGAGGTGCAGACGCGCCGCCCCTGCTCGTCGCTGATCACGACGTCGTAGCACGCGGTCGTGCGGCCGACGTGCACGGCCGTGGCGACGCCCGTGACGGCGCCAGAGCGCACCGATCGGTGGTGCGTGGCATTGATGTCGACGCCCACGGCATACCTGCCCGGTCCTGCGGCCAGCATGGCCGCGATGCTGCCGAGGGTCTCCGCGAGGACCACCGAGGCGCCACCGTGGAGCAGCCCGTAGGGCTGAGTGTTGCCCTCGACGTCCATCGTCCCGCAGCACCGCTGCGCGGACGCCTCGGTCAGCTCGATCGCCATCCGCTCGATCAGGGTGCCGCGGCCGGCGTCCCGCAGCTGCTCGAGGGTGGTGGACGGGTCGGGCTCGGTCGCCGTTGCGGGTGTGTCGGTCATACGGCCTAGGCTGCCATGCGTGACGCGACTTCTGCTCCTCGACGGACACTCCCTGGCCTACCGCGCGTTCTTCGCCCTGCCGGCCGAGAACTTCTCGACGACGACAGGTCAGACCACCAACGCCGTCTACGGCTTCACCTCCATGCTGATCAACCTGCTGCGCGACGAGGAGCCGACGCACGTCGCGGTCGCCTTCGACCTGTCGCGCCAGACCTTCCGCACCGAGGCCTACGCGGACTACAAGGCGGGCCGCGCCACGACGCCCGACGAGTTCAAGGGCCAGGTCTCGCTCATCCAGGAGGTGCTGGACGCGATGCGCATCCCTCACCTGCAGGCCGAGGGGTTCGAGGCCGACGACATCATCGCCACGCTCACGACGCAGGCGGCCGCCGCAGGTCTGGACGAGGTGGTGATCTGCTCGGGCGACCGGGACGCCTTCCAGCTCGTCGACGAGCGCACCACCTTGCTCTACCCCGTCCGCGGCGTGTCCGAGGTGTGGCGCATGGACCCCGCGGCCGTCGAGAGCAAGTACCTCGTGCCCCCCGAGCGCTACAGCGACCTCGCGGCCCTCGTGGGGGAGACCTCCGACAACCTCCCTGGCGTGCCGGGGGTCGGGCCCAAGACCGCGGCCAAGTGGATCACGCAGTATGGCGACCTCGCGGGGATCGTCGAGCACGTCGGTGAGATCAAGGGCAAGGCGGGCGAGGCGCTGCGAGCCCACCTCGACCAGGTGCTGCGCAACCGGCAGCTCAACCAGCTGGTCACGGACGTGGACCTGCCGCTCGGCATCGCGGACCTGCAGCGGGCCAACTGGGAGCGCGACGAGGTGCACCGCGTCTTCGACGGGCTCGAGTTCCGGGTGCTGCGCGACCGGCTCTTCGCCACTGTGGAGTCCGCCGCGCCGGAGGCGGAGTCCGGCTTCGACCTCGACGGGACCGTGCTGGAGGCCGACGAGCTGGGGGACTGGCTGTCGAGCCACGGCCGGTCGGGGTCGGTGGGGCTGGTCGTCGACGGACGATGGGCGCGCGGCACGGGCGACGTGGAGGGGCTGGCGCTCGCGGCCGAGGACGGCGCCGGGGCCTACCTCGACGTGACGTCCCTGACGCCCGAGGCCGAGGCCGCCCTCGCCGCCTGGCTCGCCGACGCCTCGGTCCCCAAGGTCCTGCACGACGCCAAGGGCCAGCTCCAGGCGCTGGCGGCGAGGGGCTTCGCCGACGTCGCGGGTGTCCTCCTCGACACGGCCCTGGCGGCCTACCTCGTCCGCCCCGACCAGCGGTCCTACGACCTGGCCGATCTCACCCTGCGGCACCTGCACCGCGAGCTGCGGGTCGAGGGCGCGAGCGACGGGCAGGGGATGCTGGACTTCACCGCCGACCAGGACGCCGAGGCCCAGGCCTCCATGGTCAAGGCACGGGCCGTCCTCGACCTGTCCGCCGTGCTCGACCAGGAGCTCGTCGCCACCGGGCAGCGCGACCTGCTCGCCGACGTCGAGCTGCCGCTGCTGAGCGTGCTGGCGCAGATGGAGCGGGTGGGCATCGCGGTCGACGAGGAGGGGCTGGCCCGCCTCGAGTCGCACTTCGCCGACCTGGTGGCGCAGGCCCAGGCGGACGCCCACACGGCCATCGACGACGACAGCATCAACCTCGGGTCGCCCAAGCAGCTGCAGGTCGTGCTCTTCGAGCGCCTCGACATGCCGCGCACCAAGCGGACCAAGACCGGCTACACCACCGACGCCGAGGCGCTCGCGGATCTGCACACCAAGACCGAGCACCCCTTCCTCGAGGCCCTGCTGCGGCACCGCGACGCGGCCAAGCTCCGCTCCACGATCGAGGGGCTGCGCAAGTCCGTCGCGGAGGACGGACGGATCCACACCACCTACCTGCAGACCGTGGCGGCCACCGGTCGGCTCAGCTCCACCGAGCCCAACCTGCAGAACGTCCCCATCCGCACCGAGGAGGGCCGCCGGATCCGGTCCGTCTTCGTGGTCGGGCGGGGTCGCCACGGCGACGAGCCGGTGGACTACACGTCGCTGATGTCGGCCGACTACAGCCAGATCGAGATGCGCATCATGGCCCACCTGTCCGGTGACGCCGGGCTCATCGAGGCCTTCCGCACGGGCGAGGACCTGCACCGGTTCGTGGGGTCGCGCGTGTTCCAGGTCGAGCCCGAGGACGTGACCGCCGCGATGCGCTCCAAGGTCAAGGCCATGAGCTATGGGCTCGCCTACGGCCTGTCGGCCTTCGGCCTGTCCAAGCAGCTGCGCATCTCCACGGGCGAGGCCCAGGGGCTGATGGACGGCTACTTCGAGCGGTTCGGCGGGGTCCGCGACTACCTGCGCGAGGTGGTCGCCGAGGCACGTGCCACGGGCTACACCGCGACCATCCTCGGGCGACGCCGCTACCTGCCCGACCTGACGAGCGACAACCGCAACCGCCGCGAGATGGCCGAGCGGATGGCCCTCAACGCCCCGATCCAGGGCTCGGCCGCCGACCTCATCAAGGTGGCGATGCTCGGTGTCGACCGGGCCCTGCGCGCCGAGGACCTGCGGTCCCGGATGCTCCTGCAGGTGCACGACGAGCTGCTGCTCGAGATCGCGCCGGGGGAGCGGGACACCGTGGAGGCGCTGGTGCGTCGGGAGATGGGTGGTGCCGCCCGGCTGGACGTCCCCCTGGACGTCCACGTGGGGGTGGGCCGCTCGTGGCAGGACGCCGAGCACTGACGGGAGGCCGATCCGCGGACCCGACGGTTCGAGGACCGGGCAACCAGGCGAGGCCCAGCCAACTCTCCTAGAGTTCACTGGGCGCCCACCCCTGACCCCAAACCCTTTCACGACCTCACGACCTCAGGAGCTCGATGCTCGCCCTCGTCGGTCTGCACCTGCTCGCGGCCGTGTGCGCCCCGCTGCTCGTGCGGCTGTGGGGACCCCGAGCGTTCTGGCTTCTGGCGCTGCCGTCGGCCGCCACCGCTGGTCTCGCCCTGGCGCGCACCGGCGAGGCCACCGCGGGCCCCGTGCCGCGCGAGGACCTGACCTGGGTGCCGTCGCTGGGGTTGTCGGTGACGCTCCGCATGGATGCCCTCGCGTGGCTGATGTGCCTCGTCGTCGGGGTGGTGGGGGCACTCGTCCTGATCTACTGCGCGGGTTACTTCGAGCCCGACGAGCCGGGGCTGGACCGCTTCGCCGCGCACCTGACGGCCTTCGCCGGCGCGATGACCGGGCTGGTGCTGAGCGACAACCTCCTGGTGCTCTACCTCTTCTGGGAGCTCACCACCGTCCTGTCCTACCTCCTCGTGGGTCACTCCTCACAGCTCGAGGACAGCCGCAACGCCGCCACCCAGGCGCTCGTGGTGACCACGGCCGGCGGCCTCGCGATGCTGGTCGGGATCGTCATGCTCGGCCAGAGCGCCGGGACCTACTCGCTGGTGACGATCCTGGCTCACCCGCCCGCGGGCCCCGGGGTGGCCGTCGCCGTGGCCCTGCTGCTCGTCGGGGCGATCACCAAGTCGGCGCTGGTGCCCTTCCACTTCTGGCTACCCGGGGCGATGGCCGCGCCGACCCCCGTCAGTGCCTACCTCCACGCCGCGGCCATGGTCAAGGCCGGAATCTACCTCGTGGCCCGGCTTGCGCCGGGCTTCCACGACGCCGCCACGTGGCACCCCGTCATCCTCGTGCTGGGCTGCGCCACGATGCTCGTGGGGGGCTACCGCGCGCTGCGGCAGGTCGACCTCAAGCTCCTGCTGGCCTACGGCACGGTCTCCCAGCTCGGCTTCCTCGTGGTGCTCGTCGGCACCGGGTCGGCCGAGGCCGCCGTGGCCGGGCTCGCCATGCTCGTCGCCCACGCGGTATTCAAGGGTGGGCTGTTCCTGTCCGTCGGCGCGATCGACCACGCCACCGGCACCCGGGACATCCGGCAGCTGAGCGGGTTGCGCCGGCGCATGCCTGTCGTCTTCGCGGCCTCCGTCGCGTGCGCGGCGTCCATGGCGGGGCTGCCCCCGACCCTGGGCTTCGTCGGCAAGGAGGCGGTCTACGAGACCTACTGGCACGGCGGTCAGGCGTGGAGCCGGCCGGTGCTCGTCGTGCTCGTCATCGGCTCCATGCTGACCTTCGCCTACAGCGCTCGCTTCCTCCTCGGAGCGTGGAGCGACGTGCCGGGCCGGGAGGACACCCCCTACCACGCACTCCACCGCCCGGTCGTGTGGGTGCCGGCCCTCCTCGGGCTGGGCAGCGTGCTGGCCAGCCCCTTCCTCGGCGCCGCGCAGCACCTCGTCGAGCCGTATGCCGCGAGCTGGCCCCCCTCGGACCATCCCATCCACCTCGCGCTCTGGCACGGCCTGACGCCGGCCCTGTGGCTGAGTGTCCTCACGGTCGTCGTCGGCCTGGCGCTGGTGGCGGTGCGGCGCCCCCTCGAGACGGCCCAGCGCCGCCTGCCCCACCCCCCGGCCGCGGTGTCGGCATACCGCTGGGTGATGCGCGCCCTCGACCGAGGCTCGATCGAGGTGACCGGCGCGGCGCAGCGGGGGTCCCTGCCGCTGTCGCTGGGGCTGATCCTGGTCGTGTTCATCGGCCTCACCGCGGCCGGGCTGCTCGGCATCGGCGCGATGCCCCGCACCCGCTGGTGGGACACCCCTGCGCAGGCGGTCGTGGCCGTGGTGGCCGCCCTGGCATCCGTCATGGCCGTGCGGTCCCGGCGGCGGCTGCGCGGCGTGTTCCTCGTCGGGGTCACGGGCTACGCGAGCGCCGTCCTGTTCCTGCTCCACGGCGCCCCCGACCTCGCCCTGACGCAGGTCCTGGTCGAGACCGTGTCGATCGTGGTCTTCGTGCTCGTCCTGCGGCGGCTGAGCGGCAAGTTCAACGACAACCCGTCCCGCGGCAACCGCAGCCTGCGCATCGCGCTCGGCGTCGTGTCCGGGGTGCTGGTGAGCGGGGCCGCCCTCGCCGCCGCGGGGGCGCGCACGGCGCCCCCGGGGTCCGCCGGGTGGCCGGTGGGAGCGACGAGCTTCGGCGGCGGGGAGAACATCGTCAACGTCGCCCTGGTCGACATCCGGGCCTGGGACACCATGGGGGAGATCGCCGTGGTCCTGGTCGCGGCGACCGGGGTCGCCAGCCTGATCTACCTCAGCCACGACCGGGTCCTGGCGACCCGCAGGCGGCTCGACGAGGCCAGGCGTCTGCGCGACCGCACGCGGGAGGGCCGGCCCAGCTGGCTGGCCGTGCCCGCGGGCGAGCGGACCGAGGAGCCGTCGCTGATCTTCGCCGTGATCACGCGGCTGATCTTCCCGGCCATCATGGTCTGGTCCCTCTACCTGCTGTTCGCCGGCCACAACAACCCGGGCGGCGGCTTCGCGGCGGGGCTGGTCGCCGGCCTCGCGCTCACCGTGCGCTACCTCGCCGGCGGACGGGTCGAGCTGCGGGCCGCGCTCCCGCTCATGCCCGGGGCGCTGCTCGGCACCGGGCTGTTCCTGTCCGCCGGTTTCGGCCTGGTCTCCATGCTGGTGGGCGGTGACGTCCTGCAGAGCTGGGACGCGGACGTCGAGCTGCCGCTGGTGGGCCACCTGCACCTGGTGTCCTCGGTGTTCTTCGACATCGGGGTCTATCTCGTCGTGATCGGGCTCATGCTCGACATCCTCAGGTCCCTCGGGGCCGCCCTCGACCGCGAGATCAGCGGGAGGGCCGGCCGATGACCGTCAACCTCACGCTCGTCGTCCTCGCCGGCATCCTCTTCGGCTCGGGCGTGGTGCTCCTCATGGCGCGCAGCCTGGTGCGAGCCCTGCTGGGCGTCCTGCTCATGAGCAACGGCGTCAACGTCGTCTTCCTCGTCGCCTCCGGCGCACCCGGGCGCGCACCCATCGTCGGCAAGGCCTCGGCGGACGGCGTGACCGTCGGTGCCGACGGCATCTCCGACCCCCTGCCGCAGGCCATGGTGCTGACGGCCATCGTGATCACGCTGGCGGTGACCGCCTACTGCCTGGCGCTCGCGCACCGGTCCTGGCAGCTCTCGTCGAGCGACAACGTCGAGGACGATCCCGAGGACACCCGGATCGGTCAGCTGGCCGACTCCGACCGGGTTCCCGACACCGACTACGCCGACACCACCGATCCGCACGCCCTCGCCGACGCGGCGACCGACGACCGGGGAGACCACCGATGATCGACCCAGGGCCGCTGGTGCCGCTGCCCGTGGTGCTGCCCCTCGTCGGGGCCGGGCTGACCGTCGTGGCGTCCGGGCAGCAGGCGGTGCAGAGGATGGTGAGCACCCTCGTGCTCACCGCCTCCGTGGTGGTCTCCGCGGTGCTCCTGTGGGGTGCCCACACCCGGGGCACGCTGGTGGTGAACGCCGGCGGCTGGTCCCCGGCCGACGGCATCGTCCTCGTCGTGGACCGGTTGTCCGGGCTGATGCTCCTGGTGTCCTCGACGGTCACCCTGGCGGTCATGCTCTACTCCATCGGGCAGGGCCGCGCCTCGGACGACAGCGAGCACGACGGGGGAGCGCCCCTCCCGATCTTTCACCCCACGATGCTCGTGCTCGCCGCCGGCGTCTCCACGACCTTCGTCTCCGGTGACCTGTTCCACCTGTACGTCGGTTTCGAGATGCTGCTGTTCGCCAGCTTCGTCCTGCTCACCCTGGGGGGCACGGCCTCCCGGGTGCGGGCAGGGGCCAACTACGTCGTCGTCAACCTGTTGTCCTCGTTGCTGTTCCTCGTCGCCATCGCGCTCGTCTACGCCGCCACGGGCACGGTCAACCTGGCGGAGCTGTCCGGGCGCCTCGGCGCCCTGCCCGCGGGCCAGCAGGGGCTCCTGCACGGCATGCTCCTCCTGGGCTTCTGCATCAAGGCCGCGGTGTTCCCCATGTCCGGCTGGTTGCCGGACTCCTATCCCACGGCGCCGGCACCGGTCACGGCGGTGTTCGCGGGACTGCTCACCAAGGTCGGCGTCTACGCCATGATCCGCACGCAGACCCTGCTCTTTCCCGACGGTCGCCTCGACGGCGCGCTGATGTGGGCCGGGCTGCTGACGATGCTGGTGGGCATCCTCGGTGCCGTCGCCCAGGACGACATCAAGCGACTGATCTCCTTCACGCTCGTCTCGCACATCGGCTATCTCGTCTTCGGCGTCGCCGTCGGCAACGAGACCGGGCTGTCGTCGGCCATCTTCTACACCGCCCACCACATCACCATCCAGACCGCGTTGTTCCTGGTCACCGGCCTGATCGAGGCTCGCGGCGGCTCCACCTCGCTCAGCCACCTGGGCGGGCTGGGGAGACTGTCGCCGGGGCTCGCCCTCCTGTTCTTCGTCCCCGCCATGAACCTCGCGGGCATACCGCCGTTCTCGGGCTTCCTCGGCAAGGTGGGGCTCATCCAGGCCGGGGTGGCGGCAGGCACCTGGCTCTCCTACCTCCTCGTCGCGGGGTCCGTGATCACCAGCCTGCTCACCCTCTACGCCATCAGCCGGGTGTGGGGCCGGGTGTTCTGGAGGTCGCCACGGGCCGCGGTGCCGGACGACGACGGGGGCGACGACGACGTGATCGTGGTCACCGGCGACAGCGCGGCCGAGGTGGTCGCCGGACGACGCCTGCCCCTCGGCACCGTCCTGCCGACCACGCTGCTGGTCGCGGTCAGCGTGGCCATCACCTTCGCGGCCGGCCCGCTCTACCACGTCACCGATGCCGCGGCGGGTCAGCTCGCCCAGCCGGACGGCTACACCGCCGCCGTCCTGCACGGGGTGTCGCGATGAGCAGCCGCGTGCGTCTCACCCCGACCCTTGGTCTCGCCCTGGTGTGGGTTCTGCTCTGGGGCAACGTCTCGTGGGGCAACGTCCTCGCGGGACTCCTGGTCGCCCTGGTGGTCCAGGTGCTCTTTCCCCTGCCGCACGTCATGTCCGGCGTCCGGGTCCACCCCTGGGGGCTGCTCGTCCTGGTCGGCACCTTCCTCAAGGACCTGGTCACGGCCAGCCTCGCGGTCGCCTGGCTGGCTGTGCGCCCCCGGCCGATCGGGACCGGAGCGGTGATCGAGGTGCAGCTCACGGTGCACGACGACCTGCTGCGCACCGTGGTGGCCGAGCTGACGTCCCTCGTGCCCGGCACGGTCGTGGTCGACCTCGACCCGTCGTCAGGGGTGCTGACGATGCACGTCCTGGACCGCACCGACCCCGCGGACCTGCAGGCCGAGCGGGAGCGGGTCGCCGCGCTGGAGCGCCGCGTGCACCGCGCGCTCGGCAAGGACCCGGCGCAGCCGGGGCGGCATACCCGCGAGCACGAGGAGGCCGGACGATGACGGTGCTGGTGTGGCTGATCGTGACCATTCTGCTGGCGGCGGCGCTGCTCGTGCTCTGGCGCCTGGTGACGGGTCCCACGGTGCTCAACCGCACGCTGGCGAGCGACGTGCTCGTGGCGGTCATCATCTGTGCGCTCGGGGTGGAGGCGGTCGTGCGGGACCACTCGACGACGCTGCCGGTCCTCGTGTCCCTGTCGCTGGTCGGGTTCGTGGCGACGGTCGCCGTGTCGCGGTTCGTCGCCGGTGACTCCGACCTCGGGCTGCGGGAGGCCGGTCGGCCCGGGTCCGACGTGCCCGAGCCCGCCGAGGTCAGCGGCTTCGACGAGGACCAGGGTGTCGCCGACGACCACGGGGGCAACCGATGACCTGGACCGCCGTCGCCGACCTCGCCGCGCTCGTCTGCCTGGCCCTCGGGTCGCTGCTGTGCCTGTGCGCCGCGATCGGGCTGGCGCGCTTCCCCGACCTGCTCTCGCGCATGCATGCCGCGACCAAGCCGCAGACCCTGGGGATCCTGCTGGTGCTGCTCGGGGTCGGCATCGGTCGGCACTCCCCGCTCGACGTCGGGATGCTGCTGCTCGTCGCGATCTTTCAGATGGCGAGCGCCCCGGTCTCCTCGCACCTGCTGAGCCGGGCGGCGGTCCGCACCGGTCAGGTGCCCGGCGTGCGGGACGACGAGAAGGTCGAGCGGACCTAGCCGCCCGACCCTCCCTGGCCTCGCCCCGCGGAGAGGGTCAGAACAACCCGACCGTGTTGCCGTCGGCGTCGATGTCGATGCGCATCGCGGCGGGCGACTTCGACAGGCCCGGCATCGTCATCATCGACCCGCAGATCGCATAGACGTAGCCGGCACCGGCAGCGAGCCGCACCTCGCGGACCGGCAGGGTCCAGCCGCGGGGCGCGCCCTTGAGGGTCGCGTCGTGCGACAGCGACATCTGCGTCTTGGCGATGAGGACCGGCAGGTGGCCGTAGCCCTGGTCGGTGTACATCGCGAGGGCCCTGGCGGCGGCCGGGTCGAGCGAGATCCCGTTGGCGCCATACACCTTGGTGGCGATCTTGCGGATCTTGGTCTCCAGGGAGTCCTCGAAGTCGTAGGTCGGCGTGAAGTGGACCTCGTCGTTGCAGGCCTCCACGACCGTGCGGGCGAGGTCCTCCGCCCCGGCGCCACCGTCCTTGACGTGGGTGGAGACCGCGCAACGCGCGCCCATCTCCTCCGCGACGCGCCGGATCACGTCGTGCTCCGACGGGTGGTCGGTGGGGAAGGCGTTGATGGCGACGACCGGCTGCACCCCGAAGTCCTGGATGATCTGGATGTGCTTGCGCAGGTTGTCGCAGCCCGCCTCGACGTCCTCGGGCGACTCCAGCAGCATGCCCTCGGGCAGCGGCTTGCCGGCCTTGACCTCGTAGCGCCCGGAGTGGGACTTGAGCGCGCGGACCGTGGCGACGAGCACCGCGGCCTGCGGGGTGAGCCCGGCCGCCCGGCACTTGACGTTGAAGAACTGCTCGGCGCCCATGTCGGCGGCGAACCCCGCCTCGGTGAGCAGGATGTCGCCAGCCTTGATGCCGACGCGGTCGGCGATGATCGAGGAGTTGCCGATCGCGATGTTGCCGAACGGGCCGGTGTGGATGAGGGCCGGGGTGTGCTCCAGTGTCTGCATCAGGTTGGGCTTGAGGGCGTCCTTGAGCAGCACGCACATCGCGCCCGCCGCGCCGATCTGCTCCGCCGTGACGGGCCGCTTGTCCTTGGTGAAGCCGACGACGATGCGGCCGAGCCGCTCGCGCAGGTCCCGCAGCGAGGTGGCCAGGGCCATGATGACCATGACCTCCGACGCCGCGGTGATGTCGAAGCCGGCCTGGCGGGTCACGCCGTCCGTCTTGGCCCCGCAGCCCTCGATGATGTGCCGCAGCGAGCGGTCGTTGACGTCCAGGACGCGGCGCCACTGGATGTCGTCGAGCCCGAGCTCGTTGCCGAAGTGCAGGTGGTTGGCGACCATCGCGGCGAGCAGGTTGTGCGCCGCGGTGATGGCATGGAAGTCGCCCGTGAGGTGCAGGTTGAGCATCTCCATCGGCACGATCTGGCTGTAGCCGCCGCCGGCTGCGCCGCCCTTGACGCCGAAGACCGGGCCGAGCGACGGCTGGCGCAGCGCCAGCACCGGCTTGCGGCCGACGCGCGCCAGGCCCTGGGCGAGCCCGACCGCGGTGGTGGTCTTGCCCTCGCCGAGCGGCGTGGGGGTGATGGCGGTGATGACGACGTACTTCGCGTCGGGCAGGTCCCGCATCTCGTCGATGACGTCGAGCTCGACCTTGGCCACGTGCGGGCCGTAGGGGATCAGGTGCGAGGCGTCGATGCCGACGGTGGCGGCGACCTCGGGGATGGGGGCGAGATCAGCGGATCGCGCGATCTCGATGTCTGAGGGAAACGGCTTTGTGTCCACGACGGCGAGTATGTCGGACCGCCTCCACCCCCTCCCGGCCGGGGTCGCCCGGCCGGGAGGGGGTGCGGGCGGGACGGCGGCCCCCCGTCGAGGGGGCGCGGATGTCGCGTCCCGCGGCGGGTCGCCGGCCTGGGCGACCCCTCGCTCAGCGCTCACAGACGTAGATCGCGGTGCCGGGGATGAGTCGTCCCCGCAGCGGGCTCCAGCCGCCCCACACCTGCTCGTGCCCCGCCGGCCACTCGGGCTCGACCAGGTCCACGAGGCGCAGACCGGCGGCGGTGATCTCCCGCACCCGGTCGCCGAGGGTGCGGTGGTGCTCGACGTAGAGGGCGTTGCCGACGTCGTCCTCCTCGACGTAGGGGGAGCGGTCGAAGTAGGAGCTCGACGCGGTCAGCCCGGCCTCTCCCGGGACGTCGGGGAAGGCCCAGCGGATCGGGTGCGTGGTGGAGAAGGCGAACCTACCGCCCGGGCGCAGCACACGCGCCGCCTCCCGCATGACCGCGGCCGAGTCGGCGACGAAGGGCACCGCCCCGTAGGCGGTCAGCACCAGGTCGAAGCTCGCGTCCGCGAACGGCAGTGCGGCGGCGTCGCACGCCAGCAGGGGGAGCGGCGCCACCGGAGGCTGCCCCGCCCGTATGCCGTCCGCCCGCCGCGCATCGATGCTGCGCGCCTGCGCGAGCATCCCCGTGGACAGGTCGGTGGACACGACGACCGCCCCCTGGCCCGCCAGCCACCGGCCCCCCTGGGCCGCGCCCCCGCCGATCTCGAGGACGCGGAGCCCGACGAGTCGGTCGGCCGGGCCGAGGATCCGGGCGTCGTGCTCGCGCAGCCCCTCCGGGCCCCACACCAGGTCTGCGTCACCGAGGACGGCCCCGTGCTCGGCGTAGTAGTCGCCCGCCTCGGCGTCCCACCAGCCCTTGTTGGCGCGGGCCGACTCGCCCTGGTCGGCGTCCCGCCGGCTGACGCCGGCGAAGCGACCGCGGTGGGCGCTCGTCATACTGCCTCCTGCTTTGACCGGTGCGTGACAGGACCGTTAGGGTAGACGGGTGTCTCGTGCGTGACCGCGCGCGAAAGCCGGCGGCCCGGGGCACGTGCACGATCCCACTTATTCAACCTGTCCACCATCGGAGTTCCTACTACATGACTGCCAGCCCGGTCGAAAAGACCGCCCCTCAGGTCGCGATCAACGACATCGGATCTGAGGAGGACTTCCTCGCCGCGATCGACGAGACGATCAAGTACTTCAACGACGGAGACATCGTCGACGGTGTCATCGTCAAGGTCGACCGGGACGAGGTCCTGCTCGACATCGGTTACAAGACCGAGGGTGTCATCCCGAGCCGCGAGCTCTCGATCAAGCACGACGTCGACCCGTCCGAGGTCGTTTCCGTGGGCGACGAGGTCGAGGCCCTGGTCCTCCAGAAGGAGGACAAGGAGGGTCGTCTGATCCTGTCCAAGAAGCGCGCCCAGTACGAGCGCGCCTGGGGCACGGTCGAGAAGGTCAAGGAGGAGGACGGCGTCGTCACCGGCACCGTCATCGAGGTCGTCAAGGGCGGCCTCATCCTCGACATCGGGCTGCGCGGCTTCCTGCCCGCCTCCCTGGTCGAGATGCGTCGCGTCCGCGACCTCCAGCCGTACGTCGGCAAGGAGATCGAGGCCAAGATCATCGAGCTCG
>ERZ501016.103-NODE-103-length-40551-cov-8.924239_pt1 | contig 40551 bp, 37 predicted proteins | sample MGYA00248889_ERZ501016 | MGnify/ENA primary metagenome ERZ501016 (study PRJEB25958, sample SAMN03398594) | human skin metagenome | study: EMG produced TPA metagenomics assembly of the Human Skin Microbiome Metagenome (human skin metagenome) data set. | reverse complement strand
CTCGGGGGTCGAGACGGCGCGGGCGAAGACGATCAGCCGGTCCGGCGCGCAGACCTCGCGCAGCAGGTTCAGCGTCCGCGCGAAGCCGTCGGGCCGGGATGCCGAACGGGGGTTGTACAGCGCCATCGCGAAATCCGCCTCGGCCGCCAGCCGCAGGCGGCGCGCGATCAGGTCCCAGGGCTTGAGATTGTCCGACAGGTTGATCGCGCAGAAATCATGGCCCAGCGGCGCGCCGGCCCGGGCGGCGGCGACCGCGGTGGCGCGCCCGATGCCGCGGGACCCGCCGGTCACGACCACGGTGCGCCCGCTCAGCGGTGTGCCCTTCATGCCCGTGACGCTAGACGGCAGGCGGTGGGTGCGCCCAGCCCGGGATGTACCGGCGGGCTGCCTTAACCCGCCGGGTGAGGCGGTGGGTCGGGGCGGTGGTTGGCGGGAGCCGGCGGCGGGCAACGGGATGCCCCGGGAGCCTGACCCGGCCCGGTGGTGCCTGCAGAGCGCCGCGACTGGGTGCGTGGTGCTCGGCCGGCGCGAGCCGGGGCACGACCACCTCACGGAAGTGTCCGTTTCATGAAAGCCGGAACTTCCCGTCCACGGAGAGCACAATGTGGCGAGTGAGCCCCCGGCCAGCCCCTCGCCGCGACGACGCGACCGCGCAGCGCTTCCTCGGCGCGGCCGCGCAGCTGCTGGAGGCCGCCATGGGTGACGGCACGCAGCCGTTGCCGCCCCGGCTGCGGGCCATCAAGTTCCCGGCCGCGCTCGACTGGCTGCGGGTCGAGGACGTGCTGCGCATCGCCCAGACCGACGGCGAGGTCGACGGCAAGCGAGCGTTCCGCAACCGGTGGCCGTCCAAGGACGACTTCCTGCGCGACGTGGTGCTCTACTGCCTCGAGTACCGCGACGCGCACGGGCTCTCGGCCCCGCAGGCGTACGCGGCCCGCGCGATGCTCCTCGACGGGGACACCCCGTTCTCGCAGCGGGTGGACGGGTTCGCGCCGGCGCTGGTGCGCGAGCTCGTCACCAACCCCCGGTCGTACCTGCTCGCCCACATCGCCCCGATGCTGCTCGCGCACCCCGAGCTCAAGGAGTCGCTGGTCGAGTTCACGCGCGAGGACGTGGAACGATGGAAGGCCGTCTACGAAGACGTGCTCACCATGCTCGGTGCCGAGCTGCGCCCCGGCTGGAACCTGGACTCGCTGGCGCTGTCGTTGCAGTGCCTCCTCGACGGCCTGGTGCTCCGCCACCGCATCGACCCCCAGCACTCCCCGATCTCGAACTGGGCGCAGGCCTCCCTCGTCACCGACGCGGCGCTCGCCCTGATCGTCGCCTCCATCGATCTGGACGGCACCCGCAAGTCGACCAGCCAGTGGGTCGACGAGCTGGTCGCCGCCAAGATGGAGCGCGACGGCGCCAGGGCGACTGCCGCAACCGGGTGACCGGCTGGTGACCGGCGAGGTCCCGCTGGGCCTGACCGCCTCACCACCGGCATCCTCTGGCTCCTGACGGCGCCACGCGCCAGACATGGCACGTACCGACGCCAGCGACCAGAGGATGCAGGTCTCTCGGGTCGATCCCGCGGCGGGCGCGCATCCCGGGCACGACTGCCAGACTGACCTCATGCCCGAGGGAGACACGGTGTTCCAGACCGCGGCGCGGTTGCACCGGGCACTCGCGGGGCAGGAGCTGGTGATCGCCGACCTGCGCTGGCCGTCGTTGGCGGAGGCCGACCTGGTGGGCGACACCACGATCGAGGTCGTCGCCAGGGGCAAGCACCTGCTGCAGCGGCTGACCTCGGGCCGTACGCTCCACTCCCACCTCCGCATGGAGGGCTCCTGGCGTACGCAGCCGGCTGATCCACCCACCGGCTGGGGATCGCACGACATCCGCGCCCTGCTCGTCACCCCTGGTCAGGCGGCGATCGGGCGCAAGCTGGGGATGCTCGACCTGGTGGCGACGCGCGACGAGGGCGCGCTCGTCGGTCACCTCGGCCCGGACGTGCTGGGCCCGGACTGGGACCCGCCGCGCGCGCTGGCGAACGTACGCGCCGCCTCGGGCCCGATCATGATCGCCCTGCTCGACCAGCGAAACCTCGCAGGCCTGGGCACCGTGTACGCCAGCGAGTCACTGTTCCTGCAGCACCTCTCTCCCTGGACCGAGGTGGGCGAGCTCGACGACCGTGCGCTGGCCGGGGTGATCGGGCGGGCGTACCGGCTGCTGAACGCGAACCGTGACGACCCGCGGCGGACGACCACGGGCAGCCGTGTGGAGGGCGAGCAGGACTACGTGCACGGACGGTCCGGCCGGCCCTGCCGTCGCTGCGGCACCACGATCGAGGTGGCCTCCCTCGACCCAGCAGACCCGAACGCCCGGGTCGCGTTCTTCTGCCGGACCTGCCAACCCGGGCCGCACCCGCCAGTGGTCAGGCAGGCACCCCTGGGTTCCCAGCGCAAGGGCCCAGAGACCCGGCGGAGCTACCGCACCTGGATCCGTTGACCTGCACAACCGGTGCGCATACGTGCGCAGGTGCCCCTCAGAGCGAGGTGCGCACGTATTCGCACCGGTTGTGCATGCGCATCGGCGGACCGCCCCAGGCACGACCCGACCGATGCTCCCGGTCACCTGCATGTTCTGGCCGCTGGGCGCATCACGTGCCAGACATGACACGTGGTGTCGCTCACAACCAGAAGGTGCAGGCCACCGGCCCCCGCCGGCGGTCAGGCGGCGAGGCGGACCAGGTTGCCCCAGGGGTCGTCGAGCTCCACGGCCTCGCCCGTACGCCGCACCGCGACCCGCCGGCTCTCCAGCCGCGCGGCGGCCTGCTCGACGTCGTCGGTGCTGGGGAGGGCGATGTCGACGAGACCCAGCCCCAGGGCGGGCGTACGCATCCCGACCCCCGCCGACTGCCACGTGTTCATGGCCATGTGGTGGTGGTAGCCGCCGGCCGACACGAACAGGGCGCCGGGCATCTGCGCGGTGACCTCGAACCCGAGCAGGTCGGCGTAGAACTCCTTCGCCACCTCCGCGTCGCCGACCTTGAGGTGCACGTGGCCGACCGTCTGGGCGTCGATGCCGTCGAGCACCCCCCGACGGTCGGCGGCTGTGGCCACGTGGTTCAGGGCTGCCTCGGTAGCGTGGTCGACGATGAAGCGGTGGGGGTCGAGCGCGAGCGTGTCCATGCGTACGCGGCCGTCGACCCACGTCCACTCGTCGCGGGGGCGGTCCCAGTAGAGCTCGATCCCGTTGCCCTCCGGGTCGTCGAGGTAGAACGCCTGCGAGACCAGGTGGTCACCGGAGCCGGTGTACAGGTGCGGGGTGCTCTGCGCGACCGACGCCAAGGTGGCGGCCAGCGAGGCGCGATCGGCGTGCAGCAGCGCGGTGTGGAACAGCCCGGCGCTGCGGCGCCGCCCCCGGGGCAGATCGTGGCGGTGGCGCAAGGTGACGAGCACGTCCTGCCCCTGCCCCAGGTCGACCTCGCCGGGGCGCTCGGCGATGACCGCCAGCATCAGCACGTCGCGGTAGAAGCGAGTCATCGCGTCCAGGTCGCCCACGTCGAGGGCGACCTTCCGCATCCGCGTGGTCACCGGCAGCAGCTCAGTCATGTCGTTCCTTCGTACGCTTAGTTGACGTGTCAACCAGTGGGTGGGGCGATGTATTCCCGCGCTCTGAGCGAGACCCTGCTCATCGCCTGGCGAAGGCGCGCGGACTGGCCGCCCGACGACCCGGTGCCCTGGGTGTTCGGCATCGCGCGCAACCTGATCCGTAGCCGGCACCGGGCCGATCGGCGTACGGAATCGCTGCGCCAGCGGCTTGAGGCGGTCGCGCGAACCGCCGGGCCTGTCGTGGAGCCCGTCGAGTCCGGGCTCCTCGACGCATGAAGATCGACAACCGTCTTCAGGCGTCCGACGTCTGGCAGGGGCTGCTGGGTGCGAAGTGGCGGCTGCGACCCGGCGGCTTCTGGCTCCCGTGTGGTCACCGTGACCGACGACCCGGCCGCAGTCGCTGCGCTGAAGGAGATCGTGGGTCCGGGCTTCTGGCCTCGGGTGGTCGTGGACCCGAAGCTGGTGCCGGCGTAGGTCGCATCGCGACAACGCAGCTGTGGACGTGGCGATGCCGGCAGAACACCGGACCGTCAGGCCCTGAGCAAGAAGGCTATGCCGCGGGCTGGTTGTGGTGGCTTCGTCGGCCCCGGTTGGTCGTCAGACGAGGAAACCGAAGACCAGGCTGACCGCTGCCAGCCCCAGCATGCCGAGGCAGTTGACCCAGAGCGCCACGCCCATGAATCCCGCGCGCACGTGCGCGGCCACGGCGCACACGAAGTAGATGACCCCCGACGTTGGCGGCTAGCCCGACGCCGGATACCAGAGGCCTGCAGCGGCGGAGAGCTTGATGACGATGAGGGTCCACCACCAGTCGCGCGGGAAGTGCACCCCGTCGAGACAGTCGCGGATGGGCTTGGGCGGGCGGAGGGACACCAGGGCGTCGAGGAAGACGGCCGTGGCGAGGATCGCCGGCAACCACCACGGATCGGGAAGCAAGGTCACGCCAACTCCTTCTCGTGCGCCAGGCTCCACCGCGAGTCGGCGGCGGCGCGATGGGTTCACCGTGCCTGCCAGTCGACCGGTGTCACGCGGTCGTCGCCTGGCGTCTAGTGTGCACCGTCGTCAGGAGTGGCGACCACGACCATCAAGCGGGCCGCGAATGCCCCGCGCTGCGTCAGCACCCGTCAGCGTCGCAGCCGCAACCCCCTCGGTGTGAGCTGGAACCCGGCCGTCTCCAGCGCCTCGCCCAACGGGTGGCCCGAACCCATCACGGACGCGCCGTCGATCTTCTCCACGGTGAGCTTCCCGAGGGCGCCGCGATGGACGGCGTCGGCGAGACCGCGGGCGGCGGGGTCGAGGAGCGTACGGTCCTCGACGAAGCTGAGCAGCGTCTTGCCGCCACGCTCGACGTAGAGGACCAGTGCTCCGTCGACCAGCACCACCAGGGCGCCTGCCTTGCGGCCGGGCTGGTGCCCGCGGGAGCCGGTCTTACCCGGATCGGCCTCTCCCTCGGCAGCTCCCGTGCTGGCTCGCCGGCGGGTGCCGCCGTCGGCAGCACCAGCCCTCGCTCCCGGGGTCTCGTGGACTGGCCAGGGAAGGGCGGCACCGTAGGGGTTCGCGGGATCGCACGCGGCGAGCACGAGCACCGGGCCGTCGCGGACGTCGTCCAGCGGCCGCGAGGACGCGCGCAGCCGGTCGACCGCCCCCGTACCTCCGAACTGCGACGCCCCCAGGCCCTCCACGAAGTAGCCGCGCCGCACCCGCCCCGCCTCCTCGGCGGCGGCCAGAACCCGGTAGACCGAGGCGAACCCGCCAGCCACGTCCTCCGCGGCGACGGCGCCGCGGGTGACGATCCCGTACCGGTCCAGCAGCACCTCGGCGCGCGTGTAGTCGACGACCGTGCGGTCCTGGGCCGAGAGCGCCGCCTCGGGCACGGGCAGCAGCGACCAGCGACCCGCCGCGTCCGGAGAGAGGGCGCCGCGCAACGACGACGGCGTCCGGCCCGAGAGGGCGAGCCGGCCGCCCGCTCGGGCGTACCTCGACTGCCTCGCTGGCGCGCGTCGTGGCTTGTGGGCGGTGGATGCCGATCCCAGCCGGCCGCGTAGCGGCGCCAGCGATGCGGTGGTCACCCGCCCGGCCCAGGCCAGCCGCCACAGGGCCGCGGTCACCGGGCCCGTGTCGTGCCCGAGGCTGTCGGCGATGCTGCGCACCAGGTAGGCACCACCGCCGCCGAGCAGGTCCAGCACCGCGACGTCTAGCTCGCCACCGACCTCCTCACCGGGGGCCAGCAGCGCGGGCGCCAGGTCGGCCGGGTGCAGCGACACCCACCCGTCGCCGCCCGCCAGCTCACCGTGCCCCTGCCAGACCACGTCTCCGGTCGACAGCAGCTCGTCGAGCATCGCGGGTTGGTAGTCGGCCACCCGCGCCGGGAGCACCAACGATTCCACGGCCGACGCCGGCAGCTGGGCGCCGGCCAGCTGCTCGACGGCACGCAGCACCGCGTCGACGCCACGGCCACCCTCGCCGACCCCCTGCCAGGCCGGCAGGAAGCGAGCGAAGTCACCCGCCATCACCGGCTCCACCTCGGCGCGCAGGGCAGCCAGGGAACGACGGCGTACGGTCGCCAGCACCCGCGGGTCGCAGAACTGCGGCGGCGCGGCGACCTCGTCGACGACCGGTAGCTGCGCCTGCGACACCCAGCCGTCGGGGCGCAGGTCGCCCTCGGAGAGCCGCCCGTCGGCGACCAGCCGCCGGGCGGCGTCGCGGGCCACGACCGGCCCCACCCCGAGCCACGCCGCCAGCTCCAGGGCGGTGAACGCGACGTGCGTACGGGCGAAGCGGGTGGCGAGGTCGCCGAGCGGGTCGCGTACGGACGCCGTGAACACCTCGGGCAGCCCGAGCGGCAGCGACGCGCCGATGGCGTCGCGCAGGCGCCCCGCGTCCTCGACGGCGGCGAACCGCTCCTCGCCGCCCATCGCCACGGCGACCGCGCGCCGGGACCCGACGAGCTCGTCCAGCCAGGCCCGGGTGCGTACGGTCGGGTCATCGTCGACCACGCGCCTGGCCAGCTCGGCCAGGCTGAGCGGGCCGATGGTGCGCAGCAGGTCGGCCAGGTCCTCGGCGTCGCGGGCGCGCCGGTCGGGCAGCAGGTGCTGCAGCTCGGCCTCGGTGCGGGTGAGCGCCTCCGGGTCGAGCAGGTCGCTCAGCGCTAGGCCGTCGCCACCGCCGAGCAGCTCCGAGAGGAGGGTGGGGTCGAGCGTGAGCGCGGCCGCGCGACGCTCGGCCAGGGGCGAGTCGCCCTCGTACAGGAACTGCGCCACGTAGCCGAACAGCAGCGACTTCGCGTACGGAGAGGGCAGGCGGCTCTCCACCTCGACGACCCGCACGTCCTTGGACCGCACCCGCGAGAGCAGGTCGACCAGTCCGGGCACGTCGAAGACGTCCTGCATGCACTCCCGCACGGCCTCCAGCACGATCGGGAAGGAGGGGTACTGCGACGCCACGCTCAGCAGCTGCGCCGACCGTTGACGCTGCTGCCACAAGGCCTGACGCTGGTCGGGCCGCCGCCGGGGCAGCAGCAGCGCCCGCCCAGCGCACTCCCGGAACCTGGCCGCGAACAGCGCCGACCCGCCGAGCTGGTCGGTCACCAGGGCGGTCACCTCGGCCGGGTCCAGGAGCACCGCCTCCAGCAGCTCGGCGGTGTTGAACCTCTCCGGGGCGGGCCCCTCGTCCTCGAGACCGAAGGCCGCGTAGTCCGCGAAGTCGTCAGCCGTGTCGGGCAGGCGCAGCACGATGCCGTCGTCGGCGGGCATCGCTTGGACGTCGATCCCGTACCGCTCCCGCAGCCTGGCCGCGATCCCCAGCGCCCAGGGGGCGTGGACCGGCGCCCCGTACGGCGAGTGAATGACCACCCGCCAGTCGCCCAGCTCGTCGCGGAACCGCTCCACGACGATGGTGCGGTCGTCGGGGACGTGGCCGACCGCCTCCCGCTGCTCGCCGAGGTAGGCGAGGAGGTTGTCGGTCGCCCACTCATCGAGTCCTGCGCGCTTCACGCGCTCTCGCGCGGCCTCGGGGGCGAGAGTGCCGAGCTCGCGGACGAAGCCGCCCAGCGCCTGCCCCAGCTCGGCTGGCCGGCCCAGGGTGTCGCCCTTCCAGAACGGCAGCCGCCCGGGGGCGCCGGGCGCGGGCGAGACGAGGACGCGGTCGTGCGTGATGTCTTCGATACGCCACGTGGAGGTGCCCAGGGTGAACACGTCGCCGACGCGCGACTCGTACACCATCTCCTCGTCCAGCTCGCCGACCCGGCGCCCCGGCCCCGCGGAACCAGCGAGGAACACCCCGAACAGGCCGCGGTCGGGGATGGTGCCGCCGGAGGTGACCGCCAGCCGTTGCGCCCCGCGGCGGCCGGTGAGGGTGTCGGCGCCGCGGTCCCAGACCAGGCGCGGCCTCAGCTCGGCGAACTCGTCGGACGGGTAGCGGCCGCTCAGCATGTCGAGCACCGAGTCGAGCACAGCGCGGGTGAGGCCGGAGAAGGGCGCCGAGCGGCGTACCAGGTCGTGCAGGTCGCCCACCGCCCAGTCGTCGAGCGCGCACATGGCGACGACCTGCTGGGCAAGCACGTCGAGCGGGTTGGCCAGCACGTGGGTGGTCTCGATGGCTCCCTCGCGCATGCGCTCGACGATCACCGCGGTGGAGACCAGGTCACCCCGGAACTTCGGGAACAGCACGCCCCGCGACACGGCCCCCACCTGGTGGCCGGCGCGACCGACGCGCTGCAGCCCGGACGCCACCGACGGCGGCGCCTCCACCTGCACCACGAGGTCGACCGCACCCATGTCGATGCCCAGCTCCAGCGACGAGGTCGCCACCACCGCGGGCAGCCGGCCCGCCTTGAGGTCGTCCTCGGTCTGCGCGCGCTGCTCCCGGGAGACCGAGCCATGGTGGGCGCGGGCCAGCAGCGGCGCGGCGCCCGCGGACTGGCCTGCCTGGCCCATGGCCTGCGCGGGAGCGCGGGTCGGTGTGCGCTGGCCGCTCGTACGGGGCTCCTCGGTTGTCGGCAGACCTCGCAGACTCTCATCCTCGAAGCCCGGATCGATCCCCGCAGCGTCCATGGCGGCTGTGCGGATCGATGGCGGCTGGGTGGATGCGACGGGCGTTGCCGCCTCCTCCAGACGCTCGCCCCAGATCTCGTTCAGCCGACCGGTCAGGCGCTCTGCCAGGCGGCGGGAGTTGGCGAAGACCAGGGTGGAACGGTGCTCGGCGACCAGGTCGACGATGCGTTCTTCGACATGGGGCCAGATCGACGTACGCGCCGTGGGGTCGTCGCCGTCCGCCCCCGGCGCGGTGCCCAGCTCGCCGAGGTCGGGCACCGGGACGACGACCTGGAGGTCCCACTGCTTCTCGCTGGGCGGGGTCACGATCGTCACGGGCCGGCCACCGGCGAGGAAGCGGGCCACCTCCTCCGGAGGCCGTACGGTCGCGCTCAGACCCACCCGCTGCGCCGGCTGCGGCAGCAGGGCGTCAAGCCGCTCCAGCGTCAGCGCAAGGTGGGCGCCGCGCTTGGTGCCGGTGACCGCGTGGACCTCGTCGACGATGACCGTCTCCACCCCCGTGAGTGCCTCCCGGGCGGCGGAGGTGAGCAGCAGGAACAGCGACTCGGGGGTGGTGATGAGGATGTCGGCGGGGTCGCGGCCGAAGCGTCGGCGCTCCTCGGCGGGGGTGTCGCCGGAGCGGACGGCGACACGGACGTCAGGCGCCTCCTGCCCCAGCCGCCTCGCCGCGTGACCGATGCCCACCAGCGGGGAACGGAGGTTGCGCTCCACGTCGACGGCGAGGGCCTTCAGCGGCGACACGTACAGGACCCGACAGGCCGATCGCTTCGGGTCGCGCGGCCTGGTCATCAGCCCGTCGATCGCCCACAGGAACGCCGAGAGGGTCTTGCCCGAGCCCGTCGGTGCGACCACCAGCGTGTGCTGACCCGAGGAGATCGCCTCCCAGGCGCCCTGCTGGGCAGGCGTCGGCGCGGGAAAGCTCGACGTGAACCACGACGCCGTCGCCGGGGAGAACCGGTCCAGCACGCTCATCTCGCACCTCCTCTCGTACGCTGCCGCACACTCTGTCACCCCCCACTGACAGAGAATCGCCCGTTGAGGGAGCCGGGTCCGGAGGCGACACTCGCACAGGTGAGCGTGGCCTCGCTCCGCGAGCGCTGACTCGGTCTCGACGCGGAGATCCCCTTCGCAAGCTCAGCAGATCCTTGCTCAACCAGCGGATCTGCCTGCGGCACGCCGTGACGCGGCGTCAGCGCGGCGGCCCGTCTCCTCAACCAGCGGGTTCGTCGCGCGGCGGGCCGCCGGATAGCGTGGCGACGGACATGCGCGAACCATCAGCCGAGGGCACCCAGCAGGACTTCGACGCCGGGTCCGGGCTGCGCGGGTACGCCCGGGTGCTCGGCCACGGCCCTGCCGTACGCCCGTTCCTCGCCGCCGTGCTCGCCCGATTCCCGATCTCGATGACCGGTCTGGGCATGGTGGTGCTGATCGAGCACGTGCGCGGCGCGTACTCCCTGGCCGGCATCGTGACGGGAGTGTTCGCCCTGGCCACAGCGGTGGGGGCGCCGGTGTGGGGGCGGCTGATGGACCAGTACGGGCAGCCGCGGGTGCTCATCCCCACCGCCGCCGTCAGCGGCGCCGCCATCGCCGCCCTCAGTCTTGCCACCGTGGCCGGTGAACCGGCCGCGCTGATGCTGGTGCTCGCCGCCATGGCCGGCGTCGCCTTCCCGCCCGTGTCGCCGGCCATGCGCGCCTCGTGGCGGGTGATCTTCACGAACGAGTCGTCGCGTCAGCTCGGGTACGCGCTCGACGCCTCGGCAGTGGAGCTGATCTTCGTCATGGGGCCGCTGCTGCTCTCCCTGCTCGCCGCGGTCGCGCCGCCGGTCGTACCCCTGCTCGTCTCGGCCGCCCTGCTCGTCGGCGGCACCCTCCTCTACAGCGCCAGCAGCGCTGCCCGGGACAGCCGCGCCCGCGCCGTACAAGCCGGCGTCACCCCCGTGGTGCCCGACCTCGCCGCCGTCACCACCGGCGAACGGCTCGACCGCGTGCACCGCAGCACCGTCACTGTCCCCGGCATCGGTGCGGTGCTGCTCGTCGCGCTGCTGATGGCGATCGGGTTCGGCCAGCTCGACACGGCGATCGTGGCCACCGCCGGCGCCGTCCTCGGCGGCACCGACCGGCTCGGCGTGCTGTTCGGCTTCATCGCGGGCGGCAGCACGATCGGTGGTCTCGTGTACGGATCGCGGCGCTGGCCCGGCGACGTACCCGGCCGCCTCGCCATCACCCTGTCGGTGTTCGCGCTCTCGCTGCTGCCGTGGCCGTTCCTGCTGGTACGCGACCACCCGCCGCTGCCCCTGCTGTTCGGGCTGCTCTTCGTGACCGGCCTCTCGATCGCGCCCTCGCTGGTCATGGTCCAGAGCCTGCTCGACCGCTTGTCGCCACGGCACCGGATGACCGAGACCCAGTCGCTGCTCTCGGCCTCCCAGACCACCGGCGGCGCGCTCGGCACCGCGATCGCGGGGTTCACCGTCGACGCCTGGCAGGCCCCGGGCGGCATCTCGGGGGCGGCGGCGGCGGCCTGGTGTCCGCCGTGGTCGCGATCAGCCAGCGGGGGCGCTGGCGGAGATAAGCCGCATCTGCGGTGATACCGTGCGACTCATGCCGCGTCTGAGGATCTCTGAGGCTGCCGAGCTGCTGGGCGTCTCCGACGACACCGTACGTCGCTGGGTTGACTCGGGCCGCCTGGAGGCGGCCGACGACGACGCCGGGCGGATGACCATCGAGGGGACCGCGCTGGCCGGGGTCGCGCAGGAGGTGGCCCGGCCCGCATCCGTGCCCGCCGTCGGCAGCACCTCCGCCCGCAACCAAATGCGTGGCCTCGTGACCCGGGTGCTCCGCGACACCGTGATGGCTCAGGTCGACGTGCAGTGCGGCCCGTTCCGCATGGTCTCGCTGATGTCGCGCGAGGCCGTCGACGAGCTGGGCCTCGAGCCCGGGTCGGTCGCCGTGGTGTCGATCAAGTCCACGAACGTCGTGATCGGCACGCCGGCATGACCCCGGTCGCACGGCCCCGTACGCGTCGTGGTGCCGCCCTCACCGGGAGCACGGGCCGCCCACGGCCTCGTACGCGAGCTCGTGGCCCCGCCGCCCTCGCCCTCGCCGTGGTGCTGGGCGCGTGCAGCTCGCCGACACCCGACGGGCCGGGCTCGTCGGCGGCGAGCCCCCAGCTCACGGGCACCCTCACGGTGCTGGCCGCAGCATCGCTGACAGAGTCGTTCACGGCGATCGGGGCGGCGTACGAGAAGGCGCACCCGGGCGTCAAGGTCGCGCTCTCGTTCTCGGCCAGCTCGACGATCGTGCAGCAGGTGAACGGGGGCGCGCCCGCCCAGCTGATCGCGCTCGCCGGGCAGGACGCCGCGAAGCCGCTCAAGCCCGAGCTCTCGAAGGGGTCCACCGACATCGCCGTCAACGTGCTGGAGATCGCGGTGCCGCCCGCCAACCCGGGCAAGGTGACAGCCTTGTCGGACCTCTCCCGCCCCGACCTCAAGGTCGTCGTCTGCGCCCCGCAGGTGCCGTGCGGGGCCGCTGGGGATGCGATGCTCAAGCAGGCCGGCATCACGCCGAACATCGTCTCGCGCGAGGCCGACGTGAAGGCGACGCTCACGAAGGTGCGCCTGGGCGAGGCGGACGCGGGCATCGTCTACCACTCCGACATCGCCACCTCGAAGGGCTCGGTCGTGGGCGTGGCGGTGCCGACGGAGGTGAACCAGCGGCTGACGTACCCACTGATCCGGCTCGACGACTCTGCCCTGGCAAGGGACTTCGCGGTGTATGTGGGCACGGCCGGTCGCGACGCGCTCGCCGCGGCGGGCTTCCAGGCACCGTGAGGCGTACGCGAACCTCAGGCCTGCTGATCGCCCCGGCTCTGCTGGGGCTGGCGGTGATCGTGGTGCCGCTGGTGGCGCTGCTGCTGCGCGTGGAGTGGGGCCGGCTGCCTGCGCTGCTCGGCCTGGCGAACGCCTGGCCGGCGCTGCGGCTGTCGGCGATCACCACGTCTGTGTCTTTGGTGCTGTGCTTGCTGCTCGGCACGCCGCTGGCCTGGTGGCTGGCGCGGGCGGAGGGGCGGTGGGTCCCCCCCGTACGCGCCGTGGTCACCGTGCCCGTCGTGCTGCCGCCGGTCGTCGGCGGGGTGGCGCTGCTGATGGCCTGGGGGCGTACGGGGCTGGTGGGCGGCCCCGTGTTCCAGGCGTGGGGCGTGAGCGTGCCGTTCACCCCGGTCGCCGTGGTGCTCTCGCAGACGTTCGTGGCGCTGCCGTTCTTCGTGCTCGCCGTCGAGGGGGCGTTCGCGGCGCTCGACCGGGAGCTGTTCGACGTCGCGGCGACGATGGGGGCCGACGACCTGCGTACGTTCACCCTTGTCGCCCTGCCCATGATCGGCCCGGGGCTCGCCAGCGGAGCCGTACTGGCCTGGGCCCGCGCGCTGGGCGAGTTCGGCGCCACGATCACGTTCGCTGGCAGCTTCGTGGGCCGTACGCAGACCGCGCCGCTCGCCGTGTACGTCGCTCTCGACCAGGACCCCGCCGCCGCGATGGCGCTCGCCGTGGTGATGCTGGGTCTGAGCGTCGCCGTGCTGGCGCTGCTGCGGGGTCGCTGGCTCCGCTGACCTGCATCTTCTGGTCGCTGGAAGCACCACGTGCCACATCTGGCACGTGATGTCGCCAGGAGCCAGAAGATGCAGGTCATCTCGGTCTCCAGCCCGTTGTGTTAGTGACGAACATGCTGGCATGAGCCGCACCGCCCGGACCCGGGCGCACATCCAGCAGACGGCGCTCGACCTGTTCGAGCAGCAGGGGTTCGAGGCCACCACGGTCGCGGAGGTCGCTGCCGCCGCGAGCGTCAGCCACATGACCGTCTTCCGGCACTTCGCCACCAAGGAGGCGCTGGTCGTCGAGGACCTGTTCGACGCCGCCATCGGGGACGCCGTCGCGGCGCAGCCGACGGATCTTCCCCCGCTGCGCCGCGCGGTGGCGGGGTTCCGGTCGGCGCTCGACGGGCTCGATGCGGATGCGTCGGCTGAGGTGAGACGGCGCGTACGAATCGTCGCATTGACCCCCTCGTTGAGGGCTGCCTCTGCGGCCGCATCGACCGCGAGCCAGGGGGCTGTCGCTGCCGCGCTGACCGACGGTGATGCCGCGCCGCTCGACGCTCAGGTCGCGGCCGCCGCTGTGGTGGCCGGGCTCGGAGAGGCGCTCCTGGCGTGGGCGCTCACAGACGACGACCTTCGTGAACACCTCGACCGGGCGCTCGACGTGCTGGACGGCGCGCGATGACCGCGCTGACGCTGGACCGGGTCAGCCGGCGCTACCGCGACGTCGTCGCGCTGGACGACCTCTCGTTGACGGTCGACCCCGGTGAGATCTGTGCCCTGGTCGGCCTGAACGGATCGGGCAAGACCACCCTGATGCGGCTCGCGCTGGGGATGAGCCGGCCGGACTCCGGGCGCGTGCGCGTGCTGGGCGCTCCCGTCGGCCACGCTTCCTGGGCTCGCGTGGGTCACCTCATCGAGACGCCGTTCGCCTATCCCGAGCTCACCGTGGCGGAGAACGTCGCCGCGTCGGCGAGGCTGCACGGGATGCGTACGGTCGCAAACGCCGTCGCTCGCACGCTCGACTCCCTCGGGCTGGGTGAGCTGGCACGGCGGCGCACGGGCACACTCTCGCTCGGCAATCGCCAGCGCGTGGGGATCGCGGCGGCCGTGGTCCACGCGCCCGACCTGCTGGTGCTCGACGAGCCGACGAACGCGCTCGACCCGGCGGCGGTCGTACGGCTCCGGGACCTGCTCGCCGACCTCGCGGCGCGGGGCTCGGCGGTGGTGGTGTCCAGCCACCACCTGGACGAGGTGGCGCGGGTGGCGACGCGTACGGTCGCGATCCACCGCGGGCGGCTGCTCGGCGAGGTGGGCGGTGACGTGGAGTCGGACTTCTTCGCGATGGCGTACGCGGACGACGTGCGCCGTGGCCTTGCTGATCGGGGCGCGGCGTGAGGGCGGCGCTGGCGGTCGAGTGGTTGAAGCTGCGGCGGGCGCGCACGGTGCTGGTGGCGACGGTTCTGCTGCTGGTGGCACCGCCCGGGTTGGCGCTGGTGATGGTGCGGGTGAGCGGGGCACGCACGGCGCTGGGCGCGAAGGCCGGCGGGCTCGCAGGCGGGGGCTGGGAGGCGTACCTCAGCGCCCTGACCCAGATGACCGGAGCGTTCACCCTTCTCGGCACGGGGATCGTCGCCGCGTGGGCGCTGGGGCGGGAGTTCGTGGATCGTACGGTCGGCTCGCTCTTCGCCACCGCCACCGGGCGGGATGCCGTCGCGGCGGCGAAGACCCTGCTGGTCGTGGCGTGGGGCGTCGGCGTGGGGGTGCTGACGCCCGTCGTCGCGGGGGCCGTCGGGCTGATGATGGGGTGGCCGACGGAGGGTGACGTGTACGGGCTGGTGCGCCTGGGCGTCGTCGCCGTGCTGACCGCCTTCCTGGCGCCCGCGGGCGCTCTCGCGGCGTCGGTCGGCCGTGGTTACCTCCCGGCCGTCGCGGTGCTGATCGGTCTGACGTTGGTCGCTCAGATCGCAGCCACGCTGCCCGCCGGGTGCTGGTTCCCGTGGTCGGTGCCGACGCTGTGGGCGCTCGGCCCGGCGCTGGGCGCGCCTGTGCCTGCCGTACGGCTCCTCGTGGTGCCCGTCACCGGCGCGGCGCTGACCGCAGTCACGTACGCCTGGTGGCAGCGCCTCACCCTGGCGTGAGCCAGATGCGCCCACCTCGGGGGAACGCGTCCGACGCCGGTGAACGCGCCCACCATGGCGGGCGCGTTCACCCGATCAAGGCGCAGCGGGAGAAGCCCTCACTGAACGAGATCGACCGCGGAACACGCCTCCGCAGAACCCCGAATCGGCCCGTTCCGCGGCCGATTTCTTCCACTGCGTCATCCGGACGCGGATTGTCCGAGGCCTGGTCTAGCGTCAGCGGCATGGCTATCGCACGCAACCCTATGATCGCGATCGACTGCACCGACCCGGACGCGCTCGCCCGCTTCTACGCCGCGATGCTGGGCTGGGAGGTGGTGAGGACGGAGGACGACTGGTCCGAGATCCACGGCGAGCCTGGCCAGAGTCTCGCCTTCCAGAAGGTCGAGACCCTCACCAAGCCCGACTGGCCCGGCCAGACCGTGCCGCAGCAGATGCACATCGACGTCGACGTCGACGACCTCGACGAGGCCGAGAAGGCCGTGCTCGAGCTGGGCGCCACGAAGCACGAGCACCAGCCGGGCGAGACCTTCCGGGTGTTCCTCGACCCGGCCGGCCACCCGTTCTGCCTCTGCCTGGGCTGAGTCAGCCGCGCACCAGCACGTCGCCGAGATCGTACGCGGGTGCGCGCTCGATCTGGCTGAGCAGGCACGACTCGGGCTCGCGGTCGGGGCGCCAGCGCACGAACGACGCCGCGTGCCGCAGCCGCGACCCCTCGAGCTGGTCGAACCCGATCTCGACCACGAGCGACGGCTCCAGCGGCACGAACCCGGCGTCCTTGCCGACCGAGAACCGGGAGCGCTGGCTCTCCGCGCGTTCCTGGGCGCCGGAGTCGTCACGACGCACGAGCGGCTCCAGCTCCTCGACGAGTGCCTTGCGCATCGCGTCCGGCAGGCTGACGATGCCGCCGACGGGGCGCAGCTGACCGTCCTCGTCGTACAGGCCGAGCAGCAACGACCCCACCCCCACGCCGGACTTGTGCACGCGGTAGCCGTACACCACCGCGTCCGTCGACCGCTTGTGCTTGATCTTGAGCATGGTGCGCTTGCCCGGGGCGTACGGGTCGTTCATCGGCTTCGCCATCACCCCGTCGAGCCCCGCCCCCTCGAACTCCTCGAACCAGCGCTCCGCCTCGGCGGGGTCGGCGGTGGTGCGGGTGAGGTGGATGGGGTCGTCGCCAGACAGTCCGCCGAGCACGGCCTCGAGGCGCGTACGGCGCTCGTGGAACGGCCGGTCAAGCAGCGACTCGTCGCCCAGGGCGAGCAGGTCGAAGCACACCATCTCGGCGGGGGTCTCGGCGGCCAGCCGGGTGATGCGCGACTCGGCTGGGTGGATCCGCTGCGCCAGCGCCTCCCAGTCGAGCCGCTGCGCTCCGGGCTCGCCGCGGCGCACCACCAGCTCGCAGTCGACCACGACCTGCTCCGGCAGCAGCCGCAGCACCGCCTCGACCACCTCGGGGAAGTAGCGGGTCAGCGGCTTCTCGCCGCGCGACCCCAGCTCAACGGCGTCGCCGTCGCGCGACACGATGCAGCGGAACCCGTCCCACTTCGGCTCGTACGAGTAGCCGCCCTCGACCTTGCTAGGCGCCGGCACCGTGGCCACCGCCTTGGCGAGCATCGGGGCGATCGGCAGGTCGACAGGCAGCGTCATGGCAGACAGTCTGCCGTGCGCGTACGCGTCGTAGTGTCTGCCCATGAGCACGACGCTGGCGGTGGCCCTGATCGCGCTGGCCGGTGTCTTGATCGCTCAGAGCGTGCTGGTCTTCCACGCACTGCTGGCACGTCGCGACGCCCGCCGGGAAGAGCTCCTGCGCAACGTGCGGTGGGCGGCTGAGATGGCCGCCGGACCCGACGCGGGCAACCGGGCGATCGGGGTCGCCGCGCTCGACGTTCTCGACGGCTCTTCGCTCGCTGGCAAGGAGGAACAGGCCCTCATCACGGCCGTGCTGGAGACCCTGGTCAACCGGGTGGAGGAAACCTACACTGAGGGGGACGAGTTCCAGACGCCCGAGGAGGTCGACCGTGTCTGAGGTGATCCGGGTCTACCCGTTCGAGGTGATGGCCGCGAAGCTGATCGTCAAGCGGGCCAAGGAAGGCAAGGGACCCGCCGCGTCGCCCGCCGTCGTGGCCCTGGCCAACGCCCGTCCGGCCACCCGCCGCCAGGCCTGACGGACTGCGCGGGGCACGAGCCTCAGCTCCAGCCGACGGCTCGGCGACCAACAACCAGCTCGCCGCCAGACCCCCGCACGCACTGTCATGCCTGCCGGTGCACCCGTGAGGCCCACGCGACAGCTGCCGGCGAGCCCTACTCGTACACGACCTGCGCGCCCGCGGCCTCCAGCCACGACACCAGGTCTCCCTGCCACGACGGGTGAGGCTCGCCCATGGGGCGCCGCACCGTACCGCTGGCGCCCGTTGCCGCAATGCCGGTGAGGTCGCAGCCGGCCAGGTCCGTGCTCGCCAGACGCGCCCCGCGGAGAGACGCTCGCACGAGCCAGCACCCGTCAAGGCGTGCCCCGGTCAGGTCGGCCCCATCGAGCCGCGCCCCCGTCAGGTCGGTGCCCAGCGCCTGCACCTGAGCGAGAGTCGCCCCCGTGAGGTCGGTGCCGAGCGCCCGGGCACTCCAGAGGTCGGCGCGGGTGAGGTCGACCCCGGCCGCCCAGGCCCCGGTCAGCACCGCCTCGACGAGCCGGGCGTCGACGAGCCGCGTACCTCTCAGGTCAGCGTCCGTCAGGTCTGCACCCGTGAGGTCGGCACAGCTCAGCTCACGCCCGCGCAGCACCGAGGAGCCACGCAGCTCAGCGGCCGCCGACCCCAGGTTCGCCACCAGCAGCGGCGCCGAGCTGAGACCGTCGTTCTCGAACCACAGCTCATGCATCCGTACGGCTTCGGTCAGCCGGCTCAGCCCCAACGCGTCGGGCGCGCCGTCGTCGGTCCAGCGTGCGGGCAGCGGCCGGCCGGGGAGATCGAGCGGGTCGCCGCTCACGCGTACGTCACGTCGGCGCCCGACCTGCGCAGGTGCTCGACGAGGTCGCCGCCCCACGACCAGTGAGGGGGCGTACGCGGTCGTGCGAGCGTGCCTCGCGCCCCCGTGAGGTCAGCGCCGGTGAGGTCGCAGCGGTCCAGGGCAGTCGCCCCGAAGATGACTCCGCGCAGGGAGGCGTCGATGAGCAGCGTCCGGTGCAGCTGCGCCCCCTGGAGGGAGGCACCGTCGAGCACGGCGCACGTGAAGTTGGCGTCCCAGGCTCGGGTCTCCAGCAGCGAGGCGCCCTGCACCTGGGACCCCACCATCCGAGCATTGACGAAGCTCGCCCTGACCAGGTCTGCGCCGCGGAGCACCGACCCGGCGACGTTGGCGTCCTCGAACGACGCGCCCGCGAGCACGGACCCGGACAGGTCGATGCCTCGCAGGTCGAGCCCGCTGAGGTCCACGTCGGTGAGGTCGTGACCCCTCAGGGTCGTGATGCAGCGCAGGTCGATCCCTTCGGCCACCGCGTCGTGCAGGTCGAGCCGGTGGCCGGCCAGGCCGAACGACTCCACCCAGATCTGCTGTGCGGCCAGTGCCGCGCCCAGGTCTCGCATGGGCCCCCCTTTCCCGGAGCAGCTCCGGTGAGGTCTCCAGTCTGACCCGGGGGGTGGCCGTGCGTCCACGGTCGGCCCACCCCGCTGACAGCCCCCGCCGGGGGGCCTGAGGGTGGCGCTGGGGTCAGCTGGCCCCTCACCTCGCTCCGTCAGGTGCGATTTCGACACGGACGACCCTCGCAAGCTCGGTTCGTCCTTGCTCGACCGGCGTAGGGCTCAGACCCACCACAACGCGGCAGCTTTGTTCCGATGTCGGAACGACACTGCCGCCCTGATCGCTCTCAGCGGCTGAAGCGCAGGGTCACCAGCTCGAAGGGGCGCAGCTCCACCCGTACACCGCCGTCCTCCGCGACCACCCCGCCGTGCTCGACCGGCCGCTCCAGCAGGTCGGTCGCCTCCACGCTCGTGTGCTCGAAGTCCGCCGTCAGCACCGCCGCAGCCCGGCCGCCCCGCGACTCGTACAAGCGCACCACCACGTCGCCCGACCCGTCCTCGGCGAGCTTCACGGTCTCGATCACCACGCGCTCGTCGTCCACGATCACCAGCGGGGCCACGGCACCACCACCGCGTACGCGCCGGGGCGGCAGGTTGAGCCCGTAGCCCGCCCGCACCGCCTCGCCGACGCCGGCCCCAGGCACCACGACGAACGACAGCTCGTGCCGCCCCTGGTCGGCCTCGGGGTCGGGGAACACCGGCGCGCGGAGCAACGACGGCTGGATCAGCGTCGCCGTGCCACCGCCCTCGCGCTCGATGCGGGAGATGCCGTACCCGTACGTCGCGCAGTTCGCCACCGCCACCCCGTACCCGGCCTCGCCGACCTGCACCCAGCGCTGCGCCACGGTCTCGAACCGCGCCACGTCCCAGCTCGTGTTCTGGTGGATCGGGCGTCGCAGGTGCCCGAACTGGATCTCCGAGACCGCCTCGCTGGTGTGCACGTCGACGGGCAGGTCGAGCTTCAGCAGCTTCTGCCGCTCGTGCCAGTCGACGGTGAAGTCGAGCCGCAGCACCCCGCCCTCGACCCGGATGGTCTGCTCGATGCGCGAGTCGGCGGTCCCCCGCACCACGCACACCCCACCAGCAACCGTCGACACCGCCGCCGCCTCCAGCACCACCTCGCGATCGGTGTAGAAGTGGTTGATGTCCCAGGCGTCCCACTCGTTGGGCACGTCGGTGTAGAGGTGCAGCCGCCCGGCCACCATGCCCGGCGGCACCACCTCGCGGTCGGCCACCAGGTCGCGAATCGACGTGATCTCGCCCTTCGCGTCCACGACGACCCGCAGCCGGTCGTCTCTCAGCACCCAGTCGTCACCCTCCGCGGCGACATCCACCGGCGCGTACGCAGTCGCCGCCCCCGCCCCGAGGGCCGCCACGCCAGCTCGCGCCACCGGGGCCGCGTTGAACTCCAGCTCCTCATCGCCCTCACCAGCCAGCGCGGCGACCGCATCGGCGATCAGCCCCTCCAGCTCCGCGGTGATCGCCTCGTAGTCACGCTCCGCGTCCTGCGCCACCCAGGCGATCCCGGTGCCGGGAAGGATGTCGTGGAACTGGTTGAGCAGCACCGCGCGCCACAGCCGCCGCAGCGCGTCGGCGGGGTAGGCCGCCCCCGTACGCACCGCCGCCGTCGCCGCCCACAGCTCCGCCTCGTGCAGCAGGTTCTCGCTGCGCCGGTTACCGGCCTTGGTGCGGTGCTGCGACGTGTACGTGCCGCGGTGGTACTCCAGGTACATCTCGCCCGTCCATACCGGCCGGTCGGGATAGTCCGTACGCAGCTCGTCGAAGAACGTCTGCGGTGTCGAGAGCCTCACCCGGGGTGACCCCGCGAGATCACGCGTCCGCGATGCCGCCGCCAGCATCTCCCGCGTCGGGCCGCCGCCGCCGTCGCCGTACCCGAACAGCAGCATCGCGATGTCGCTGCGGCCCTTCTCGCTCAGCTGCCGCTCGCTGCGGGCGAGCTCGGCACCGGAGATCAGCGAGTTGTACGTGTCGGACGGCGGGAAGTGCGTGAGGATCCGCGTGCCGTCGATGCCCTCCCAGTCGAAGCTGTGGTGGGGGAAGCGGTTGGTGTCGTTCCAGCTGATCTTCTGCGTGAGGAACGCCGACTTCCCTGCTGCCACAGCGATCTGCGGCATCGCGGCGGTGTAGCCGAAGCTGTCCGGCAGCCACACCTCCTGCGGTTCCACCCCCAGCTCGGAGATGAAATAGCTCGTGCCCTCCACGAACTGCCGCACCAGCGCCTCGGCGCCGGGCAGGTTGGTGTCCGACTCCACCCACATGCCGCCCGCGGGCACGAACCGGCCCTCCGTGACACGCTCCTGGATGCGCGCGAACAGCTCCGGGTAGTCCTCCTGGATCCAGGCGTACTGCTGCGCCGACGAGCACGCGAACGTGAAGTCAGGGTCGCGATCCATCAGGTCGAGCACATTGCTGAACGTGCGCGCGCACTTGCGACGCGTCTCCCGCGTCGGCCACAGCCACGCCGAGTCGATGTGCGCGTGGCCCATCGCATGAAGGGTGTGAACGGGATCGGACGCGCGCGCCTCCAGCGCCGGCCGCAGCGCCTCCCGGCCGGCCACCGCGGTGCCCGCCACGTCAGCCGGGTCGATGGCGGCCAGCGCGTCGTCGAAGCACGCCAGCAGCTGGGCGCGCCGGGTCGAGGTCTCGGGCAGCTCCTCGTACAAGCCGAGCAGCGTCCACAGATCCATCGTCAGACGCCAGACCTCGAGGTCGCGCAGCCGTACGTCGACCGCGGCCAGCCGGTAGAGCGGGTCGCTGCCCGCCGTCGCCTTGTCACCGCGAGGCGTGGGGCTGATCCACGACGTGCCCTCGGGGATGGTCGGGTTCGACGCCGCCTCCACGTACAGGTCGATCGGCCCCTCGGGCACCACTACCCAGTCGTTCAGCGGCTCGATGCCCTTGATGATGCGGCCGTCCGGCGTCCACGCCGTGCCCTCGCACTGGAACCCCGGCATCTGCCGCCCGAACCCGAGGTCGACCACGAGCTCCACCGCATGACGCTCGTCGACCACCCAGTCGGCGGGCACCGCCCCCGTCAGGTGCAGCCACGTCGTGCCCCACGGGCGGCCCCACGGGTCACCGACGGAGATCGGCACGTACGTCTGCTCGACCGCCTCGGCGAACGGCACCGGCTCGTCGGGCACCTCCCACGCGGTGACGTCGAGCAGGGCGCTGGCGGAGTACAGGGCGTTCTTCAGACGCTCGGTGACGAGGACCTGGAGGCGGTGCAGCGTGCGGGCGGACTGGTCGTGCATGAGGCTCCTTCGGGCGTTCAGCCCTTGACGGCCCCGGCGAGGTTGAACCCGCCGCCGAGGAACTTCTGGACGATGACGTACAACACCAGCACGGGCACGGAGTAGAGCAGGGAGAACGCGGCCAGCTGGCCGTACGCCACGGCGCCGTACGCGCCGAAGAACGAGAAGATGCTGACCGCGGCCGGGTGCTTCTCCGGCGACAGCAGCAGGATGAACGGCACGAAGAAGTTGCCCCAGACGCCGACGAAGTTGAAGACGAACACCACGGCCAGCCCCGGGCGCATCAGCGGCAGCACGACCGACCAGAGCGTACGCATCGAGGTGGCCCCGTCAACCCAGGCGGCCTCCTCCAGGGAGATCGGCACCGAGTCCATGAAGCTCTTCGTCATGAAGATCGCCATGGGCAGGCCCGTCGCGGCGAGGAAGGCGATGGTGCCGAACCGCGTGTCGAGCAGGTTGAGCTGCACGAACAGCGCGTACACCGGCACCATCATCGCCGTGATCGGCAGGCAGGTGCCGAACAAGATCCCGTACATGAACGCGTCGTTCATGCGCATCCGGAAGCGCGACAACGGGTAGGCCGCGAGCACCGCGCACGCCACCGTGATGGCCGCCGACCCGAGCGAGAGCAGCAGCGAGTTCAGCAGCGGCACCCCCGCCGTACGCGCCGTGGCGACCTTCTGGAAGTTGCTCAGTGTCCAGACCTCGGGGAGCTTGGCGTTCAGGGTGGCGCCGGCGTCGAAGGACGCCAGCACCAGCCACCCGAACGGCAGCAGGAACGCGATGGCGATGACGGTCAGCGCGACCGCGCACAGAATGCGCAGCCCCCGGCTGCCGGGGGAGGCCAGGGAGGCACGGCGCGTACGGGCCGGGGCCGGCGTGGGTGGCGCGGGAGCTGTCACGGGCGAGGGCGAGGTCGTCGTCACGTCAGTCCCCCGATCGCAGCACACGGATGTAGGCGACCGAGAACACGGCGCCGATCAGCAGCATCACGGTGGCGATCGCGGTGCCGTAGCCGACCTGGGAGAACTTGAAAGCCACCTGGTAGGCCAGCACGGGCAGCGTGGAGGAGTTCGTGCCCGGGCCACCGCCGGTCATCACCCAGATCAGCGTGAAGACCGACAGCGTCTGCAGCGTCGTCAGCATCAGGTTCGTGCTGATCGCCTGGCGGATCAGCGGCAGGGTGACGCGCCAGAGCCGCTGCCAACCGCTTGCGCCGTCGACCCGCGCCGCCTCGATCAGCTCGGGCGGCACGTCGGCGAGCGCGGCCTGGTAGACCATCATCGAGAAGGCGGTGCCCCGCCAGATGTTGGCCAGGATCACCGAGAGCATCGGGTGCTCGTACAGCATGCTCGGCAGAGTGACTCCGATCGCCCGCGACAGTGACGAGAGGGTGCCGTCGTCGGAGAAGAAGGCGTACATGGCGAACGACGCCACGATCTCCGGCAGCACCCACGCCGCGATCACGATGGTGCCGGCGAACGGCGCGCAGCACCGGACCGACCGCGCACCGAGGCGCGATCTGCATCGGGCAGGCGCGGTGTCAGCCGCCGGGTCGCACTGCCGTCAGCGCCGGGAGACCGCCCAGCATGCGGTGCCAGACGAGGCTGGCAGCCCCGATGGCGCTGCAGTCCCGCCCGTGCTGGGCGGTACGCGTCGCGACGGGCCGCAGCGACGAGAGCACGGGCAACCGCGTGACCTGGGCGGTCACGGCGTCGCCCATCATGGGCCCGACCAGCTCCCAGTACGGCCCTCCGAGCACGACCTCGGGCACGTCGAAGAGGTCGCTCATGTCGGCCAGGGCAGAGCCGAGGGCGTGGCCCGCCCGCTCGAAGATGCCACGAGCCTGCGGGTCACCGGCGCTGGCCAGGCCAGCCAGCTGCCGTACGCCCTCGGCCACCTCGCGGGGCAGTGGGTGCTCAAGTGCGGGTGCAGTCATCAGGCCGAGCGCGACGGCCTCGGCGCACCAGGAGGCGGGAGCGGTGGCGTACCCGAGGTGGTGCTGGCCGCAGGCTGCGCACCTCGGCCCGACACCGGCGTGCGGCCAGTGCCCGATCTCGCCGGCGTTGCCGCTGCTGCCCTCGTGGAGGGTGCCGTTGACGGTCGCCGCCATGCCGGTGCCGGTCCCGAGGTAGCAGAAGAGGAAGCTCGCGGTGTCGACGTGCGTGCGCGCCCACATCTCCCCGATGGCGGCAGCGGCGACGTCCTTGCGCACGGCGACAGCGAGGCCGGTGCGGCGCTGGAGCTCTTGGCTGAGCGGGGTGCCGTGCCAGTGGGGCAGCAGCGGCGGGTCAATGAGGGTCCCGGTCGCCAGGTCGATCGGCCCGGGCGCTGCCACGCCGACGCCGGCCAGTCGACCCCGGTCGATCCCGGTGCGCTCGACGAGGCCGTCCATGGTGGTTGCCAGCAGGTCAAGGGTGGTCGAGGGCTCCTCGTCGTCAGGGGCGGCGTGATCGGCGCGAGCGAGGATGGTGCCGCGCAGGTCCATGAGGATGACGTCGACGACGAGCGGGTCGACGTGCACGCCGAACGCGTACGCGCCGTCGGCGTTCAGCCGCACCAGGGTGCGAGGCTTGCCGGGGCCAGTGCTGCGGACACCGCCCTCGACGACGATCTGGTTCGTCAGCAGCCGCCGGACGACGTTGGTGATCGTCTGGCTGGCCAGCCCAGTCGCCTGCGTCAGCTCGACCCGGCTGATGCCAGCGGGGTCGGCGCGACGGATCGTGTCAGCGACGACGCGCAGGTTGTGCTCGCCCTGGTCGGGCTGACCGGCGCCACGGCCCAGCGCTGGGGTCCGCACGACTCGGTCGGTCGTCATCCCCGCATGCTAACGGCCGGTGCAGCCTCCAGGTGCCCGGGGCGGTCTGAGCCGGCCGCCCGCGGAGGCGTGCACGAGCGACGGCCGGCGTGCCCTCTGAGCAAGGGGGCGCTTGACGGGGAGCTCTGCACGGTGATGGCGGCGGCGTACGCGCCGTAGGCTGCGTTCGTGCCTGGAACGAACCCTCTGCGGCTGGCGATGGTGTCGATGCACACCTCGCCGTACGAGACGCCCGGTTCCGGCGACGCCGGTGGCATGAACGTGGTGGAGCGGCACACCGCCGATGCGCTGGCGGCGATCGGCGTGCAGGTCGAGATCATCACGCGCCGCAGTGACCCCGCGCAGCCCGACACGGTGCAGCTGGCCGAGGGTGTGGTCCTGCACCATGTCGATGCCGGCCCCGTGGCGAAGATCGCGAAGTCGGAGATCGACCAGTACGTCGACGAGTTCCGGGCGGGCATGGCGCGCCTGGGGCCGTACGACGTCGTGCACTCCCACCACTGGATGTCGGGCATGGCGGGCCTCCCCCTGGCGCGCGAGTGGGGCGTGCCGCACGTGCAGAGCTACCACTCGGTGGCGGCGCGGCCGGGCGACTACCTGAGCGAGGGCGAGCCGCCCGAGTCCCCGAACCGGGTGGCCGGGGAGGCGTGGCTGGCGACCGAGTCCGACCTCGTGGTGGCGATCTCGGCGGCTGAGGCACGTACGGTCGTGGAGCGCTGCGGCGCCGACCCGAACCGGGTGGTCATCATCCCGCCGGGGGTCGACGGCACCCTGTTCCGGCCGCGCGCCGCAGGCGAGCCGAAGTGGACCTGGCCGCACGAGAAGGGGCCGGCCTGCGCCAAGGGCTACGTGTTGTTCGCGGCGCGGCTGCAGCCGCTCAAGGGGCCCGACCTGGCGATCGCCGCGCTCGCGCAGGTGCCGGCCGACCTTCGCCCGCACCTGGTCGTCGCCGGCGAGGTCAGCAAGGACTTCGCCGCGTACGCCGACGAGCTCCGCGCCATGGTCGACCGGCTGGGGCTGTCGGACTACGTGACCTTCACGGGGCCGCAGACCCGCGACCGCCTGGCCGAGATGCTGCGCGGGGCGCTGCTGTGCCTGGTGCCGTCGCACTCGGAGACGTTCGGCCTGATCGCGCTGGAGTCGGCGGCGTCGGGCACCCCGGTGATCGCGTCGGCGGCCGGCGGTCTGCGCGAGGCGGTGGTGCACGGCGAGACCGGCCAGCTCATGGACAGCCGGCTGGCGGCCGACTGGGCCTCGGCGATGATCCGGCTGCTCGCCGACCCCGACCTGCTGGCCCGCATGGGCGTCGTCGCCCGCATCCACGCCCGGCGGTTCAGCTGGGGGGCGACGGCCACGCTGCTCGCGTCCGCGTACGCCAAGCTGCTGGTGCCCGGCGAGGGGGTGCCGCCCGCGGACCCGGCGCCCGACGTACAGACGGTGCGGCCGAGCGGCGACCTGCACGCCGACGGGCACGTCTGACGTCACCGGCCCCTGGCACCGGGGGCCGCTCCCCATCTCGCATCCTCACAGCCTGCATCGATCCGCACAGCCCCCATGCATGCTGCTCGGATCGATGGGGGCTGCGAGGATCGACACCCTCGCGCCCTGCTGCCCCAGGTGGGTTCGAACGACGTCGAGGGGGCCGCGCTGCCCCGCACCTGGTCGGCCCTATCGGTGTCGCGACAGGCCCAGGCGCAGTTCGCCGCCCGGGGGTACGTGAACGCCCGGGTGGACGTGCTGCCCGGGGTGAACCACATCACCTATGACTTCCGCGGCATCGTGGGGCGCCAGCTCGACGCGCTGGTACGGACGGCGCCCGCCCCGGCCCCGACGCCCACCGCTTCTCCGATCCCCGGCCCGTCGGAGCCAGCGACCCCGGCGCCGGCTCCGAGCACGTCCCAGCCGGCGCCGTCCCCCAGCACGTCCCAGCCGGCGCCGTCCCCCAGCACGTCCCAGCCGGCGCCGTCACCCAGCACGTCCCAGCCGGCCCCTACGAGCGCCCCTACCGCCGCGCCGAGCTTCTCGCAGCCGACCCGCTCGGCGAGCAGCCCGCAGCCGACCCCGCCCTCCGGCGACCCCCAGCCCGACGACATCCCCCTCCACGCCCCAGCCGCGTGATGACGACCGAGGGTGGTGGCGCGTCTGGCACCGTCCCTAGCACCGGTTCTGGTCGTGGTTCTGGCTGGCTCTGACGGGGACCCAGCTCTGACGCCCCGGCGCATCTTTCGCCGCGCGTGGGCGCTGACCGCGCTCAGCCGTGACGCCGGTCAGCGCCTCGGGCCGCCCTGACGGCGCAGCCCGGCCGCGAGCACGATCGGGGTGCTCTGACCGCCGACGTGGGTGACGGTGTCGCCCTCGAGCGTGAACTGGGTGGCGTACGCATGATGGGCCGCGTCCAGCGCCTGACGGTCGGCGGCGTCGAACCAGTCGTCACCCTCGGCCTGCTCGCTGACGATGATCCAGAACGGGAGTCCCAGCTGCACCGCCGCGGCCCGGGTTGCCTCGTGCATGCGTACGTGATCGGGGTGCCCGTACCCGCCGTCGTCGGCGTACGAGACCAGGTCCGTGGCGCCGACCGCCGCTGCGTACGCCGCGATGTCACCGGCGACCTCGGCGACGTCTGCCGAGGTCAGCGACTCCGGCCCGGCGTCCTCGCCAGGGCCGGCCACGGTCGGGGTGACCCAGCGCATGCCCGAGTCCTCGTACCGGCGGGGTGCCAGACCCTCGGCGCGGGCGGGCGGCCGCCCCAGGTAGGCGTGCCCGTGCACGCCGAGCACCGCCACCGCGGACCCGAGCTCGGCCTCCCGCACCTCGACCAGCGGCGTGCCCGCCGCGTACCGGTCGAGCGCCCCGGGCACCACCTCGCCCTTCTCGCCGCGGGTCGCAGTCAGCACGTACGTCTCGTCACCCCGGCCCCGCAGCCCCAGCAGCACCGCCCCGGTGGCGAGCGTCTCGTCGTCGGGGTGGGCGTGCGCCAGCACGTACGTGCGGTGCGGCTCCTCGGGCGCCTGCGGTATCCGGCTGACCATGGTGTCCTCCCGTCTCGGCTCGGCCCACGCTAGGGCCCAGACATGGCACCGGGCCGCACGTCGCGACGTACGGCCCGGCGGTCAGCTGTTCACCAGCTGCCGGCGCCCTGCGGCGGGCCGGACTCGTCGAGCGGGCCCGCGGTGCCGGCTCCCAGCGCGTCCAGCGGGTCGCCTGGGTCGTGGCCTCCCCCGGCCAGGAGCGGGCCGTCGGGAGCGTCGCCGAACGCGTTGCTGGCGGGGTGCTCGTCGCCGGCGGCCATGCCCGGGGCGGCCGGGTCGGTCGCCGGGTCAGCGTTGGGGTCGTCGACCGGCTGCCCCGGGGCGGGCGCCTCCATCGGGATGCTGGTGACGGCCGGGTCGTCGAGCGGAGCAGTGGTGATGGCGGGGTCCTCGAGCGGTCCGCCAGCGGGGAGGTGATCGGTCATGACATCTCCTTGCCTCACGCCCGCCGCCGACCGGCAGGCCGTGCTCGGCACCCTAGTACGGGGCTCCGGCCACTCCGCCGGGATCGGCCGGCCTCACCCCCCGACGGTGGAGGCCCGGGCACGGCGTGCCGACTGACCGCGCATCCGACGGCACGCGGACCCTCTGAGCCGCTCTCAGCCGGGCAGTGGGTAGCATCGTCGGGTCAGCAGGCGCCGTTCGGGTTGTACAGGGGGTGAGTCATGGGCTTTCTCGGGAAGGTCGAGAAGTCGATCGAGGGTGCGGTGAGCGGTCTCTTCGCGCGGGCGTTCAAGGGCGACGTGCAGCCGGTGGAGATCACGGCCCGCCTCCAGAAGGAGCTCGACAGCGAGGCACAGCTGCTCTCGCGCGACAAGCGGCTGGTGCCCAACGACTTCCTGATCGGGCTCAGCACGCAGGACTACGCGCGGCTGTTCCCGTACTCCAAGACGCTCAACGAGGAGATCATCCCCGAGCTGCGCGACTACGCGGCCGACCGGGGGTACGTCTTCAACGGCGCCATCGCCATCCACTACGAGGAGCGCACCGACCTGCCCACGGGCCGGTTCACCGTGGTCTCCGACGCCAAGGCGAAGGTCGAGGGCGAGGCCTCTGCCACCGGCATCCGCAAGGCTGCCCTGGTGCTCGAGGTCAACGGCGTCCGTCACCCGCTGACCCCTCCCGGCCTGGTCATCGGCCGCGGCACCGAGGCCGACCTGCGCATCAACGACCCGGGCATCTCCCGGCGGCATGCCGAGCTCGTCGTCACCGGCGCCGGAGACCAGCAGCAGATCACGGTCGTCGACCTCGGCTCCACGAACGGCATCACCGTCAACGGCCGCAAGGTCAAGGAGGCCGCGGTCACCGACGGCACCCGCATCGACATCGGCAACACCCGCCTCCTCGTCCACGCCCCTGCAGCCCTCTGAGTCGCGTCGATGGCAGACCTCATCGTCACGCTGCTCAAGGTGGCCTTCGTCGCAGCACTGTGGATCTTCGTGCTGATCGTCGCGGGCGCCATCCGGACCGACATCATGGGCGGCCGCATGCTGAGCCGCCGCCCCGCCCCCGCCGGTGGCTCGGCGGGTCCGGTCCCGTCCTCGGCACCGCAGGCCACGGTGCGTACGGCTCCCGCCGCCCAGCCTCGGATCCTGGCCATCACGTCGGGCAGCCAGGCGGGGGCCCGGCTGGCCATGGTGGACCACTTCCGCATCGGCCGGTCCGCCGACTGCGCGCTGATCCTCGACGACGACTACGTCTCGGGCGACCACGCCGAGATGAAGCGCCGCGCCGACGGCCAGTGGGTGCTCACCGACCTGGGCTCGACGAACGGGTCGTTCGTCAACGGTGCCCGTCTGAGCGCCCCGACCATCGTGACCGCCGCCGACGACATTAAGATCGGCCGAACCCAGATGAGGCTGGAGACCTGATGCCGACGTCGTTACGCACCGTCGCGCACTCCGAGATCGGGCTGGTCAGGAAGAACAACCAGGACTCGGGGTACGCGTCGCCCACCATGATCGTCGTCGCCGACGGCATGGGCGGGGCGGCTGCCGGCGACCTGGCATCCGCCGTCGCCATCAACGAGCTGCGCAAGGCCGACGGTCACCAGCAGGGCGAGGCGATGCTGGAGACCCTCGCGGGCGCGCTGCAGAGGGCCAACGACCGGCTGGCCGAGCTGGTCGCCGACGACCACTCCCTGGACGGCATGGGCACCACCGTCTGCGGCGCCATGTTCGACGGCGAGCAGCTCGGCATCATCCACATCGGCGACTCGCGCGGCTACCTGCGGCGCGACGGCAAGCTGCAGCGCCTGACCCACGACCACTCCTGGGTGCAGTCGCTGGTCGACGACGGCCGCATCAGCGAGGCGGAGTCCCTCTTCCACCCGCACAAGTCGCTGCTGCTCAAGGTGCTCAACGGCCAGCCGCTGGCCGAGGCGGACCTGGGCCTGGTCGAGGTGCACGAGGGAGACCGCATCCTGTTCTGCTCCGACGGGCTCTGCGGGCTGGTCACCGACGACGTCATCGACGCGGCTCTGGCCCAGCCCGACCGTGAGCAGTGCCTGGCGGAGCTGATCGCCGCCGCCCACGCGGGCGGCGGTCACGACAACATCACGATCATCGTCTCCGACGCGGTCGCCTGCAACACCCCCGCCCCACCGCGTGAGGACGACGAGGACGTGGTCGAGGGAGAGTCGACCGTGATCGTGCCGGGCCGCTCCGTGGGGGCCGGTCTGCTGCTCGGCGCCGCGGTGGACCGGGAGATCCCCGCCCTACGCTCCCGGCCCATCGACATCGACGGACCCACCGGCGACGTCGAGCACACCGACGAGAGCGGCAACTTCATCCCCGACGCACCCACCCCGGGGTCGCCCAAGGTCGCCCAGCTCGCCCCGGCTGAGGCCGAGGAGGCGACCGACGAGCCCGAGGCAGCCGAGCGCCGCCGCCGGCCCCGGGCCGGCGTCTGGATCGCGGTCCTGGCCGTCGTGCTCGCGCTCGCTCTCGGTTCGTACGGCACCTATGCGTACGCCTCGACGCAGTTCTTCATCGCTCCCGCCACCACTCAGGTGGGCATCTACCGCGGCATCCCTGGCCACGTCGTGGGGCTGAGCACCAACCGCCTCGTCGAGCCCACCGGCATCGAGATCGCCGACCTGCCCCCGAGCTTCCAGCAGCGCGTCCGCAACGGGATCGTGGTGCGCGACGGCGGCGTCGATGCCGCCCGTCAGACCGTGGCGGAGCTGCGGCTGAAGTCGGAGCAGTGCATCAAGCAACGCCTGGACCGGGCGGTGGCGACGCAGTCGCCGACACCCACGCCCAGCCCGACGGTGCTGCCGCCGGTCAGCCCCGGGGCCACCCCGGCCACCCCCGCCACCCCGGGTGCGACGCTCACCGAGACCGTCTCCGCCACCCCCAGCGCGACCCCCACCCCGTCAGCGTCGCCGTCCCCGAGCTCGCCCGAAGAGTGCTGACATGGCGTCGACCTCCGCAGTCGATGCCCCCGTCATGTATCGCAAGCGACGCACGACCGAGCTGCTGCTGCTCCTGTTCGCCCAGGCCATCGGCATCGGCGGCTACCTGCTGACCCACCTCAACCTCGACGGCGCACTGCCCGGCCCCTGGCCGTACGTCGCCGCCGGCTGGGTCGCTCTCGGCCTGGTCGCGCACGGCGTGATCCGGTGGCGCACCCCGTACGCCGACCCGTTCCTGCTGCCGCTGGCCGTGCTGCTGAACGGCCTGGGCGTGGCGATGATCCACCGCATCGACCTCATCAACGAGCCGCCCCGCGACGACGCGCGCACTCAGCTGATGTGGGCCGCGCTCGGCGTCGTCTGCCTCGTGGTCACGCTGGTCCTGGCACGCGACTACCGCAGCTTCCAGCGCTACCCGTACATCCTGTTCGGCGTCGGCCTCGCGCTGCTGCTGCTGCCGCTGACCCCGCTGGGCGTGGAGCTGAACGGCTCCCAGATCTGGATCCGCGTCGCCGGCTACAGCTTCCAGCCCGCCGAGGTGGCGAAGATCGTGCTCTCGGTCGCGTTCGCGGCGTACATGGCGGAGAAGCGTGACGTGCTCGCCCTGGCCGGCCCGAAGGTCCTGGGCCTGACGCTGCCGCGGCTGCGTGACCTCGGCCCGATCGGCATCATGTGGGGCGCCAGCCTGCTGGTGCTCGTCTACCAGCGCGACCTGGGCACCTCGCTGCTGTTCTTCGGCCTGTTCGTGGCGATGCTGTACGTCGCCACGCAGCGCACCAGCTGGGTGGTGCTCGGTGGCGTGCTCTTCGCGCTCGGCGCGTGGTTCGCGTACGGAAAGTTCAGCCACGTGCAGCGCCGCGTCTCGTCGTGGCTCGACCCGTTCTCCGACTACCAGGCCAACTACCAGGTGATCCAGGGGCAGTTCGGGTTCGCGTACGGGGGGCTGCTCGGCCGCGGCTGGGGCCTCGGCCGCCCGGGCCTGACCCCGCTGGCCAAGAGCGACTTCATCATCACCGCGATCGGGGAGGAGCTGGGCCTGGTGGGGCTGATGGCGGTGATCGTCGTGTACGCGGTCATCGTCTTCCGTGGTCTCCGGGCCGCCATCACCGTGGACGAGCCGTTCGGGTCGCTGCTGGCCTCCGGTCTCTCGTTCGCCTTCGGGCTCCAGGTGTTCGCCATCGTCGGCGGCGTCACCCGGCTGCTGCCGCTCACCGGCCTGACGACGCCGTTCATGTCGCAGGGCGGCTCGTCGATGGTCGCCAACTGGATCGTGCTCGCGATGCTGCTGGTCATCAGCCACAACGGCCGCCGGCCCGCGCCGTTGGCCGCAGTGACCGACGAGGCGGGCGTGGCGGTGCTTGCCGGCGACGCCACCCAGGTGATCCCGATCCACACCGGTCACCCGCAGCCCCGGCCCGAGCCGGTGGTCGAGCCCGTGACGCACGATCCCGAGGTGGACCCGGCCGCCCGCACGCAGCAGCTGACCGCTGCCGACGCGCGCACCCAGGTGGTCGACGCGTACGCGGTCGACGACCGGACCCAGACGATCGGCGTGGCCCCGGCAGACCGCACCGAGGTGATCGGCGCGGGGGAGCCGACCCAGGCGATCCCGGCCGTACGCGACCCGCACGCACCGGCCGGCGGCTTCCAGGCCCCACCGCCCCGGCCGGCCCCGGACGACCCCGACGCCACAGCGTCCCGACCCGTACGCGGAGGTGGCGCATGACCCGTCAGATCCGGCACCTGGCCACCGTGGTGGCCGTGATGTTCCTGGCCCTGCTGCTGAACGCGAGCGTGATGGGGCTGATCCGGGAGCCGTCGTTGAACGCCGACGAGCGCAACCGGCGCACCGCCGACCTGGAGTTCGCGCAGGACCGCGGCGCCATCCTCGTCGGCGACACCCAGATCGCGTCGACCACGCCGGTCAAGGACCGGTTCCTGTTCCAGCGCTCCTACCCGCAGGGCCCCCTGTACGCGCAGGTGACCGGCTGGTACGCGTACGACTACGGCCGCTCCGGGCTGGAGGCCACCTGGGGCAAGGAGCTGGCCGGGCAGGCGTCGTCGCAGACCCTGGACCGGTTCGTCGACACGGTCACCGGTGCGACGCCGCGGGGCGCGACGGTGCAGACCACGCTGAACGCCAAGATGCAGCAGGTCGCCAGCCAGCAGCTCGGCAGCCGCAAGGGGGCCGTGGTCGCCCTGGACCCGAAGACCGGCGCGGTGCTGGCCATGGTGAGCGCACCGACGTACGACCCCAACACCCTCTCCAGCCATGACCTGGCCGCGGCGAAGGCCTCGTGGGACGCCCTGAACGCCGACAAGAACAAGCCGCTCGCGAACCGGGCCGCGCGCGAGATCTACCCGCCCGGGTCGACCTTCAAGCTGGTCACCGCCGCGACGGCGCTGGAGAACGGGATGGCGCCCGACGCGCTGATCGACTCCCCCGCGACGCTGAAGCTGCCGGGGTCGAGCGCCGTGCTGGGCAACCAGGTCGACTGCGGCGGTGCCAAGGTCACCCTCGACCAGGCGCTGCAGACCTCCTGCAACACGGCCTTCGCGAACCTGGCCGGCCAGCTGGGGGCCGACAAGATGCGGGCCCAGGCGCAGAAGTTCGGCTTCGGGCAGCGCCAGCTCTCCGACCTGGGCGGCGTGGCGAGCCGGTTTCCTGAGAAGCCCGACGCGGCCCAGACGATGATGACCGGCATCGGTCAGTACGACGTCGCGGCCAGCCCGCTGCAGATGGCGATGGTCACCGCGGCCATCGCGAACGACGGGGTGCTGAAGTCGCCGTACGTCGTCTCGGAGGTCCGTTCGCCCGACCTGCGGGTGCTCTACCGCCACGGGCCCGACGACACCAGGGCCATGTCGACCGAGAACGCGAAGCTGCTGCAGCAGATGATGGTGAACGTCGTCGACAAGGGCACCGGCAGCAAGGCCCAGCTCGACGGGGTGGTCGTCGGTGGCAAGACGGGCACGGCCCAGTCCGACCTGTCGCGGCCTCCGTACGCCTGGTTCGTGGCCTTCGCCAAGAACCCCGACGTGGTGGTCGCGGTGTTCATCGAGGAGGCCGACATCGAGCGGTCCGACATCGCCGGCGGGCGGCTGGCGGGCCCCGTCGCCCGAGCCGTGATCCAGGCGTCGCGGTGATCTACCAGGCTATGTTCAGGTGTCTCTCAACTCTGTTGGTGACAATGTCGTGGGCCCCCTGCCGGGGGCGGGGTGAGATGGAAGGGTGCCGATGACCGAGCAGGGGGGTGTGCTCCTGGGCGGTCGCTACGAGCTGGGCCCGGTGCTCGGCCGGGGCGGAATGGCGGAGGTGCGGCGGGCACGCGACATCCGGCTCGGCCGCGACGTCGCCGTCAAGCGGCTGCGCATCGACCTCGCCGGTGACGACACCTTCCAGGCACGGTTCCGGCGTGAGGCTCAGGCGGCGGCCGGGCTGAACCACCCCAACATCGTCAGCGTGTACGACACCGGCGAGCAGGAGGATCCCTCAGGCGTCTCGGTGCCGTACATCGTGATGGAGCTGGTCGTCGGTCACACGCTGCGCGACGTGCTGCGGGAGGGGCGCAAGATCCGCCCCGAACGGGCACTCGAGCTCACGATGGGCGTGCTCGACGCGCTGCAGTACAGCCACCAGGCCGGCATCATCCACCGCGACATCAAGCCCGCGAACGTGATGCTCACCTCCGGTGGCCAGGTCAAGGTGATGGACTTCGGCATCGCGCGCGCGGTCGCCGACACCTCCGCCTCGATGACCCAGACCGCCGCGGTGATCGGCACGGCTCAGTACCTCTCGCCGGAGCAGGCGCGCGGTGAGAAGACCGTCGACAACCGCTCCGACATCTATGCCGCCGGCTGCCTCCTGTACGAGCTGCTGGTCGGCCAGCCGCCGTTCCAGGGTGACTCGCCGGTGAGCGTGGCCTACCAGCACGTACGCGAGACGCCCGTGCCCCCCTCGCAGCTGGACGCGGAGATCACCCGCGACATGGACGCCATCACGCTGACGGCGCTGGCGAAGGATCCCGCCGACCGCTACCAGACCGCCAAGGAGATGCGCGACGACATCGCGCGGCTGCTCGCAGGCCAGGAGCCGACGGCGCAGATCCCGGCCGTCGTCAGCGAGGGCGACACCCCCGTGCAGCCCCTCACAGCCGTGGCCGCGCCGATCACGCAGCAGGCGGTCGCCCGCCCGTACGAGCCGGAGCGCGCCATCGAGCCCGTGCCGGACGTGGTCGAGGAGCCGGCTCGCAGGGGCAGCGGCACCGCCATCGTGGTGGGCCTGCTGGTGGTGCTGGCGGCGCTCGGCATCGGGCTGGGCTGGTGGTTCATGGGCGGCTCTCCGAAGCCCGCGACCACCCCGACGCCGAGCGCGACGGCGGTGCCGATGGTGCAGGTGCCCCACGTGGTGTCGATGCGTCAGCAGACCGCGGTGGAGACGCTCGAGCAGAGCCAGCTCAAGGCGGTGGTGGCCACCGTCGAGGGCCCCGACGACCAGACCGTCGGCACGGTGCTGCGGCAGGACCCCACCAGCCGTACCCCGGTCGCGGCCGGCACCCAGGTGACGATCACCGTCAACGTCGGCCCGGCGAAGCTCGCGATGCCGGGCAACCTCGTCGGCCAGAACAAGGACCAGGTGAAGCAGGCCCTGGAGCAGCTCGGCTTCACCGACGTGAAGCTGGCCCAGTCGCCGACCGAGCCCAACGACGTGGCCGCGAACGTGGTCATCAGCACCAGCCCCGCCGCGGGCGCGGAGATCACGAAGGCCACCCCGGTCACCATCTACTACTCCACGGGCGCCTCGGCCGTCCCCGACGTCTCCGGCTTCGGTCGGGACGCCGCGGTGGCTCAGCTCAAGAACAGCGGCTTCAAGCAGGTGTCGGTGGAGCTGCGCGACTCCGACACCGCCGCCGCCGGCACGGTGATCGAGACCAACCCGAAGGCTGGCACCATGCTGGACCGCACCAAGCCGGTCGTGGTGTACGTCGCGAAGGCCGCCGCACCCTCGCCGACCCCCACCCCGACGACGGCGGCGCCGACGCCCACCGCCACGGCCTCCGCCACCGCGAGCGCGACCGCCTCGCAGAAGCCCACCCCCAGCGCCACCAAGTCCTGACCCGGGGCGGGGCGGCCCGCTGGCGTCAGGCAGGATGGGCGCATGGCCCGCGTCCTCGTGATCGACAACTACGACTCGTTCGTCTACAACCTGGTGCAGTACCTGGGTCAGATCGGCGCCGACGTCGAGGTGTGGCGCAACGACGACGAGCGGTTCGCGACCGAGGGCTGGGCCGACGGGTTCGACGGCATCCTGCTCTCGCCGGGCCCCGGTACGCCTGAGCGGGCCGGCGTGTGCATCGACGTGGTGCGCTCGCTGGGGGGCCAGGTGCCCATCTTCGGCGTCTGCCTGGGGCTGCAGTCGATGGGGGTCGCGTACGGCGGTGTCGTCGACCGTGCGCCCGAGCTGCGCCACGGCAAGACCTCGCAGGTGTTCCACGATGGCGTCGGCGTGTTCGCCGGGCTGCCGTCGCCCCTGGTGGCGACGCGCTACCACTCGCTGGCGATACTGCCGGAGACCCTGCCGCCCGACCTGACGGTGACGGCCTGGACCGAGGACGGCGTCATCATGGGCGTGCGCCACAAGGACCTTCCGGTGGAGTCGGTGCAGTTCCACCCAGAGTCGGTGATGACTGAGGGCGGCTACCAGATGCTCGCCACCTGGCTCGCCGAGTGCGGCGACACCGGGGCCCCCGAGCGTGCGAAGGACCTGGCGCCCCTGATGGCCGTACGTGCCTGAGGGACCGCCGATGCGGCTCGGCGGGGGTCAGCGGGTCGGCGTCGCGTACTGCAGGTCGGCCGCGCCCTTGTAGCCGTCCATCCGTACGTCCCCCACGCGCCGCTGCGTGTAGACGAGCCCGTACCGGTCGGCGTACTGCCGGTAGACCTGCAGGTAGCTCGAGGACTCCAGCGCGGCCTCCAGCCGGCGCTGGTCACCGATGGCGACGATGACGTACGGCGGCGCGTACGGCACGCCGTGCAGCAAGACCGTGTTGCCGACGCACTTCACGCCCGTGCGGCTCGTCACCCGCTGCCCCTGGATGGTCATGGCCTCGGCCCCACCGGACCACAGCGCGTTCACGACGGCCTGGATGTCTTGCTGGTGCACGATCAGCAGCTCCTCGGCGACGCCGGCGGGCTTCACGTGCGTCGGGGCGTCCGACAGCGTCACCGACACCGCCGGCCCCGCGACCGCGGTGAGCGCGGCATCGGCGGCCGCCTTGGAGGTGTCGACCGGCTGGGGAGCCTTCTCCTGCGCGACGCGGTCCACCTCGGCCCGCAGCTGTGACACCTCCGCAGCGAGCTCCTCGTTGCGCTCCGCCTGCTCGCGGACCAGCTGCACCAGGTCGGTGTTGCGGTTGGGCCGCAGGTCCTGCCCGCGGGCCATGCCGGCGGCGGAGGTGAGCATGAATCCCGCCACGAGCAGCGCCACAGCCGTCAGCAGCCGCTCGCTCGCCGTACGCCGCCGGGCGCGGGTGCGCAGTCGCGCGCGGGTCACGGCGCGGCGTACGCGCGCGGTGAGCGGGCGGCCCGGCATGGCGCTCCTTGGGGACTGGCGGCCGCGAGTGTGCGGATCGGCGGCGATTCACTACCCTAGTCCGGACAGGAAGGGAGGTGCGCCGGTGCCTGAGTCGAAGACCCGCAAGGCGGCTGAGACCAAGAAGCAGGTCAAGCGCGACGTCGAGCTCAAGGAGCGGCGTGCGACGCAGCGTCCCGTACGCATCCCCGGCCAGCGTGCGTGGGTGCCTCCCCTGTTCATCACGGTGGGCCTGCTCGGTGTGGCGTGGCTCGTCGTCTACTACATCGCCGGCTACCGGATCCCGTACATGATGGATCTCGGCAACTGGAACATCCTGATCGGCATGGGCGGCATGGCGGCCGCGTTCGCCATCGCCACGCTCTGGAAGTAGCGCCCGCAGCTCCGCTCGCCCCGCGTCAGCCGGACGACCTCGTCGGCATCGGTTGCGTACGCCCACGCGCGAGCGCGTCAGCCGCGCCAGCGCGGTCGGGATGGGATGACTCGTCCGAGGACCAGCCTCAGCCCTCCGGCCGCAGCAGCGGGAACAAGATGGTCTCCCGGATGCCGGCGCCGGTGAGCAGCATCAGCAGCCGGTCGACGCCCATGCCCATGCCACCCATGGGCGGGGCTCCCAGCTCCAGCGCGCGCAGGAAGTCCTCGTCGAGCTGCATGGCCTCCGGGTCTCCCGCGGCGGCAGCCAGCGACTGCGCCGTGAGCCGCTCGCGCTGGATCACCGGGTCGATGAGCTCGGAGAACCCGGTGGCCCGCTCCACACCGCCGATGATGAGGTCCCAGGCCTCGACCAGTCGCGGGTCGTCGCGGTGCGGCCGGGCCAGCGGCTGCGCCACGGCCGGGTAGTCGCACACGAAGGTGGGCTGGACCAGCGAGTCCTCGACCGCGTCCTCGAACAGCTCCATGGCGAGCTTGCCGATCGAGATCCCAGGCTTGTACGCGACCTCCCGCGCATCGGCGATCTGCTGCAGCCGCTCGTACGAAGTATCGGGGGTGATCTCCTCCCCGAGCGCCTCCGACAGCCCCGGGTAGAACGACAGCCAGCGCCACTCCCCGTCGAGGTTGATCTCCTGCCCGTCGGCACCCGGCACGACCCGCGTGCCCAGCGCCCGGTCGGCCGCGTCGACGATCATCCGCTGCGTGCTCGCGGCGATCGTCCACTGGTCGCCCCACGCCGCGTACGCCTCCAGCATCGTGAACTCCGCCGAGTGCGAGGAGTCGATGCCCTCGTTGCGGAAGATGCGCCCGATCTCGTACACGCGATCGGCGCCCCCGACCATCGCGCGCTTGAGGTAGAGCTCCAGCGCGATACGCAGCGTCATGGGGATGTCGAAAGCGTTGAGGTGCGTACGGAACGGGCGGGCCGCCGCCCCGCCGTGGATCGTCTGCAGCACCGGCGTCTCGACCTCGAGGAACCCCTCGTCGGTGAGCGTCTGCCGTAGCGAGAGCATGGTCGCCGACCGCAGCCGTAGCATGTCGCGCGCCTCGGGGCGCACGATCAGGTCGGCGTACCGCTGCCTGACGCGGGTCTCCTCCGACAGGTCCTTGTGCAGCGTCGGCAGCGGACGCAGCGCCTTCGATGCGATCGCCCACTCGGTCGCCATCACCGACAGCTCGCCGCGCTTGCTGGCGATGACCCGCCCCTTGACGTACAGGTAGTCGCCCAGGTCGACATCGCTCTTCCACCGCGCCAGCGACTCCTCGCCGACCTCGGCAAGCGACACCATCACCTGCAGCCGCTCGCCGTTGTCGGTGGCCGTGAAGCCGTCCTGCAGCGTCGCGAAGCAGAGCTTGCCGGAGGTGCGCAGGTAGACGGCGCGGCCGGCGATGCCCACCACGTCGTCGGTCTCCTCGCCGGCCTGCAGGTGGCCCCAGCCCTCGCGCACCTGCGTCAGGGAGTGGGTGCGGTCGACGTGCACGGGGTACGCCTCGCGGCCCTCGGCCAGCAGCCGCGCGCGCTTCTCTCGCCGCACGACCATCTGCTCAGACAGGTCTCGCTCGAGCTGCGCGGCAGCGGCGGCGGGGTCGACGGCGGGGTCGGTCACGGGCTCGGAGGTCACCGGCGAAGCCTACCGACAGACTGCTATGGGAGCCCCTTCCCGTGACTGCCCTCCGGTCTATGCTTCGCGCCATGAGCTACGGCCAGCCGAACCCGCAGAACCCGTACGCCCCTCAGGGCCAGCCTGGCTACGGCCAGCAGCCCTATGGCCAGCAGCCTTACGGCCAGCCGGGTCAGCAGGGCTACGGGCAGCCGAACCAGCCGTACGGCCAGCCGGGTCAGCCCTCGTACGGCCAGCCGGCGGGACCGTCATACTCGCAGCCGTCGCAGGGGTTCCCCCCGTTCGGCCAGCCGTCCCAGCCGGCGTACGGGCAGCCTGGCGCTCCCTTCCAGCCCCCGCAGCAGCAGCCCGACCTCGGCCTGAACCGGCCGCAGCCGCAGCACCTCGGTCAGCCGCCGCAGCCCGGCCAGCCCCCGCAGC
>ERZ501016.102-NODE-102-length-40570-cov-15.580304_pt1 | contig 40570 bp, 35 predicted proteins | sample MGYA00248889_ERZ501016 | MGnify/ENA primary metagenome ERZ501016 (study PRJEB25958, sample SAMN03398594) | human skin metagenome | study: EMG produced TPA metagenomics assembly of the Human Skin Microbiome Metagenome (human skin metagenome) data set. | reverse complement strand
GGGCGCTGCGAGGGCCGGGCTGGGACCGGTCGTCGAGGTCGGCGCCGGGGTGCTGGCTTGGGCGGTGGAACCGGCTGAGGTGGTGGAACTGGGTTGAGTGCTGGGACTGGCCGACGGGTCGGCGGCGGGCTCGTTCGCCGGGCTAGGGGCCGGGTGAAGCGTCCGGGTGGTCGTCACGGTCACCGGCGGGGCCACCGACCGCGGCCCTGGGATGGTGACCGTAGTGGTGCTGGTCACCGTGGGGTGCGGCGGCGTTGACGGGCTGGGGGCGGGCGGCGGAGTGCTGCTGGTCGGGCTCGGCGTCGGGGACTCCGTGGGGCTGGGCGACGACGTGGTGCTGCTTGGCGAACTGGTCGGACCGCCGGCACAGGTGTCCGCCGGCTCACCCGCGTGCTCGATGCTCGCGTCGAGCAGCGAGTCGACGGCGGAGCTGAGCATTGCCTGTGCGGTGGCGCGCCGCTCCTGATCGGAAGCCAGCGCGCTCGCGCCGGCCGCGATCAGTGCCCGATAGCCGGCCGGGTCGTAGGCGATGGCACCGCGCACGGCAACCGGGGCGTCGCAGCCCAGTTGCAGGGTGGCGAGGAAGTCATTGGCCGCAGTGTGCTCGGCCTCGCGCCCGGCGACCCGGAACGCCATACCGGCCAGGCCGGTGGTGTTGGAATTGATGCCGGAGCTTCCGGTGCCGCCTTCGAGCGCGCCCGATTCCTCCTGGCGATCGGCGAGGTAGTCCAGGGCCCGGTCCCGCGCGGCATCCTGGCCGCCGGTGGCCGATAGGGCGAGCACCGCCAGGGCGGCCGCATCGGGGTCGCTCTCGCAGCCGGGCTTCTCCAGGAACATTCGGAAGCCACCATCCGAACACTGCTGCGCAAGAAGGAAAGCCACGGCATTGGTGGATGGCTCCCGACCGGCGCGGTGCAGCGCGATCAGACCCAGGGCCTGGGTGAAGCTGTTCGAGGTCTGCGTATAGGCGGTGCGATCGGCGTACCGGCCCTCGGTCGTCTCCAGGGCGGTGAGATCGGCGAGCAGGTCGCGGCCGCCAAATGCCTGCGGGTCGCGCCCGGTAACTTCCGCCAGCAATGCGGTCTTGGCGACCGGGCCGGCATAGAGCTCGGTCGCGGCGAAGGCAGGGCCGAGATACTCGTTGACGACGGCCTCGACCGCATCCGTGCTGGCCAAGGCCTGGGTGTGCCCCGACCGGGTCGCGACCACCCCGAGAATCGCATCGACGGTCACCCCGATGTCGGCCTGATCGGTGCCCGGGTAGTTGAGCATCCCGTTGCCCTCGGCCAACTGGCGGGCCAGGAAGGCGGCGGCAGTGGCGGCGGATGCGCTCCTGGTGTCGGATGCGGCGGGGACCAGGGCCACGGACGGTGCGGCAAAGCCGATGAGCATCGGGCCGGTGATCGCCAAGCAGCTCACGGCGAGCGTTCGCCGTCGCGACGTTGGGGGCGTGCCGGCCAGTCTGGCGGCGCAAATTGCTTTGCGGGACATAGGGTTCCGGCTCCTCGCACGGTGCGCTGAGCCGACGGTCCGGCCCTGCGAACCGCATACCTCGGCGGTGGACAGGATGGTCCGCACCAGGCAAGGCATTCCGGCTCGCCGCCTTCGGGCGGCCTACGGTTGCGGGTCAGCGCCGGACTTGGACCGGCTTCCCCTCACTCGGGCGGTGCGTCGCGCGGGCGACACCAGTGGCCATCCTAGTCCAGTCCCCCACGCCGCGGCTCGCCGCAGGCCGGGGCCGCTAGCGTCGAGGCATGGACGAGGCGGCGGTCGAGCGCGTGCTGCGGATCGTGGAACTCATCCCAGTTGGGGAGGTCGCGGCATACGGCGAGGTGGGTGCAATCGCCGGCGTCGGTCCGCGCCAGGTCGGCGCGATCATGAGCCGGTATGGCAGTGCGGTCGCGTGGTGGCGGGTCACCAATTCCTACGGGGATCCGCCGAAACATCTGCGGGAGAAGGCTTTTGTCCACTGGGCGCGTGAGGGCATCGCGATCAAACCCAATGGACTCGGCTGCCGGATCGCCGACTTCGGCACCGACCAGCGCGTCTTGGCGCGGCGCTACCGCGAGGTCGCTGTCCGCCGGGACGTCAGAAGTCCCGGCGCATGACCAGTCGGCGGGGGAAGGGGTGGGAGACCTCGGTGAGGCCGGCGGCGGCATACATGCTCGGCGTGCCGGGATGGATCTCGTCCCAGGTGATGCGCTCGCCCGCACTAGTGATGATCGGATAGGCCTCGACGGCGGCGGCGCCACTCGCTCCGGCGTGCGCCACGGCGGCGGCCGCGAGCGCGTGCGCGATGCCCTGTCCGCGACGACCAGCGCGGACGAAGACGCAGGTGATCGCCCATACGGACGCATCGGCCTTGTCCTCGTCGCGGCCGGTCCACGGCACCTTCTGGTTGCGCCGCAGACCGCCGTATGCCGCCCGCGGCTCCACCGCGCACCAGCCGGCCGGCTCCCCGCCCAGCCAGGCCACCAGGCCGCTCGTTGTCTCGGCATCGGGATCCCCGGCCCCGGTCTGCTCGACCAGACGACGACGGCGCTCCTCGACCGGGAAGTTCCCGAACGCCTCTCCCCGGGCCAGCTTGAACCGTTGGCACTGGCAGATCGCCGCCGAGCCCCGGGTGCCGAAGATCGCCTGCAGATCGTTCGGCTCTGCCTCGTTGGCCGGGCGGATCACCAGCCCGTCCGGGCCGGTCGGTGTCACCGGGTCGGAGTCCCGTGATGCCGTCATCCTCGGGAGGCTACTCGCGCTCGTGGAGCACGGTGGCCGGAGCGCACGACCGTCGTCATCATCCGGCCCCTCAGGCCCGGTAGACTCGCGGTCACAGGCGTCTGAGCCGTCATCAGCGGCAAGCCTCCGGAAGAACGGCGAGCACACCCCATACCGGGGCGGGCGAGCTCACTAGAACCGGACGGGTCCGGCCCGTCACAGCCGAACGAAGCGGTCGGATGCCGTTCCCCGACAAGGGAACCCACGGCATGCGACAAGCGAGGTGGTACCGCGGTAGCGGCCCGGGGGGCCGGGATCGTCCTCGTGGACCGAGTTGGCAACGACCCGGTGCCCGCGAGGGGACCGGCCGAGCAGGAGCACCGCATACCGATGGCCTATCCGAAGGCATCAACGACCGGCGAGACCACCGTCCCCTCCAGTCCGCGCTTCCCGGCGATCGAGGACGCCGTGCTGAAGTACTGGAGCGCCGATGGCACCTTCCAGGCGAGCATCGATGCGCGTCCGGCCGGCGAGGACGGGGCCAACGAGTTCGTCTTCTATGACGGCCCGCCCTTCGCCAATGGTCTGCCGCACTACGGCCACCTGCTCACCGGCTATGTCAAGGATGTGGTCCCGCGCTACCAGACCATGCGCGGCAAGCGGGTCGAGCGCCGCTTCGGCTGGGACACCCACGGTCTGCCCGCCGAGCTGGAGGCGATGAGCCAGCTCGGGATCAAGACCAAGGAGGAGATCCTTGAGCTCGGGATCGAGGCCTTCAACGCCAAATGCCGCGAATCGGTCATGAAGTACACCCAGGAATGGCGTGACTATGTCACACGCCAGGCACGCTGGGTCGACTTCGACCATGACTACAAGACGCTGAACCCGACCTTCATGGAGTCGGTGCTCTGGGCGTTCAAGAGCCTCTACGACAAGGGTTGGGTCTATGAGGGTTTCCGGATCCTGCCCTATTGCTGGAACGACCAGACCCCGCTGTCCAACCACGAGCTGCGGATGGACGACGAGGTCTACAAGATCCGCAAGGACCCCGCGGTCACCGTCGGCTTCCGGCTGACCTCCGGCCCGTATGCCGGTGCCCTCGCCCTGATCTGGACGACGACCCCGTGGACCCTGCCCTCCAATATGGGGATCGCCGTGGGGCCGGACGTGGACTATGTCGTCGTCGAATCCGAGGCCACCGGTCGCCCCGAGCGCTACCTGCTGGCGGCGGAGCGGGTGACGGCATACGGGCGCGAGCTGTGGCCCGGCAAGGACGAGGACGCAGGCGCGCTCCGCAAGGACCCGAGCGCCCGAATCGTGGCGAGGGTCAAGGGATCTGAGCTGGTGGGCTCGAGCTACACCCCGCCGTTCGGTTACTACCAGGGGTATGCCAACGCCCACCAGGTGCTCGCCGCGGACTTCGTCACCACCGGCGACGGCACCGGGATCGTGCACATGTCCCCGGGCTTCGGTGAGGACGACAAGGCGGTCCTGGACGCCGCGGGCGTGGAGACGGTGGTGCCGGTCGGCCCGGACGGCCGGTTCATCTACCCGGTCACGGCATACCAGGGCCTGCATGTCTTCGACGCCAATCCGGTCATGGCCGAGCACCTCAAGGCGCGCACCCAGCTCGACGGGCGCGGCGAAAGCGCTGCGGGACAGGCGGATCCGGGTCCGGTGACCGAGGGCACGGTGCTGCTGCGCAGGGAGACCTATGAGCACTCCTATCCGCACTGCTGGCGCTGCAAGCAGCCGCTGCTCTATATGGCGGTGTCCAGTTGGTTCGTCCAGGTCACCGCGTTCAAGGACCGGATGCTGGAGCTCAACCAGCAGATCTCCTGGACACCCGACAATGTCAAGGACGGCCAGTTCGGCAAATGGCTGGCCAATGCCCGCGACTGGTCGATCTCGCGGAATCGCTTCTGGGGCAGCCCGATCCCGGTGTGGCGCTCGGACGATCCCGCGTACCCGCGGATCGATGTCTATGGCTCCTTCGCCGAACTCGAGCGCGACTTCGGGGTGCTGCCGCGCAATGAGAAGGGCGAGCCGGATCTGCACCGGCCGTTCATCGACGAGCTGACCCGGCCCAACCCCGACGACCCGACCGGTCGCTCGACGATGCGCCGCGTCGAGGACGTCCTGGACGTCTGGTTCGACTCGGGCTCAATGAGTTTCGCGCAGGTGCACTATCCCTTCGACAACCGCGAATGGTTCGAGCATCACTTCCCGGGCGACTTCATCGTCGAATACATCGGGCAGACCCGCGGCTGGTTCTATACCCTGCACGTGCTCGCGACGGCGCTCTTCGACCGGCCGGCCTTCCAGTCGTGCATCAGCCACGGCATCGTGCTCGGCGACGACGGGCAGAAGATGTCGAAGTCGCTGCGCAACTATCCCGATGTCTCCGAGGTCTTCGACCGCGACGGAGCCGACGCGATGCGCTGGTTCCTCATGTCCAGCCCGATCCTGCGCGGCGGCAACCTGATCGTCACCGAGAAGGGCATCCGCGACGGGGTCCGTCAGGTCCTCATCCCGCTGTGGAACACCTGGTACTTCTTCACGCTCTACGCCAACGCCTTCGACGGCGGGCGCGGCTACGAGGCGCACTGGTCGACCGGCTCCAGGGACCTGCTCGACCGCTACCTGCTGGCCAAGCTGCGGGAGTTCGTGGAGGCGATGCAGCAGCAGATGGACGCGTATGACGTCGCGTCCGCCTGCGAGACCATGCGCGGCTTCCTGGACGTGCTGACCAACTGGTACGTCCGCCGCTCGCGGGAGCGCTTCTGGGACACCGGTGGTGCCGACCGCGAGGCGACCACGCAGGCGTTCGACACGCTCTACACCTGCCTCGAGGTCGTCACCCGCACCTGCGCGCCGCTGCTGCCGCTGGTCACCGAGGAGATCTGGCGCGGCCTCACCGGCGGCCGCTCGGTCCACCTGACCGACTGGCCGGACGCCACGCAGCTGCCGAGCGACCACGAGCTGGTCGCGCGCATGGACCGCGCCCGCGACATCTGCTCGGTGGCGTCCTCGCTGCGCAAGGCCCAGAACCTCCGCGTCCGCCTGCCCCTCGCCGACCTCACCGTGGTCACCGAGGACGCCGCCGGTCTCGCCGCCTTCGCCGACATCGTCAGGGACGAGGTCAACGTCCGCGAGGTCACGCTGCGCGACGTGGGGGAGGTCAGCGAGGAGGACTTCGGCATCTCGCAGCGCCTCACGGTCAACGCGCGCGCCGCCGGCCCCCGGCTCGGCAAGGACGTGCAGCGCGCCATCAAGGGCTCGAAGTCCGGCGACTGGTCGGTCGCCTCCGACGGCGTCGTCACCGCCGGTGGTCTCGAGCTGCACGAGGGCGAGTTCACCCTCGAGACGGTGAGCGCGGGCGACGGCCCGGACCACCACGCGACGGCCATGCTGCCCGGCGGCGGCTTCGTGGTCCTCGACACCGAGGTCACCCCCGAGCTCGCGCGCGAGGGCGTGGCGCGCGACCTCGTCCGCGCCGTCCAGCAGGCGCGTCGCGACGCCGGCTTCGAGGTGTCCGACCGGATCTCGTTGACGGTCACCGGCGCCCAGGAGGTCTACGACGCGACGGTCCACCACCAGGACCTGCTCGTCGAGGAGACCCTGGCCAGCCAGTTCGGCTCAGCGCCCAACCTGCTCGCGATCGACGGTGACGGCGTCACCGAGGTCGAGGTCGGCGACGGCTACCACGCACGCATCCTGGTGAAGAGGCTCCCGTGAGCAACGACCGGCACGACCTGCCCGACGACCGCGACGGCTATGGCGTCTACGAGGGCACCGACGGCACCGAGGAGACCGACGGCCACGACGCCGTCGACCTCTCGGGCAACGAGGACCTCAACGAGCTGATGGGTCTGGACCCGCTGGGCCCGGGCGAGCGTGCCGTGGCCCGCAGCGGTCGCCCCGACGCGGCGCAGCGCGACGCCGCCGAGCGGCTCGCGACGGCCAAGCGGATGCGCGAGATCGAGCGGGACATCCTCGGGCGCATCCCCGAGAACGACGTCACCCCCTCGCTCGACCGCATCCAGGCGGTCATGGAGCTGCTCGGCGACCCGCAGCGGACGTTCCCGGTGATCCACCTGACGGGCACCAACGGCAAGACGAGCACCACCCGGCTGATCGAGACGCTGCTGACCGAGCACGGCCTGACGACAGGGCGATTCACGTCGCCGCACCTGCACGACATACGGGAGCGGATCGCCATCGGCGGTCAGCCGATCAGCCCGGAGCGCTTCGTCGCGGCCTACGACGACGTCCTGCCGTTCGTCGAGATGGTCGACGGGCGCAGCGTCGCCGAGGGCGGCCGGCCCATGGGCTACTTCGAGGTCATCGTGGCCGTCGCGTATGCCGCCTTCGCCGACGCACCCGTGGACGTCGCGGTCGTCGAGGTGGGGCTCGGCGGCAGCTGGGACGCCACCAACATCGCCGACGGTCAGGTCAGCGTCATCACCCCGATCGGCATCGACCACCAGAAGTTCCTCGGCGACACCCTCGAGGACATCGCCTCCGAGAAGTCCGGGATCATCAAGGCCGGCGCCATCACCATCAGCGCCGAGCAGGAGCCCGAGGTCGTCGAGGTCCTGGTCGAGCGGGCCGAGCAGGTCGGCGCCCAGATCGCCTGGGCCGGGCAGGAGCTCGAGGTCGTCGCCCGCGACCAGGCGGTCGGGGGCCAGCTCCTCACGATCAAGGGGCTGGCGGGGGAGTACCCCGACATCCTCCTGCCCCTCTACGGCGAGCACATGGCGGGCAACGCCGCGCTGGCGCTGGCGGCGGTCGAGGCCTTCATCGGTGGGGGCGAGCAGGCGTTGGACCCCGAGGTCGTCCGTGCGGCGTTCGCCCGGGCCAGCTCACCCGGACGTCTGGAGATCGTGCGTCGCAGCCCCACCGTCATCGTGGACGCCGCGCACAACCCCCAGGGGGCCCGGTCGCTGCGCCTCGCGCTGAGCGACTCGTTCGCGTTCACCCGTCTCGTCGGGGTCCTCGCAATCCTCGAGGACAAGGACGTGCTGGGCATCCTCGAGGAGCTCGAACCAGCCTTCGACGAGGTCGTCGTCACGCGCTCGACGTCACCGCGGGCCCTCTCGCCGAGGGCGCTCGGACGCCTGGCCCGCGAGATCTTCGGCGACGACCGGGTCACGGTCGTCGAGTCCCTGCCGGACGCGCTCGAGCAGGCCGCGGCGCTCGCCGAGGCCGACGCCATCGCCGGCGGGGCCGGAGCCGGGGTCGTCGTCACCGGCTCGGTGACCACCGCCGCCGAGGCCCGCATGCTCCTCGGGGTGACCAGCGCGTGAGAGGTCTGATGCTCCACGGCGTCCCGCGCGCCCTCACCCGACGCCTGCTCGCGGCCGTCATCGCGTCCGAGTCGGTCGTCGTCTTCTTCGGCGCGCTGGTCGCCATGTCGTTGGACCGCACCGAGGGCGGGTCGGGCACGACCTGGCTGGTCCTCGGCTCGATCCTCGCGGTGCTCTGCGTCGTCGACGCCGGGATGCTGCGCCGCCCGTGGGGCGTGACCCTCGGCTGGTTCCTGCACCTGGCGACGCTCGTGTCGGCGCTCGTGGTGCCGATGATGTTCTGGGTGTTCGTGATCTTCTGCGGCCTGTGGGTGGTCGCCCTCGTCCAGGGGCGCAAGATCGACGACCTCGCGGACGAGGCGCGCCGCCGGCACGACGCCGAGAGCAGCCCCGGCCCCTCCGCCACCTGAGCCCGTCCGCACTCGTGGCGCGTCGATGCCTCGGCCGCCAGGGGGCTCGGGCGGTCGATAGGGTGTGGCCATGACTGAGACCACCACCGAGCGCACCCTCGTCCTCGTCAAGCCGGACGGGTTCGAGCGCGGACTCACCGGCGAGGTGCTCCGCCGCATCGAGACCAAGGGCTACACGCTGGCCCAGCTGCAGATCCTCACGCCCGACCGCGAGCGCCTGGCGCAGCACTACGCCGAGCACGAGGGCAAGCCGTTCTACGAGCCGCTGCTGGAGTTCATGTCCTCCGGCCCCGTCACCGCCGCTGTCGTCGAGGGCGACCGCTGCATCGAGGGCTTCCGGTCGCTGGCCGGCGCCACCGACCCGACCAAGGCCGCGCCCGGCACGATCCGCGGCGACCTCGGCCGCGACTGGGGCCCGGGCGTGCAGAAGAACATCGTCCACGGCTCGGACTCCGCGGAGTCCGCCGAGCGCGAGATCGGCATCTGGTTCGGGGGCCAGGGCGCCTGAGCGCGCTCTAGCCGGTCGACGACTCCGGGCCCGCGTGACAGCGTGATCAGCACGCGCGAGCGGTTGTCCGGGTCGGGGTCGCGTGGCACCAGCCCTTGTCGACCATCTTGTCGAGGCGGTGGGTCATGGACGACGGCGAGCTGCGCGTCATACCAGCGGTCCAGCTGCTTGGCGAGGCGGTTGACCGCCGTGATGACCCGCTGGACCATGTCGTCGCCCCCGGCGGCGACATAGGCCTCGACGTCCGCGGTGTACTGCTCCGCGACCCGGCGCCGGCGCATCCCGGTGCGCTGCCGGACGCGGACTCTCGTGCGCTTGCAGGGATCGGGCCAGTATGCCGGACGGCCCGCCACCCTCGTGGGTGACGGGCCGTCAGCCGGGGCCGCTGCTCAGCAGCAGCGGCTGGTGGGGTGGCGCTCCTGGTCGGCGTACTTCTGCCGCCAGAAGTCCCGCTCCGTGGGGATCGGCGCACCGGGGTGGGTCCGACGCAGGTGGTCGACGTAGCGCTCGTAGGCGTCCGCGCCGGTCACGCCGCGCCAGTACCACCGGGCGGCGCTGAGGGTCTTGCCGAGCGTCTGCACGTGATGCCCTCCGTCAGTGGTGGACACCCTGGGGCGAGGGGTCGAGGCCGGCGGCCTTCCACTCAGCGTAGACCGCCTTCTCCGCAGGCGTCGGCAGGAAGCCCTTGGCGGCGAAGATCCGGGACGGGACGTCCGGCTCCTCGCTGGTGGGCAGCCCGCCAGCGCGCGCGGCCTTGATCACCGTCCAGATGGTCGCGAGCACGACCAAGATCACGAGGACGGCGAACAGGACCGACAGCACCTCCTGGACGACGGTGTTGCGGATGACGGCCTCCATGTCGGCGGCCGACTTGGCGGGGGCGACGACCTTGCCGGCCTCGTGGGCCTTGACGTACTTGTCGTGGTTGGCCCAGTAGCCGATGGCCGGGGTGCTGCTGAAGATCTTCTGGTACGACGCCGAGAGCGTGACCGTGAGCAGCCAGACGAGCGGCAGGCCCGGGATCCACGCCCAGCGGAAGAGGCCCATCTTCATCACGACGGTGAAGACCAGGCACAGGGCGATGCAGGCCAGCAGCTGGTTGGCGATGCCGAAGAGCGGGAACAGCGTGTTGATGCCGCCCAGCGGGTCGGTGACGCCCATGACGAGGATCGAGCCCCAGCCGAGCACGACGATCGCCGAGCACACCCACGCGCCGACGCGCCAGGAGGGGTCCTTGAACTTCGAGAGGCCGGGGATGTTGCCGATCGCGTCGGAGAACATGAACCGGGCGACGCGGGTGCCGGCGTCGATGGTGGTGAGGATGAACAACGCCTCGAACATCACGGCGAAGTGGTACCAGAAGGCCTTCATCCCGGCTCCGCCGAAGAAGGACATGACCTGCGACATCCCGAATGCCAAGGTCGGGGCGCCACCGGTGCGGGAGACGATGGACTTCTCCTGCACGTCGGCAGCCGCCTGCGCGATCTTGTCGGCGGTGGCGGGCTCGAGCGGCCCACCGCCGGGGGAGTGCAGCGGCAGGGAGTTGACCCAGGTCGCCGCGGTCTCGGGGGTGCCGCCGGTGACGCCCTTGGGGGCGTTCATGACGAAGTAGAGGTGCTGGTCGAGGATGCAGGCGGTGATGAGCGCCATGATCGCGACGAAGGACTCGGTCAGCATCCCGCCGTAGCCGATGATCCGGGCCTGGGACTCCTTCTCGATCAGCTTGGGCGTCGTGCCCGAGCTGATGAGCGCGTGGAAGCCCGAGATGGACCCGCAGGCAATGGTGATGAACAGGAACGGGAACAGGTTGCCGGCGAAGGCGGGCCCGGTCCCGGTGTGCGCGAACTGCGTCACCGCTGGCATCTGGATCTGCGGGGCGGTGAGGACGATGCCGAGGGCGAGCACGGCGATGGTGCCGACCTTCATGAACGTCGACAGGTAGTCGCGCGGTGCGAGCAGCAGCCAGACCGGCAGCACGGACGCCGCAAAGCCGTAGACGCACAGCCACAGCGCCAGCGCCCGTGGGGACAGCGTGAACAGCTCGGCGCCCCAGCTCGACTCGGCCACCCACGACCCGGAGACGACGGCCAGCAGCAGCAGCGCGACGCCGAGGATCGAGACCTCGTTGACCTTGCCCGGGCGCAGGAAGCGCAGGTAGACGCCCATGAACAGCGCGATCGGGATCGTCATCGCGATGGAGAAGACGCCCCAGGGCGACTCGGCGAGCGCGCCGATGACGACGATGCCGAGCACGGCGATGAGGATGATCATGATCGAGAGCACGCCGAGGATGGCGGCCCAGCCGCCGACCTGACCGAGCTCGTCGCGGGCCATCTGGCCGAGCGAGCGCCCCCGGCGGCGGATCGAGATGTGCAGGACCATGTAGTCCTGGACCGCGCCGGCGAAGATGACGCCGAGGATGATCCACAGCGTGCCGGGCAGGTAGCCCATCTGGGAGGCGAGCACGGGGCCGACGAGGGGGCCGGCGCCGGCGATGGCCGCGAAGTGGTGGCCGAACAGCACGCGGCGGTCGGTCGGCATGAAGTCCTTGCCGTTGCTGAGCTCCTCGGCGGGCGTGGCGCGGGTGTCGCGCGGCCGCAGCACCTTGTACTCGATGAGGCGGGCGTAGAACGTGAGCGCAATGACATAGCTGCCCACGGCCGCGAGCACGAACCAGACGGCATTGACGTGCTCGCCGCGCACCACGGCCAGCATGACCCAGCCGATGGCGGCGGCCAGGGCGATGAGGGCGAGGACGCCCTTCTTGACGGGCGTCGGGCTGAATGGTTCCTCGACCGCCACGGGGGGCAGGTCAGGATCGTTCCGTACGGCGCGGACGCGGTCGTCGTTGACGGTCATCCGGGTCTCCTGTCTTTCTCGATGTGCTCCGGCTGCCCTGCAGGGAGGTCGGGGGAGGGGGTGGGCGGCGGTCGCCCCATGGTGACGCTAGCGACCCGGTGCGGGGCGCAGGGAGGACCATGCGGGTCACCGGGCCCAATGGTGGTGGATCGTTATGCGCCGCGAGGCAGGACGACGCCTTCGACGGAATGGGTAGGGTAGGCCCCATGGCTGACTTCGATGTGGTGGTCCTGGGCGCCGGCCCGGGTGGGTATGTCGCGGCGATCCGAGCCTCCCAGCTCGGCAAGAAGGTCGCGGTCGTCGAGAAGAAGTACTGGGGCGGAGTCTGCCTCAACGTCGGGTGCATCCCCTCCAAGGCGCTGCTGAAGAACGCCGAGCTGGCGCACACCCTGACCCACGACAAGAAGAAGTACGGCATCGAGGGCGACGCCACCATGTCCTACGGCCCGACCCACGCGCGCAGCCGCCAGGTCTCCGCGGGCATCGTCAAGGGTGTCCACTTCCTGATGAAGAAGAACAAGATCACCGAGATCGACGGCTGGGGCACCCTCACCGGCGCGAGGTCCATGGACGTCGCGGTCGAGGGCGGCGAGACCAGGAGCATCACCTTCGACAACCTGATCATCGCGGCCGGTGCCGTGACCCGGATGCTCCCGGGCGTCGAGGTCTCCCAGAACGTCGTGACCTACGAGGAGCAGATCCTCGACGACGGGCTCCCCGGCTCGATCATCATCGCCGGGTCCGGCGCCATCGGCGTCGAGTTCGCCTACGTCATGAAGAACTTCGGCGTCGACGTGACCATCGTGGAGTTCCTGGACCGCATGGTCCCGACCGAGGACGCGGACGTGTCCAAGGAGCTGCTCAAGCACTACAAGAAGCTCGGCGTGAAGGTCATGCTGGGCACCAAGGTCGAGTCCGTCGAGGACACCGGCTCCGGCGTCAAGGTCACGGTCAGCCCCGCCAAGGGCGGCGACCAGCAGGTGCTGGAGGCCGACAAGCTCCTCTCCGCGATCGGCTTCGCCCCCCGCACCGAGGGCTACGGCCTGGAGGCGGCCGGCGTGAGGCTCACCGAGCGCGGTGCCATCGAGATCGACGACTACATGCGCACCAACGTCGACGGCGTCTACGCCATCGGCGACGTCACCGCCAAGCTGATGCTCGCGCACGTGGCCGAGGCGCAGGGCATCGTGGCCGCCGAGACCATCGCCGGCGCCGAGACCATGCCGATCGACTACCGCTTCATCCCGCGGGCGACCTACTGCCACCCGCAGATCGGCTCGATGGGGCTGTCCGAGCAGCAGGCCAAGGACGCCGGCCACGAGGTCAAGACCGCGTCGTTCCCGTTCTCGGCCAACGGCAAGGCGATGGGCCTCGGCGACGGCGTCGGCTTCGTCAAGATCGTCGCGGACGCCAAGTACAACGAGATCCTCGGCGCCCACATGATCGGCCCGGACGTGACCGAGCTGCTCCCCGCCCTCAACGCGGCGCAGACCTGGGACCTCACCGCCGACGAGGTCTCCCGCGTGGTCTTTGCCCACCCCACCCTGGGCGAGGCGGTCAAGGAGGCCCTGCACGGCATCGCGGGACACATGATCAACCTGTGACGGTCCGCCCTCACGGGCCGGATGCCGTATGCCGAAAGGCGGGTCGCCCCATCGCGGGCACCCGCCTTCCGGCATACGGGACCCGCCACGCTCACCGAGGTGAGGGGGCCCGGCTCAGGCGGTGCGTCCGCCGTCGGCGTCGCGGGCCTGCGGCGGGAGGGGCCGGACGGCGTCGACGAGGTGCTCGACCGGGACGGGACGCGCGAACAGGTAGCCCTGCATCGCCGAGCAGCCGAGGTCGAGCAGGACCTGGCGCTGCTGCTCCTGCTCCACGCCCTCGGCGAGGGGCTCACGTCCGATGGAGCGGCACAGCTGGACGATCGAGGCGATGAAGCGGCGGGCGCCGGGGTCGGTGCTGATGTCGGTGAGGAAGGATCGGTCGAGCTTGACCACCTCGACGGGCAGCTGGCGGAGGTACTCCAAGGAGGAGTAGCCCGTCCCGAAGTCGTCCAGCCACAGCGAGACGCCCACCTCGCTCAGCGCGGTGCCGATGCACACGGAGGCCGCGAGGTCCAGGGTGGCGAAGGTCTCGGTCACCTCGAGGATGAGCAGCTCGGGCGGGAAGCCGATGTCCTCGAGGATCTGCCGGACGTCGTCGACGAAGGTCGGCTGGGCGATGTGGACGGTCGAGATGTTGACGGTCACGCGGAGGGGGCGGTCGGGTCGGTTGGCGCGGTTCCAGGCGTTGACCTGCAGGCAGGCACGGCGCATCACCCACAGGCCGATCGTCGAGATGAGCCCGGACTCCTCGGCGTAGGGGACGAACTCGCCGGGGCTCATCTGCACGACCCCCTCGCGCTCCCACCGCAGGAGGGCCTCAACGGCGAAGGCCTCGCCGCTCGCTGCGTCGACGATCGGCTGGTAGTGGAGGGTGAACTCGCCGTGATGCATGGCCGCGCGCAGCTCGGCGTCGAGCCGCAGCAGGCGCCGCGCCTCGAGCACGATCTCCTGCGTGGCCATGGTGACGGTGCCGCGGCCGGACTTCTTGGCCCGCGTCAGCGCCGCGTCGGCCGCCGACAGGGCGTTGGCGCGGGTGGTCGGCTGACACACGTGGTGCACGCCGATGGAGCAGGTCACGTTGACGACGTTCTGGTCGAGGGTGAACGGCTCGGAGATCGCGTGCTGGAGCACCTGAGCCCGTCGGACGGCCTCGCCCGGCTCGGCGGCGTCCGAGAGGATGACGAACTCGTCCCCGGCCATGCGGGCCAGGACGTCCTCGGGGGCGCAGTGCTCGGTCAGCCGACGGGCGACGGCGACGAGGAGGTGGTCGCCGACGGTGTGGCCGTAGGTGTCGTTGATGGCCTTGAAGGTGTCCAGGTCGAGGGACATGAGCACGAGGGGCGCCCCGCGACCGGCCGCCGGGAGGCGCTCGTCGAGGGCGTCCCAGAGGCGGTGGCGGTTGCCGAGCCCGGTCAACGCGTCACGGGTGGCCCGCCACCGCAGCTCGCGCTCGAACTCCAGGGAGCGCCTGACCTCGGCCGCGGTGTCGACGAGGGCGGCGGAGGCCTGGCGGGTGGGGCCGGGCAGCACAGCGCGGCCCGGCGCGAGCGCGATGTACTGGTCCTCGCCGATCCGGTAGGCCTCCTGGCCGCGGCTGGGCTGCTCGGTGACGACCCAGTCGTGGGTCTGCCACAGGGTGGCGAGCTCCTCGGCGAGCACGTGCGGCACGTCGTCCACCTCGGTCTGGCTGCGGAGGCGCTCGCTGGCGGTGTAGAGCTGCTCGGCGATCCACCGCTGGTTGGCCGAGCGTCCCTGGACGGACAGGTGCACGAGCACGATGGCGAGCAGGGCGTGGCCGAGCAGGGCGCCCAGCGGGGTGCCCTGGGCCCCCAGCGCGACGGAGCACGACGCGAGCCCGATGGCCATGAGCTGCGGCACGACCCGGGTGGCCGAGCTGGTGAGGGTCGGGGCGTGCTCGCGCTTGCCGTCCAGCACGCAGCCGATCCAGACGGCGACCTCGCTGAGGGCGTACTGCGTGAGGACCCCGGCGAGCGCGGCGACCACCACCGGCCAGGCCATCTGGTGCGGCGCAGCGCCGCCGGTGAGGTGGTAGGCGCCGGTCGCGGCGGCGCTGGAGATCGCGGCGATGCCGACGTTGAAGGTCGTGTCGAGGGGGGTGAGGCGCCAGCGCAGGCAGGTCCACAGGGTGACGGCGACGGTGGCCACGACGTAGCCCCAGTGCGGGGCGACCGCGAGCAGGGGAGTGGTGAGCAGGGCCTCGGGGAGGTCCCCGACGAGGGTCCCCGGCACGCGCACGCCGCGCAGGATCAGCGTGGTCACGACCACCAGGACGACCACGCACCCCGCCACGTAGACCGTGGACGTCGGGAGCACCTGGCCGGGGAATCGCACCGTCAGCGCCAGCGAGGCGGCCCCCGCGAGGGCTGCCAGGACGGCGTAGACGCGGTAGGCCGGGGTGTTGGCCCATGGCGGCGGAGGCGAGTGCCCGGCCTCCGGCGGCGCAGGCACCGAGCGGTCACCGACGGCGCCGTGCGTCACCTCGGGGATCGCGCTGCTCATGGGTGGCCTGTCGATACGGGTCGGAGCCGGACTGGTGGGGCTGGTGGGACGTGTGCCGGGTGTTCCCGGCGCCTCCCGATTCATCCCCGTGCGGGTCGAAAGTAACTATAGACATCACTGAGCGTACTTGATGGGCTACACGCTGCACGGGGACGGGCCCGTGTAGGGCGTGGACGGCCGTGCCGGCGACATCGGCGCGATTAGGGCCTCCTGTGCCCGGCTGATAGCCTTGGACCTTGCCGTGGACCGGCCGCGGATCAAGAGCGCCCTCGGGATGAGCCCGGGGGCACCGCGCTGCTAGGAGAAGGAGTCGCGCCATGCCGTTGGAGGCAGACGTCAAGAAGAAGATCATGACCGAGTACGCCACGCACGAGGGCGACACCGGCTCTCCCGAGGTGCAGATCGCGATGCTGACGCAGCGCATCAAGGACCTCACCGAGCACTCCCGGGCCCACAAGCACGACCACCACTCCCGTCGTGGTCTGCTGCTGCTCGTCGGCCGTCGCAAGCGCATGCTGCGCTACCTCGAGGCCACCGACATCGAGCGCTACCGTGCGCTGATCAAGCGTCTGGGTCTGCGTCGATAACTCTCGTCGTGCACCGGAGGGAGCGGCTCCTGAGTGATCAGGGGACCGCTCCCTCCGGCGTACCTGCGAGCTGACAACTTCATAGCCCGTAGTGTGAGTGGCGGCGTCTGACGCCGCTCACGCACAGATGGAGACACGCTGCCGCACAACGACGATGTGGTCAGCGACTAAGCGAAGACAAGGAGGACCCATGGAGGGTCCAGACATCACGTTCACCGAGGCCACGATCGACAACGGCCCCTTCGGTACCCGCACGATCCGGTTCGAGACCGGCCGCCTCGCCAAGCAGGCCGCCGGGTCCGTGACCGCCTACCTCGACGACGAGACCACGCTGCTGTCGACCACGGTCGCGGGCAAGTCCCCCAAGGACCAGTTCGACTTCTTCCCCCTCACCGTGGACGTCGAGGAGCGCATGTATGCCGCGGGCCGCATCCCCGGCTCGTTCTTCCGCCGCGAGGGTCGCCCCGGCACCGACGCGATCCTCACCTGCCGCCTGATCGACCGGCCGCTGCGCCCGACCTTCAAGAAGGGGCTGCGCAACGAGGTCCAGGTCGTCATCACCGTCCTGTCGATCCACCCCGACCACCGGTACGACGTCCTCGCCATCAACGCGGCGTCCGCGTCCACGCAGATCTCCGGGCTGCCCTTCTCCGGGCCGATCGGTGGCGTCCGCGTCTCCCTGATCGACGGCCAGTGGGTCGCCTTCCCCAACTTCAGCGACAGCGAGCGCTCGGTCTTCGACATGGTGGTGGCCGGCCGCAAGGTCACCACCAAGGACGGCCAGGACGACGTCGCCATCATGATGGTCGAGGCCGAGTCCACCGACAGCACCTGGGACCTGGTCAAGAACGAGGGCAAGCAGGCGCCGACCGAGGAGGTCGTCGCCGAGGGTCTCGAGGCCGCCAAGAAGTTCATCGCCGTCCTGTGCACCGCGCAGGAGGAGCTGGCCGCGCAGGCCGCCAAGCCGGTCCAGGAGTTCCCGATCTTCCTCGACTACGAGGACGACGCCTACGAGGCCGTCGCGCAGGCCGCCGAGGGCGAGCTCAAGGACCTCCTCGCGATCGCCGGCAAGCAGGAGCGCGAGGACAAGCTCGACGCCCTCAAGGAGCGTCTCAAGGCCGAGCTGGGCGCCGCGCACCAGCCGCTGAACGGGCGGGACAAGGAGATCTCCGCGGCCTACCGCGCCGTGCAGAAGAAGCTCGTCCGCGAGCGCATCCTGCGCGACAAGGTTCGCATCGACGGCCGCGGGCTCGCTGACATCCGGGCCCTGTCCGCCGAGGTCGAGGTGCTGCCCCGCGTGCACGGTTCCGCGATCTTCGAGCGCGGCGAGACCCAGATCATGGGCGTGACCACGCTCAACATGCTCCGCATGGAGCAGCAGATCGACTCGCTGTCGCCGGTGACGCGCAAGCGCTACATGCACAACTACAACTTCCCGCCGTTCTCCACCGGCGAGACCGGCCGCGTGGGCTCGCCCAAGCGGCGCGAGATCGGTCACGGCGCCCTCGCGGAGCGCGCTCTCATGCCGGTCCTGCCGACCCGCGAGGAGTTCCCCTACGCGATCCGTCAGGTCTCCGAGGCGCTGGGCTCCAACGGCTCCACCTCGATGGGCTCGGTCTGCGCGTCCACCCTCTCGCTGCTCAACGCCGGCGTGCCGCTGCGCGCCGCGGTCGCGGGCATCGCGATGGGTCTGGTCTCCGCCGAGATCGACGGCGAGACGCAGTACGCCGCGCTCACCGACATCCTCGGCGCCGAGGACGCCTTCGGCGACATGGACTTCAAGGTCGCCGGCACCAAGGAGTTCGTCACGGCGATCCAGCTCGACACCAAGCTCGACGGCATCCCCGCCTCCGTGCTCCGTGGCGCCCTCACCCAGGCTCGCGACGCCCGCCTGCACATCCTGGACGTCATGGCCGAGGCCATCGACGTGCCGGACGAGATGAGCCCGCACGCGCCGCGCGTCATCGCCGTCCAGGTCCCGGTCGACAAGATCGGCGAGGTCATCGGGCCCAAGGGCAAGATGATCAACCAGATCCAGGAGGAGACCGGCGCCGACATCTCCATCGAGGACGACGGCACCGTCTACATCGGCGCGACCGACGGTCCCTCGGCCGAGGCGGCCCGCGCGGCCGTCAACGCCATCGCCAACCCGCAGATGCCCGAGGTCGGCGAGCGCTTCCTGGGGACGGTCGTCAAGACCACGACCTTCGGCGCCTTCGTGTCGCTGCTGCCCGGCAAGGACGGCCTGCTGCACATCTCCGAGGTGCGCAAGCTCGTCGGCGGCAAGCGCATCGATGCGGTCGAGGACGTCCTCGGCGTGGGCCAGAAGGTCCAGGTCGAGCTCAAGGAGATCGACCCCCGCGGCAAGCTCTCGCTGGCCGCTGTCCTGACCGAGGAGCAGGAGGCCGCCAACGCCGCTGCCGCGGAGGAGGCCAGGGCCTCCCGCCCGGAGCGCGGTGACCGTGGTGGTGAGCGCAGCGACCGTGGTAGCGAGCGCAGCGACCGTGGTGACCGCAACGGTGACCGCGGGCCCCGCCGCGAGCGCTCCGAGGAGCGCGGCGAGGGCGACGGCGACCGCCGCCCGCGCTCGCGCACCCGTCGCCGTCGCAGCGACGTCGAGGAGGGCCAGGGCACGCCAGAGGCGGACCGCCTCGCCGACTCCAGCGACACGGGCAACGAGGCCACGCCGTCCTCCGAGGACGCCTGAGCCGCAGCCTGAGCGTCCGGCTCAGCAGGCAGGGCCGGTCACCCCGCACAGGGTGACCGGCCCTCCGGCATACGTGCTCCCGGACCGAAGCGCACCGGACCGGCCGGGGACGGGGGTTGGGGACAGCACCCCGGTGGGTATGCCGACCGTCATGAACGCACAGGACCCCACCCAGCAGATCCCGCCCCTCGACGAGCCGCCACTGGAGGAGGCTCCGCCTGCCGCCGAGGAGGTGCCCGCGAACGCCGAACGTGGCCAGCGCGGTCCGTCCTCCGACCAGACCGGGACCGAGCAGGTCGGTGTGGACCCCGCCCGGGCCGGGTCGCCCGCAGGTGACCCGACCGTCGCGCGCGAAGGGTTCGCCGCCCAGGGCAACCAGCAGGCGTCGGGCAACCAGCAGGCCTCCGGCAAGCAGCAGGCCTCCGGCGACGGCGAGATGCTGGGCGCCGGCACCGGCCCGACCGACGGCCCGGTCAAGGACCCCGACGACTGGGTGACGGGTGACCAGCCGGCCACCGACGCCCAGAAGTCCTACCTTGACTCCTTGGCGCGCCAGGCGGGAGAGCAGATCCCCGCCGACCTGACCAAGGCCGAGGCCTCGGAGCACATCGACCGGCTCCAGGCGGCGACCGGGCGCGACCAGCAGGGCCAGCAGGACCAGCAGGGCTGATCCAAGGCGGCGCGGCGGCGGGCGGCGCACGGCTGCTTGCCGCAGCGTCGACCACACCAGGAGGTCCCGCGCGATCCGGGGCAGAATGTCTGCGACGGAGGGAGCGCGGATGTCGTTCGTGGACAAGGTGGATCGGTTCCAGCGGCGCCACCGCGGGGTCGGCTTCCCGCTCGCGGTGCTCTACAAGTTCTTCGACGACCAGGGGCCCTACCTCGGAGCGCTGATCACCTACTACGGCTTCCTGTCGTCCTTCCCGCTGCTCCTGCTCCTGTCCTCGGTCCTCGGCTTCGTCCTGCAGGACCGTCCCGAGCTCGAGCAGCGCCTGCTCGAGTCGGCCCTCAGCCAGTTCCCGGTCATCGGCACCCAGCTGAGCACGCAGGGGCTGCAAGGGGACTGGAAGGCCATCGCGATCGGTCTGCTGGTGGCGTTGTACGGTGCCCTCGGCGTGGGGCAGGCGCTGCAGAACGCCCTCAACGTGTGCTGGGCGGTGCCGCGCAACCAGCGCCCCAACCCCTTCGTCTCGCGCGGCCGGTCCCTGCTGCTCATCGTGACGGCGGGGTTGTTCCTCATCGTCACCACCGTGATCTCCGGCATCGGCAGCTCGGCCTCGGCGTATGGCCTGGACCTCGGCACCGCGGGTGCCTACCTGCTCACCGTGCTCGCCGTGGTGCTCAACGCCGGGATCTTCCTGCTGATCTTTCGCATCGCGACGGCGCACCCGATGCGGTGGCGCCGCTCCATCCCCGGCGCCCTGGCCGCGGCGGCGTGGTGGCAGACGCTGCAGACGGTCGGCACGGCGTACGTGTCCTTCGTGGTCAAGGGATCGAGCGACGCATACGGCGTCTTCGCCCTGGTCCTCGGCCTCATGGGGTGGGGCTTCCTGGCGGCCTGCGGCGTGGTCATGGCCATCGAGCTCAACGTCGTCCTTGCCAAGCACCTGTGGCCGCGGGCCCTGCTCACGGTGTTCACCGACGACGTCGAGCTGACCGAGGCCGACAAGAAGTACTACGAGGGACTCGTCAACGCCAACCGGCTCAAGGGTTTCCAGCAGGTCGACGTGTCCTTCGAGCGGTCGCTCAAGGACATGGAGGACGAGTACTACGGCTCCGAGTAGCCCCGCCCCGGGCGTCGACCCCTGCCGCGCGCCACGGCCCACGTCCAGGGATCGGGGCCACTTCTGGTGGCTATGCCCACCAGGAGTGGCCCCGATCCGTCAGCGGCAGCCCGGGACGCGCTCGGCCAGCACCTCGAGGACGTGGCGGTAGGGGCGGCCCGTGGCGCGGGACATGCCCAGCTCGCAGGCCCGGTTGGCGGAGACGTAGGCGTCGAAGGCGCGCCCGTCCAGCTCGTGGGCCTCCAGCCGGGTGGCGGACGCCGTCAGCTCGGGGTGGAGCATGCCGCGGTCGCCGGCGAAGCCGCAGCAGCCCCAGTCGACGGGCACCACGACCTCGCGCGCCGCGGCCTGGGCGCAGGCCACCAGGTCGTTCACCACGCCGAGGTGCACGGTCGAGCAGGTCGGGTGCACGGCCACGGTGCCGAGGGGCTCGCCGACCTCGACGTGAGGCAGGACCTCGCGGGCGACATACGTCACGGCGTCGATCACCCGCACCCGACCCCACCGCTCGGCGTCCTCCTCCGGAAGGTGGTGCGCGAGGTCGGCCAGGCCGTGGGTGCACGACGCGGCGTCGCACACGACGGGCAGCCGCCCCTGCTCCGTGGCGCGCCACAGCGCCCGGAAGACCTTGCGGGACATGGCATCTGCTCCCTGCGTGAGGCCCTTGGAGACCCAGGGGGTGCCGCAGCACAGGCCCTGCAGCTCATCGGGCACGACCGCCTCCAGCCCGGCGCGGCGGGTCAGGGCGAAGAACGCGTCGACCACGCCCGCGCCGGTCGAGTCCGCGGAGGGGGCGAAGAGCGACCCGAGGCAGGAGGAGAAGTAGACGAACGCCGCGCCCGTCGGGTGCTGGGGGGCCGGGCGGCGCGGTCCGCGGCCCGGCAAGTCGTCGCCGACCAGCGGCACCACGTCCGGCGAGATCACCCGCCGCAGAGCGCTGGTCGCGCCGGTCTTGAGCGGCCCGGGCACCGTGTCGGCGACCGCCAAGGCCGTGCGCAACATCGTCATGGTGGTGCCCCAGCCCTCGGCCAGCCGTATGCCGGCCCGCTGGGTCCTCGCCGAGTGGCGGTCGGCGCGGAGGGACTTCATGAACAGGCCGGTGTCGATGCCGACCGGGCACGCCTTGACGCACAGCGAGTCCACCGCGCAGGTGTCCACGGCCTCGTAGTCGTAGGCCGCGCGGAGCTCCGCGGCCTGGTCCTCGGGGAGCCGGCCGAGGTCGCGCAGGAGCGTGATGCGGCGCCGCGGCGTGGTGGTGAGATCCCGTGAGGGGCAGACGGGCTCGCAGTAGCCGCACTCCACGCAGCGGTCCACCGCCGGGTCGACGGCGGGCATCGTCTTGAGGTGCCGCAGGTGAGCGCCGGGGTCGTCGTCGAGCAGAGTCCCGGGGTTGAGCACCCCGGACGGGTCGGCGAGGCGCTTGACCTCCTGCATCACGGCGTAGAGCTCGTCCCCGAACTGCCGGCGCACGTAGGGCGCCATGATCCGCCCGGTGCCGTGCTCGGCCTTGAGGGTGCCCTCGTGCCCGAGCACCAGAGACACCATCTCCTCGGTGAACGCCTCATAGGTCTCGAGCGCGGCCGGGTCGTCCAGGCGCGGGTTGATCATGAAGTGCAGGTTGCCGTCCTTGGCGTGACCGAAGGTGACGGCGTCGTCGTAGCCGTGGCGCCGGAAGGACTCCGTCAGGTCCGCGACCGTGGCGCTGAGCGAGGCCAGCGGGACGGCGATGTCCTCGAGCAGGTTGGTCGTGCCCTGCGGCCGGGCCCCGGCCACCGAGGTGTAGAGCCCCTTGCGCAGGTGCCACAGGTCCGCCCGCTCGCGCGCGTCGCGGGTGAAGGTGGCGCGGTGAGGGAGGCCGAGGGAGGCGACGACGTCGTCGAGCTCGCCGATGCGGCGGTCGAGCTCCGCGCTGTCGTCGGTGGTCGCCTCGACGAGCAGGGCCGCGTGCCGGTCGACGTCGAGGCCGGCCAGCTCGGGGCTCGCCTCGCGGTAGCGCTGCACGACGCGCAGCGACGCGGCGTCGAGCAGCTCGAGGGCCTTGGCGCCGGCCCCGACGAGATCACCGAGGGCGTCGGTGGCCTGGCCGATCTCGTCGACCACGAGCAGGGCGGTGGCGGCATAGGGGCTGATGGGCACGGTGCGGAAGGTGACCTCGGCCACCCAGCCCAGGGTCCCCTCGGACCCGACGACCAGGTGCTCGAGGATGCGCACCGGCTCGTCGAAGTCGACGAACGCGTTGACGCCGTAGCCCATGGTGTTCTTCATCGAGTACTGGTGCGCGATGCGCGCCGTCGAGTCCGGGTCGGCGCGCACCCGGTCGCGCAGCCCGGCGAGCCCCTCCCACAGCTCCGGCTCGGCGCGGCGGAGGAACTCGTCGGCGTCCGGGAGGCTGGTGTCGACGACGGTGCCGCTCGGCAGGACCAGGACCAGGGAGTCGAGGGTGCGATAGGTGTTGAGCTCGGTGCCGCACTGCATGCCCGAGGAGTTGTTGGCCACGACCCCGCCCACGGTGCAGGCGATCTCGCTGGCCGGGTCCGGCCCCAGACGTCGCCGGTAGCGGGCCACGTGGGCGTTGACCGAGCGCAGCGTGGCGCCAGGCCGGCAGCGGACGCGCTCGCCCCCGTCGAGCACCTCGACGCCACGGAAGTGGGTGCGCGTGTCGAGGAGGATGCCGTCGGAGAGCGCCTGCCCGGACAGGCTGGTCCCGCCAGAGCGGAAGGTCACGGGGACGCCGTCCGCCCGGGCCGCCGCGAGGGTGCGGGCGACGTCATCGACGGTGCGCGCGGTCACCACGGCCTGCGGCGTGAGCAGGTAGTGGGACGCGTCGTGGGCCTTGGACACCCGGTCCACCAGGCGGCGGGAGGTGATGGTGCCGACGCTGCGATCCAGTGCGCTGGTCGTGACGGTCATGCGAGCGACCTCCTCGTCGTTGGGGTCCTGCCACTCTATGCCGCGGCATGCCGCTCGCCCCGGCCACGGCGCGCTTGGTCGCTCGCGGCGCGCCGCCGCACCGGCGCCTAGGGTGGACGGCGTGAGCGACATCATCAAGGTCTCTGTCATCGGCGCCTCCGGGCGCATGGGCTCCACCGTCTGCGACGCGGTCGACGCGGCGGAGGGCCTCGAGCTTGTCGGGCGCTTCGACGTGGGGGACGAGCTGGGCGACCTGGCCGGCGCGGACGTGGTCGTGGAGTTCTCGGTGCCGGACGCGTCGCCGGCCAACGTCGCGCACTGCGTCGCGCAGGGCGTCCACGTGGTCGTGGGGACGACCGGCTGGACCGAGCCGCGATTGCAGACGCTGCGCGACCAGGTGGCGGCGGCCCCCGAGGGGACCGGTGTGCTCATCGCCCCCAACTTCGCCATCGGCGCGATCCTCATGATGACCTTCGCCGAGCAGGCGGCCCGCTTCTACGAGTCCGTCGAGGTCATCGAGCTGCACCACCCTCGCAAGGTCGACGCACCGTCCGGCACGGCCGCCCGCACCGCCGACCTGATCGGGGCCGCCCGGTCCGAGACCGGCCTGGGCGACGTGCCGGACGCGACTGAGCAGGACCCCGACGGCGCCCGGGGTGCCCGTGTGCACGGCGTCCCCGTCCACTCGGTCCGGCTGCGCGGGCTGGTCGCGCACCAGGAGGTGCTCTTCGGTGCCGAGGGAGAGCAGCTGACGATCCGGCACGACTCCTTCGACCGGGTCTCGTTCATGCCCGGGGTGGTCGAGGGCGTGCGGCGCGTGGCGGAGCACCCCGGCGTGACGGTGGGGCTCGAGCACTACCTCGGGCTCTGACGGGCGGGGCCGGGATACGGCATGGGGCCCGCACCCGCCGCTGACCCAGGGGTGTGCCCCTGGGTCAGTCGGCGAGGATCACGTGCAGCGTCCGGGGGCCGTGGACGCCCTCCACGCGGGACAGCTCGATGTCGCTGGTGGCACTCGGCCCGCTGATCCAGGTGAGCGGGCGACCTGTGCGGGCCACACCGGCGAGCCGGGCCACCGCCTCGGGGACGTCCGACACGACCTGGTCGGCCCGCACGACGCACACGTGCACGTCAGGCACCAGCGAGAGGGCGCGACGACCCTGGTCGGGGCCGTGGTCCAGCACGATCGTGCCCGTCTCGGCCACCCCCACGGACGCCCCCGTGACCACGGCGTCGACCGCGTTGAGCTGGGCGGCCGTGAGGTCCGCGTCCTCGAGGAGCGACAGCCCGGCGGCCGCGATGGTGGCGCGCCACCCCTCGTCGAGCCCGTCGGGGAGCACGACCGTGTCGACACCGTGGCTCTGCAGGGCCGCCGTCACGCGGGCCCCGACGTCGTCCGGGGCGCACCGCTCCACCACGGCCCGGTAGTCCTCGACCCGCTCGACGAACCGACCAAGCAGGTCGTCCACCGGTGTGGGGCGGGCGTACTCCCAGGCGACGGGGACGTCCGCCTCGGGCGTGGAGCGCGGCACGTCCGCCAGCGCGGCCCGGACCCGTCCGAGGATCTGCTCCCGACTCATCGCTGCTCTGCCTCGGGCTGCTCGGTGCTGCCGTGCGCGCGCTGGTCGGACGCCCGGTGCGCCTCGGTGGACGCGTCGTGCCGAGGACCGGCAGGCCCGCCATGCCCCGGCGTGCCGGGACGATCTGCGCGCTCGCGGGCCCACCAGTCGCGGAAGGACTCCGTGGGCAGCATCTGCACGTCGCGCGCGTTCGTCCACTTCGACGCCGGCCACGGCAGCGTCCCGAAGTGGTCGAACCGCGACCCCAGCAGGCGCCCCGCCAGGCCGGAGCCCTTCATGGCGGCACCCCAGCGCCGGTGGTCGGCCATCATCCACGAGGTGGCGCGCATCACCCCCGCCTCGGAGTGCGGCATCCGGTCGGCCTTCTTGGCCTCGACGACCTTGCCGCGCATGTGGACGAGCATCCTGGGGATGTCGATGCGCACCGGGCACACGTCGAAGCACGCCCCGCAGAGGGATGAGGCGTAGGGGAGCGAGCGGTCGACCGCGGAGGCGGTGCCGCGCAGCTGCGGCGTCAGCACGGCACCGATCGGCCCGGGGTAGACCGAGCCGTAGGCGTGGCCCCCGACCTTCTCGTAGACCGGGCACACGTTGAGGCACGCAGAGCACCGGATGCAGCGCAGCGCGGTGCGGCCGAAGTCGTCGGCGAGCACCTTGGTGCGGCCGTTGTCGAGCAGGACCACGTGCATCTGCTGCGGCCCGTCACCGGGCGTCGGACCCGTCCACAACGAGGTGTACGGGTTCATCCGCTCGGCGGTGGAGGACCGGGGGAGCAGCTGCAGGAAGACCTCGAGGTCGGCAAAGGTCGGCACGACCTTCTCGATCCCGACCACCGAGATCAGCGTCTCGGGAAGGGTCAGGCACATGCGACCGTTGCCCTCGGACTCGACGACGCACAGCGTGCCGGTCTCGGCCACCGCGAAGTTCGCCCCCGAGATCGCCACCGAGGCGCGCAGGAACTTCTCGCGCAGGTGCAGGCGGGCGGCCCCTGCGAGGTGCGCGGGCTCGGCGTCCAGGTCGTCCGGCGCGGGGCGGCCGTAGTCGCCCATCTCGTCGAGGAAGATCTCGCGGACCTCGGCGCGGTTGCGGTGGATCGCCGGGACCAGGAAGTGCGAGGGTCGGTCGTGGCCCAGCTGCACGATGAGCTCGGCCAGGTCGGTCTCCCACGCGGCGATGCCCGCGGCCTCGAGGGCCTCGTTCATCTCGATCTCCTGGGTGGCCATCGACTTGACCTTGACCACCTCCGGGGGGACCTCGCGCCCCGTGGGGTCCACCTGGCGCGGCTGGTCGCGCAGCGCGTCCCGCACCAGGCCCACGATGATCCGGTTGGCCTCCTCGGCGTCGCTCGCCCAGTGGACGGTCGTGCCGGCCCGGGTGAGGGACTCCTCGAGCTGCAGCAGGTAGTGGTCGAGGTGCCGCAGGGTGCGGTCCTTGATCTCCTCGCCGGCCACCCGCATCTGCTCCCAGTCGGGCCGCTCGGCCACCACGCGGGCGCGCTTGTCGCGGATGGTGGTCATGGCGTGGTGGAGGTTCTTGCGCTGCACGGGGTTCGCCAGCTCACGGCGCGCGGCGGCCGGGAAGGGCGGCGAGTCGGCGAGCTCCCCCGAGGGCGGCGCGGGGGTGAGGCGGTGGGCGGGCTGGGTCATACGGGCTCCTCCATGGTCTCCTCGGTGCTGGCGAGCACCTCGGCCAGATGGATGGTGCGGATGCCGGTGCGCTGGCGGGCGAGCACGCCGCCGATGCTCATCAGGCAGCTGTTGTCTCCGGCCACGACGTACTCCGCGTCGGTGTCGGCGATGTGGCGGGCCTTGTCGGCGGTCATGGCGACCGAGACGTCGGAGTTCTTGAGCGCGAAGGTCCCGCCGAAGCCGCAGCAGCGGTCCGCGTCCGGCAGCTCGACCAGGTCGATGCCGCGGACCGCGCGCAGCAGCTGGTAGGGGCGGTCCCCGACCTTGGTGATGCGCAGCGAGTGGCAGGTCGGGTGGTAGGTCACCCGGTGCGGGAAGTAGGCCCCCACGTCGGTGACCCCGAGGACGTCCACGAGCAGCTCGGGCAGGTCGTAGGTCTTGGCCACGACGTCGGCGACCCGCCGCTGGAGCTCGGTGCTGCCCGACCGCTCCGCCAGCATCGGGTGCTGCTCGCGGACGGACCCGATGCAGGACCCCGACGGTCCCACCACGTAGTCGAAGCGCTCGAACGCGGCGAGGTAGGTCCGGACCGTCGGCAGGGCCTCGTCGAGGTAGCCCGTGTTGGTGAACATCTGCCCGCAGCAGGTCTGCTCGGGCGGGAACGCGACCTCGCAGCCCAACCGCTCCAGGAGCCGCACGACGGCCTGGGGGGTGCCGGGATACATGGTGTCGTTGACGCAGGTGGCGAACAACGCGACGGTCTTGCCCTCACCGGGGCGCTCGGGGCTCATGGCAGCATCCAAGCAAGAACGGGCGTGGATTGCAGGCCGACGAGCAGGCAGAGCACGACGAGTAGGCCGAGGCTCCACCAGATCACGCGGCGCAGGATCTCGGACTCGCGCCCGAGCAGACCGACGGCCGTGGCCGCGATCGTGAGGTTCTGCGGGCTGACCATCTTGCCCACGACGCCGCCGGAGGTGTTGGCGGCGACGAGCAGCGTGGGGTCGATGCCGGCGTGCTTGGCGGCGGTCTGCTGCAGGGTCGCGAAGAGCGCGTTGGCGCTGGTGTCCGAGCCGGTGACGGCGGTGCCGAGCCAGCCGAGGACGGGGGAGAAGAACGCGAACGCCGCACCCGTCCCGGCGATCCAGGTGCCGATCGTGATCGTCTGCCCAGACAGGTTCATGACGTACGCCAGCGACAGCACCGAGGCGATGGTGAGGATCGAGAAGCGCAGCTTGTGGGCGGTCTCGGTGAGCTGCCGGGCGGTGTCGCGGGCGCTCACCCGGTAGACGAGGGCGATGATCACCGTGCTGATCAGCAGCATGGTGCCGGGGCTGGAGAGCCACTGGAAGGTGTAGACCGTGGAGCCGTTGACCTTGCCCGCGGCGTTGAGGACGTGCCCGTCGAGGCCGGGCCAGCGGACCTTGACGTCGGTCGAGGCGAGCCAGGCCTTGATCGGGGAGACCAGCTTGGACAACGAGAAGATCACGATGACGAGCAGGTAGGGGAACAACGCCATGGCGATGCGGGAAGGCGCCAGGTGGGTCGCGGCGGGCGCGTCGGACGAGCTGGGCAGCTGGGCGCGCTGCTCTTCGGTCATGCCCGCGCGCTCCTCGCGCTTCTCCTCGCTCATGCGCTCCAGGGCGGCGTCGCGGCCCTCGGGCTGCCAGAGGCGAAGCATCACGACGGCCGCGGCGAGCCCGACCAGGGACGCGATGATGTCCGTCAGCTCGACCGACACCCAGGTCGCGGAGATCCACTGGGCCACGGCGAACGCCACGCCGGTGACGAGCGCGATCGGCCAGGTCTGGCGCAGGCCGCGTCGCCCGTCGGCCAGGAAGACGAGGAACAGCGGGACGAACATCGCAAGGACCGGGGTCTGGTGCCCGACGTAGGCGCCGATCTCGGTGTACGGGATCTTGGTGAGGTTGCCCGCGGTGATGATCGGGATGGCGATGGCGCCGAAGGCGACGGGTGCGGTGTTGGCCAGCAGCACGACGGTGGCGGCGCGCAGGGCGGAGAAACCGACGGCCATGAGCATGACGCCGGTGATGGCCACGGGAGCCCCGAAGCCCGCGAGGGCCTCCAGCAGCCCCCCGAAGCAGAAGGCGATCAAGATGGCCTGCACCCGCGGGTCGTCGCTGATGATGTTGAACACCGCGCGCAGGTCCTCGAACCGACCGCTCACCACGGTGACCTGGTAGAGCACGATCGCGGTGAACACGATCCAGACGATGGGGAAGAGGCCGAACACCGCGCCCTCGGTGGCGGACAGCAGGGCCAGCCCGACCGGCATCTTGAAGGCCAGCACGGCCACGACCAGGGAGACGGCGAGGGCGGTGAGGCCGGCCACGTGGGCCTTCCAGCGCAGGGCGCCGAGGGTCACGAAGATCGTGGCGAGGGGCAGGAGGGCCACGAGGGCCGACAGCAGGAGGCTGCCTCCGACGGGGTCCAGGTCGGGGCGGAAGGTCATGGGAACTCCATCGTTCTCAGGTCGGTCACGCGGTCGACCGACGCCTCCGGTCAGACCATTGAAGCCACTATGGAGTGCGGTCAGACCAACTGCAAGACCCGGGACCGCGTGATCGATCCAGCCGGTTGTCGCAATAGCGCGCATGGAGGGCTACGAGTCCGTAGTCCACCACGTCGAGTCCGGCATCCTGGCCGGCTCCCAGCGCGTGGGCGCCCAGCTCAACGCGCCGGACACCGACTTCCACGTCGAGCTGGCGGAGGTGGGGCGCCACCGGCTGATGGCCGACATGACCGTCGCCGTCCGCGAGTCGCTGCGCCGGCCCATCCTCGACGCGGAGCGGTCGCTCGGCGACTGGGCCGGGTTCGGTGGCCAGCCGCAGGAGCACCTCGAGGCGATCTACGAGTCCGTGGTCGCCGGGGACGGCCAACGGGCGGCAGACCTGGTGGAGTCCCACATCCGGGCGGCGTACGCGATCCTCCGATCGTGCTCGCCCGTCGGTGGGTCGTGCTAGGTGAGCGCGGCGGTGAGGCGGATCTCCCGCAGGAGGTCCTGGTCGCCCGGTCCCACGACGCGGTCGCGGTAGGCGCTGTCCGGCGCGAAGCCCCCCGCCTCGAGGAAGGCCCGTGTCGTGACGTCCTCGGCCGGGACCCAGGCGTAGGCGTGCGCGAAACCCCCGTCGCGGAGCAGGTCGACCGCCGCGTTGAGCAGGCGGGAGCCGTGGCCCTGACGGCGCGCGTCCGGGTGGACGCCCAGCGTGATGATCTCGCCGTCGCCGTCCTCGGCGTCCGGGTCCTCGCACGGTCCGATGGCCGCGTAGCCCAGCACCTGGGGGCCGGCGCAGGACACGACCAGCACGTGGCGCGGGGACGGCGGCTGCTCCAGCGAGGCGCGCCAGGCGCGGGCGAAGGGCAGCGGCTCGAATCCCTCGAGCACCTCGGCGGGGATGAGCCCCGCGAAGGCCTGGCGCCATACGGCCGACTGGACCGTGCCCACCGCCGGGGCGTCGTTGACGCGAGCCTGACGGACGCTGGCGTCGGCGGTGGGGCCGGCGGCGCCCTCGTGCTCGTGCTGGTGGTCGTGCTCGTGCTGGTGGTCGTGGTCGCTCACCGACCGATCCTCTCAGACCGACCTGCGAGCTACCGGCCGGTAGCGTGACGGACGACACCTCACCGGCCTCGGGCGCCTTTGCAGGCGCTGACGCGGGCGAGGATACTGGCCAGCATGTATGGCAACGATGTCATCGACCCGGACGAGCCGCTGAACGCGGCCGAGACCGACGACTACACCCGGGCCCGCGAGGCCTCGGCCGACGCGGACCGAGCTCCGGGGGACACGACGTCGTTCGACGACCTCATCGCCCGTGACCTGCGCATCGAGCCGCGCGACGACATGCCGGAGGGCTACCGCCAGACCCTGATCCGACAGATCGCCCAGCACGCTCACTCCGAGATCATCGGGATGCAGCCCGAGGCCAACTGGATCACCCGCGCCCCGAGCCTGCGGCGCAAGGCCATCCTGATCGCCAAGGTGCAGGACGAGGCCGGGCACGGCCTCTACCTCTACTCCGCGGCCGAGACGCTCGGCGTCGACAAGGCCGAGCTGCTCGACAAGCTCCACGCGGGCAGGCAGAAGTACTCCTCGATCTTCAACTACCCGACGCTGACCTGGGCCGACGTGGGGGCGATCGGCTGGCTGGTCGACGGCGCCGCGATCATGAACCAGGTGCCGTTGTGCCGGTGCTCCTACGGCCCTTACAGCCGCGCGATGATCCGCGTCTGCAAGGAGGAGTCCTTCCACCAGCGACAGGGCTTCGAGATCCTGTGGGTGCTCGCCCGGGGTACCGAGGAGCAGCGCGCGATGGCGCAGGACGCCGCCAACCGCTGGTGGTGGCCCGCACTCATGATGTTCGGCCCCGAGGACTCCGGCGAGGCCGCCCAGCAGGGCCACACCGCGCAGAACATGGCGTGGGGCATCAAGCGGTTCAGCAACGACGACCTGCGCCAGAAGTTCGTCGACATGACGGTACCCCAGGCGCAGAAGCTCGGCATCGCCCTCCCCGACCCCGACCTGCGCTGGAACGACGAGCGCGGTCACTGGGACTTCGGCCAGATCGACTGGGAGGAGTTCTGGCGGGTCCTCAAGGGTGACGGTCCGTGCAACGCCGAGCGCATGAGCAACCGGATCCGGGCTCACGAGGACGGGGTGTGGGTGCGAGAGGCCGCCAACGCGTATGCCGCCAAGCAGGCCTCGCGCTCGAAGGAGAGTGCCGCATGACCGAGGCCACCTGGCCGTTGTACGAGGTGTTCGTCCGCGCCAAGCGGGGTCTGTCCCACGTCCACGTGGGATCCCTGCACGCGCCGGACGCCCCGATGGCGCTGCACAACGCCCGCGACCTCTACACCCGCCGGCAGGAGGGCGTGTCGATCTGGGTCGTCGAGGCGGACAGCATCACGGCGTCCAGCCCCGACGAGCGCGGACCGCTCTTCGACCCCAGCGCGGACAAGGTCTACCGCCACCCCACGTTCTACGACGTGCCGGAGGACGTGGAGTACCTATGAACGCCAGCACCGTCGCCGGGCCCGGTGCCCCGCCCCCGCCCGGCACCTCGGGCACCCTCGCGGACTACGTCCTGGGACTCGCGGACGACGCGCTCGTCTACACCCAGCGCCTGGGGGAGTGGGTGGCCGACGCCCCCGCCATCGAGGAGGACATGGCGATCGGCAACATCGCGCTCGACCTCCTGGGCCAGGCGCGCAGCCTGCTGACCTACGCCGGGTCCCTCGACGGGACGGGGCGCTCCGAGGACGACTACGCCTACCTGCGCGACGAGCGCGAGTTCCGCAGCGTCCACCTCGTCGAGATGGAGCGCGGCGACTTCGGCGTGGAGATGGCCCGGCTGCTGTGGTTCGCCACCGCTCGGCTGGCGGTCATGCAGCGGCTCACCGGGTCCGAGGACGAGACGCTGCGCGGCGTCGCGGGCAAGGCCGTCAAGGAGCTTGCCTACCACCGCGACCACGCCCGCAGCTGGGTGGTGCGCCTGGGCGACGGCACCGAGGAGTCGCACCGCCGCATGCAGGCGGCCCTCGCGGTGGTCGAGCCGTACGTCGCCGAGCTGTTCGCCGACGACGACGCGGCCGTCGCCGCCGCGGAGTCCGGGGCGGGCGTGCGCCCCAGCGAGGTCGAGGACGAGGTGCGCGCGTATGTCGCGAGCGTGCTCTCCGAGGCGTCCCTGACCCCAGCCGAGCCGTCCCGCTGGACGGCCCGGGACGGTCGGCGCGGGATCCACTCGCGGCCGATGGGCTACCTGCTCGCCGAGATGCAGCACATCGCACGCTCGCACCCCGGCGCCACCTGGTGAGCGCCGTGGCGGCGCCGGCCCGGTCGGGGCGCTCGGCCGAGCAGCTGGCCGACGCCATACGGGCCATCCCCGACCCCGAGATCCCGGTCATCACGATCGACGACCTCGGCATCGTGCGGTCGATCGAGGTCGACGAGGAGCGGCGTCTCGTGCGCGTCGTCCTCAGCCCGACCTACTCCGGCTGCCCCGCCATGGGGCTGATCGAGGACCTCGTGCGGCACGAGGCGAGCCGCGCCCTCATGACGGCGGAGGTCGTCACCCAGCTGTCGCCCGCCTGGACCACCGACTGGATGAGCCAGCGGGGGCGCGAACGCCTGCGCGAGTTCGGCATCGCCCCGCCCACCGCCGGAGCTGCCGGAGCTGCCGGGAGCGCCCACGCGCCGGTGCCCGTTCAGCTGACCCGGCACCAGGTGCGCTGCCCCCGCTGCGGCAGCGACCAGACCACGGAGGTGGCCCGGTTCGGGTCCACCGCCTGCAAGGCGTTGCGCCGGTGCGACGTCTGTCGTGAGCCCTTCGACGAGTTCAAGGTGATCTGATGGCCCTGCTCAGCAAGCCCGTGCGCCACCGCCCCCAGTTCCACCCCCTCACGGTGGCCGGGGTCGAGCCGCTCACGGACGACGCCGCGGCGATCACCTTCGCCGTGCCCGAGGAGCTGCGAGAGGAGTTCACCTTCGCCCCCGGCCAGCACCTCACCTTGAGAGTCGAGCGGGACGGCCAGGAGCAGCGGCGCTCCTACTCGATCTGTCTGTCCCGCAAGGCGGCCGCCGACCGAGGGGTCCTGCGGGTGGCTGCCGGGCGCGTGGCCGGCGGTGCCGTCTCGCCGTGGCTGGTCGACGAGGTGCGCCCGGGCGACACGATCGAGGTCATGCCGCCGCTCGGCTCGTTCGTCGTGCCCACGGAGCCCGACCGCGCCCGTCACCACGTCGCCATCGTCGCCGGGTCGGGGATCACACCTGTCCTGTCCCTGCTCACGACCGTCCTCGAGGACGAGCCCGGCAGCCGGGTGACCTTGCTGTTCGGCAACCGGTCGACGAGCTCGATCATGTTCCTGGAGGAGCTCGAGGACCTCAAGAACCTCTACCGCAGCCGGTTCCAGCTCATGCACGTCCTGTCCCGTGAGGCCCGTGACGTCGACCTGTTCAGCGGGCGTCTGGACGAGGAGCGGCTGCGCCGGATCTTCGACTCCCTCGTCCCCGTCGACACGGTCGACGAGTGGTACCTCTGCGGACCCTTCTCCCTGGTCGAGAACGCCCGCGAGGTCCTCGCGGCCGAGGGGGTCGCCAACGAGCACGTCCACTTCGAGGTCTTTCACGTCGACGACGAGCCGCGGGCCGAGACCGACCCCGGGGTCGGCGCCGCCGGGGAGCGCACCGGCGTCCTCGCGAGGGTCACGGTCAACCTCGACGGACGCACGACCGAGATCGCGATGACCGACCCCGGCGAGACCATCCTGGCCGCGACGCTCCGGGCCCGTCCGGACGCGCCCTACTCCTGCACCGGCGGGGTGTGCGGCACCTGCCGGGCGCGGCTGGTCGAGGGAGAGGTCCGCATGGACCGCAACTACGCCCTCGAGGAAGACGAGGTCGCGGACGGCATTGTGCTCGCGTGCCAGTCGCGCCCGGTCACCGACCACGTGCGCCTCGACTACGACGCGTGACGCGCCGCGCCCTCGCCGGGCCGGGGCGTCCGGTGGGGCGCGCGGCGGCGACCGTCGCCGTCGCTGCCCTCGTCGCGGTGACGACCGCCGGGTGCCAGGGCGCTCCCAACCGTCCCCCGCCCGCCGCGTCCTCCTCCGGCCGGGGGACGGGCGACGACGGGGCGACCTCGGCGGGGCCCACGACCAGCATCCCCGACCTCGGGGCACCGAGCCTCGACGACGTGGCGCCGGAGCCGTCCTCGCCCGCCGCCCCAGGAGGCGACGCGACGGCCGATGAGGCGGACCGACTCGCCGCTGCCGCCGCGGATTTCGTCGCGGCGGCGACCAGCGTGCGAGCGGTGGGCACCCTCAACGTCCAGGGCGCGCCCATGACCTTCGACCTGCGGGGCACGCGTGACGGGCTGAGCGTCCGGGGCACCGTGTCGATGGGGGTGTCCGCGCCGTTCGAGATCGTGCGCAGCGAGGGGCGGACGTTCGTGCGGTCCGCGGCCCTCTCCGGCAGCGCCCGCGGCCGCTTCGTGCAGCTGTCCGGTGCGGCGGCCAACCAGCTCGCCGTCCTCAGCCTCAGCGAGCTGCTGGACGCCGTCGAGGCCGCCCTCCGCGACCCGGGCGACCGCACGGTCGTGGGGCGGACCTCCTACGAGGGCACCCAGGCCTACGAGCTCCGCTCCGGCGGGCCGACCACAGCGATCGTGGCAGCAGACGGGTCGGGGCGACTGCTGCGGCTCAGCTCCTCCGCGCCCCGCACGGCCGGCACGATCGCGTTCAGCGAGTGGGGCGCCGTCGCGCGCATCACCCCACCCGCGATCCGCGAGGTCGCGCCGGTCCCGGGGTCCTGAGTGGCCTTGGGCGACGGGGTCAGTCGACGGGCCCCGCCCCGACCGGGACGACCTGGTCGTCCGGACCGCCCGAGTGGTCGTCGGCCCGGTCGATGCTGTACAGCACGTGGTGGCACAGCTCGCTCGCCGGGTCGATCAGCGGGTGGTCGAAGTCGTCGGCGAGGTCGTGCATCATGCCGATGCGCTGCATGACTGCCCGCGACGGCAGGTTGACCGAGGCCGTGAAGGACACGACCTGCCGCAGCCCGAGCTCGCGGAAGCCCACGTCCAGGGCGGCCAGGGCAGCCTCCGTCGCGTAGCCCCGCCCCCACGCCGACCGGGCGAGCCGCCAGCCGATCTCCACGCACGGCGTGAACGCCGCCTCGAACCGCGGCCGGACCAGACCCGTGAAACCCACGAAGGCGCCGGTGCTGCGCTCCTCCAGGGCCCACAGTCCCCACCCGTGCTCGTCGACGTGGCCCCGCGCGCGACCCAGCAGCTCGTCGCTGGCGGCCCGGTCCAGCGGGGCGGGGAAGTACGCCATGACCTCCGGGTCGGCGTTGAGGCGCGCGAACTCCTCGGCGTCCAGGTCGCGCCAGGGCCGCAGGACCAGCCGCTGCGTCGTGCGGGGGCGGACGGGCAGGTCGGGGAGGGCGGGCAGCTGCGTCGTCCCCGCGGCGTCGGGGGCGGTCGGGGAAGGGGGTGGCGCGGTCGGCATACGGCGAGACTAGCGATCGCCCCCACCCAGATGATAAGAGTTCTCACCTGCATCTGGTGTGGCATACTTCGAGAACCAGCCCGACGGTGCCAGGAAGCCGGTGAGAGACCGGCGCGGTCGCGCCACTGTGACCGGGTCCCCGACGGGGGCGCGGGAGCCAGGAACTGCTCGTCGGGTCCACCGCGAGGGGGACGCGTGATCCCCGATCTCAAGGAGTGCGCAGATGCACATCGCCGAGGGCTACCTCCCTCCCTGGCACGCCGCGGCCTGGACGGCCGTCGCCACCCCGTTCGTCGTCCACGGAGCGCGACAGGTCGTGCGTCAGGTCCGTGAGCATCCCGAGAACCGCCTGCTGCTGGGGGCGGCCGGCGCCTTCACCTTCGTGCTGTCCGCCATCAAGCTCCCGTCGGTGACGGGCAGCTCCAGCCACCCGACGGGCACCGGCCTCGGCGCCGTGCTCTTCGGGCCCCCTGTCATGGCGCTGCTCGGCGGCATCGTCCTCGCCTTCCAGGCGCTCCTGCTCGCCCACGGAGGCCTCACCACCTGGGGCGCCAACGTCATGAGCATGGCCGTGGTCGGTCCGTGGGTGGGCTACTCGTGCTACGCCGTATGCCGCCGCGCTGGGCTGCCCCTCCTGGGCGGCGTGTTCGTGGCGATGGCCGCCGCCGACCTCGCGACCTATGCGACGACCGCCCTGCAGCTCGCGCTGGCTCATCCCGACCCGGCCAGCGGGTTCCCCGGGGCGCTCGCGAAGTTCCTCGGCATCTTTGCCCTCACCCAGGTCCCGCTGGCCCTCGCCGAGGGTGTCCTCGGCGTCCTCGTCATCCGTGTGCTGCGCGACGTCGCGGCCCCCGAGCTGCGGCGCCTCGGGGTGCTGCCGCGCGAGGCCGACGCGAGGACCGGCCTCGACGGGCGTGGCGGTCCCGGGCGGCCGGGCGCCGGCGCGTCCGCTCCGTCCCGCACGACGGAGGGCTGAGCATGCGACCACGCCGACACCTGCTGACCGTCGTCTGCCTGCTGGCCCTCGTGGCGCTGCTCGCCGTGCCGCTGCTGCTGGACGCCCGGCGCAGCGGTCCCGAGGAACGGTTCGTGGGGACGGACAGCGCCGCCACCAGCGCCATCGAGCAGGCCCACCCGGACTACCAGCCGTGGTTCCGCAGCGTGTTCGAGCCCAGCGGCGAGGTCGAGTCGGGGCTGTTCGCCCTGCAGGCCGCCGTCGGCGCGGGCGTGCTCGGCTACGTCATCGGCTACCTGCGCGGCCGCAGCCGCCCCCGCCCGCAAGGCTCCGACTGAGGTGGCGGGGCTCGCGATCGACGACGCCGCCTGGGCGGGCACCTGGCGGACGCGCGCCGTCGGTGACAAGGCGCTGCTGAGCCTGGGGCTGGTGCTCGTCGCGCTGCTCCTGCCCCCCTGGCCGGCCTCACCGCTGGTAGCCCTCACCAGCGTGATCGTCCTGGTCGGCCCGGCCCGGGTGCCGGTGTCCCTGGTGCTGCGCGCGCTTCGTGGACCCTTGGCCTTCATCGTCGTCAGCGGGCTGTCGGTGGCGGTGACCGTCGGCGCCCAGGAGGCGATCCAGGGAGGGGCCGGGCCCTCGGCATACTGGCGCTGGGGACCGCTCGCGGTGACGCCCGAGAGCCTGGCGGCCGCCGCGGGCCTGACCGCCCACGCCGTGGCCGGCACGCTGGCGGTGCTCGTCCTCGCCAGCACGACACCCATGGTCGACCTGCTCGCCTCCGCGCGTCGCGTGCGCGTGCCGGACGCCTGCGTGGAGATCGCGGCGCTGACCTATCGCCTGCTGTTCGTGCTGCTGGACTCCGTGCGCTCGATCCGGGAGGCGCAGTCCGGCCGGCTCGGCTACCACGGCCGCCGAGCCGCGCTGCGCTCCGCGGGCATGCTCACCGCCGCCGCCCTGACCCGGTCGTGGGACCGGGCCCGCCGCATGGAGGAGGGGCTGGCGGGGCGGGGCTACGAGTCCGCGCTGCTCACCCTGCCGCGCGAGCAGCGACGCTCGGCCGGCTTCCTCGTCGCCAGCATGCTCTTGCTCGTGTCCCTGGTGGTGCTGTCCCTCGCCACCTCAGCGGGGGTGGGAGGGCCATGAGCCACCGCGAGGACTGCCACCACCCCCCGCTCGCGGCGATTGGGCAGCGGCTGGCCACCACGGCGCTGCACGCGGCCTATCCCGGGGGTCCGCCCGTGCTCACCGGGGTGGACCTGCAGGTGGGGGCGGGGCGCCGCACCGCGCTGCTCGGGGCCAACGGCTCCGGCAAGACGACGCTTCTGCGCTGCCTGAGCGGTGGGCACCAGCCCTCGGCCGGCGAGGTGCAGGTCGACGGCCGGCGGGTCGACTACTCCCGCAAGGGTCTGCGCGAGCACCGGCAGCGCGTGCAGCTCGTGCTCCAGGACCCCGACGACCAGCTGTTCAGCGCCGACGTGACCCAGGACGTGTCCTTCGGGCCGATGAACCTCGGCCTGCCCGTGGCCGAGGTGCGCGAGCGGGTGGCCGAGGCGCTCGCCCTGCTCGGCATCGAGCATCTCGCGGATCGTCCGACGCACCAGCTGTCCTACGGCGAGCGCAAGCGTGCGGCCACCGCGGGCGCCGTCGCCATGCGCCCCGCGGTGCTGCTGCTCGACGAGCCCACGGCGGGCCTGGACCCGGCCGGCGTCGAGGAGATGCTGGGTGCCCTGACCCGCCTCGAGGAGCACGGGACCACGGTGGTGCTCGCCACGCACGAGGTCGACCTCGCGCTGTCGTGGGCGGACGACGCGGCCGTGGTGGTCGACGGGACGGTCACCCAGGGCCTGGTCGAGGAGGTGCTCGGCGACGACCTGCTCGTCGCGCGGGCCCGGTTGCGCCGCCCTTGGCCGCTCGAGCTGGCCGCCCGCCTCGCGCGGGCCGGGCTGCTCGACGCCGACGCCCGACCGCGCGACGTCGACGGGCTGGTTGCGGCGCTGTCGGGACGGGCCGCGACCACGTCCTGAGCGCGGGTCGGGTGCGTCGAGGGGCGCAGACGAGTGCGTCAGTCCTGCATGGCCTTGATGATCGCGACGGCCTGCGTGATGCGCTCGTGCCCGTCGGGCTCCCGCGCGGCCCACCAGGCGTTGTCCAGCTCCCGCAGGATCGTCCACGCGCGCGCCCGTGCCGGGTTGATCCCCGCCGCGTCGCAGGCGTAGTCCACCCGGAACCTCAGGTGGTTGCGCAGGTGGTGCGCGCGGACGGCCTCGTCCCAGCGGTTCCACAGCAGAGGGGCGATCGTCAGGGCGAGCTCGCCGGCGAGGGGCTTGGGGTCGATGGCGAGCCAGCCGTCGACGGTGCCGACCCGCGGCGCCACTTCCTCCGGCACGCGCAGCACGTTGCCGTCGTGAAGGTCGCTGTGCACGAGCCGGGCGTCGACCTCTGCGTCCTCGGCCAGCTCCGCGGCAAGGCGGACCCCCTGGTCGACCACCCTGGGCGGGACGGGAGGGGGTGAGCTCGTGAGGCGCTCACGGATGCGCCCGCACCAGGCGCTCGCCGTGTCGAGGCGGGGGAGCGCTGGCCGGTCGAGCAGGGCGTGCAGCCGGCCCACCGTCTCGCACGCGTCGAGCACGGGCTCACTGCTCAGCGCCTGGTCGGGGTCCAGCCGTTCGAGCAGCAGCGCCCAGCGGGCGGGGTCGGCCGCCAGCAGGCGCACGGCCCCCGTGCCGTCCCACGCGCGCAGCGCCAGGTGCTCGTGCGCCGCCTCGGCGTGCGGCCAGCTCACCTTGAGGACGGCCGGTCTGCCCTGCCTGCGCACCGGTAGGACGATCGCGGACACCCCGTGCCGTGGTCGCCCGTCCACGGCGAGGTCCTGCGCGGCGAGGATCTCGTCCAGGGTGCCGGGCAGCCGCCGCAGCCAGGTGTCACCATCGACCGGGTCGCGGACCCCCTCGTCCGCCGGGCGGCCGGACACCAGCGCGGTCAGAGATGCCGGGACCAGGTCTCGGGTCGCGCCGCTCACGACAAGAGCCCCGGGAACGCCCGCAGCGGCACCCCCCACGCATCCCCGGCGGTCACGGCGTCGACGACGAGGCGGGTGGTGGTCGTGACCGCCTCCGTCGACCCCGAGCCGGCAGCCCAGGTCGTGCCGCAGGCCGTCTCGAGCGTGGTGAGCGCGTGGGTGACGAGGCGGCGTGCGGCGGCGCCGTCGCGCACGGGGAAGGGCAGCGGGTAGCCGGCGGGAGGCGCCCCCGAGGAGCCGCCTCGCGACTCCAGCCGCACGACGACACCGGCGACCCGGGCCAGCTCGCGCGAGACCGCTCCACGGTCGTCGTCCGGCGTGCGGGCGGCGGCCACCTCGAGGTGGTAGCGCGCTCGCCGGTGCGCGGCCAGCAGCCCGCCGTCGGCGGGGGAGGCAGCCGTGCCCCACTCCGGCCAGCGGGCAGGGGACCCGAGCAGGCCCGCCAGGCGGGCGC